>Ga0308168_1000323_pt1 | contig 65099 bp, 55 predicted proteins | sample PhyCR2_FD_202133 | JGI IMG/M metagenome (GOLD analysis project Ga0308168, IMG submission 202133) | Phyllosphere microbial communities from UC Gill Tract Community Farm, Albany, California, United States - DLSLRC.R2 | ecosystem: Host-associated > Plants > Phyllosphere > Unclassified | place: USA...
GAGCTGCGCTACGAGTACCCGGACGAAGTGGTCCCGTCCGGCCACACGGCCACCAGCTACCTGCGCAGCGAAACGTATATCGGCGCGCACCGGCGCTTCCGCGACGGCATCCCGGCGGCGGTGCAGCAGCAGGTCGAGCACGAGCTGGCGCTGATCGCCGAGATGGGCTACGAGCACTACTTCCTGACCGTGTACGACATCGTGCGCTTCGCGCGTTCGCAGCACATCCTGTGCCAGGGGCGCGGCTCGGCCGCCAATTCGGCGGTGTGCTACTGCCTGGGCATCACCGAAGTCGATCCGGCGCGAGCGAACCTGTTATTTGAAAGGTTCATCTCGAAAGAGCGCAACGAGCCGCCCGACATCGACGTCGACTTCGAGCACCAGCGCCGCGAAGAAGTCATCCAGTATATCTACCGCAAGTACGGCCGCACGCGGGCGGCGCTGGCGGCCGTGGTGATCAGCTACCGGCCCAAGAGCGCGCTGCGCGACAGCGGCCGCGCGCTCGGCATCGACCTGGCCATCGTCGAGCGCGTCTGCAAGCAGCACCACTGGTTCGACGGCAAGGCCGATTTATTGAACCGCCTGGCCGACAGCGGCCTCGATCGGGAAGCGCCACTGTCGCAGCAGTGGGCCTCGCTGGCCCAGCGCCTGCTCGGCTTTCCACGCCACCTGTCGCAGCATCCGGGCGGCTTCGTGATGGCGCGCGGCCAGCTGTCGCGCCTGGTCCCGATCGAAAACGCGACGATGGCCGAGCGCAGCGTCATCCAGTGGGACAAGGACGACCTCGAGGAGCTGGGCTTGATGAAGGTCGACGTGCTGGCGCTGGGCATGCTGTCGATGCTGCGGCGCGGTCTCGAACTGGTCGGGCAGCGCCGCGGCACCGTGTTCGAGATGCAGGACATCCCGCCCGACGACAAGCCGACCTACGACATGATCTGCAAGGCCGATACGGTCGGCGTGTTCCAGATCGAATCGCGCGCGCAGATGAGCATGCTGCCGCGCATGAAGCCGCGCCGCTTCTACGACCTGGTGATCGAGGTGGCGGTGGTGCGCCCCGGGCCGATCCAGGGCGGCATGGTGCATCCCTACCTGCGGCGGCGCGAGGGCAAGGACCCGGTGCATTATCCGAGTCCGGAGATGGAAAGGGCGCTGTCACGCACGCTGGGCGTGCCGATCTTCCAGGAACAGGTGATGCAGGTGGCGATCCTGGCGGCCGGCTTCACGCCGGGCGAAGCCGACCAGCTGCGCCGGGCGATGGCGGCCTGGAAGAGAAAAGGCGGGCTGGAAAAGTATTACGAGCGCATCGTCGGCGGCATGCTGGCGCGCGGCTACGAACAATCCTTCGCCGAGCAGATCTTCAGCCAGATCCAGGGCTTCGGCGAGTACGGTTTTCCCGAGTCGCACGCGGCCAGCTTCGCGCTGCTGGCGTATGCCAGTTCCTGGCTCAAGTGCCACGAACCGGCCGCCTTTTTGTGTGCGTTATTGAATAGCCAGCCGATGGGGTTCTACAGTCCGTCGCAACTGGTGCAGGATGCGCGGCGCCATGGCATCGAGGTGCGTCCGGTCGACGTCACGGTGAGCGGCTGGGACGCGACGCTGGAAGAGTTCGTACCCGCTGCCATGTCGCCCAGTGGCGCGGCAGCGGGTGGGGCACAAGACGGCGTGCGCCCGCAGCCGGCGGTGCGCCTGGGCTTGCGCATGCTGCGCGGCCTGAGTGTGGAAGCGGGCGAGCGCATCGAGTTGGCGCGTGCGGTGCGGCCTTTCGTCAGCGTGGCCGACCTGGCGCGCCGTGCCCACCTCGACCGCGGTGACCTGCAGGTGCTGGCCGGCGGCAATGCGCTGGGCGTACTGGCCGGCCACCGGCGCCAGGCCTTATGGGCAGCGGTGGGGGCGGTACCCGACCGCGACCTGCTGCGCCCGACCGAGCCGGTCGAGGAGACGCCGCTCTTGGCGCCCCCGAGCGAAGGCCAGGAGATCGTCGGCGACTACCGCGCGCAAGGCCTGACGCTGGGCCGTCATCCGCTGGCGCTGCTGCGCACCCAGTTGCTGGCCAAGCGCTTCATTCCGGCCGAGGTGTTGATGGACTTCCAGAACGGCCAGCTGGCGCGCGCCTGCGGCATCGTCACCGTGCGCCAGCGTCCGGGTACGGCCAAGGGCGTGCTGTTCCTGACGCTGGAAGACGAAACCGGCAACGTCAACGTGATCGTGTGGCCGACGCTGGTCGAACAGCAGCGGCGCGAGGTGCTGCATGCGCCTTTGCTGGGTGTGTACGGGGTGTGGCAGCGCGAAGGGGAGGTGCGGCACCTGGTGGCCAAGCGGCTGGTGGATATGTCGCACCTGCTGGGGAAGCTGGATATGCGGAGCCGGGATTTTTGTTAGCGGGCGATGCGCATCGTGCGTGGCCAGCGCTCTTGTCTACGTTGGCATATGCACGTCGTCCGCGCGCAGGAGGGATCGCTGCGCTATCCCCCGAAGTTCTGTTTGCGTTATTTAGACATTGGCAAACTTGGATCCCCGCCTTCGCGGGGACGACGGTTTGAGGCTAGCTTAAAACTCTTCCCAATCGCCGGCACCGGCCGCCACCGGCTCACGCTTCGCCGGCGCGCGCTGCGCAACCGGCTCGCGCTTGATGGGCTGCGCAGCAATCGCCTTTGCAACCGGCACCGCCGCACGCACCGCCGGCGCAGCCACGGCCGCCGCCCTGGCCGCCGGCGCTACGGCAGCAAGGCCGTGCGCACGATCCAGCTTGAACACGCTGACCACGTCCGCCAGCGTCGCGGCCTGGTCCTGCATCGATGCCGCGGCTGCAGCCGCTTCCTCGACCAGCGCCGCATTCTGCTGGGTCACCTGGTCCATCTGGCCGATCGCGTGGTTGACCTGCTCGATGCCGGTGGTCTGCTCCTGGCTGGCGCTGGTGATCTCGGCCATGATGTCGGTCACGCGGCGGATGCTGGTGACGACCTGTTCCATCGTCGTGCCGGCCTGGTCGACCAGGCGGGCGCCGGCGTCGACGCTGGTGACCGAGGCGGTGATCAATTCCTTGATTTCCTTGGCCGCGGCCGCCGAGCGCTGGGCCAGGTTGCGCACTTCCGACGCGACCACCGCGAAGCCGCGGCCCTGTTCGCCGGCGCGCGCCGCTTCCACCGCTGCGTTCAGGGCCAGGATATTGGTCTGGAAGGCGATGCCGTCGATGACGCCGATGATGTCGGCGATGCGCTTGGCCGAGTCGTTGATCGCGCCCATCGTGGTGACCACTTCGCCGACCACGGTGCCGCCCTGGATCGCGATGTCGGAGGCGGCGATCGCCAGCTGGTTGGCCTGGCGCGCGTTGTCGGCATTCTGGCGCACGGTGGTGGTCAGTTCTTCCATCGAGGCGGCGGTTTGTTCCAGCGCGCTGGCCTGCTGTTCGGTGCGGGCCGACAGATCGAGGTTGCCGGCGCTGATTTCGCGCGAGGCGGTGCTGATGGTGTCGGTGCCGCCGCGGACCTGGCTGACGATGCCCACCAGGCTGTCGTTCATGTGACGCAGGGCGCGCAGCAGGGCGCCGGTTTCGTCCTGGGCCGAGGCGTCGATGCGGTGGGTCAGGTCGCCGCCGGCGACGGTTTCGGCCAGCGTCACGGCGTCGCGGATCGGACCCACGATGCCGCGCGTGAGCTGCCACGCGAACACGGCGCCGGCCAGCAGGGCGCAGGCGGCCAGGATCATCATCAGTCTGGTGCTGCGTTCTGCGTTGTCGTCGATGCCGCCCGCGGTCGCGTCCATGCTGGCGCGTTGCATCGTCACCAGCTCCTGCAGCAGGTCCTGGTAGCGCTGGGCGGCCGGGGTGAATGCCTTGTCCAGCAGGCGCGCGGCTTCTTCTTCATTGCCGTCGGCCTTGGCCTTGACGGCGCCGTCGCGCGAGGCGCTGTAGGCCTTGCGCTGCTCGAGGATACTGGCGAACAGGTCTTTCTCGGGACCGCTTGCGGCGATCAGCGGTTCGATCTGCTTGAGCAGTTCGGCCGCCTTTTTGACCGAGGCCGCCGCATCTTCCTTGAAATAGGCGCCCAGCGACGGATCGGTGCTTTTCACGATGGCGGCGGTGCGGCGGATCGATGCGAAGTTCAGGCTGTACCAGTCGGTGATCAGGCGCTCCTTGGCGAGCGGCACGGCCATCATCGCCTTGGTCGCGGTGGCCACTTCGGTCATGCGCAGCGCGCCGACGGCGGCAATCACCAGGGTCATTGCCAGGATCAGCGCGAAGCCGAGGCCGAGGCGCTTGCCGATCTTGATGTTTCCAAGAAATCCCATAATACAGTCCTTTTTTTTGTCCAGAAAACGGCCGCCGCACGTGAAGGAACCTGCTCGAATGGGGAGCATGGGCACGGTTGAAGGAGGCTGGCCGGGAAGCTGGGAATTGTAATGAAAGAAGTTTCTTTCGGGAACTAAAATTCCATGTAGAAATCTTTATGCCACAGTTCTGTAGGTATTATCCGACAATTCTCTCTCAAGATTGTTAAGTTGAAAATTGTTGCATCCAGAGCGATCTGGTAGTCTGAAAAAAGGCGGTAAGCCTGCCCATGCCTACCATTCCTCGTGTCACCCAGAAAAAGTGAAGTTCCCCCCATGAAGCCATCCAGCATTCTCCGTAACACCCTGTTCGCCGCCGGACTCGTCGGCGTTGCTGCCCACGCCGCACCGCTGCCGGCCCCGTTCGCCCAGCAGCTGAACGCCAACTACCCGGCCATCGAAACCTTCTACCAGGACCTGCACAAGAATCCGGAACTCGGTTTCGCCGAACACCAGACCGCCGCCAAGCTGGCCGAGCGCGCCAAGGCCCTCGGTTTCGAGGTGACCACCGGCGTTGGCGGCACCGGCGTGGTCGCGATCATGAAGAACGGTCCCGGCCCGGTCGTGATGCTACGTACCGAGATGGATGCACTGCCGGTCCAGGAAAAGACCGGCCTGCCGTACGCCAGCAAGGTCAGCACCAAGACTGCCGCCGGCGAAACCGTGTCGGTGGCGCACGCCTGCGGCCACGACCTGCACATGTCGGCCTGGTACGGCACCGCCAAGCTGATGGCCGACAACCGCAAGGCCTGGAGCGGCACCCTGATGCTGATCGGCCAGCCGTCCGAGGAAACCGTGCACGGCGCCGAAGCGATGCTGAAGGATGGCCTGTTCAAGCGCTTCCCGAAGCCGGACTACGCACTGTCCTTCCACGATGACGCCACCATGCCCTCGGGCACGGTGATGTACCATGCCGGCCCGTTCCGCGCCTCGTCCGACGTGGTCAACATCACGGTCTACGGCCAGGGCGGCCACGGCGCCGTGCCGCACGAGGCGCGCGATCCGATCGTGATGGCGGCGCGCATGGTGATGGCGATCCAGACCCTGGTATCGCGCGAAAACAATCCGATCGACCCGGTCGTGATCACCATCGGCAGCATCCATGGCGGCACCGTCGCCAACATCATTCCCGACCAGGTCACGATGTCGCTGTCGGTGCGCACCTTCAAGCCGGAAGTGCGCAAGCGCGTGCTGGCCAGCATCGCGCGCGAAGTGAAGGGCGAGGCGATCGCCGCCGGCGCGCCCAAAGAACCGCTGGTCGACGTCCAGCCGGGCACCGATTCGGTCTACAACGATCCGGCGCTGATCGAGCGCATGGTCAAGGTGGTGCAGGGCGCGGTCGGTCCGGAGTGGGTGAAGGAGATGCCGCCCAAGATGACCTCGGAAGACTTTTCGCAGTACGGCCTGCAGCCGGGCGTGAAGGCGGTGCTGCTGCACGTCGGCGCGGTCGATGCTGCGCGCCTGGACGCGGCGAAGAAGGCCGGCCAGCCGCTGCCGGGCACCCACTCGCCGCAATGGGCGCCGGACTTCAAGCCGACCGTGACCAATACCATCAAGGCGGAAACGGCGATCCTGCTGGATCTGCTGGCGCCGAAGAAGTAATGGAGTAATCGGGCGGCAGCGCCCGTTATAGCCCGCTACGTCGGCACGTCGCCCCTGCGCAGGCAGGGGGCCAAGTTCGTGGCACAGCACAAAACTTGGGTCCCTGCCTGCGCAGGGACGACGGTTTTGGAGCAAGCAGCAAGTTCAATCCACGCAGGTGCTTTGACGTTTATGCCGCCGGCGTCCCATAGTAAGCGTGCACTTCCCCCATCCAGCTCCGGTCCGCCATGTCCGGCCAGTGATCCGTGTCGAACCCCGGCGCGCCGGCGATGCGTTCCTTCGACACGTCCATCGTGAAGCGCCTGTGGCCGGGGTCCAGCGTCAGTGCCTGCCACGGCACCGCGAACAGTTTTTCGCCGAGGCCGAGAAAGCGGCTGGTCGACATCACCGCATAGGCAATCGTGCCGGTGCGCATGTCGACCATGAATTCCTTGATCACCCCAAGATGGTCGTTCTGCAGGTTATGGACGTGGTCGCCGAGCAGGGTGTGGGCGCCCATCAGTTCGGGGCCCGGTCCCTTGCCGTGCTTGTTCTTGTACATCCCGTAATCGTCGCGTTCCAGGTAAGACATGTGGATCTCCTTCGTTGGAGCCGCAAGGATAACCCGAGTCCGCTGGAATGCCATATCAACGCATACGGAATGCAGGGGCAAAAAAAATGCCGGCGCATGGCCGGCATCGTCGATCAGAATTCTTCCCAGTCCTCGCCGGCGGTCGCGGCCACCCGCTTGCCTGCCGTGTGGGCGCTCGCCGCAGCCGGGGCCTGCGCCGGGGCAGGGCGTGCCAGCTTCGGTTCGGCACGCGCGCGCACCGCCGGCACCCTGGCCGCCGGCGCGGCCGGGACGGCTGCCCGCACCGGCGCGCTGTACTCCAGCTTGAACTGGTCGACCGCCTGCGCCAGCTTGGCCGCCTGCTCCTGCAGCGAGCCGGCCGCCGCCGCCGATTCCTCGACCAGCGCCGCATTCTGCTGGGTCGCCTGGTCCATCTGGCCGATCGCGCTGTTCACCTGCTCGATGCCGCCGGTCTGTGCCTGGCTGGCCGATGCGATCTCGGCCATGATGTCGGTCACGCGCTGGATCGAGCTGACCACCTGCTGCATGGTGGCGCCGGCCTGGTCGACCAGCTTGGCGCCGGTATCGACCTTGCCGACCGAGTCGTCGATCAGGCTCTTGATTTCCTTGGCCGCCGCCGCCGAGCGCTGGGCCAGCGTACGGACTTCGCCGGCCACGACCGCGAAGCCGCGGCCCTGTTCGCCGGCACGGGCCGCTTCCACGGCCGCATTCAGGGCCAGGATATTGGTCTGGAAGGCGATGCCGTCGATCACGCTGATGATGTCGACGATCTTGCGCGACGATTCGTTGATCGAGCCCATGGTCTGGATCACCTGTTCGACCACGGCGCCACCTTCCGAGGCGACGCTCGACGCGGTGATCGACAGCTGGTTGGCCTGGCGTGCATTGTCGGCGTTCTGGCGCACGGTGTCGGTCAGGTGCGCCATTGACGAGGCCGTGCTTTCCAGCGACGAGGCTTGCTGTTCGGTGCGGTTCGAGAGGTCGAGGTTGCCGGCCGCGATTTCGCCGGCGGCGCCGTGGATGGTCGAGGTGCCGCTGCGCACTTCGCTGACGATGCGCACCAGGCTGTCGCTCATGTCGCGCAGCGAGCGCAGCAGGGCGCCGGTTTCGTCGCGTGCATCGGACTGGATGCGGCGGGTGAGGTCGCCGCCGGCGACGGCTTCGGCCAGGTCGACGGCTTCGCGGATCGGGCGCACGATGCCGCGCGTCAGCAGCCACGAGCAGACCGCGCCGACCGCCAGCGCCAGCGCGCACAGCAGGCCGATGATGCGGGCGCTGGCGCTGATGTCGCCGTCGATCTCCTTGGCGGTGGCGTCGATGTGGCGGTGCTGCATCGCCACCAGCTTGGCGAGGCCGGCTTCATAGGCGATCGAGGCCGGCATGAATTCCTGGTCCAGCAGGCGGGCGGCTTCGATGCTGTCGCCGGCGGTCTTGGCCTTGATCGCCTTGTCCTTGGCCGCCGTGTAGGTCTTGCGCAGTTCGCCGATCTTGCGGAACTGTTCTTTTTCTTCGTCGTTCGACAGCAGCGGTTCGATCTTTTTGATCAGTTCGGACGAGCGGCCCGAGGTCTTGGCACCGTCTTCCTTGAAGAAGTCGATCAGGCTGGGATCCGCGCTCTTGACGATGGCGGCGGTGCGGCGGACCGCGCCGAAGGTCTGGGTGTGCCATTCGGTAATCATGCGCTCCTTGGCGAGGGGTACGTCCATCGCGCTGTGGGTGGCGCTGCCGATCTTGTCCAGGTAAACGATGCCGGCACCGCCGATCGCCAAAGTCATCGCCAGCACCAGCGCAAAACCGCCACTCAGGCGCTTGCCGATACTAATATTTTCAAGAGCAGACATCGAACATCCTTTCAATAACCAACGCAAACAGGTGTTCGATTCTACTTTGCTCTACAGCAATTTTTATATCTCTATTTTGAAGTTTGTGTGCACACGCAACAGATAATATTGAACAAACAGTGCAAAAAAGCACTTTATAAATGTATTTTCCTTAATTTTGTGTGCATTAATTAATTGAACGCATGTGCTTCTGCTTTGCCAATCGCTTGCAGCCGGCGGATACGTTCAGTGGTCGCCGGATGCGTGGACAGGTAGCCCATCGAGTCCTTCACCCAGCGCGGGAGCCGGTCGATATCGCCCTCCGCATCCTCGAGCCTGGACAGCGCATCCGTGAAATGCCTGACCGATAAATGCTGGCGGCGCAGCACGTCGGCCGCATATGCATCGGCTTCCAGTTCCATGTCGCGGGAGTAGTGCATCCGCGCCAGCCGGGCCGGTAGGGCGGCGGCGACCGCGCTGATATCGCCGAACAGCGTCGCCGACAACATCGTGCCGAGCGAGGACACCGCGATCATGCGCGTCTTGTGCCGGTGTTCGAGGTGGCCCACTTCGTGTCCGAGTATCCCCATCAATGCGGCCTTGCCCTCGGCGTCGAGCCGGCCGTCCCCGGTCTGGAACAGGCGCACCAGGTCGTCGCTGACGACGATGGTGCCGTCCGCCAGCGCATAGGCGTTGGCGCCCATCCCTGGCCCGTCCCCGACCAGCAGCCGGACCGGCACGCGCGGACGCGCCGGCAGCAGCCGGGGCAGCAGCGCCGCCACCTCGGCGACGCGCGCGTCCGGCAGGCGAGAGGGCCGCAGCTCGCCTTCCGCCACGAGACCGTCCAGCTCGGCCTTGCCGAGATCGCGGTCGACCGTGAGCGGTAGCGTGGCGGCAATCGGCTTGGCCACGAGTGGCAGTCCGCGAAGGTACAGCAGTGCCAGCAGCAGCACCAGCACGGGCAGCGCCAGCAGGGCCAGCGGCCGGCGCGCATGCCAGCGCGCCACCAGGCCTTCGCGCTGGCCGATCGCGGCGAGCAGTTGGCCGCAGGCCGGACCGGGCGCCACTTCGCAGCAGGCGCCGCCGTCCAGGCGCAGCACGAGCGGCGCCCGTGCAAACCGTTCGCCCGGCCGTATGGTGCCGAGCGGGACGCTGCGTGCCAGGCCGGGGCCGGCGATGTGCAGGCGGCCGCCGTCGACCGTCAGGCTGACCGCCTGCATGCGCGGCGTCTGCCCGTCGAAGTAGCTGGCGTCCGTCATCGCGCTCACCACGAGAGGTCCAGGCCGGCCAGGTCGGCCAGGCCGTCGCCGGTGGCGGCCCGGTTGGTCCGCGCGGCATAGCGTGCCGTCAACCCGGCGCCATCCGACGCGTGCACGTGCACGTGCGCCAGCCGGTAGCGCCAGGTACGCACCGCCGCGAACGGGCGGAACAGGCCCAGGGTGAGGAGGGTCAGTATCCAGTTGACGGCCTGCAGGCGCAGGTAGCCCGCCGGCGGGGTGGCGCAGGCGATGCGGATGCCGGGAAAGGCGGTGGCCGACCAGGCCAGGTTGGTCATGCGCACCGCGGTAAAGGGTAGGCCGAGCAGGATGAACAAGTAGCCGTAGACCCACCACGTGGTGTCGAACAGGCGCTCCCATTGCGCATCCGGGCGGTGCTGGAAGACCATGCCCGTCACGACGAGCAGCAGCACGGCCACGGCGGCGCCCAGCACGGCAATGATGCGAACATACGGCCGGGCCAGGGCATTCATCGACAAGGGAAAGCCGGCCCGCTGGTCGCCATACAGCAGGTGCATGTGCTGGTAGCGCTTCATCGAGGCATGCATCCATGGCCAGCCGAAGTAGGCCAGGAACAGGGCGTTCGACAACAGGCTGTCCGGCAAGAGCCGGTCCACCGCATCGGAAAAGAACAGCATCCCCAGCGGGAACAGGTAGATCAGATAGGCTTTTCCCGGCGTGCCGGCAAAGCCGAACGGCAGGCCGCGGTACCAGGTGTTCGACAGCCGGAAGCGCAAGGCCGAGCGCATGATCCACGGAACGGCCGCCAACACCAGGGTCCCGGCCAGGAGCCCACCCTCGATCGACGTGCCGAACGCGGCATACAGTGCGCCCAGCAGCAGGACAGCCAGGATGCGGCCACGCAGGATGGCTTTGGGGTCGCCACGGAAGTCGAAGCTGGCGTCGGCCAGCCGGGTGTTGCGGTAAAAGTATTGCAGCCGGCGGGTCTTGGCCCAGGCCGAGTAGATGCCGAGGGTCGCCACCGTCAACAGCAGGTTGACGATCCAGATGCGGAAGTAGTCGCCGCCGCTGCCGCTGAACGCAAGGGCCAGCGGTGCTTCGTCGGCAGAGAGAAGGGGATCGTCCGGCTCGCTGGATTCGTTCATCGCATCGCTGTTGACGAGTAGAAAATCCCAGTGTAACGACATCGATCGTGCTTTGGTAATTTTTGCAACTTCGCGTTCCCGCCTCGCGTCGAATACGCCACGCTTGGCGCGACAACGGCCGCTCTGCCGGAAGTTGCCAAGTTGTATTAAAAAGGTTTGGCCGGTTTAAGGTATAATTTCAATTTCCCGCGCGTGCCGTTCGGCACCTTCTGCACAATGACCAAATTTGTATTCGTCACTGGCGGCGTCGTATCTTCCCTGGGCAAGGGAATCGCGGCCGCTTCCCTCGCCGCGATCCTCGAATCGCGCGGCCTCAAAGTCACGATGCTCAAGCTGGACCCGTATATCAACGTCGACCCGGGCACGATGAGCCCGACCCAGCACGGTGAAGTGTTCGTGACCGACGACGGCGCCGAGACCGACCTCGACCTCGGCCACTATGAGCGTTTCATCAGCACCCGCATGAAAAAGGTGAACAACTTCACCACCGGCCAGATCTATGAATCCGTGATCCGCAAGGAACGCCGCGGCGAGTACCTCGGCAAGACCGTGCAGGTGATCCCGCACATCACCAACGAGATCCAGGATTACATCCGCCGCGGCGCCGAAGGCGTCGACGTGGCGCTGGTGGAAATCGGCGGTACCGTCGGCGACATCGAATCGCTGCCGTTCCTGGAAGCCGCGCGCCAGCTGTCGCTGCGCTCGGGCCGCAAGTCGACCGCGTTCGTGCACCTGACCCTGGTGCCCTGGATCTCGTCGGCCGGCGAACTCAAGACCAAGCCGACCCAGCACTCGGTGCAGAAGCTGCGCGAGATCGGCATTTCGCCGAACGCGCTGCTGTGCCGTGCCGACCGCCGCATCCCGGACGACGAGCGCGCCAAGATTTCGCTGTTCGCCAACGTCGAAGAGCAGGCCGTCATTTCCGTGTGGGACGTCGACACCATCTATAAAGTGCCGCAGGTGCTGTGCGACCAGGGCCTGGACGACATCATCCTCGAAGCGCTGGATATCCAGGCGCCGCCGGCCGACCTGTCGATGTGGACCAAGCTGATCCACACGCTGGAAAACCCGAAGCACGAAGTCACCATCGGCATGGTCGGCAAGTACGTCGACCTGATCGAATCGTACAAATCGCTGACCGAGGCGCTGCGCCACGCCGGCATCCATACCGAGAGCCGCGTCAACATCGAGTACATCGACTCGGAAGAGATCGAAACCACCGGCTGCGGCCACCTGGCCAAGTACGACGCCATCCTGGTGCCGGGCGGCTTCGGCAAGCGCGGCGTGGAAGGCAAGATCATGGCCGCGCGCTATGCCCGCGAAAACAAGATCCCGTACCTGGGCATCTGCCTGGGCATGCAGGTCGCGCTGATCGAATACGCGCGCCACATGGCCGGCCTGCCGAACGCGAATTCCACCGAGTTCGATCCGGAGACCGACCAGCCGGTGGTCGCCCTGATCACCGAGTGGCAGAACCACGACGGCAAGGTCGAGCAGCGCAGCCACGATTCCGACCTGGGCGGCACCATGCGCCTGGGCGCCCAGACCTGCGCGGTGAACCCGGGCACGCTGGCGGCCGATGTCTACGGCAACCTCGTGACCGAGCGCCACCGTCACCGCTACGAAGCGAACAATTACTACCTGCCGAAGGTCGAAGCAGCGGGCCTGATCGTGTCGGCGCGCACCCCGAACGAAGACCTGTGCGAGATCATGGAACTGCCAAAGAGCGCCCACCCGTGGTACATCGGCGTGCAGTTCCACCCGGAGTTCAAGTCGACCCCGCGTAACGGCCATCCGCTGTTCTCGGCATTCATCAAGGCGGCCCTGGCGCACCAGGCCGGCAACCAACCAGCCGCGAACGTCAATGACGTCGCGGCCCTGCAAGGAGATGCGGCATGAAGCTGTGTGGATTCGACGTCGGCCTCGACCAGCCGATTTTCCTGATCGCCGGTACCTGTGTGATCGAGTCGCGCGACATGGCGATGGACGTCGCCGGCCAGCTGAAGGAAATCACCAGCGCGCTGGGCATTCCGTTCATCTATAAGTCGTCGTTCGACAAGGCCAACCGCTCGTCGGGCAAGTCGTTCCGCGGTCCGGGCATGGACAAGGGCCTGGAAATCCTGGCCGACGTGCGCAAGACCATCGGCGTGCCGGTCCTGACCGACGTCCACGACGCAGAGATGATCCCGGTGGTGGCCAGCGTCGTCGACGTGCTGCAGACCCCGGCCTTCCTGTGCCGCCAGACCGACTTCATCAACGCCTGCGCGCGTTCGGGCAAGCCGGTCAACATCAAGAAGGGCCAGTTCCTGGCCCCGGGCGACATGAAGAACGTGATCGACAAGGCCCGTGCCGCCGCCAAGGAAGCCGGCCTGCCGGAAGACAGCTTCATGGCCTGCGAACGCGGCGCCTCGTTCGGCTACAACAACCTGGTGTCGGACATGCGTTCGCTCGCCATCATGCGCGAATCGAACTGCCCGGTGGTGTTCGACGCCACCCACTCGGTGCAGCTGCCGGGCGGCCAGGGCACCTCGTCGGGCGGCCAGCGCGAACACGTGCCGGTGCTGGCGCGTGCCGCGGTGGCGGCAGGCGTATCGGGCCTGTTCATGGAGACCCATCCGGATCCGGCCTGCGCGCTGTCGGACGGTCCGAATGCGGTGCCGCTGGGACGCATGAAGGATCTCCTGAGCACGCTGGTCGATATCGATCGGATCGTCAAGAAGGCGGGCTTCATCGAGTCCGACTTCCGCTAAACGGATGTAGAAACACAACGTAAAAGAACAAACGTACGAACGTATGAGCGTCGCCCCTGGCCTAGCCGGCCGCCTTGGCAGGGCCCAAGTTCGTGGTGTCGCCGATAACTTGGGTCCCTGCCAAGGCGGCCGGCTAGGCCAGGGACGACGTACTAGCGCTAACGCAAAGCGCATCCTGCGGCTGGATGCGCGTGTATCGATTTCTTACTTTCTGGAGACTGAAGAACCATGAGTGCTATCGTTGATATCATCGGCCGTGAAATTATCGACTCGCGCGGCAATCCAACCGTCGAGTGCGATGTGCTGCTGGAATCCGGCGTGATGGGCCGTGCGGCCGTGCCGTCGGGCGCCTCGACCGGCTCGCGCGAAGCGATCGAGCTGCGTGACGGCGATCCCAAGCGTTATTTCGGCAAGGGCGTGCTGCAAGCCTGCGAGAACATCAACACCGAGATCAGCGAAGCCATCATGGGCCTGGACGCCAATGAGCAGGCTTTCCTGGACCGCACCCTGATCGACCTGGACGGCACCGAGAACAAGAGCCGCCTGGGCGCCAACGCGATGCTGGCCGTCTCCATGGCCGTCGCCAAGGCCGCCGCCGAAGAAGCCGGCCTGCCGCTGTACCGCTACTTCGGCGGTTCGGGCGCGATGCAGATGCCGGTGCCGATGATGAACGTCATCAACGGCGGCGCGCATGCCGACAACAACCTGGACATCCAGGAATTCATGATCATCCCGGTCGGCGCACCGTCGTTCAAGGAAGCGATCCGCTACGGCGCCGAGGTGTTCCACACCCTCAAGAAGATCCTGCACTCGAAGGGCCTGAACACCGCCGTCGGCGACGAAGGCGGTTTCGCACCTTCCGTGGCCAACCATGAAGAAGCCATCAAGCTGATCATGCAGGCGATCGAGCAGGCCGGCTACGAAGCGGGCACCCAGATCGCCATCGGCCTGGACTGCGCCGCCAGCGAGTTCTACAAGGACGGCAAGTACGTCCTCGAGGGCGAAGGCGGCCTGCAGCTCTCCAGCGAAGACTTCACCAACATGCTGGCGACCTGGTGCGACAAGTACCCGATCATCTCGATCGAGGACGCAATGCACGAAGGCGACTGGGACGGCTGGAAGATCCTGACCGACCGCCTGGGCAAGAAGGTGCAGCTGGTCGGCGACGACCTCTACGTCACCAACACCAAGATCCTGAAAGAGGGCATCCAGAAGGGCATCGCCAACTCGATCCTGATCAAGATCAACCAGATCGGTACCCTGACCGAGACCTTCGCCGCCATCGAAATGGCCAAGCGCGCCGGCTATACCGCCGTCATCTCGCACCGTTCGGGCGAGACCGAGGACTCGACCATCGCCGACATCGCGGTGGGCCTGAACGCCCTGCAGATCAAGACCGGCTCGATGTCGCGTTCGGACCGCATGGCCAAGTACAACCAGCTGTTGCGCATCGAGGAAGACCTGGGCGATATCGCGTCCTACCCGGGCCGCGACGCGTTCTACAACATTAAATAAAAAAATTAAAAATCCGGGATGCGATCCCACCGGCATGGCCGGGTGGATCGCGTCCCGGATTTTTGTGAATCATAGCTAGTAGATGCGCATCATCACCCTCGTCCTTGCCGCCTTGCTGCTGCTGATCCAGTACCCGCTGTGGCTGGGGAAAGGGGGCTGGCTTGCCGTCACCGATCTCGAAAACCAGCTGGCCGCCAGCCATGTCCGCACCGAGCAGCTGAAGGCGCGCAACGCCAAGCTCGACTCCGAAGTGCGCGACCTGCGCGAAGGCCTGGGCGCGGTCGAGGAACGCGCACGCTACGATCTCGGCATGATCAAGCAGAACGAGATCTTCGTGCAGGTGCTGCGCAAGGATGAAAAGCCGGCGGTCATGATGACCGTGCCGCCGCCCAAGCCCGAACCGAAACCCGGCACCAAGCCCGCCAAGGGCACGAACCGGCCTCTGCCACCTCCGGAAGACTGATTATGGCCGACCCAACGCCTCCGAACGACCCGGCGCTCGACACGCTCGAAGCCATCGCCGCCTACCTCGCCAGCGCTTTCGAATCCGGCGACCCCGACCTGCTGACCCGTGCGCTGTCCAGCGTCGCGCAGGCCGACGGCCTGGCCGAACTGGCCGCCGCCACCGGCCTGCCGCGCGCCCAGCTTGCCGAGGCCCTCAGCGCGGGCGAAATGAGCCTGGACACCACACTCACCCTGATGAAGGTCATCGACCTGCATCGGCCCGGGGAAGGGCCGGATCCAGCCTTGTTTCAATGAAAAACGCGGGCATGCCCGCGTTTTTTTCATCGCTCTCACAACCTCATTAGTACGAGCGGGTGGCGCCGTCGTCGCCGGTCACGCGATCCCATCCGTGACGTACCGCCGCTTTCATCTTTTCCCAGGTCGACCCGGTGCCGGCGTAACGCGACTCCCAGTCGCTGCGCAGGTCGCTTTCCACGGCATCCCACTGGCGCCCGCTGTAGCGGCTGTCGCCACGCATCTTTGTGCCGTACGTGTACGCCGGGGCGTAGTCATCGTATGCACCGCCCGCGCTACCGTAGTTGCTCTGGAAATGGCTGCGGTAGTCGCTGTCGTCGCTGGTGCCGCGCCCGGCCATGCCATCCAGGCGCTGGACTTCAACCTCGGTGTGGCGCACCGTGTCGTGGATGCGTTCCTGGCGTTCGCCGACTTCCTTGCTGATCGTGACTTCCTCGACGATGCGGGCCGATTTTTCGACCACGGCTTCCTCGGCGGTTTCACGCATCACGATGCTTTGCTCCTTGAAAGCGTCGACATCGGCAGGGTCGATCGGGCGGTCGACCGGACGGCGCTGCACGTCCACGTGCTCCTCGCGCAACTCGATGCTTTCGTTGACCGGCGTTTCGACGATGCGCGAGTAGACCCGCGCACCGCCGCGCTGGACTTCGCGCTTGCCGACCTTCAGCTCCTCTTCGACGACCGGAATGCGCTGGATCGCGGTATCGCGCTGCAGCGAATCAGTGCGCGCCATGTCGCCCTGCAGATTCCCCGATTGCCCCGACTGCGCCGACATCGACATCGACTGCTGCATGCCGGCGCTCCTGCCCGCCATGCCGGCCATGCCGGCAGCTGCCGCCGGCGGCGTCCAGCCTTGCGAGCGCCACTGGCCGGCGCGCTGGTCGATATCGACGGTTCGCATGTGGGATTCGTTGAGTACGCGGACGGCGTCGTCGACCTCGTCGTCATCGACATCGGCGATCAGCAGGAAGCCGCCGCGGCGCACGCCTTCTTCATATGCGTGGCGGTCTTCGTCGGGCAGGAATGCGTTCGGGTGCGCCGCCCACAAGCCCGGTTCGCCTTGCGCCGAGTGGCCGGTTGCGGCAACCGAGGATTTGTCGTAGATGCTGACATGATCGGTATCGACACGGGCCTCGATCAGGCGCTGGCGGCCGGCGTCGGCGTCGGCGCGGGTGTCGAACAATGCGGTAAGCGTGCGTGACATAAGATTCTCCTTCTAGGATCGATTGGGATTAGCGCTGGAGGACGACCAGTTCGGTGCGTCGATTCTCGGCTTGGCCGACGGACGTGGCATTGGTATCGACAGGATTGCTCTCGCCGCCGGAAGCGGTTTCGATACGATCAGCGGCAATGCCTTCAGCGACGAGCGCCGCCTTCACACTGTCTGCGCGTTCCTTGCCGAGCGTGGCATTGGCAGGGGCGGCGCCGCGTGCATCGGCATAGCCGACGACCCGGACGCGTGCATTCGGATACTGCTTCATCGCGGCGCCCAGGGCGTTCAGCTCCTCACGATCGGCCGCGCGGATATCGCTTTTCGCCGTATCGAAATGGAGTTTTTCGAAGGCGAAGGTGCGCGGCAGTGCCTCGGTGCCGGCCAGGTAGCTGCCGATGCCCGAAGTCCATGCAGGCGCCGCGGCGGTCGTGGCAGTGGCTGGCGTCGTCGCCGTTCCGGTGGTCGGGACCGCTGCGCTGTGGGTTACCGTATCGTCTTTACTGCAGCGCCGCATCCCGAACAGGAGCGCGAGAATCGCCAGGGCCAGCAGTACCCAGGGAAGCCAGCCTGCCTTCTTCGTAGCTGGTCCGACATGCATTTTGCTCGGTGGTGCGCCGTCGCCTTTGTGATCCGGGTTTGCCATGTAATGGTCTCCTTTAATTGATTGGGCTTCTAAAGCATTGGAGTAAGAGTGTATAAACGCCAACAAATTCTACGTAAAATCTATTTACTGTAGTCAATTGCTTTCTTGCTCTCAGCTGTGATGTATTTTAGCTATTTGCTCGATAGCTTTTCGGCTGTCCTGTAGGGAAACCGCGCCGGGTCCTGTAGGACAAAGAGTGAGGGTACTGTGCAGACTGCCCCACAGTCTTATTGGGACATGTATCCGCATCTGAACGCGATCGTCGATACCAAACGGTGTTGTACAGATGGCCTCGTCCAGAGCGCGGGTTCGTTATATTCTGTTCAACTGGTATGACTGTTGGCCTTCCTGTGTCTCTTTGCGAAAGTTCCCCATGAAATTATTCAAGCGCTGGATCGGCATGCTTGCCCTGAGCCTGTGTATCGCACCGGCCGCACATGCAGGCAAGCCGTACAAGTATTACGCCGTCGGCGACACCAGCGATGCCGTGGTGCCGCGTCCCGCGCAACAGTCATTCGTGCTGATGGGCGGCGGGCCGGACGTGGACGACGCGTTCAAATGGATGATCCGTAAAGGCGGGGGCGGGAACTTCGTCGTGATCCGTGCCACCGGGACCGATGCCTACAACCCCTACATTTTCGCGATGGGCGGCGTGCGCTCGGTCGAGACGATCGTCGTGCCGAGCCGCGATGCGGCCAGCGATCCGTTCGTCCTGCAACGCCTGCGCGGCGCCGAAGCCGTGTTCATCGCGGGTGGCGACCAGGGCGATTACCTGCAGTACTGGAAAGGTACGCCGCTGTCGGCGGCGCTCCAGGAACTGGCCAACCGCAACGTCCCGATCGGTGGCACCAGCGCCGGCCTCGCCGTGCTGGGCCAGTTCATCTATTCCGGCTTGAACCAGTCGGTCACGTCGAGCGAGGCGCTTGCCAATCCGTATAGCAAGAACGTCACGCTGGACCGGGATTTCCTTTCCTTGCCGCCGCTGCTGGGAGCGATCACCGATTCCCACCTCGACGCCCGCGACCGCCTGGGCCGCCTGGTCACTTTCATGGCGCGCGTCGTCAACGATGGCTGGACCAGCACGGCGCGCGGCATCGGCGTCGACGTCGAGACGGCCTTGCTGGTCGAGAATGGCCAGGCAAGCCGGGTCGGCGTCGGCGCGGTATATTTCCTGAAAACCGTCGGCCTGCCCCAGGTGTGTGCCCCGCAGACGCCCTTGACGTACCAGAACGTCGGCGTGCAGCGCCTGTCGGGCACCGGCACCTTCGATCTCGGCAACTGGTCCGGGTATGGCGCTACGACCAACTATTCGCTGTCGGCGGTCAAGGGCACGCTCGTTTCAAGCCAGCCGGGCGGTGCAATCTATTGAATGCGCAGACCTGCACGGCACCGGTCCACGCAGGAAGACGCCGTCTGGCCGGGCACCCAGGGCCGGCTCAGTCGATCAGCGTCTTCACCAGTACCCGGCCATCCGGCAGCGCGCCCTGCTGGCGCACCATCAATTGCGTGCCCTTGGCGAACCAGAACGTCGACACCGAGCCCGGCTCATTGTAATCGGTGCGCACCACCCAGCAATCCACCGGGCCGGCGGGGCCGGCGATGGTCTCGGACCCGGTCACCCTGAAGCTGTAGCGCTGCGGCGCCGCCTTGCCGCCGGGGTGATAGAAATTGATGCGCGCGTCGTAGCCCTCGGCCAATGCCAGCGTCTGCAGCAGTTCGATGTCGGTCTCGAAGTTGAAGGTCGGTTCGTTCGAGACCATCGACAGGTCTTTTTGCGTGTTGCCGGCCAGGTCGGGCATGCCGCTGATGCGGTCCGGGGCGAACACGAAGCCCTCGACGGTGCGCTTGCCGTCTTTCTCGCTGATGCGTTCGTGGGTGAGCGGGCGGAAAGTGAGGGCGTCGAACCATGAATCGAAGCGGCGCACCGATGGGCCCGGCACCACGCCGTCCCAGCGCTGGACGATGTGTAGCTGGCGCTTGCCACCACGCTCATCGAAGCGCACTTCGCGCGTCCAGATGTCGACCGGGCTGCTGGCGCCGTCGGTCGTCCTGATGTAGCGCAGGTAATGATGGGTGCCCGGCTTGAGCAGCTCGAAGCGGGGCAGCGCGGTGCCGACGTCGACGTTCACGACGGCCGCATGGGAACACAGGGACAGGCCGGCAAGCAGGGCCGGCAACAAGGCATGACGCAGGGTGGGCATGGCGATCTCCGCAGGTGGGATAGCGCCGAGTATGCGGTTGCACTGTTTATCAGGCAACAAAAAATGGATATGCACGTCATGTCCTGCCCGGAAGGGCAGTCCATGACGTGCAGGGTCTGTTTATCAGTACGAAATCAGGTCTGGGTGCCGTCGGCCTGGTTGCCGAGGAAGGAACGCAGCATCCACGCATTCTTTTCGTGGATTTCCATGCGGTCGCTCAGCATGCCGGCGCTCGGCTGGTCATTCGCGTCGTCGGCGATGCGGAAGGCGTTACGGGCGGTGCGGATCACGGTTTCCTGGCCTTCGACCAGCTGGCGCAGCATTTCTTTCCAGTCCGGCACGGTCGGCTCTTCCTTGATCGAGGACAGCTCGGCATAGCGGGCATAGGTGCCCGGTGCGAAGTGGCCCAGCGCGCGGATGCGCTCGGCGATGTCGTCCAGGGCGTTCCACAGCTCGGTGTACTGCTCTTCGAAGATCGAATGCAGCGGCTGGAACATTGGGCCGGTCACATTCCAGTGGAAGTTGTGGGTCTTGAGGTACAGCAGGTAGCTGTCAGCCAGGGTCTGCGACAGGGCTTCGGCGATGCGTGCGCGGTCTTCAGTGGTGATACCGATGTCGATGCTCATACGTTTCTCCAATTCATGATAGCTGTTGGCAATGCGGTTGAGCCGCTTGATAGATATCAGCTTAGCATTGTTGGTAAAAACGTGTAGCGCTCTATTTTTATCGGGTAGATAGAGGGAATTGATGGCGTCTGGGGAGAGTAGACGTCGGTCGGACGCGTGGACGGCAGAGCCGACTTGCCGTGCGCGTCCACCCTACGATTAATGCTTGACGTCGGACACTGGTGCTACCGCGTCAGCGGTGCTATCAGTCACAAACAGCTGCGCGCAGTCGACCGCGTCGAAGCCGTAGTGCTTGCCGCAGAAGTCGCAGTTGATGCCGAGCTGGCCCAGGTCGGCCAGCGCCGATTCGACTTCCTCGCGGCCCAGCATCTTGAGCATGTCGCCGACTTTTTCGCGCGAGCAGGTGCAGCGGAATTCCGGATGCGCCGGGTCGAACACGCGGATCGTTTCTTCCCAGAACAGGCGCCGGATCAGAGTCTGCACGTCGGTCGTGAGCAGTTCCTCGCGCTTCAGGGTGCCGCCTAGTGCAAGCGCGCGGTTCCAGGTCTCGATATCTTCTTCCTCGGTGGCCTGTTCGACCTGGCCCTCGACCGCACTGTTGCGCGGCAGCTTCTGCAGCAGCAGGCCGCGTGCGACGCCGTCATCGGCCGCCAGCCACAGCTTGGTGTCCATCTGTTCCGAACGCAGCATGTAGTTTTCGATGACGGTCGCGACGTTGTCGCCGATCAGCGGCACCACGCCTTGGTAAGGCTGCTGGCCCGGGACCTTGTCCTTCGGGTCGAGGGTGATCACGAAACGGCCCTTGCCGCCCTGGTTCAGCAGGTCTTCCAGCGAAGCGTCGTCCGCCACCACGGCACCGTCCGCCACCTTGGCGGTGGCGCGCAGGTGCAGGTCGGCGTCGCATTCGACCACCAGCAGCTGCACGGGACCGTCGCCGAAGATCTGCATCACGATCGCGCCGTTGAACTTGAGGTTGGCCGACAGCAGCGCAGCCGCGGCGACCATCTCGCCCAGCAAGCCTTTCACTGCGATCGGGTAGTCGTGGCGCGACTGGATCTCGCGCCACGCATTGGAAATCTCGACCAGCTCGCCGCGTACGGCCGCGTTGTCGAAGATGAATTTTTGCAGGATGTCCTTGCTGGTATCAGTCGTCATTCTTTATCCGATTTTCTTGAGCTCCACCTTGAAGCGGCGGCCGCGCTCGACATAGCCGTCGGCGTTGCCTTGCAGGCGGAGCAGGTCGTCTTCCGTGAGTGTGCGTACTACCTTGGCCGGGCTACCCAGGATCAGCGAGTGATCCGGGAACTCCTTGCCTTCGGTCACCAGGGCGCCGGCGCCGACCAGGCAACCCTTGCCGATCCTGGCGCCGTTGAGCAGCACGGCCTGGATCCCGATCAGCGAGCCGTCGCCGACCGTGCAGCCGTGCAGCATGGCCTGGTGGCCGATACTGACGTTCTTGCCGATCACCATCGGGAAGCCCATGTCGGTGTGCATCACTGCACCTTCCTGGACATTGCTGTTTTCGCCGATCGTGATGCGTTCGTTGTCGCCGCGGATCGTCACCCCGAACCAGACCGAGGCATTCGCCTCGACCGTCACCTGGCCGATCAGGGTGGCGGAATCGGCCACGTAGGCCGATGCGTCGATCTCGGGCGCATGCTCGCCCAACTGGTAAATCGCCATGGATGTGCTCGCGGAAGGGTTTGAACAAGGCGCTATTTTACGCCCTCGCGCCTGCCATCGTCCGGCAAGCGGCATAGATGGGGTCGTGGAAGGCGATTGCAAGCACCCGAATCCGGCTTTCGACGTTTCTTTTACGTATAATAAAACGGTCGTTCTATTTACGCCGAGACCCCATGACCCCGTCCCGTTCCGAATTCCTTACCATCCGCGGCCTGCGCACCCACGTCCGTCACTGGGGCCGCGTAGGGGCACCCAAGCTGTTCATGGCCCATGGCTGGATGGACATGTCTGCGTCCTTCCAGTTCGTGGTCGACGCCCTGCAGGGCGACTGGCACGTGATCGCCCACGACTGGCGCGGCTTCGGCCTGACCGAGCGTTCCGGCAACGATACGTATTGGTTCCCGGATTATTTTGCCGACCTCGAAGCCATTCTCGACCATTATTCGCCGGGCCAGCCGGTCAACCTGCTCGGCCACAGCATGGGCGGCAACATCGTCAGCGTATATGCCGGCGTGCGCCCGGAGCGCATTGCGCGCCTGATCAACCTCGAAGGTTTCGGCCTGCCGGCCACGACACCGGAACAGGCGCCGGGCCGCTACGCCAAGTGGCTCGACGAACTGAAGGTGCCGCCGTCGATGCGCGGCTATGCGAGTGTGGAGGAGGTGGCGGCGCGCCTGCAGAAGACCAACCCACGCCTGCCGAACGCCCGCGCCGCCTTCCTGGCGCCGCACTGGGCGGCGCAAAACGCGGCAGGGCAGTGGGAAATCCTGGGCGACCCGGCGCACAAGATGCCCGGGCCGCTGCTGTACCAGGCCGAGGAAGTGCTGGCCTGCTGGCGCCGCATCACCGCGCCGGTGCTGTGGATCGAAGCCGAGCACACCGACATGTGGCGCTGGATGGGCCCGAAAGAGCAGGCGCGCCATGAAGTCGACCGGCGCCTGGCCCAGATCCGGCACGTGACGCCGCGCATGATGCCGGACGCGGGGCATATGTTGCATCACGACCAGCCGGAACTGCTGGCGCGGATGATCGAGGAATTCCTCAGATAACGGACATGTCGTGCGTAGGGTGGACGGCTCTGCCGTCCACGCGTTCACCGGACGCTGCCACGACTGCGCACGCCGATATGCAAGTGCGATTCGAACGCGTGGACGGCAAGCCGTCCACCCTACGCTTCCGCCTGATGCGCGTACAATGAAAACTCATTTACTGATTTGTGTGCCATGCTGAAAGTCGATCTCCACTGCCATTCCAACGTCTCCGATGGCGTGCTTGCTCCCGCCGCGGTGGCCGCCTACGCCCGCAAGGGCGGTGTCGACGCGTGGGCGCTGACCGACCACGACGAGGTCAAGGGGATCAAGGCGGCGCGCCAGGCGGCGGCCGGGCTCGGCATGCGCTTCGTGCCCGGCGTCGAGATCTCGGTTACCTGGGCCAACGAGACCGTGCACGTGGTCGGCCTGCAGATCGACGAGGATGCGCCGGCACTGGTGCAGGGCCTGGCCGCCACCCGCGCCGGGCGCGACGCGCGCGGGCGCGAGATCGCCAACCAGCTGGCGCGCGCCGGCATCCCGGGCGCCTACGAAGGCGCGCTGAAATATGTCGGCAACCCGGACCTGCTGTCGCGTACCCACTTCGCGCGCTACCTGGTCGAGATCGGTGCCTGCGGCAACACGCCCGACGTGTTCCGCAAATACCTGAGCGAAGGCAAGCCGGGCTATGTGCCGCACCGCTGGGCCGCACTGGCCGACGCGGTCGGCTGGATCCGCAGCGCCGGCGGTATTCCCGTGATCGCCCACCCGGGCCGCTACCGCTTCGACCGCACCGCGGAAGGCGCGCTGTTCGACGAGTTCAAGCAGCTGGGCGGCAACACCATCGAGGTGGTGACCGGCAGCCATACGCCGGACCAGTACGCCGTCTATGCCGAGGTGGCCAAGCGTTACGGTTTCCTGGCCTCGCGCGGGACCGATTTCCATGCGCCGGGCGAGGCGCGGGTCGAGTTCGACAAGCTGGCGCCGCTGCCGGCGGGCTTGACGCCGGTCTGGCACGACTGGTTCTAGGTGCTTACTGCACCTGCGCCGTCCAGTGCAGGCTGAAGTGGCGGTCCTTCCGGCATAAGGGGCCGGGGCTGAGCGGCGGGCACCAGGTCGCCATCGGCACCGGCGCTTGGCGGTCGTAGGTAAAGCCGGCGCCTATAGTGTTTCCCAGAGGAAAGTTTGGAAAGGCGGTAATGGTCGCGACGTAGGTCCCATCCGCAAGCCCGAACAACTCGATACCGGCGTCGAACTGGCTCTGGTAGAAGTTGAAGGCGACGCTGTCGTCATTCATGGCCACCTTGACGCCGTTATGCCATAGCGTCAAGACCGGATCGAAGCCGGCGCCACCCGAGTTACTGTCGGTCCAGATGCGCAAATGGCCGTATCCCCTGTAGATCTGGATCGTGTGGTGCTCGACCTGGTTATGCCACACCATGTGTCCGCTATGCGATTGCTCGTGCAGCGCCTGGGCCGTGGCCGCGCCCTGCAGTAATATCCATGCGAACAGGAACAAAACGGTTTTCATGTCGGTTCTCCGTTGTCGGACTCAATCGATGGTCCAGTGCAGGCTGACATGGTGGCGCGTGTAGCACCCGGGTCCAGGGTGGCCGGGTTGGCACCAGGTCTCGATCGTTATCGGCCGCTGGTTGTCGTAAGCGAAGCCGTTGTCAAGGTAACCGTTCACCGGGAAGTTGGGGTAGGCGGTAATCGTCACCACATAGCTGCCCCAGGACAGTGCCGGCAAGGCGAGTCCGGCGTCGCGCACCGTCTGGAAGGGGCTGAACGTCGGGTTGTCGTCGTTCACGGCGACCAGGACACCGTTGTGCCACACGGCGATGATCGGATCGACATTGGCGCTGCCGGCGTAGCTGTCGGTCCACACCCGCAGGTTGCCCGCCCCCGTGGAAATGGGAATGGTGACGTATTCGACCTGGTTGTGATCTTCGAGGTGCCCGGTGTACGATTGTTCGTTGACGATTTGCGCCCGGGCCGGCGCCTGCAACGACAGGGCTACGAGCAGGAACAAAGCGATTTTCATGTCGACTCTCCGAGGTGCGCCGCGCGGGCGGCCATGCCAGTCTAGCCAGCCCGTCCATGTCCGCCTGCGCCTATGTCAAATGAATGAACGTCCGGCGTGCGTGCGCCACCTTGAAACTCCACTCCGGCAACCTCATCTTGTGTCCCTTACAAGAAGCCACCAGGCCCCAGCCCATGACCCACTACTTCGAAATCCACCCGGTCGACCCGCAGCAGCGCCTGATCCGGCAGGCGGCCCAGCTCATCCAGTCCGGCGGAATCGGCGCGGTGCCGACCGATTCCGCTTATTCGCTGGTCTGCCGCCTCGACGACAAGGCCGCGGTCGAGAAGCTGCGCCGCATCCGCGGCGTCGACGACAAGCACCACCTGACGCTGCTGGTGCGCGACCTGTCCGAGATCGCGACCTATGCGCGTGTCGACAACCGCCAGTACCGCCAGCTGAAGTCGGCCTTGCCCGGTCCCTATACCGTGATCCTGGAAGCGACCAAGGAAGTGCCGCGCCGGCTGTCGCACCCGTCGCGCAAGACGATCGGCGTGCGCGTGCCGGAAAACCCGATCCTGCTGGCGCTGCTGGAAGAAGTGGGCGAGCCGCTGATCGGCACCACGCTGCAGCTGCCCGGCGACGACCACATGCTGTCCGATCCGGACGAGGTGCGCGAGCGCCTGGATAAACAGATCGACGTCGTCATCGACGGCGGCGCCGGCACGCTGGAGCCGACCACCATCATCGACCTGTCCGGCGCCGACCCCGTGCTGCTGCGCGAAGGCCGCGGCGATCCGGCCGTGTTCGGTCTCTAAAGGTCGGGCTTTAAATTCGGCAATCAAGCCGTCAATTCGGCCTGACGGGGCGCCTCGCCCCGTTCACCGCCGCTTGCTCTGATAAAATCCCGGGTTATGGATGAACTTATACGTAACCTGGCGGTCTATGCACTGCCTGTCCTCTTCGCGCTCACGATGCACGATGCCGCCCAGGCCTTCGTCGCACGCCGTCTTGGAGACAACACCGCCCACGCTGCCGGGCGCACCACTTTGAATCCGCTGGCCCACATCGACCCGGTCGGGACGATCGTGATCCCGGTGGTCATGTACCTGATGACGAGCTTCGTGTTCGGCTATGCCAAGCCGCTGCCCCTCAACTACGGCCAGATGCGCCATCCGAAGCGCGACATGGCCTTCGTGGCGCTCTCCGGCCCAGGCGCCAACTTCGTGATGGCGCTGATCTGGCTGATCTTCGGCATCCTGCTGCAATACTTCCAGGTCGACGAATCCTTCCCCAACCTGGTGGCCAAGGCAGGCGTGCAGGTCAACCTGTGGCTGATGGCCTTCAACCTGCTGCCGATCCCGTCGATGGACGGCGGCCGCATCGTGTTCAGCCTGCTGCCGCAGAAGGCTGCTTACCAGTTCGCGCGTCTCGAACCCTACGGCTTCCTGATCCTGCTGGCGCTGATCCTGCTGAAAGTGGTGACGATCTGGCTGTTCTTCGTCGGTTCGATTGCCGGCAAGCTGTTGTACCTGATCGCATCGCCGCTGATCCTCCTTTTGAGTTGAGGAAGCCATGTTCCCCGACCGCGTCGTCTCCGGCATGCGCCCCACGGGGCTGATGCACCTGGGCCACTACCATGGCGCGCTGAAGAACTGGGTCCGCCTGCAATCCGAGCTGCCCTGCCTGTTCTTCGTGGCCGACTGGCATGCGCTGACGACGCACTACGAGGAACCGGGCGTCATCGAAAAGAATACCTGGGACATGGTGGTCGACTGGCTGGCGGCCGGCGTCGATCCGTCCCAGGCCACGCTCTTCATCCAGTCGCGCGTGCCCGAGCATGCCGAACTGCACCTGCTGCTGTCGATGGCGACGCCGCTCGGCTGGCTCGAGCGCGTGCCGACCTACAAGGACCAGATCGAGAACCTGGCCGGGCGCGATCTCGCCACCTATGGCTTCCTCGGCTACCCGCTGCTGCAGGCGGCCGACGTGCTGATTTACCGCGCGACCCAGGTGCCGGTGGGCGAGGACCAGGTGCCGCACGTCGAAATGATGCGCGAGATCGCGCGCCGCTTCAATGGGCTGTACGGCAAGGAGCCGGGCTTCGAGCAAAAGGCGCTCGACGCCGTCAAAAAGCTCGGCAGCAAGCGCGCCCGCCTGTATGCCGAGCTGCGCAGCGCCTGGCACCAGGAGGGCGACGCCGCCGCGCTGGAACAGGCAGAGGCAATGCTGGACGAAGCCGGCAGCCTGTCGAACATCGACCGCGAGCGCCTGTTCGGCTACCTGAGAGGCAGCGGCAAGATCATTCTGGTCGAGCCGGAAGTGGCGCTGACCCGGGCCGCACGCCTGCCGGGCCTGGACGGTCGCAAGATGAGCAAAAGCTACGCCAACGCGATCTCGCTGCGCGAAGACCCGGCGGCGGTCACCAAGAAGATCCGCACCATGCCGACCGACCCCGCGCGGGTGCACCGCAGCGATCCGGGCGATCCGCTCAAGTGCCCGGTGTGGCAGCTGCACGAAGTGGTTTCCGATGCGCCGACCCGGAAATGGGTCATGCAGGGCTGCACCAGCGCCGGCATCGGCTGCCTGGACTGCAAGCAACCGGTGGTGGAAGCAGTGCTGGCCGAGCAGGAACCGATGCACGAACGCGCGCAGCAATACCTGGACGATCCAAGCCTGGTGCGCGCGATCGTCGCCGACGGCTGCGACAAGGCGCGCAAGCTGGCCCAGGAAACCATGCGCGACGTGCGCGAGACCATGGGTCTCTCCCATTTGAGCTGACTGAAAGGAACACCATGCACGCTCCGACTGAGCAGGCCTCGGCCTGGGTGCGGCGCTGGGCGCCGCTGATCCGCCACGGCGAAGTGCTCGACCTGGCCTGCGGCGGCGGCCGCCATGCGCGCCTGCTGGCCGCGCTCGGTCACACCGTGATCGCGCTCGACCGCGACGCCAGCGCGCTGGCGCGCATCGAAGCCGGCGAGCACGGCGACGCCATCACCACCGTCGAATACGACCTGGAAGCGCCGGGTGCCGCCTGGCCGTTCGCGCCGCACAGCCTGGCCGGCATCGTGGTCACCAATTACCTGTACCGGCCGCTGTTGCCGTCGCTGTGCGCGTCGCTGGCGCCGGACGGCGTCCTGATCTACGAAACCTTTGCGCGCGGGAACGAAGTGTTCGGCAAACCGTCCAACCCGGACTTCCTGCTGATGCCCAGCGAGCTGATGGGTCTGGCGGGGCGGGCGGGCCTGCGCGTGCTCGGGTTCGAGGATGGCGTGGTGCAGGAACCGAAGCCGGCGCGGTTGCAGCGCGTGTGCGCCGCCGGGCCGGCTTTCGATCTGGCCGCTGCGAAACTGGATTTGTAACCGGCTGTAAGAATCGCCGCCGTGGCGCCCCGAACTGAGCCATTTATGTGGCATGGAATGAACCATAAGCGCGGGCGATCCGCTACAATCAGACTTTTATTTATTAACAGCACGGTCCACTGATTATGATTAAGGGCAGCATAGTAGCAATCGTCACTCCGATGTTCGAGGACGGCAGCCTGGATAAAGACAGCTTGCGCAAGCTGCTCGACTGGCACGTCGCGGAAGGCACGGACGGTATCGTCATCGTCGGCACCACCGGCGAGTCGGCCACTGTCAGCCCGGAGGAGCACTGCGAACTGATCAGGCTGACGGTCGAGCACATCGCCGGCCGTATCCCGGTGATCGCCGGCTCGGGCGGCAATTCCACCGCGGAAGCGATCGCACTGACCCGCCATGCGAAGAACGTCGGCGCCGATGCCACGCTGCAGGTGGTCCCGTATTACAACCGCCCGACCCAGGAGGGCATGTACCGCCACTTCAAGGCGATCGCCGAAGCGGTCGACATCCCGGTCATTCTCTACAACGTGCCGGGCCGTACCGTGGCCGACATGGCCAACGAGACCGTGCTGCGCTTGTCCAGCGTCGATAACATTGTCGGCATCAAGGATGCGACCGGCAACATCGGCCGCGGTACCGAGCTGCTGCGCATGGTCGACAAGTCCTTCGGCGTGTACTCGGGCGACGACGCCAGCGCGGTCGCGCTGATGCTCTGCGGCGGCGCCGGCAACATCTCGGTTACCGCCAACGTCGCCCCGCGCCTGATGAAGGAAATGTGCGACGCCGCCCTGTCCGGCGAGGTTGCCCGTGCTGTCGAGATCAACAACCGCGTGCTGTCGCTGCACAGCAAGCTGTTTGTCGAACCGAATCCGGTTCCGGTCAAATGGGCGCTGACCGAAATGGGCAAGATGCCGTCTGGGTTGCGCCTGCCGCTGGCACCCCTGTCCGCGCAATATCACGATACCGTTCGCGCCGCGCTGCGCGAGTCCGGCGTCCTTTGATGACTCGAGCTTTAACCATATGACGAATTGCAAGACTATGACCCGCACCCTCGCGCTGACTGCCATGGCGCTCAGCCTGGCTGCGTGCACGACCGTGTTCGAATCCGACAAGGTGGACTACAAGGCGACCAAGAAGGCCGCACCGCTGGACGTCCCGCCCGACCTGACCCAGCTCCAGAAGGACAACCGCTACGCCGTGCCCGATGGCCGCGGCGTCGCCACCGCATCGGGCTTCCAGCAGCAGCGCGATGCCAACGGCACGGTGGCCGCACCGGTCGGCGTACCGGCGGCGACGGGTGATGCCATCGGCCCGGTCTCGACCGATGCCGTGCGTATCGAGCGCGCGGGTAACGAGCGCTGGCTGGTGGTCAAGCAGACGCCGGAACAGCTGTGGCCGCAGCTGCAGCAGTTCTGGACCGATGCCGGCTTCGCGCTCGAACTCGAGTCGCCGCAAACGGGCATCATGGAAACCAACTGGAACGAGAACCGCTCCAAGATCCCGCAGGACATCCTGCGCCGGACCATCGGCCGCGTGTTCGACTCGGCCTATTCGACCGGCGAGCGCGACAAGTACCGCACCCGCCTCGAGCGCCGTCCGGATGGCGCCACCGAGATCTACATCAGCCACCGCGGCGCCGAAGAGGTGCTGACCGGTCCGCAGAAGGAAGTCGCGACCTGGACCGTGCGTCCGAACGATCCGGGCCTGGAAGCCGAATTCCTGGGCCGCCTGGTGGCCAAGCTGAACGGCGTCAAGGTCAAGGAAGCCACCGTTGCCGTCGCCAATGCCACGCCGGAAGCCCAGCACGCCAAGCTGGCAAACGGCAAGGTCACTGTCGACGAAGGCTTCGACCGCGCATGGCGCCGCGTCGGCCTGGCGCTGGACCGCGTCGGCTTCACCGTCGAAGACCGCGACCGCGTGCAGGGCATCTACTTCGTGCGCTATGTCGATCCGGACTCGGCCAAGAAGGACGGCTTCTTCAGCAAGCTGTTCGGTAGCGAAGACAAGAACAAGGAAGCGCAGCGTTACCGCGTGCTGGTCTCGGCCGTGCCGAATGCCACCACCAGCGACATCAGCGTGCAGACCAACGACGGCAAGCCGGAAACGACGGCGACCGGCGCCAAGATCCTGCAATTGCTGACGGATGAACTGAAATAATCATTTGAATGGTTATTAAAAAACCGGCCCATCGAGGCCGGTTTTTTTATGGCTGGCGATCATGCATCCGTCACCGGAATAGCACCGTGCACCAAATCGCAGGCGAAAAAAAACCGGCCCGCAGGCCGGTTTAATGAAGCAAAGCTGATTACTTCGATGCCGGAGCAGCAGCAGCCGAAGCAGCGTCAGCAGCAGCCGAAGCAGCCGAAGCAGCAGCCGAAGCGGCCGAAGCAGCAGCTTCAGCGGCGGCTGGCGAAGCAGCGGTGGTGTCGGTGGTTGCCGGAGCAGCGACGGTTGCGTCAGCAGCCGGAGCGGCCGGAGCGGCAGCCGGAGCAGCGGTGGTTTCGACAGCAGGAGCAGCGGCCGGAGCTTCTTCTTTCTTGCTGCAAGCAGCCAGAGCAACAGCCAGCAGGGAAACGATCAGCAGGGATTTTTTCATGGTTTTTCCTTAATTAATTCAAAAGGTAAGTACTTCTGTTGCGATGAATAATTACCGGTAATTATCGCTCGTCAGGAATTCTCGTAGCTTTCATAACTTTGGAAAAAGTGCATACGGACAACGGAACCTTCCTAACCCGATATTATAGCCAAATTTACTGATTCGCAACAGAAAACACGTGACAAACTGGAACTATTGCCTCATCTAGCAACGTTCATTTTGTTACAAGATGTGACGACCGTTTTACATGTTGCAGTATGGAAAATCTGGTGCGCGTTGGCGAAGATGCCGATCAAAGTCCGGTCACCGTCGGATGCAGGCCGGGAAGGGATTCAACCCAGATCGCATTGAAGCGTTCGCGCGGGAGCTCGGCCTGGTCCGGCGCATCGAAAGCGGCGGCACCGCGCAGGTGGTCGCTGTGGAAGCGCCGTACCACGTGGGTAGCGTCGGCAATGGCGAAGGAATCGGTCAGCTGGCGCAGGCCGCGCGGCGTCATGCGGCATTCGATGCGGTCGCTGTAGTCGCGCAGCAGGCGCAGGAAGCGCGGGGCATTGCGCTCCAGCCAGCCGCTCTCGTGCATCGCCAGGCGCAGCGTGCCGCCGGCGTGCAGGAAGCGGCGCAGTTCGGACTCCGCATCAGGGGTGCCGAGCGTGAACAGGGCGAAGTCCGGATCGAACAGGTCGAGCGTCACACGCGCACGTGCCAGCAGGCTACGCAGTTCCTGCTGGAACTGCGCGCGGGTGTCGAAGCGCTCGGTCCTGGGTTCGCTCATCCGATCGTGCCAGCTCGTTTGTATCAGCTCGTTTGCATCAGGCCAGTTCGAGCCAGCCGTCCTGGTACCACGTGTACAGCGCTTCCAGCACGTCGTCGGACGCCTTGTCGAGCAGGCTGCCGTCCAGGCCGCGCTCATTGGCCAGCACGTCCAGCACGGCCTTGTCGGCGCGGCCCACGGCAAAGGATTCGCCGTTGATGAACACGTGCTTGCCGCGGTACAGCATCAGCGTCTTGGCCGACAGCTTGAGGCCGCGCTTGGCCGCCTGCTCCATGAAACGGCCGACCGGCAGCGGCTTGGCCACCGGCGTGAAGAACACGTTGTGCTTCGGCTCGGACAGGTGTTCGCCCAGGAAGATGGCGACGTCTTCCTCGTCCCAGCGCACCTTGTTCAGCTCCTCGGTGATGGTGTCGAGCATGTGGCGCGGGATCTCGGCCGGGTTCTTGGCCGGCTGCAGGCCCGGGTCGGCATAGCGGCCCGGCAGGTCGATCGAATCGGCCATGAACTGCAGGAAGGCTTCGCCCAGTTCCTGGTACGACGGCGAGCGGAAGCCGATTGAATAGGTCATGCATTCGCCCTCGGCCACGCCGTCATGGGCGTAGTGCGGCGGCAGGTAGAGCATGTCGCCCGGTTCCAGCACGAATTCCTGCTCGGCCTCGAAGTTGGCGAGGATCTTCAGCGGCAGACCCTCGACCAGGCTCAGGTCCTTCTGCGCGCTGATGCGCCAGCGGCGCTTGCCCTGCGCCTGCAGCAGGAACACGTCGTAGGAATCGAAGTGAGGGCCGACGCCGCCGCCGTCCGTGGCGAAGCTGACCATCAGGTCGTCCAGGCGCGCATCCGGGGCGAAGCGGAACTGGCGCAGCAGGGCATCCGCCTTCGGCTCGTGCAGGTTGATGCCTTGCACCAACATGGTCCATTCGCGCTGCGTGCGTGGCGGCAGTTCCGCCAGCGGGCCGTGCTGCATGTCCCAATTGCCGTCGTCACCCTGCGTCACCAGGCGCGATTCGACGTGGTTGAGCTTGGCCAGTTCGGCCAGCTTGTCGAACTTCAGGAGCGGCTTAAAATCAGGTATCGCCTGGCGGATCAGGAGCGGTTTCTTGTGCCAGTAGTCGCGCAGGAACTGGGCGGGCGTGATATTGCCGAGGAGCTGTAATTTTTGCATGCGCCATTATAACCAGCCCGCAGTCGGGAATTACGATACCAAGGTTATAATCGGCACCTTATATCCACGAAAGGAAGCGCAATGAAGATTGCCCAGAATACGGTCGTGACGGTCAACTACAAACTGTCGGATGCCCAGAACAACCTGATCGAAGACGGCGCCCAGCCGATGGTGTACCTGCACGGCGGCTACGAAAACACGCTGCCGAAAATTGAAGAGGAACTGGATGGCAAGGAAGTTGGCTATGCGTCGACCCTCCAGGTCGAGCCGGAAGACGCCTTCGGCGACTACGACTCGAACCTGCTGAAGGTCGAAGAGCGCAACCGCCTGCCGGAGCCGATCGAAGTCGGCATGCAGTTCGAAGGCATGGCCGAGGGTGTCGACGACGAGCCGGTCATCTTCACCGTGACCGAAGTTGCGGACGACAAGGTCGTGCTGGACGGTAACCACCCGCTGGCCGGCATGGCCCTGCGCTTCGAGCTGTCGGTGATCGACGTCCGCGCTGCCACCGAAGAAGAAATCACGCACGGCCACGTGCACGGCGCCCATGGCCACCACCATGGTGATGAGCCGGAAGACAGCGACGAAGGCGATCATTTCCGTAGCCAACCGCTGCAGTAATTGGTAGGGTGGACGGGGTACTTCAGCCCAGTGGCCTGAAGTACGAACGTCCACGCGTCGATTGTCGGCGGCTCCGCTGCCGTGCACGACATCGGCACCTGCGCGTATCACCGCGTGGACGGGAAACCCGTCCACCCTACGGCGCTTCGACCTTGAACAGGTTCTTGGCGCCCGGATTCACCTCCACCTCGAGCGCCGTCGCGCCGGTGGACAGGTGTCCCACGTTCCCGCGCCATTCGATCGCCGGCTTCGCGCCCTTGGCCGGCGCGGCCGTATCGACCAGCAGCACCTTGCCCTGGAATTTCTGCGCCTGCGCCAGCACCTGGCGCCGCGTCTCGGCAAAGCCGTCGTTGTCCGGCACCGCACGGCGCAGCAGTGCGCGGAAGCCGGTCGGCTGCGACAGCGCTTTCAAATCGCCTTCCGAGAACAGCACCACCGCCTCCAGCTTGTCGCGCTTGGCGATCGCGAACAGCCGGTTCAGCCAGAAGCGGTTGGCCACCAGCCGGTCTTCGTACTCGCTGTTGCGCCCGGCTTCCATGATGTAGTGATTATTGTTGGCCGGCAGGTTGACGGTCGCGTACAGCACCTTACCCATCGACCAGTGGGCGTTTTCCGCATAGCTGCGAAAGCGCGGGCTCATCGACAGCCGCGTCAGCGCCAGCTTGTGCGCGCCGAGCGAGGACGGCTCGCCATAGAACAGCTCGCGCACGCGGTTCAGGCGTTCGATCGCATTGGTGCGGCCGGCGCTGTTGCGGCACTCGGTCCAGTCGCTGCCGGCGGGCAGCACCACCATCGCACGCCTGGCGCCGTCGAACAGTTCGCGCCGTTGCTGGTACAACTTGTCGCTGCAGGGCTCGGCCGTGGCCTTGATGCCGGTGACGACCACGAAGGCGGTCGATTTGTCGTCGGTCTCGTCGATCGCCTTTTTCAGGCGCTTCTCGCCGCCGTCGTTGAAGCTGTGGCCGATGAGGGCGAAGCGGTGCGCCCCATCTTCCCCGATGTCGGCCTTCTTGTCGTCCTTGTCCCTGGGCGCGGCCGCGCAGGCGCCGCCGGCGAGCAGCGCAGCGCAGAGCAGGGCGCTGAGACGGAGCGGCAGGCGGACACGCGGCATCGGCATCAGGCGGCAGCCGCCAGGCGCTTCAGCTCGTACAGGCGCTCGAGCGCCTCGCGCGGCGTGAGCGCGTCCGGATCGATCTGCTCGAGCAGGTCCAGGGCCGCCGATTCCAGCGCCGCTGCCGCGATGGGGGCCGGCTGCTGCACCTGCACGGCTTCTTGCGCAGGCGCCTCGGCATCATCCGTTTCTTCCGCCTTGGGCGGCGCGGCAAACAGGTCCAGCTGCGGCGTCGCCGCATCCAGCGCCTGCGATTCCAGCCGCGCCAGGTGCTTGCGCGCGGCGCGGATCACGGTCGGCGGCACGCCGGCCAGCTGCGCCACCTGCAAGCCGTAGCTCTGCGAGGCCGGCCCGTCCTGCACCGCGTGCAGGAACACGATGCTGTCCTTGTGCTCGACCGCCGACAGGTGCACGTTGACCGCGCTCGGATGCGCCTCCGGCAACTGGGTCAGCTCGAAGTAGTGGGTCGCGAACAGGGTGAAGCTGCGGCTGACGTCGATCAGGTGGCGCGCGATCGCCCACGCCAGCGCCAGGCCGTCGAAGGTCGAGGTGCCGCGCCCGACTTCGTCCATCAGCACCAGCGAACGGTCGGTGGCGCCGTTCAGGATGGTCGCCGATTCGGTCATCTCGACCATGAAGGTGGAGCGGCCGTTGGCCAGGTCGTCGGACGCGCCGATACGGGTGAAGATGCGATCGATCGGACCGATGCTGGCACTGGCTGCCGGTACATAGCTGCCGATGTAGGCCAGCAGCGTGATCAGGGCCACCTGGCGCATGAAGGTCGATTTACCGCCCATGTTGGGGCCGGTGATCAGGAGCAGGCGCCGGTCGTCGGACAGGCGGCAATCGTTGGCGATGAAGCGCTCGATCTGGTTTTCGACGACCGGATGGCGGCCCTCGACGATGGTCAGGCACGGCGCATCGACCAGCTGCGGCGCGCACCAGTTGCTGCGCTGGGCGTGCGCGGCCAGCGCCACCAGCGTATCGATCTGGGCGATGCCCGACGCGATGCGCTGCAGGCAGCCGATGTGCGGCGCCAGGTCGGCCAGCAGCAGGTCGTACAGCAGCTTTTCCCGCGCCAGCGCGCGGTCCTGCGCCGACAGCGCCTTGTCCTCGAAGGCCTTCAGCTCGGGCGTGATGTAGCGCTCGCAGTTTTTCAACGTCTGGCGGCGCCGGTAATCCTCGGGCACCTTGTCGGCCTGGCCGTTGGTGACTTCGATATAGAAGCCGTGTACGCGGTTGTACTCGACGCGCAGGTTGGCGATGCCGGTCCGCGCGCGCTCGCGCGCCTCCAGCTCGACCAGGAACTGGCCGGCGTTCTCGGACAGCGCACGCAGCTCGTCCAGCTCGGCATCGAAGCCGCGCGCGAACACGCCGCCGTCGCGCACCATCGCCGCCGGCTCCTCGGCCACGGCGCGCACCAGCAGGTCGACGCAGGCTTCCGGCACCGCAATTGCATCGTGGATGGCGCGCAGCAGCGACGAATCGCCGGGAATGAAACATCTCGAGACCAGCTCGCGCAAAGCCGGCAACTGCTTCAGGCCATCGCGCAGGCAGGACAGGTCGCGCGGGCGCGCGCTGAGCAGGGCGATGCGGGTGGTGATGCGCTCGATGTCCGGCACGTGGGCCAGCGTGGCGGACAGGCCCGGGGCCGCTTCGCGCTGGAGCAGCGCGGCGATCGCCTCGTGGCGGCTGCGCGCCACCGACTGGTCGCGGCGCGCATGGTGGATCCAGTGGCGCAGCAGGCGCGAACCCATCGCCGTGCGGCAGCCGTCCAGCAGCGAGAACAGGGTCGGCGACTCGTGGCCGCGGATGGTCTCCGTCAATTCCAGGTTGCGCCGGGTGGCGGCATCCAAACCGATGAATTCGCTCTCGGATTCGACGGCCACGGTCTTCACGTGCTGCAGGCCCTTGCCCTGGGTCGACTGGGCGTAGCGCAGCAGCGCGCCGGCCGCGCCGAAGGCGGCGCCGAGGCCGTCGCAGCCGAAGCCGGACAGGGTCGCCACGTTCAACTGGTCGAGCAGGGATTTATGGCCGTGCACGACGTCGAAGTGCCATTCCGGGATGCGCTGGGTATGGCCCATCGGCGCCTCGTCGAGGGTGTCGAGGCTGTCCGCGCGCAGCACCTCGGCCGGCACGATGCGTTCCAGTTCCTGCACCAGGCGCAAGGCGGCGCTTCTAGCGTCGGCGCTGAATTCCATCAGGCGCAGCTTGCCGCTGGCGAGCGACAGCCAGGCCAGGCCGGTCGTCACCACCTTGCGGTTGACGACCGTGCACACGGCCAGCAGCGGACGCTCGGCCTTTTCCGGCAGCAGGTCGGCATCGGTCAGCGTACCCGGCGTGACCACGCGCATCACCTTGCGTTCGACCGGGCCCTTGGAGAGTGCCGGGTCGCCGATCTGCTCGATGATCGCGCACGATTCGCCCAGCTTGACCAGCTTGGCCAGGTAGGGGTCCAGCGAGTGGAAGGGCACGCCCGCCATCTTGATCGGATTGCCGCCCGAGCTGCCGCGCGCGGTCAGCGTGATGCCCAGGATGCGTGCTGCTTTCTCGGCGTCCTCGAAGAACAGCTCGTAGAAGTCGCCCATCCGGTAGAAGACCAGCATCGTCGGGTAATCGGCCTTGATGCTCAGGTACTGCTGCATCATCGGGGTGTGCTTTTCGGTCGCGAGGCGTTTGGCCGCGTCGGCATTGATTTCGCGTGGGACGTTCATGGAGTCGGTATGCAAGAGGCCGGGCAGGGCGCCGGCCGAGAGTTGCCATTTTACCGCGTTCGACAACCGCCGGGAGGGCTGGGCGGTGCGGTTTGGTAACAACGGGTTTCAGGAAGGAGGGTGCGCCTTCCATTGGCTGGAAGGCGCGCGGCGGCGTGTCAGGCGGGAACGGCAAAGAAATCGTCGGGGGTAGCGCTGTGGGGCCGGGCGGGCCGCAGCTGTCCCGGCGCGACCGCGACCGCTACCGGTGCGCGCCGCCTGGCCGGATGGGACAGCACGCGCAAGGCGATCGCCAGGTCGACGTACTGGTGCTGCATCGCCTGCGCCGCCGGCCGCAAGCCATGCGCCTGCAACGCATCTTCGACATTGTCGGCGGTCGCGCGATCGGTGCGCCGTTCGCCGAGCGCACGTTTCGGCAAGCCCTGGTCATGAATGTGCAAGTAGGTCATCGGAATTCTCCGTGGTTGGGTAAAGAAATCCTGTTCCTCTTGTGCTTTTACTATTTAGTTGACATCAATGAAATAGAAGAGGCGAAGCAATTGCCCGTTATAACCACAGTGCCCTTTATCCAATGCTGATGCGCCTTGAGAAGGCACAAGCCCAGCCCGGCGTAGCGGCTTGATAGTAAGCATATCCGCGCCAATCGGAACCCGACGATGCCCCTCAGCGAAAAATGGAATGTGCGTTCCGTCGCCGTCACGATCGCCTTTTTCGGCGCCGTGTTCCTGTTCTATACGCCCTTCGAAGACCTGCAGACCAACACGATGTGGCCGCGCTACTTCGCGGCCGGGGTCTGCCTGGTGTGCCTGCTGCCGGTCATGCTGGCGCGGCCGATCCGCATCGGCGAGTCGTCGATGTACATCCTGGTGGGGCTGCTGATCATCCTGCTGCACACCATCTTCTTCAAGCAGGTGTCCTTCATCTATCCGATCTTCGTCGGCACCAACATCCTGCTCGCGGTGCTGATCTATGAGGCCAGCAAGCGCTGGCCCAGGGAATTCAATGCCGCCGTGGGCTGGCTGCTGGTGATCAATCTTGCTGCGCTGTACATCCAGATCGCCATGTATTACCTGCTGGGCGGGCCGATCGTCGACCTGCACGAGATGGTGTTCAATTCGCCCAGCCGCGACGCGGTCGACTTCGTCGGCATCAACCGCTTTTCCGGCATCCAGGTGGAGCCGGGCACCTATGCCAACAACATGGCCTTCCTGCTGGCGGTCTACCTGTTCACGTCCGGCTATCGCAAGCGGGTCTACTGGATCTCGATCCTGACCGTGCTGTCGATGCTGCTGACCGGCTCGGCCACCTCGGTCTATTTCACCTGCGTGATGCTGGCGCTGCTGCCGCTGCTGTGGAGTCACCGCATCAAGAAATGGCACGTGCTGGTCCTGTTCCTGTGCATCCTGGCCTTCCTCGGCACCTCGAACATCCTCGACCACCTCGACCAGCGCTTCGCCCACAACGACGACGGCAGCCTGTCGATCTGGAAGACCGGGCTGCACAGTTACCTGAATACCGGGCTGGAGGAAAAGATCATCGGGCTCGGCTACGAGCATCCGCCCTGTGTGAATTGCTATTTCCAGAACATGGGCGTGATCGCCAACCTGCTCAGCGGCGGCGGACTGCTGATGCTGATGGTGTTGCTGGTGCTGTTCGGCCGGCTGGCCTACTTCAACGGCATCCTGCTCAGCCTGGTCATCTTCGCGATGCCGCTGAATTCACGCATGTATTACTACGAAGCGCCGGTGTGGATGCTGTTCCTGTTCGCCCAGGCCAATCTCAGGCGCCAGCACACGGTGCCGCAGGCGCTGGCCCCGCCGCCGGCGCCGCCGCTGCCGGCAAGCTGACGGCGAGGACGGCGAGGACGGCGGCGACGCTAGGACAGCCGCGCATGGTTCAGGATCACCCACGCCACCGTGATCACGACCATGCCGGTCAGCGTCACGCATGACCAGGTGAAGAACCAGGCCGACACCAGGCCGGCCTGCAAGACTTTTTCGAACAGCACGCCGAGGGCGAAGTCGAAGGCGGTGAGGAAGGACCAGCGGCGCAGGTAGACCGGCAGGTAGCGGCTCATCTTGCGGTTGTGCTGGTGGGCCGCGTGGCGCTCGATGCGGTCGCGGGCGGCGCTGACGTCGCGGAACAGCCAGTCGAAGAACAGGAAGCGGTAGAGCAGGCGCCGGAACGGCATCTCGGGCAGGTGCTCGTCGGTGATGGAAGGCTGCGTATCCTTTTCGAGGGTCATGATCACACCGCTGATAAATGAAAACTGTGTGGAAACTGGAAGAAGCCGAGGGGAAGCCGGGGCCTGGACGCCGTGACTGCCCATCCTACGTCATTGGCTGTCTCGTGCGCGCGCGCCCCGTCATCTGTTGCACAGGCAATTGCGCAGCAGCAAGGCGGGGCGATGCAGATACCATGAAAAACGGGCGCCGCAGCGCCCGTTGGACTCATCTATGCCACCGGCGTTCAGGCTTCGGCCACGCGCTTGGCGATATGCGCCAGCGCTTCGTCCACCTGGTCGATCAGGATCAGCGACAGGTCGCCCGGCTGCAGGCGTGCCAGCGCGCGGTCGATCGCGACGAATTCGCCCTTGATCTCTTCCACGTGGCTGGTGCGCGGCGCACCGGCCAGGCCCTGGCGCAGCAGGGCCACGACTTCGCCCTCCTGGCGGCCGCGCTGGCACTGGTCTTCGTACAGCAGCACGTCGTCGAAGGACTTGCCAAGGATGACAGTCTGTTCGCGGATGTCCTGGTCGCGGCGGTCGCCGGCGCCGCTGATCACCACCGAGCGGCGCTGGGCCGGCATCGATTCGACCGCATTCACCAGCGCGGCGATCGCGTCCGGATTGTGGCCGTAGTCGGCGATCACGGTGGCGCCCTTGTAGTCGAACACGTTGAAGCGGCCCGGCGCATTGTCGCTCTCGCCGACGAAGGTGCGTAGGCCGGCGCGCACCGCGTCCCAATCGATGCCGACGGCCCAGGCCGCGGCCACGGCCGCCATCACGTTCTCGACCTGGAAGCCGACCACGCCGCCGCGGGTGATCGGCACCTCGCTCAGCGCGATGCGTTCTTCCTGCTTGCCTTGCGCGCACACCAGGTCGCCAGTGTCGACGTAGACGATGCGGCGGCCCTGGGCGCGGTGCTTCTGCATCAGCGGCAGCGAGCAGTCCTGGGCGAAGTAGGTGACGTCGCCGCGGGTATTCTCGGCCATCGCCGCGACGACCGGGTCGGCCGCGTTCAGCACCGCCATGCCGTTCGGCGCGACGTTCTGCACGATGATGCGCTTCAGCACGGCCAGGTCTTCCAGCGTCGTGATGTAGTTCAGGCCCAGGTGGTCGCCAGCGCCGATGTTGGTCACCACGCCGACCTGGCAGCGATCAAACGCCAGGCCTTCGCGCAGCATGCCGCCGCGCGCGGTCTCGAACACGGCGGCGTCGACGTCCGGGTGCAGCAGCACGTTGCGCGCGCTGCGCGGACCGCTGCAGTCGCCGCTGTCGATGCGGCGGCCCTGGATATACACGCCGTCGGTATTCGTCATGCCGGTGCGCAGGCCGGAGGCCGCCAGCAGGTGCGCGATCACGCGCACGGTGGTGGTCTTGCCATTGGTGCCGGTGACGGCCACCACCGGGATGCGGCCATCGTCGCCCGGCGCGTACAGGGTGTCCATGATCGCTTCGCCGACCGCGCGGCCTTTACCAAAGGACGGCGAGATGTGCATGCGCAGTCCCGGCGCGGCGTTCACTTCGACGATGCCGCCGTGCTGGTCCTCGATCGGCTTGTGCACGCTGTCGCACACCAGGTCGACACCGCAGATGTCGAGGCCGACCATGTGCGCGGCCGCGATGGCGCGCGCCGCCACGTCCGGGTGGACGTCGTCGGTGACGTCGGTGGCCGAGCCGCCGGTGGACAGGTTGGCGTTGTTGCGCAGCGTGACGCGCTGGCCCTTGTCGGGCACCGATTCGGCGTCCAAGCCCTGCTTGGCCAGCGCGGCGAGGGCGATGTCGTCGAAGCGGATCCTGGTCAGGGCGGTGCCGTGGCCGCTGCCGCGGCGCGGGTCGCGGTTGACGATCTCGACCAGCTCGCGCACGCTGTGCTTGCCGTCGCCGGCCACGTGCGGCGGATCGCGGCGGGCGGCGGCGATCAGCTTGTCGCCGATGACGAGGAGGCGGTAATCGTGGCCGGGCAGGTATTTCTCGACCATCACGTCGTCGCGGAATTCGGATGCGGTGTGGAAGCCCGCGGTCAGCTGCTCGCGCGTGGTGACGTTGACGGTCACGCCCTTGCCCTGGTTGCCGTCCTTCGGCTTGATCACCACCGGCAGGCCGACTTCGAGCGCGGCGGTCCAGGCGTCATCCGGGTCGGACACGGTACGGCCGAGCGGCACCGGCACGCCGGCGGCGTCGAGCAGCTTCTTGGTCAGTTCCTTGTCCTGGGCGATGGTCTCGGCGATGGCGCCGGTGGCGTCGATCTCGGCGGCCTGGATGCGGCGCTGGCGGCTGCCCCAGCCGAACTGCACCAGGCTGCCTTCGGTCAGGCGGCGGAACGGAATGCCGCGCGCCACGGCGGCGTGCACGATCGAGCCGGTCGACGGGCCAAGGCGCACGTCCTCGTCCAGTTCGCGCAGCTGGCTCAGCGCGGCTTCGAGGTCGAAGGGCTGGTCGTTGCGCGCGGCCGCGCACAGCTGTTCCGCCAGTTCGAGCGCCAGGCGGCCCACGTCTTCCTCGCTGTACTCGACCACGACCTGGTAGATGCCGCGTTCCAGTGTCGCCGTGGTGCGCGAGAAGGTCACCGGGCAGCCGGCCTGCGCCTGCAGGGCCAGCGCCGCCACTTCCAGTACCTGCGCCAGCGGGATGGTGTCGTCATGGCCGGTCGGCTGCAGTGGCCAGATCTCGGGGAACAGGCCGCGCAGGCGGGTCTCGAAACCGGGCAGGGCGCCGATCGATTCTTCGCCAGGGGTGCAGGCGACGATCGCTTCCACCGAAGTGTGATGGCTCCACAGGTTGGGGCCGCGCAGGGCGCGTACGCGTGATACTTCCATAAACCTTCGATCCTTTGTGTGATCCCGCGCCACCGATGCAAGCTGCATGCATGGGGGCAGCGCGATGCGCCCCGCTCGATGGCGCGACGCTTATCTATTGAACGTCTTACTTCGTCGTGCTTGTCGCTGCACTTGCAGCCGCATCGAACGTGCGCAGCCCGGCGCAGATCAGGTCGTGCGGCACGTCCAGCGCCCAGCCCGCGGCGGCGGCGGCCAGCACCGCTTCCGGCTGGTCGGCGGTCGCCGGCTTGAGCTTGCTCATGCTCAGCAGCGATATCTCACCTTCACCCGCGTCGGCACCGTCGGCCAGCACGATGTGGCCGTCGCGCACGAACACGGCGCGGCCGCCTTCTTCGCGGTGCTGCTGCAGCACGGCATTCGTCTCGTCCAGCGCGTAGAACACCACGGCGCCGTCGCTCAGTTCGGCCAGCTTGACCACCTCGGCGTCGGCCGCGTTCAGCACCGCCGCGCCCTGGGACAGCACCACGTCGACCTGGCTGCGCACCACGTTGAACAGCGCATCCTGGTCGCGGATATACAGATCCTCGACGCCGGCCACCTGGCCCATGTCGGTCACGATGCCGACCAGGCAGCGGTCGTAGGGCAGGCCCTCGGTCAGGATGGTGCGCGCATTCGATTCGAACACGGCGGCCTGCACGGTGCGGTTGATCAGCAGGCGCTGGCCGGCGTCGAAGCGGGTGCTGTCGCGGGCGTCGACCTGGCGGCGGTCGAGGAACAGGCCGTCGCGGTTGGCGACGCCGGCGTGCTTGCCGGACTGCTGCAGCACGGTGCCGACCAGGCGTGCGACCAGGGCGGCATCGCGGGTGCCGGTGACGCCGATCAGCGGAATGCGGCCGGTATGCGTCGCCGATTCGGCATCGGCGAACAGGTGCTCGACGATCGCCTTGCCGACCGCGCGCGGCTCGCCCTGGGCCGGCTTGATGTGGGCCAGCAGGCCCGGACTGGCATTGACTTCGATGATGGCGCCGCGCTGTTCGTCGAGCGGACGCGCAATGTCTTCGCACACCAGGTCGATGCCGGCGATGTCGAGGCCGACCACGCGCGCGGCCAGCGCCGCCATGTAGGCCACGTCCGGGTGGACCAGGTCGGTGACGTCGTCGGCGACGTTGCCGTTCAGCTGGATCAGCACCTTCTGGCCAGCCTGCGGGACCGAGTCCGGGGTCAGGCCCTGGCGCTTCAGTTCGAGCTTGTTCTCGTCGCTGTCGTGCGGCTTGACGGGGCTGAGCGGGAACTCTTCGCTCTCGCCGCGGCGCGGGTCGATGTTGATCTGGCTGTCGCAAAGTTGGGTAACGGTGGACGTCCCGTCACCCGTTACCCATAACGATTCGCCGCGCGCGGCGGCCACGACCTTCTGGCCGACCACCAGCAGGCGGTGTTCGTTGCCCGGAATGAAGCGCTCGACCAGCACGGCGCTGGAATCGCCTTCTTCCGAGGCGATGGCGTAGGCGGTGTGCACATCGGCTTCGGTCATCAGGTTCAGCGAGACGCCGCGGCCATGGTTGCCGTCGACCGGCTTGACGGCCACCGGCAGCCCGATGTCCTGGGCTTCTTCCCAGGCGGCGGCGGCGCTGCGCACCAGCGTGCCTTCCGGTACCGGCACGCCGCAGGAGGCGAGCAGGGTCTTGGTCAGGTCCTTGTCGCTGGCGATGCTTTCGCCGATGGCGCTGGTGCGGTCGGTTTCCGCGGTCCAGATGCGGCGCTGGGCGGCGCCGTGGCCGAGCTGCACCAGGTTGCCTTCGGTCAGGCGGATCGACGGGATGCGGCGCTCGGTGGCGGCGTCGACGATGTGGGCAGTGGATGGGCCGAGGCACCAGCGGTCGACCAGGTCGGTCAGTTCGTCGACGCTGGCTTTCAGGTCGAACGCGGTGTCGTTGATGGCGGCCATGGTCAGCGCGTGGCCGGCCTTCAGGGCGGCGCGGCCGACCACTTCGTCGCGTGTGCGGAAGGCCATTTTATAGATGCCGCGGTCGGGGGTGGAGCGGGTCTTGCCGAAACCGGTCTTCATGCCGGCCAGGTTCTGCAGCTCGAGGACGACGTGTTCGAGGATGTGGCCCGGCCAGGTGCCGTCGCGCAGGCGCTCCAGGAAGCCGCCGCGCTCGCCGACGCCGCAGCGGTGCTCGATCAGGCCGGGCAGCCAGGTGGTCAGGCGTTCATACAGGCCGGGAAGGGTGTTCGAGGGATAATCTTCGAGTTCGCCGATGTCGAGCCAGGCTTCGATGACGGGGCGGTAAGTCCAGATGTTGGGTCCACGCAGGTGCGTAACTCGAAGAATGTCGATGTCTTTCTTTTTAGTCATGAAGAATATCTTGCCTTGCTTTCATACGCTGGTCCGACCCAATTTCCCGCAGCGCACATGTTGTATACTTACCGAAACGAAGCTTACCGTGCCGTACCGATTTCTGCCAGTCTCGCCCCTTCGCTAGAATACCGTAACTACAGCAGCGCTCCGCTATACACGCTTGTCAACCGTAGCGCCGGTCCCGGCGTTCACCGTATGACGGTGCCGGCAGCGGCTCGATTCCCAACAACCCGGCATAGCCAAGGAAACCTCGCCTTCACCGGCGGTACTACATGACGAACCAACAACTTGTTCCTTCCGTTCCGCTGGCGATCGCCGCCAGTTTCCTGCCCGAGCACTGGCAGGCGGACGTCGAGAAAAAGCTTGCGCAAGGGGAAAACGTTTTAAGCAGCGTTGAGGTTGACCTCGATGCGAAATTACGTTTTACAAAAGGATTACTGGTTGTAACCGACCGCCGCCTGCTGACCCGCGCGCCTGGCGACGCCGACTGGCGCGACTGGCCTTACCGCACCGGCATGCACCTGCGCCACCATGACCACGCCGGCGTCGGCCACCTGGAACTGGTCGACGAGCACGGCTTGCTGGCCACTTGGCGCTTCACGCTCGGCCAGAACCTGCAAGCCATCCGCGTGGTCGACGCCTTCACCGACCAGGTGGACAGCCACGTCACCGGCCTTGGCGTCCAGCCGCCCGAACAGCATACCTGTCCCAGTTGCAAGGCGCCGCTCGAAGCGGACCAGGAAGATTGCGCGATCTGCACCAAGGTGCTGTACACGCCGCCGTCCACCTGGACCCTGTTCCGGCTGTGGCGCTTCGCGCGTCCATACAAAGGTCAACTGGCCCTTGGATTTTTGCTTATGTTGGCAAGTACCGGCGCGCATTTGATTCCGCCCTACCTGACCATGCCGCTGATGGACAACGTGCTGATCCCGTATCAGAACGGCAAGAGCATCGATACGCGGCTGGTTTACATGTACATGGGCGGCTTGTTCGGCTCGGCGATCCTGGCCTGGGCGCTCGGTTGGGGCCGCACCTACATCCTGGCCCTGGTATCGGAACGGATGGGCGCCGACATGCGTTCGGAAACCTACGAGCACCTGCTGCGCCTGTCGCTGGAATTCTTCGGCGGCAAGCGCACCGGCGACCTGATGAGCCGCATCGGCAGCGGCTCCGACCGCATCTGCGTGTTCCTGTCGCTGCACCTGCTGGATTTCCTGTCCGACGTCCTGATGATCATCATGACCGGCGCCATCCTGTTCAGCATCAATCCCAAGCTGGCCCTGATCACGCTGGTGCCGCTGCCCTTCATCGCGTGGATGATCCACGTCGTGCGCGACAAGCTGCGCACCGGTTTCGAGAAGATCGACCGCGTCTGGGGCGAAGTCACCAACGTGCTGGCCGACACCATTCCCGGCATCCGCGTGGTGAAAGCCTTTGCCCAGGAAAAGCGCGAAGCGGTCCGCTTCCGCGATGCGAACAAGCACAACCTGGCCGTCAACGACAAGTTGAACAGGGTCTGGTCGCTGTTCTCGCCGACGGTGTCGCTGCTGACCGAGCTGGGCCTCCTGATCATCTGGTGCTTCGGCATCTGGCAGGTGAGCACGGGCGAGATCACGGTCGGCGTGCTGTCGGCCTTCATCGCCTACAGCGGCCGTTTCTACGTGCGCCTGGACTCGATGAGCCGCATCGTGTCGGTGACGCAGAAGTCGGCCTCGGCCGCCAAGCGCATCTTCGATATCCTCGACCACGTGTCGAGCGTGCCGGACCCGGTCAACCCGATCAAGGTCGACAAGGTGGCCGGCAACATCGAGCTGCGCGAAGTCGGCTTCCGCTACGGCAACCGCGCGGTCAACCGCGGGATTTCGCTGAACATCAAGGCCGGCGAGATGGTCGGCCTGGTCGGCCATTCGGGTTCCGGTAAATCGACGCTGGTCAACCTGATCTGCCGTTTCTACGACGTGGCCGAAGGCGCGATCCTGCTCGACGGCAAGGACATCCGCTCGTTCGCCGTGGCCGACTACCGCCGCCACATCGGCCTGGTGCTGCAGGAACCTTTCCTGTTCTTCGGCACGATCGCCGAGAACATCGCCTACGGCAAGCCGGACGCGACGCGCGAAGACATCATCGCCTCGGCGCGGGCGGCGCACGCCCACGAATTCATCCTGCGCCTGCCGCAGGGCTACGATTCGATGGTCGGCGAGCGCGGCCAGGGCCTGTCCGGCGGCGAGCGCCAGCGTATCTCGATCGCGCGCGCACTGCTGATCGACCCGCCGATCCTGATCCTCGACGAAGCGACGTCCTCGGTCGACTCCGAAACCGAGAAGGAAATCCAGAAGGCGCTCGACAACCTGGTGCAGGGCCGCACGACCATCGCGATCGCGCACCGCCTGTCGACGCTGCACCGCGCCGACCGCCTGGTGGTGCTGGACCGCGGCGTGGTGGTGGAAGAGGGCAGCCATGACCAGCTGATGGCCACCGAAGGCGCTTATCACCGCCTGTACGAAGCGCAGGCACGCAACGTCGACCAGGACCCGGACGACGGCAGCAAGGAAGACTGACCATGACGACCCAACTGCACACCCTGCAACTCAAGCTGGACTTCCAGCTCCGCCGTGATGCCTTCGGCAAGCTGGTGCTCACCAATCCCGATGGCGAGGAATTCGTCGGCGTGACGCCGGTGCGCGCCTTCCCGGTCCAGGCGCCGATGCGCGGCATCTCGCTGGTGCGCGAGGGCGGCAAGGAAGTCGGCTGGATCGAGGACCTGGCCGACGTGCCCGCCGAGATCGCCGCGCTGGTGACCGAGGAGCTGGACGGGCGCGAGTTCATGCCCGAGATCCTCTCCATCAAGAGCGTGTCGAGCTTCGCCACGCCGTGCACCTGGACCGTTAGCACCGACCGCGGCGACACCGAGTTCCTGCTGAAGGGCGAGGAAGACATCCGCCGCCTGGACACCTACTCGCTGCTGATCGCGGACAGTCACGGCATCCACTTCCTGATCCGCGACATGTTCGGGATCGACAAGGGCAGCCGCAAGATCCTCGACCGCTTCCTGTAGTCCTTAATCCTTGTGCCAGAAGCCGGCGTGCGCGACCCGGGCTTCTTTCTCGCGCAGCGGCCCGATCACCTCGGTCGGCCGCTGGCCCGCCGCGAATACCTGGCGGCAGGGCAGCGACAGCGTCGGGTTTTCCGGGTCGCTGCCGGTCAGTTCCAACAGACTCTCTTCCGACATCCCGTACACCACGCGGCCGACGCCGCTCCAGTAGGTGCCGCCGGCGCACATGGCGCAGGGTTCGGCGTTGGAATACAGCGTGGCGCCGGCCAGTTGCCGGGGGCTGAAGCGCTGCGAGGCCAGCCGCAGGGCGTTCATTTCGGCGTGGGCGGTGCGGTCCGCGCTAGAGGCGTTCATGGCTTCGGCGATGATGGTGCCGTCGTTGCTTGCCACGATGGCGGCGAAGGGGTGGTGGCCTTCGTCGCGCGAGCGTTGGGCGAGGGCGAAGACCTGCGTGAGGAAGTGCTGGTCCTGAGTGGTAGGAGTAGACATCAATGATCCTTATGAGATGAATCGTCGCCCCTGCGCAGGCAGGGGGCCCAAGTTCGCCGGTACGCCGAAAACTTGGGTCCCTGCCTGCGCAGGGACGACGTGCAAGGGCAGCAGGTGCAAGGCGCTATGCCAGGGTGAGCACACTTACTTCGGAATCGACCCCTCCACCCCCTGCACGTAGAAATTCATCCCGTGCACATCCTTGTCCGCCATCTGCGCACCGGCCGCGACCCGCACCGCGCCCGACTGGTCCTTGATCGGGCCCTGGAAGGGCTTGAGCTTGCCGGCGACGATGTCGGCCTTCTTCTGCTCGAACAGCTTGGCGACGTCGGCCGGAATCGCGGCGTTCAGCGGCGACATCCTGACCATGCCTTCGTTCAGGCCGCCGCGCACTTCGCCGGTCTTCCAGGTGCCGGCCATGACGGCCTGCGCGGTCTTGGTATAAAAATCGCCCCAGTAATTGGTGCTGGCCGTCAGGTGGGCCTTGGGCGCGAAGCGGGCCATGTCGGAATCCCAGCCGAAGGCGAACTTGCCTTTTTCCTGGGCCACCTGCAGCGTGGCCGGCGAGTCGGTGTTCTGGGTCAGCACGTCGGCGCCCTGGGCGAGCAGGGTCTCGGCGGCCTGGCGCTCCTTGGCCGGGTCGTACCAGCTGTTGATCCAGACGACCTTGGTCTTGATCTTCGGGTTCACGCTCTGCGCGCCCAGCGTATAGGCGTTGATGTTGCGCAGCACTTCCGGCACCGCGAACGAGCCGACGAAGCCGATCGTGCCGCTCTTGCTCATCTTGGCGGCGATCACGCCCTGCAGGTAGGTGCCTTCGTACTGGCGCGATTCGTACACGCCCATGTTCTTGGATGTCTTGAAACCGGTGGCGTGCTCGAAGATCACGCTGGGGAAGGCCTTGGCGACCTTCTCGGTCGGGTTCATGAAGCCGAACGAGGTGGTGAAGATCAGCTTGTTGCCGTCGGCGGCCAGCTTGCGGATCACGCGCTCGGCGTCCGCGCCTTCCGGCACGTTCTCGACGTAGGTCGTCTTGACCTTGCCGGCCATCGACTTTTCCAGCGCCAGGCGGCCCTGCTCGTGGGCATAGGTCCAGCCGGCGTCGCCGACCGGGCCGACGTAGACGAAGGCGACCTTCAGCGGGTCGGCGGCGTGCGCGGGCAGGCCGGCGGTGACGGACAGGGCGGCGACGGCGGCCAGGGCGAACAGCGTGCGACGATTCATGGTGTTCCTCTTTCAGGTTTAAGGTACGTAATCGGATGCGGATGCTCAGAAGTGATATTCGGCGCGCACCATCGGCGTCCTGGCGGTGGCGCCGGGCACGGTCTTCGACGGGTTGCCGAACTTGTTCTTCCAGTACTGGTATTCGATGCCCAGCTTGAAGGTGTTCTTGGCCGCGCCGACGGCCGGGCTCAGGTCGTACATCAGCTGCATGTCGACGTTGATCTCGACCGCGGTCGGGCCGCCGAATTCGTTCCGGCCCTTGGTGCCGATGTAGTTGGCATAGCCTTCGAAGGAGAGCGGGATGCCGAAGTCGAAGGGGATGCCCCAGGCCGCGCTCAGCATGGCGTGGTTGTCGTAGGTGTAGCGCGAGGTCGAGGTCTGGGTGAAGCCGTTGAAGGGCGCATTGCTCTCGCGCAGGGCGTACAAGCCGACGTCGAGGAAGCCCGGCACGTCGAACATCAGGGTCGGGCCGACCACCAGCATGCGCTTCTTCGAGTTGTAGCCGGCGTCGGTCTTGCTGTTGACGTCGAAGCCGAAGGTCGCGCCGACGCCGCGCACCGGACCGAAGGCCAGGTTGGCGCCGGTCACCTTGCCCAGGTCGACGGTGTTGCGGTACACCGCATACGCCTCGTGCGCGCCGCTGTCCGCGCCCACCGCCGACGGATCGTTCTCGTCCGACAGCAGGAAGTCGACGCTGAAGAAGTTCTTGCCGTATTTGTAGCCGCTGACGTGGCTGAAGTTGACGACGTGCTTGCTGATGTCGTCGCTGTTGTAGGGCTCGGCGAACTTGGTGCCGTAGCGGTAGCTGAGCGAGGTGTCGCTCCAGTCGGCGGCGTGGGTGGCGGCGACGGCGCCCATGGCGAGCAGGGCGGCCAGGGCGGTACGGGCAAACGGGTGAGGCTTCATGCAAGTCCCTTTCAGATTGGTGTAATAGATATAGGTATGGCGAGACACGAAACACGGCGGCATTCGATCGCATGCAATCCGGGTGCGAGTTGCATGCAATCTTCAGTTTGTCTGGTTAGCAAATAGCGGGCCAGACCGCAGAGTGCGTACCCCGCGGCACGCCTGCACTCTGGCGGCTTGCGCTGCATCGCTTCATGCCTTGCTGCGGCGCACCACCAACGCCCGCCGCATGCCCTGCATTCGCCGCCCTGCGCGCTGTCGTGGTGCAAGTGCATCCAATCGGATGCTCGGTTGTATCCAATCCGGGGATGTATACACTGCGTCTCAGCAGCCGGCCAGGGCTTCGGCCAGGTTGACCTTGCGTTCCGGCGCATCGAGCTGCAGGCGCGCTTCGATCTCGAGCAGGTGGTGCTCGATCAGCGCCACTGCCTGTTCGGCCTTGCCCTGTTCGATCAGCGCCAGCAGGTCGCCATGCTCGTCGTTGCCGCACATCGGCGCGCCCGGTGTCTCATATAAGGCGATGATCAGCGAGCAGCGCGACACCAGCTCGCCCATGAAACGCTGCAGCACCGCGTTGCCCGACAGTTCCGCCAGCAGCAGGTGGAATTCGCCGCCCAGGCGGATCCAGCCGGCGCGGTCGCCACCGTGGCGCGCCTGTTCTTCCGCCTCCAGCGCGGCGCGGATCGCGCGCAGCGAGGCCGGCGTGGCGTTCGCAACCACCAGCGGCACGATCTCGCGCTCCAGCGCGCGCCGCGCGGCGAACACGTCGCGCGCTTCCCTGGGCGAAGGCGAGGCCACCACGGCGCCGCGGTTGGGCCGCAGTTCGATGATGTGGTCGTGCGCGAGGCGCTGCAGGGCCTTGCGCACCGTGGTGCGGCTGACCTGGTACAGCTCGCAGAAATCGGCTTCGCCCAGGCGGGTGCCGGGTGGCAGGCGGTGGCTCATCACGGCGCTGACCACGGCGCGGTAGATGCGCAGGTCGATGGCGGTGACGCCGCGCTTGGCAGGTGCGGTTGCCGATGTGGGTGCGGGGGTGGATGCGGGCGCGGCCGGCTGGCGTCCGCCTTGTGGGCGTGGCGCAGCGGTGTGTCGTGTCATGGTCGATCTCCGGGTGTCGCGGCAGGGGTTCCGCCGCGTGTCCCGTGGCTGTAGCAGGAATCGTGCTCAGGTTTGACCAACGGAAAAGAGTGTCTGTGCGCAATGTTGGCGCGTGGATGCCCGTTCCTGGTGAGATTGTCGACTCGGGCTGGTGCAGTTTGTATACAAGATTCTGCGCCGTGTGGATGCAAACCACTATGGATAGACGTCCATGGCACGGACCTTGCAATGCTTGCATGTCGAGTCCACCACGATGGAGCATCCCTTGAACACAGAAGTACAACGTGTCGAGCCGCGCCTGCAATTGCTCGGCATTTCGAAAAGCTATCCCTCGGTGGTGGCGAACGCCGGCGTCGACCTGACCGTAATGCCCGGCGAGATCCACGCAGTCCTGGGCGAGAACGGCGCCGGCAAGAGCACCCTGATGAAGATGATCTACGGCGTGACCAAGCCGGACGCCGGCGAGATCATGTGGGAAGGACGGCAGGTCCAGATTCCGTCGCCGTCCAGCGCGCGCCGCCTCGGCATCGGCATGGTGTTCCAGCACTTTGCGCTGTTCGAGACCCTGACGGTGGCCGAGAACATCGCTTTGGCGCTCGACGAGAAGATTACGCCGGCCCAGCTGGCGCCGCGCATCCGCGCCGTCTCCGCACAATATGGCTTGCCGCTGGATCCGGACAAGCGCGTGCACAGCATGTCGGTGGGCGAGCGCCAGCGTGTCGAGATCGTGCGCTGCCTGCTGCAGTCGCCGCGCCTGCTGATCATGGACGAGCCGACCTCGGTGCTGACGCCGGACGCGGTGCAGAAACTGTTCGTCTCGCTGCGCCAGCTGGCGGCGGAAGGCGTCAGCATCCTGTATATCAGCCACAAGCTCGACGAGATCCAGTCCCTGTGCGACAAGGCGACCGTGCTGCGCGCCGGCCGCGTGTCCGGCACCGCGGTGCCGAAGCAGGAGACCGCGCATTCGCTGGCCGAACTGATGATCGGCGGCGACCTGCCGACCTGCAGCCTGCTGCCGCGCGCGCCGGGCGAGGTGCGCCTGGCCATCGACCGGCTCGACCTGGCCAGCAGCGACCCGTTCGGCACGCGCCTGCAAGACATTCGTCTGGAGGTCCGCGCCGGCGAGATCGTCGGTCTGGCCGGCATCTCGGGCAACGGCCAGCAGGAGCTGCTGAAGGCGATTTCGGGCGAACTGGCGGCGCCCAGGGCGGGCAGCATCCGCATCCTCGGCAAGGACGCCGGCCGGCTCGACCCCGCCGCGCGGCGCCGCCTGGGCCTGGGCTTCGTGCCGGAAGAACGACTCGGACGCGGTGCGGTGCCGGCACTGTCGCTGGCCGACAATGCGCTGCTGACTGGCTACCTATCGCCCGGCGCCGGCATGGTCAAGGGCGGCCTGCTGCGGCGCGCCGCGGTGGGCGCGTTTGCCGCCGGGGTGATCAAACGGTTCAAGGTCAAGTGCGGCGGTGCGCAGGCGGCTGCCTCCAGCCTGTCGGGCGGCAACCTGCAGAAATTCATCGTCGGCCGCGAAGTCGAACTGGCGCCGAAGCTCATGGTGCTGGCCCAGCCGACCTGGGGCGTCGACATCGGCGCGGCCATGCTGATCCGCCAGGCCATCATCGACCTGCGCGACGCGGGCGTGGCGGTGCTGGTGGTGTCCGAGGAACTCGATGAACTGTTCATGATGTGCGACCGCATCGCGGTGCTGGCCAAGGGCCGGCTGTCGCACGCGGTGCCGGTGCCGTCCACCAGCGTCAACCAGATCGGGGTGTGGATGAGCGGCGAGTTCGACGCCCCCGTCAACGTAGGAGTCGACCATGTCCCGGCTTGAAGCCCGTCCCACCCCCTCGCGCGCGATGATGCTGGCGTCGCCGCTGATCGCGGCCCTGGCCATGCTGGCCACTGGCTCGCTGCTGTTCCTGTTCCTCGGCCAGGCGCCGCTGCATGCCTTTTACGTCTACTTCATCAAGCCGCTCACCACGGAGTACGGGATCGGCGAGCTGCTGCTCAAGGCGACGCCCTTGATCCTGTGCGGCGTCGGCCTGGCGATCGGCTTTCGCGCCAACGTCCACAACATCGGCGCCGACGGCCAGCTGACCATGGGTGCGGTGGCCGCCGGCTGGGTGGCGCTGCATTTCGACGGCGTCGACGCCGCATGGGTGCTGCCGCTGATGATCCTGGCCGGCGCCCTCGGCGGCCTGGCCTGGGCCGCGGTGCCGGCGCTGCTGCGCACGCGCTTCAACACCAGCGAGATCCTGGTCAGCCTGATGCTGGTGTACGTGGCCTACCTGTTCCTGGGCTACCTGGTGCACGGTCCGCTGCGCGACCCGGCCGGCTTCAACTTCCCGCAATCGAAGATGTTCGGCGACGCCGCGCTGCTGCCGCTGCTCAAGGAAGGCTTGCGCGTGAACGCCGCCTTCCCGCTGTCGCTGCTGGCGGTGGCCGGGGCCTGGTTCTTCTGCCGCCACACCTTTGCCGGCTACCGCATGCAAGTCAGCGGGATGGCGCCGGCCGCCGCCCTGTACGCCGGCTTTTCCGAGCCGAAGAACGTCTGGTTCGCCTTCATGGTCAGCGGCGCGCTGGCCGGCGTGGCCGGGGTGGGGGAGGTGGCCGGGCCGCTCGGCCAGCTGCAGCCTTCGGTGTCGCCGGGCTACGGCTTCGCCGCCATCATCGTGGCCTACGTCGGCCGCCTGCATCCGCTCGGCGTGCTGCTGGCGTCGCTGCTGATGTCGCTGCTCTACATCGGCGGCGAATCTGCCCAGATCGAACTGCAGCTGCCCTCGGCCATCACCGGCCTGTTCCAGGGCCTGCTGCTGTTCTACCTGCTGGCCGCCGACTTGTTCATCCATTACCGCTTCAAGCCGCGCACACGCGAGACCGCTTCCGCTGCTCCTTCGTCCAACGACCCGGCCGTTCCCCTGGAGACCGCCCATGAATCCTGATTATGTGATCGCCTTCCTGGCCAGCACCGCCGGTGCCGCCACCCCGCTGGTGCTGGCCTCGACCGGCGAACTGGTGGCCGAACGCTCCGGCGTGCTCAACCTCGGCCTCGAGGGCATCATGCTGGTGGGTGCGGTGGCCGGTTTCTCGGCCACGCTGCACACCGGCTCGCTGGGCCTGGGCCTGCTGGCCGCGCTGGCGGCCGGCGCCGCGATGGCGCTGGTGTTCGCTTTCCTGGTGCTGACCCTGCAGACCAACCAGGTCGCCACCGGCCTGGCGCTGACCCTGTTCGGCCTCGGCCTGTCGGCCTTTTTGGGCCGCGACCTGGTCGGCCAGACCGTGGCGCCGCTGCCGCACCTGGCGATTCCCGTGCTGTCCAAGCTGCCTTTCGTCGGCCCCTTGCTGTTCCGCTTCGATATCCTGGTCTACCTGTCGCTGGTGCTGGTGGCGGTGGTCGGCTGGGTGCTGGCGCGCACCCGCATCGGCCTGTTGATCCGCGCGGTTGGCGAGGCGCCGCATTCGGCCCACGCGATCGGCATGCCGGTCATCAAGCTGCGCTACGCGACCGTGCTGTTCGGCGGCGCGCTGGCGGGCCTGGGCGGCGCCTACCTGTCGCTGGCGCTGACCCCGATGTGGGTCGAGGGCATGACGGCGGGCCGCGGCTGGATCGCGCTGGCCCAGGTGGTGTTCGCCACCTGGAAGCCGCGCGGCCTGCTGCTGGGCGCCTACCTGTTCGGCGGCGTGACGGTGCTGCAGTTCCACGGCCAGGGCCTGGGCATCGCGATTCCGTCCGAATTCCTGTCGATGCTGCCCTACCTGGCCACCATCGTGGTGCTGGTGATCATCTGCCGCAATCCGCAGACCATCCTGCTGAACAAGCCGATGTCGCTGGGCCAGAACTTCAAGGCGGACTAGGCGGCGTCCCGGCCAGTCCCTCCTCCTCGTCTTCTCCAAGCCCGTCCAGCACGGCGCCGCCGTCTTCCTTCACCCCATGGCAGGCCACGCAGCTGGCCTTGCCGTCCGATATCCATTTGTCAGTTCCGCCATCGCGAATCGCGATGGCAGGGTCGCGATTGGTTTCTTTACGGACGCGTCATGCGGAGTGAACATGCCATCCAGGTACTTACACGCACATCGAAGGCGTGAACCGGCCTTGCCCGTGGCGGCAAACAACATTGGAGACTTCATGAAAAGCGCTTACCTCAAGCCACAGGTGGCCATGGCCCCTGCCGCAACCACCTTCACCGTGCGCCAGCAGTACACGGCCCTGTTCGGCTCCTGGCTGGGCTGGCTGTTCGACGCGCTCGACGCCGGCATCTTCGGCTTCGTCATGCTGGCCATCGCCCACAGCTTCGGCGTCCAGATGGGCGACGTGGTCTCGACGGTGGCCTGGTTCCTGCTGGCCACCGGTATCGGTGGCTATTTTCTCGGCAATATCTCGGACCGCATCGGCCGCAAGAAGACCATCCTCGCTTCGGTGCTCGCCTACGGCACCGGCACGCTGCTGTGCGGCTTCGCCGGCACCCTGTTCGAATTGAATGTCTACCGCTTCATCGTCGGCATCGCCGTCGGCGGCCTGTGGTCGGCGGCGGCGTCGCTGATCTGCGAAGTCTGGAAGCCGGAAGGCCGCGCCAAGGCGATCGCCTTCATGCAGACCGGCTGGTCGGGCGGCAACCTGCTGGCCGCCGTGTTCGCCTGGAACATGCTCGACCCGGCCAAGCCGGAAGCCTGGCGCGACCTGTTCATCTATGCCAGCCTGCCGGCCTATGCCACCTTCCTGTTCGTGCTGTTCTATGTGAAGGAATCGCCGGTCTGGCTGGCCAACCGCGCATTCATGAAGAAAAACAGCGGCAAGGGCAGCCTGTTCGAGATCTTCAAGCCGGAATACCGCCGTCCGGTGCTGCTGGCGCTGACCATTTCGGTGCTCGGCATGCTCGGTTACTGGATCGTGTTCACCTTCACCCCGGCTTTCCTGCAAAGCACGCTCAAGGTGCGCATCGACCAGGCCCCGGTGTTCCTGGTGTGGACCGGCATCGGCGCCATGCTCGGCTATGTCGTCTACGGCTACCTGGCCGAAAAGGTCGGCCGCCGCATCTCGTTCGCGATCTTCTTCATCGGCATGACCATCATGGTGCCGGTGTTCACCTTCGGCGCCGGCGCCATGCCGCTGACCGACGGCAAGCTGGCCTTCACCACCCAGAACGTGATCACGCTGGGCGCGCTGGCCGCCTTGCTCGGCTTCTTCACCGGTTACTTCAGCGGCTTCGGCGCCTGGTATTCGGAACTGTTCCCGACCAGCATCCGCTCGACCGCCTCCGGCTTCTGCTTCAACTTCGGCCGCGTCGGCGCCATCGCCGGCATCAAGCTGGTGCCCGTGCTGATCCCGATGATCGGCTTCACCACCACGATTTCACTCGCCGCGGTGGCGTATTTCGCCGCCGCGCTGATGGTGTTCACCCTGCAGGAAACCAAGGGCACCGTCCTTACTAGCGGCAACTAATTGAAACAACAGAGGAATCAAGCATGAAAACCTATCGCATCGGCCAGATCGTGCCAAGTTCGAACACGACGATGGAGACCGAAGTACCGGCGATGCTGCAGTCGCGACTCGAGCAGTTCCCCGAGGAGCGCTTTACCTTCCACTCGGCACGCATGCGCATGATGCACGTCACGCCGGAAGAGCTGAAGAAGATGGACGTCGACAGCGGCCGCTGCGCGCTGGAACTGTCGGATGCGCGCTGCGACGTGCTGGCCTATGCCTGCCTGGTGGCGATCATGTGCCAGGGGCCCGGCTACCACCTGCAATCGGAAAAGCGCCTGTCCGACATGGTGCGCGAGAACAAGGCGCAAGCCCCGGTGGTCAGCTCGGCCGGCGCGCTGGTCGACGCCATCCACGAACTCGGCTTCAAGAAGGTGGCGCTCATCACGCCCTACATGAAGCCCCTGACCCAGCAGGTGGTCGACTACATCGAAGACACCGGCATCAAGGTAACGGATTCGATCAGCCTGGAAGTCTCGGACAACCTGGCCGTCGGCCGCCTCGATCCGATGAACCTGGTCGAGCACGCCAAGCGCCTCGACATCAGCGACGCCGACGCAATCGTGCTGTCGGCCTGCGTGCAGATGCCGTCGCTGGCGGCGATCCAGAAGGTCGAGGACATGCTGGGCAAGCCGGTGCTGTCGGCGGCCACCGCGACGGTCTACCGCATCCTCAGGAAACTGGAACTGGCACCGGTCGTGCCGGATGCCGGTTATCTGTTGTCCGGCAAGTTCTGATTCTTGCCGTCAGGAGAAAGAAAGCCGTCTCGCGCAAGCCTGGCGGCTTTTTTCGCTCTTGAACACGCTACTCATGAAATAAGGTTGTTTGAACATGCATACCCCTACCCTGGAAACCAGTACCTATGCCAAGGTCACTGCCCGGCTGCTGCCTTTCCTGTTTATCTCCTACGTCGCGGCTTACCTGGACCGCGTGAATGTCGGCTTTGCCAAGCTGCAGATGCTGAACGACCTGCAGTTCAGCGAAACCGTGTATGGCCTCGGTGCCGGCGTGTTCTTCATCGGCTACTTCCTGTTCGAGGTCCCGAGCAATATCATCATGCACAAGGTCGGTGCCCGCGTCTGGATCGGACGCATCATGATTACCTGGGCGATCCTGTCCGCGTCGATGATATTCGTCAGCAGCCCGACGGTGTTCTACGTGCTGCGCTTCTTCCTGGGCGTGGCCGAAGCCGGCTTCTTCCCCGGCATCGTGCTGTACCTGACCTACTGGTTCCCGGCGCAACGGCGCAGCCGCATGAATGCGCTGTTCATGATCGGCATCCCGTTTGCCGGCGTGGTGGGCGGTCCGCTGTCGGGCTGGATCCTGAACGCCATGAACGGCGCGCACGGCATGGCCGGCTGGCAATGGCTGTTCCTGATCGAAGCCGTGCCGTCGTTGGTGCTGGGTGTCGTCACGATCTTCTATCTGCCCGACAGCATCCGTGCCGCGTCGTGGCTGAGCAATGAAGAGAAACAGCTACTGGAAGAGAATATCGCGAAAGAAAACACCGGCAAGGTCGATCACGCGCTGTCGGGTGTGTTCGGCAACCCGCGCGTCTGGCTGATGGCCGCGATCTACTTCTGCTGCATGATGGGCCTGTATGGCATCAGCTTTTACCTGCCGACGCTGATCAAGGCGGCCGGCGTCAAGGATGCGCTGGATGTCGGCCTGCTGACCGCCATTCCTTACGGCTGCGCCGTGATCGCGATGCTGGTCATCGCGAAAAGTGCAGACCGGACCCGCGAGCGCCGCTGGCATTTTACGGTCAGCAGCGCACTGGGCGGCCTGGGTTTGATGCTCGCCACGATCTATGGCGATAACGTCATGCTGGCCATGGCCGCGCTCTGTCTCGGCACCGCCGGCATGCTGGGCACCATGCCCGTGTTCTGGACGTATCCGAGTGCCATCCTTGGCGGCACGGCGGCCGCTGCCGGCATTGCCCTGATCAATTCCGTTGGCAACCTGGCGGGTTTCGTCAGCCCGTCGATCATCGGCTGGATGAAGGACGTGACCCATAGCACGAATGCCGGCATGTACGTCGTGTCGGGGGCATTGCTGCTCGGCGCATTGCTCGCCTTGTTGCAGCCGCGCAGCCTGGTCAATCGATAAGCCGCGCTTCGTTCTCCACCGCGGATACAAAAACGCCGCCCGGTGCAAGCCGGGCGGCGTTGTCGTTTACCCCTGATTTTCGGTCAGGCCAGCAGCTTGAGCAGGGCCTCGGCGCCTTGCTCCGACGACGCCGGGTTCTGCCCGGTGACCAGCTTGCCGTCGGTCAGCACATACGGCTGCCAGTCCGGTCCCTTGGAATAATTGCCGCCGTTCTGCTTGAGCATGTCCTCGACCAGGAAGGGCACCACCTGGGTGAGGCCGACCGCGTCCTCTTCCGTGTTGGTGAAGCCGGTCACCTGCTTGCCGCGGACCAGCGGCGTGCCATCGGCAGCCTTGACGTGGCGCAGCACGCCCGGCGCGTGGCAGACGAGGGCGACCGGCTTGCCGGCGGCGGCCATGGCTTCGATCAGGGCGATCGACGCTTTATCTTCCGCCAGGTCCCACAACGGGCCGTGTCCGCCCGGATAGAACACGGCGTCGAACTCGGCGGCGTTCACTTCCGCCAGCTTGCCGGTCGAGGCGAGCACGGCCTGCGCTTCGGCATCGCCCTTGAAGCGGCGGGTGGCGTCGGTCTGCGCGTCCGGCGCATCGCTCTTCGGATCGAGCGGCGGCTGGCCGCCCTGCGGCGACACCACGGTGATGTCGGCGCCGGCGTCCTTCAGCACGTAATAGGGCGCTGCGTACTCTTCCAGCCAGAAGCCGGTTTTCTTGCCGGTGTCGCCGAGCTGGTCGTGCGACGTCAGTACCATCAATACCTTCATGTAAATCTCCTTGTGCGTTGTCCCATGCGTTCCGCATATTGAACCAGGCGCGCATTGTTTGTCGCCCTGCAGGCGGGCCGGCCGGACGCAAAAAAGCCGCCCGGCGTGAACCTGGCGGCTTGATCGGGGAAAAGTGGTTCAGGCCAAGTGGTTCAGGCCACCAGCCAGGGCGACGCGCGCCGCGTGCGTTCCTCGTAGGCGCGCACCTTGTCCGCATGCTGCAGCGACAGCCCGATCTCATCCAGCCCGTGCAACAGGCAATGCTTGCGGAAGGCATCCACCTCGAACGGGATCGTTTCCCCGGAAGGCGTGCGCAGCACCTGCTCGGCCAGCGAGATCTCGAGCGCATAAGCGGGCGTCGCCTCGACCGCGCCGAACAGGCGGGCGACGGTGGCCGCATCCAGCACCACCGGCAGGATCCCGTTTTTAAAGCAGTTGTTGTAGAAGATGTCGGCAAAGCTCGGCGCGACGATGGCGCGGAAGCCGTATTCGGCCAGCGCCCAGGGCGCGTGCTCGCGCGAGGAGCCGCAGCCGAAATTCTCGCGCGCCAGCAGGATGCCGGCGCCGCGGTAGCGCGGCTGGTTCAGCACGAAGTCCGGATTGAGCGGCCGGGTCGCGCAATCGGTATCGGCTTCGCCGTGGTCGAGGTAGCGCCATTCGTCGAACAGGTTGGGACCGAAACCGGTGCGCGTGACCCGCTTCAGGAACTGCTTCGGGATGATGGCGTCGGTGTCGACGTTGGAGCGGTCGAGCGGCGCCACCAGGGCGCGCAGGGTGGTAAAGGCTTGCATGTTTTCTCCCGCGTTCAGGGTGTGCGCATTTAAAGCGTACTGATGTCGACGAAACGGCCGGCGATCGCCGCCGCCGCCGCCATCGCCGGGCTGACCAGGTGGGTACGGCCGCCGGCGCCCTGGCGTCCCTCGAAGTTGCGGTTCGAGGTCGAGGCGCAGCGTTCGCCCGGGGCCAGGCGGTCGTCGTTCATGCCGAGGCACATCGAGCAGCCCGGCTCGCGCCACGAAAAGCCGGCATCGACGAAGATGCGGTCCAGGCCCTCGGCCTCGGCCTGGCGCTTGACCAGGCCGGAGCCCGGCACCACCAGCGCCAGCCGGATGTTGTCCGCCACCTTCCTGCCGCGCACCACGCTGGCCGCGGCGCGCAGGTCTTCGATGCGCGAATTGGTGCAGGAGCCGATGAAGACCTTGTCCAGCGCGATGTCGCCGAGCAGGGTGCCCGGCTGCAGGCCCATGTAGGCCAGCGCGCGTTCGGCCGCGTCGCGCTTGACCGGATCGTCGATGCCGGCCGGGTCGGGCACGCGGCCGTCGACGGTGGCGACCATCTCGGGCGAGGTGCCCCAGGTCACGTGCGGACGCAGGGCGCTGGCGTCGATCTCGACCACGCTGTCGAAGCGGGCGTCCGGATCCGAAACCAGGCCGCGCCACTGCGCCACCGCCTGCTCCCACTGCGCGCCCTGGGGCGCCTGCGGGCGGCCGCGCAGGTAGTCGACCGTGGTGTCGTCCACCGCGATCATGCCCATGCGCGCGCCGGCCTCGATCGTCATGTTGCAGAGGGTCATGCGGCCTTCCATCGACAGCGCGCGGATGGTCGAGCCGGCGTATTCGATCGCGTAGCCGGTGCCGCCGGCGGTGCCGATGCGCCCGATGATCGCCAGCGCGACGTCCTTGGCGCCGACGCCGTGGGCCAGCTCGCCTTCGACCCGCACCAGCATTGTCTTCGCGCGCCGCGTGCGCAGCATCTGGGTCGCCAGCACGTGCTCGACTTCCGAGGTGCCGATGCCGAAGGCCAGCGCGGCAAAGGCACCATGGGTGCTGGTGTGCGAATCGCCGCAGACCACGCTCATGCCGGGCAGGGTGGCGCCCTGTTCCGGGCCGATCACGTGGACGATGCCCTGGCGGGGGTCGTCCAGCGCCACGTAGTCCATGCCGGTGGCGGCGCAGTTCTGTTCCAGGGTCTCGACCTGCTTGCGCGAGACCGCGTCGACGATGGCGTCGCTGCCGCTGCGCCGCCCTTCGGTCGGGATGTTGTGGTCGGCCACCGCCAGGTTGGCGTTCAGGCGCCACACCGGGCGGCCGCCCATGCGCAGGCCGTCGAAGGCTTGCGGGCTGGTGACTTCGTTGATCAGGTGGCGGTTGATGTAGATGAAGGCGGTGCCATGTTCATCCTCGTGCACCAGGTGCTGCTCCCACAGCTTGTCGTACAGGGTGCGCGGCGCCATCAGATCACTCCCTGCGCGGCCATTTTCTCGATCTGGGCGTCGGTGAGGCCGATCTGCTTCAGCACCTCGAGGTTGTGTTCGCCCAGTTTGGGGCCCAGCCACTGCACGCTGCCCGGCGTCTTGCTCAGCTTGGGCACGATGCCCGGCACCTTCAGCGTGCCGAATTCCGGATGCGCGACGTCGAGGATCATCTCGCGCGCCCCGTACTGGGCGTCGCGGAAGATGTCTTCGATACTGTAGATCGGCCCGGCCGGAATCGCGTACTCGTTGAGCACGTTGAGGCAGGTGTCGAGGTCCATGGTGGCGCTCCAGGCGCCGATCAGGCCATCGATGAAGTCCATGTGCCGGACGCGCACCTCGTTGCTGGCGAAGCGCTCGTCACCGGCCAGGTCTTCGCGGCCCATTGCCTTGAGCAGGCGCTGCACGATGGCGTCGCCGTTGGCGGCGATGACCGCGTACTTGCCGTCGCGGGTCGGGTACACGTTCGAGGGGGCGATGCCGGGCAGGATCGAACCGGTGCGCTCGCGCACCACGCCTTTCTGGTCGTATTCGGGCACCATGCTTTCCATCAGGCTGAACACGGCTTCGTACAAGGCCACGTCGATTTCCTGGCCGCCGCCCTGGCGCACGTCGCGGTGGTACAGCGCCATCAGGATCCCGATCACGGCGTACATCGCGGCCAGCGAGTCGCCCAGGCTGATGCCGACGCGGGTCGGGGCCATGCCCGGGTAGCCGGTCAGGTGGCGGATGCCGCCCATCGATTCGCCGATCGCACCGAAGCCGGCGCGCTTGCTGTACGGGCCGGTCTGGCCGAAGCCGGAGATGCGCGAGATGACCAGGCGCGGATTGATTTCCTCCAGCGCTTCGCGGCTGAAACCCCATTTGTCGAGGGTGCCGGGGCGGAAGTTCTCGATCAGCACGTCGGCCTCGGCCAGCAGTGTTGCGAGGACGTCGCGGCCCTCGGGCGAGCCGCAGTCGAGGGTGATGCATTTCTTGTTGCGCGACTGGACGTACCACCACAGCGAGGTGCCGTTATGCAGCACCCGCCAGTTGCGGATCGGATCGCCCTTGCCGGGTGGTTCGATCTTGATGACCTCGGCGCCGAATTCGGCCAGCAGGCGCGCGCCGAAGGGGCCGGCGATCAGCGTGCCCATCTCGATGACCTTGATGCCGGCCAGCGGGCCGGGGTTGCGTTCGGTATTGCGTTCGGTGTTCGTGTTGTCGTTTGTGCTTGTCATGGCCTGTCTCCTCCGGTGTCTCTTGTTGCGCTCAAGCGGCCTTGCGCAGCTGGCGCTGGGCCTTGTGCACCTGCCAGCGGTTGCTCTGGATGCGGGTGTCGAGCCGGGCGTCCAGGAAGTCCGAGGCCGCCAGCAGGCCGTCCAGGGCAATGCCGGTCCGTACGCCGCTGGCGTCCAGCATCGAGACCAGGTCTTCGGTGGCGATGTTGCCGGTGGCGCCCGGTGCGAACGGGCAGCCGCCCAGGCCGCCGACGCAGCTGTCGAAGCGGGTCACGCCGGCCTGCAGGCCGGCCAGTACGTTGGCCAGGCCGCGGCCGTAGGTGTTATGGAAGTGCAGCTCGAATTCCAGGCCGGCGAATTCCTGCACCAGGCGGCTGACCTGGTCGTGGACCTGCTGCGGGTTGGCGATGCCGATGGTGTCGCACAAGCCGATGCGGGTGAAGCCGTGGCCGGCCATCCGGTCGACGATGGCGCGGATACGGTCGAGGCCCGGGTTGCCTTCGAAGGGGCAGCCGAACACCATCGAGATGGAGAGGCGCGCGGCCAGGCCGTCGTCGCGCGCCCGCGCCGCCAGCGGCGCCAGCTCGGCCATCGACTCGGCCACGGTCTGGTTCAGGTTCTTGTGGTTATGGCTGTCGGTGGCCGACATCACCAGCGTGATGCCGTCGGCGCCGGCGTCCAGCGCGCGCTGGTAGCCCTTGGCGTTGGGGATGAGGGCGAAGCGGGTGATGCCCAGGCCGGCGGTGCCGCGCATGACCTCGGCCGCGTCGGCCAGGTTCGGGATCGCCTTCGGGCTGACGAAGGCGGTCGCTTCGACCTCCTGGCAGCCGGCTGCGGCCAGCTGGCGGATCAGGTCGATCTTGTGCGCGGTCGGCAGGTTGTGCGGTTCGTTCTGCAGGCCGTCGCGCGGGCCGACTTCGGTGATGCGGACATCGGTGGGTAGCTGCATGGTCGTCTCCTTCGGTCTTGTCCTAGGATGGACGAGCGCCGCGGGGACGTAAAGCAGCGGTTGGCGAATCCGCCATCGCGTGGCGCGATGGCGCGTCGATATGCAGGTTTGGAGCGCCTGACATACCTTCAGGGCAAGGGGTGCGGCCGGCCGACGCAGCGTCGAAGACAGTACGTTAGTACGGCGAGACGATGCAACGCGGCCATGGAGGGTTTTCAGTCGCTCCTAGTGGACGCCCAGGAAGTGGTCGAACAGCAGCTTAGCCGCCACCGGCAGCGCCTCGTACGAGCGCACCGCGATCTCGAGCTGGCGGTGCGCCCACGGTTCGTCCAGTGCGATCGACTGCAGTTTCAGCGCGCTGTAGGTATGCAGGCTGTCGCGCGGCAGGATGCCGATGCCGAGCCCGGCCTCGACCATCAGGCACTGGGCGTCGTAGCCGCTGACCTGGATGCGCAGCTTGAGCGAGCGTCCGAGGTCGCTGGCGGCGCGCACCAGCTGGAAGTTCAGGCTGCTGCCGACGTGCAGGCCGACGTATTCGTAGTCGATGGTGTCGGCAAAGGTCACCGCGGTACGCCCCGACAGCGGATGGCCGTGCGGCACGATCAGCACCAGGTCGTCGTTGCGGAAGGGGTAGACCTCGATGTTGTCGCCGTGCGGCACCTGGGTGAAGATGCCGATGTCGGCGGTGTTGTCCTCGATGCCGCGGATGATGGCGGTGCTGAC
>Ga0308168_1000324_pt1 | contig 65019 bp, 61 predicted proteins | sample PhyCR2_FD_202133 | JGI IMG/M metagenome (GOLD analysis project Ga0308168, IMG submission 202133) | Phyllosphere microbial communities from UC Gill Tract Community Farm, Albany, California, United States - DLSLRC.R2 | ecosystem: Host-associated > Plants > Phyllosphere > Unclassified | place: USA...
CCAAGACTGTCAACCCTCTGACCTTCACTGTGGACCGTGGGCAGTTTGCATCAATCGTTAACAAGACAGTAACCGCTGGTCAAGTAACACAGGACGAGCAGGTTGTTCTCAGCGCAAGCTATGCAGAAGGCGGTATCACCAAGACTGCCGATCTGACTGTTACCATCCTTAATGTTATCGTGGTTGTAGACCTCGCCTCGATCAAGATTATCGGTGCTAACACTGCTGCACAGAACACCGTTGAAAACTACACCGTGTTGGCAACGTATACCGATGGGCACACAGCAACAGTAACTCCAAACGAGTTCAAGCTGACCGCTGCTTCTCAGTACGCAACGTTTGCTGATGGTAAGCTGACTGTTGGCGCAATCAACATTGCCACTTCTGCCGTTACTATCAGTGCGACCTACGTCGAAAACGGTATCACTAAAAACGCCACGCTGGATGTGACACTGACTGGCTCTGCGCCTGTTGTTGTCGATCTGGAAATCGTTGGCAATGACCAGATGAATGAAGCCACAGCACAAACGCTGGAGTGCTATGCAGTCTACTCGGACAACAGCCGTGTTAAAGTTGCTAATCCGATGTGGACAGTCATTCAGGGTACGACTTATGCTTCAATCGCCTCAACGGGTGTGTTGACTGCTGGCCAAGTCGAGCAAGACCAGTCCGTGTTGGTACGCGCTGCTTCTAATGGTCTCAGCGTCCAGAAGACTGTACTGATCAAGAACGTGATTGTTATCAGCCTGACCAGTGTTGCTATTCAAACGATTAGTCCTGCGTTTGCGTTCAACGATGCATCTGGTACCGTGCATGATCTGCGTAGCGTTCTGACGTTCAGTGATAACTCAACGCGTGATGGTCTGGCAAGTGAACTGACCTACACGTTGACTGCTGGTGACACTCAGACTTACTTTGAGCTGGTACCGCCTACTGGTAATGCTGGTTGGGCGATTCGCCTGAAACGCAAGCTGGACGGTTACTTCGGCGACAAGTCATTCACTGTTAACGTGACTGCCAAAGTGGGTACTGACACCAAGACTAACAGCCTGACGTTCAAAGTTGTTGGTCCTACTGACAGCGTTGTATCTGTTGCAATCATCGGTCCTGACTCTGTTACGGAGAACTCGACCTCAACTGATTACACAGTGCAGACCACAAGCGCCTCTGGTGCAGTTGCAACGTATCAGGCAACCAACCCAGTGTTCGTGCTGTCCTCTGGTGGTGCTTATGCAACTCTGGTTAGCGGCAGTGTTCCGTACGCCAAGAAAATCAACGTTGCCAAAGACGCCCTGACTGCTGACCAGAATGCTGTGCTGACCACTCAGACACTGACTATCGACGGTAAGACTTACACTCCTACCAAGACTGTCAAACTGATCAACAGTGCAACAACGCCAACTGCAAGTCTTGTTGGTCCAAATCAGGTTAATGCCGGACAGACAGGTCAATATGTACTGCGTCTTACTTTCCCTGATACTGGCGCTACCACTGATGTTGTTCCTGTTATCAGCTTCGGCGGTACAGGCACTGACACAGACAAGATCTTCACGTACCCAGGTACTGACAAGATCACTGGTAACACTATTCAGGCAACCAAGAGCGCGACAATCAAAGGTGTTGCAACGTACAATGGCCAGCAATACACCGCTACCATGAGCGTGACCAACAGCGTTACTCCTGTGACTGTTGACAGCCTTGTCCTCACTGGCCCTGACTCAATCGTCGGCGGACAGAGTGGTCAGTATGTCGGTACTGCAACCCTCAGCGATGGCACTATCGTCGATGTTGGTACAAACGGTACGTGGACCCTGCAAGTTATCAGTGGTTCAATCAACAACCCACTGATTGGCACCAACGGTCTGCTGCAAACTGGTAACACTACCGTTGCTGGTGTGATTCGTATTACACTGAGCTACACGCGTAATGGCCTGACCAAGACTGCAACCAAAGACGTTAACGTTGCTGTTACTGGCGGCGGTACCACTGACCCAATCGGCGCACGCTTTGGTGTGAGCACGAAGGTCACTAGTCAAGCAGGTTATACCAAGGCTTGGGCACAGGCTCTCGCAACCAAACTGACCACTACTGGTGAGCAGTTCGTTGAGTGTCCTGCTGGTCAGTCTACGTCGAGCAACAACAAGTTCTTCTACGTGATTTGGCCGAAAGCCCTGGGCTATGGCTACTTCCGTGATTACTCTGCTGGCTCGTACGGATTTGCTGGTAGTTGGGATGGCGCACAGGAGTACGACGACTTCAACTTCGTCGGTGCTGCTGAGGTGACCATCGATGGTAATCAGTACATCATCTATCGTAACGACTTCCCGTTCGATAACACCTACTACAAATACAGCATCATCTACGGAAGTGCTGATCCGCTGTCAGGTAACCCGTAATAGGAGAAAGCAATGCCGGTAACTATGAACTCGTTTCTAACGCCGGTATCTGCTGCACTGCCATTTCTCCTCGAGGATAAGTATCTTCGAGGAGGGATGCGCTGCTATTCCACTTTGGCTGAACGTGATGCGATTGCTGCCGGTACCAAGAAAGCAGGTATGTTGGTGTATACCTCTGAGGACGGGCAGATCTATCAACTTCAAGAAGACAAGACAACGTGGAAGAAAGCTAACCTGGGCGGCAAGAACTACAAGTTCCAAAGCCCCCTTGTCAGTGCAGAAGACGCCGATGGCAATATCATTGTTGCCCTCAACAGCAACAACTCTATTCCTGACAGTCCCGGCGCAGGCTATACCTTGGTCAGTGGACCAAACAATACCTATGTGTGGCTTGACCTCACAGGTAACGCTGCCAAAGGTACGCGTCTGACTAAAGAGTATGAACTCCAAGACTTCATCATTCCTGGCGCCCAGTTTGATTTCGAATTGGAAATGGCCAAGACGTGTATGCTGATTGAAGTTACACTCAATGCGTTTGACATTGAGCTGACCTGCCATACTTCCAACGACAGAAACGACGTAAATCCTTATTTATTCCGCTCCTCAGCTAATTTCTTAACTGATGAAGGCGTTAGAGAAGAGGATGGTCAGTTCGTTAAGGGTAGACGCTTCTCGTTTATCTCAAACACGGACGCTGCTAACTTGCAGTTCTGGCGTTTCAAGAACATTGGCACTGCGCCAGCTAAACCGAAACTCACAGTAACCTATCTGGTAATGGAGTGATACATGCAATATCAAACAGGACGTAGTATCGTCGGACCGGAAGCATTGGTTCGAGATCTCGTCGGTAAAATGAAATCTGCCGGCTTTACCATCATCGGTGTTGACGGTACTGCGGGTGACACTGTTGGTACAATCGGTAAGGCGTATGCCCTGCAAGCGACCACCGCCGTTGACACGCAAGCTGACACTCAGCCTTGGGTTGTGCTGATCAGTGCCTCAAACACTGACAAGTACATTGACGTTAGCGTGCTGCCTAAGTTGCAGATGAGCACCCAGTTCACTGCACTGGCACGCAACGCAACTACCACAATCGGCCGCCTGTCAAAAGACGGTCTGACTGCAAGCCACTTTGCTGATCTGGTTCTGGATTGGAAGATGGACGCAGCGGCTGACTTGGGTGCTTACCCACTGTCATACGATTTGGTTACCACTGACCATGGCTTTGCTCTCCAGATCAACGCAGAAGGTTACGACAACACCGGTACCGCGTATTCGTGGACTGTTGTGCAGCGTGGCCTGACTGACGGTGAAGCGAAAGCTGGACAGAAGAGTCCACTGTTTGCAATCTACAGTGTTGGTGGCGGTCAGAACGGTGACCCTGATACCGTTGTTGCTACTTCAATTCAACGCTTTACCGTTATTGAAGCTGGCATCAACTCAGCTACCAAATCAATCAGTGCCTCACAGGCAAGCGCCGACGCCAGCCCGATTATCAACCCTATGCAGCAAGTAATGCTGGCAGAAGGTAACACGGCTGTTGTTCTGTTCCCGCGACTGATCAACACTCAGCGTTATGTGTACTTTGTGACACTGGACCTGCTGGGCTATACCTCGGCAGACGTTATCTCTGCTGGCAGTCAGGTTGATCTCACGCCAACTGCGGGCAACAAAGTTACCTATCGTGGCATGAACGCGAACGGCAAAGACAACCGTGGTATGCGTCTTATGTTCCCTGTCGCCATCCCAGCTTCTGCGTAATAAGGAAACAACATGTTTATCGAAAAAACTGGCTTTACAGACAACCAAGCAATGTGGAAATCAATCCTCAGCGATTTGGTTGCTAACGGCTTTGACCTGATCAGCGCAAACGGCGCACTGGCGACAACTGTTCCAAGCACCAAGCTGGACAACTTTGTTGTTAAACCAAAGAACACTGTTGACCCACTGATTGCTGACCAGCCGTGGCGCATCGCAGTTAAATGTTTCCCACTGTCTACTCGCATGTACGCTGGTGCACCTGAGCAGATTAGCGATCTGGGCGTGTTGGCTAAAGTGGGTCAGGTTCCATTCAATACTTCTTCTCTCAAGCCGAACTATGCAGGCGCAATCGGCAGTCGTATGATGAACCTGAACCAATCCGTTTCAACTGACGGTGACAACAATGACAGCAACGAAGTCTGCTTCTGGCATCGCGGTATTGACAGCCAGACTGGTGTGAATAACACTACCTATGCTGGTACCATGAGCTTTTCATCCAACACTGCCGTTGGTGGTACTGTTGACCAAACAAACGGTGACAGCCTGATTCGCAGTGATGCGGCAGCAACGCCAATGACCTATAGTCTGGCTATCTCTGATCACGGTATCGCTCTCCAGATTCGTGTTGAAGGTCAAGATGATGCTGGCTGCCGTCAGGCGTGGGTTGTTATCCAGCGTGCAATCAACAGCGATGGTACTGTGGTTAAAACCGGTAAAGCACCTCTGTTCTGTATGTTCAGCGTTAATGGTGGCGGTAGCCCAACCAACGATCGTCCGTTGAACATTGCTGCAAGCACTCTTACAGGCCTGAACACCAATCTGGCGTACAGCATTCAGCGCTTTACCGTGCGTGAATCTGACGTTAACGCACCAACTCAGCCAGTAAACGCTGCGGTACACAGTGCTGATGCGACTGCGGTTATCAATCCACTCCAGCAGGTTGCTTTCTCTGAGAACAACCAGTTCGACTTCCGCCTGCCGCAGGGATTCAACACCCAGCGTTATTCATATCCGTACGAAATGGATATGGTGGGTTACGCAAGTGCTGACGTTATCTCTAACGGCACCACTATCGAAACTCAGGTGTACGGCGAGACTGATGGCGATGAGCCTAAGCTGCGTAAGTACAAGGCACTGAGTGCCAACAGTCCTAAGAACACCGGTATGCGTCTGTTCATTCTGACCGAAGGCGGTGGCGTATAATTCACTGGGGAGCCTTCGGGTTCCCCTTTGTCGTTTTACTGCCGCGAGGTGACAAATGTCTAATCAGATTCAAACAATCATTGCAGCCACAGCCGCACAGTGGTCTGCCAGCATTGTTCCAGACACGGCTACAGGAGATCTTGTATTTCACGTAGTCGGCGGTACGTTTTCTGATGGCAACACCCAAAAGACCGTTAGCCCTGTCGATGGTAAGTACAATCTCTCGCTCACAGGACAGCCACCAGCCGACGTAGGCACAACACAGATTGTGAGTGTGTACTACGAGTTTGATGGCAGTTGGCAGATCTCTCAACAGGCATCGCGTGTTATCGTCTTGCCTCAACAGCGTGAGATTGACTTCCGTATTCAACGCAGTGGCTTTGGTGTGCTGCCTAAAGGCGCAACACTGGACTCAACGTATGCTGGCCTTGCTCTTGTCGGTGAAGCTAAAACACCTTCAGGAGACAGCTTCCGTACAGCATATCAGGCTGGCAACATTCGTCGCTTGAGCCAAATCCCAAGTGGCCTGTTCAATACAGCCAAGAGTCCGTTCATTGCTCATGACCGCGCAAACGGCATTGTGTATTTCCTGAATGCTGCAACTACCCTGTCTGCCATCACTGTGGGTTCAACACTCACAGACCCTGATGACGACAAGATCATTCAGGTGTTTGAACGACTCAATGGTACAGCACGCGAATTCACGGTGTTCTATCAGTCTGGCCTTGTAGAAGTCTATGACCGTGGAATGAACTTCCTCTCACAGGCTGATACTGGCGTTAAGCAAACTCAGCGTGTTGTGTACAGACGCAAGAACGTTGGAGCTAACGGCACGGCTGATACTTACGTTGTGCTTGATGCTCAGGGCCGTGCGCATTATCTGAATGCTGCATACTCAGAAACGTCCATGCTCAACGACCGATTCTACACGGATGCAAGTGACAGCTACAACGTCCTGTGTACTCGTAGTGGTCAACTCGTTGGTACCAGCACCAGCAACGCTCCTCCGGGATATGCGTTCTATCAGTTCGTGCCTGCGTCGTTGATTGCAGTCGGTGTCAATGTTGCAACAGGTACGGTGTGCCAGTTCAACATTCGAGACAATGCCCTGTATGCGCCTTCTCGTACTTTGGTTCAAGACAACTGTGTTGCTTATAACGCAGCGGCAGACTGGACTCCTAACGGTACTGGCTTTGTTGGCGGTCTGGACACTGTTGGTAGCAATGACCTTTTCCGGTTTGCTGACAGCACAGCTCCCCAAAACGTTAATGCTGGCTTTTCTTATCTTAACCTCTACGGAGAGCCGTACACTGATTCAACCGCTCGACGTTTCTATGCTGTTGCACGACCTGCGTCTGGACTTGCTCACCTGAATGTGCGCGACTACACGGCTGTTATTCCTCAGTACGACCAAGCTGGTGGCACAAACGTCAAGTTTACTCTGACTGTTGCTACTGCTGATCACGACATGCCTCTGGAAGTTCGATTCCCTGATGGCGTTACGTGGACTGCTAAGGTTAATGGTCAAGCTGTTAAGTATGTGCAGAACGGTGATGTGGTTAGCTTTGAAGCAAGCCATCCGACAATCACTCAACACAGCTTTGCGTTTACCATTGGACGTTCAACAGGTCTTTTCGAACTCCAGCCTGACACCCTGCCTGATGCATTCCACTTTGAAAGCAAGAGTGGCATTGAAGAAGGTGAGGTGTATTCAACAGAAGAAATCACGATTACAGGTATCAACACTAAGGTACCAGTGACCGTGACCGTTAATGGGCAACCAGCAACGGACAACGTGCAGATCTTTATCGATGGCGTAGAGGCCAAGGAACCATTCTTGATTGCCAACAACGGCAAACTGCGACTTGAGGTTCTGCATGAAGGTGATACTAGCCGTGTTTCTGTTACCGTTGGTTCCGGGCGTAGTGAGTTTGGTCTTTATACTGTTCCTGAACCAATTCTCAATACGATCCGAAACTGGGCCTATCAGGCAACAGGAGTGGAAGTTGTTAGTGACGCAATCACAAACCCCGGACCTCAGCGAGTTATCCTTACGCTGACGGACGATACAACTGCCCTGTTCTCTACTGGTCTGAAACAGGTAACGTTAAACGCAGGACAGTCTGCTACAATCAAGTTCACTCCCGATGAGAACAAACAGTATCACGTTGTTTTCAACACGGAGCAGAACACGTATGATTGGCAGGTGTGGGCTGATGATCATTGGTTGGACCCGCAGCCTGCTACCCAACGTGCTGAACGGTATGTGTTGGGTGATAGTGGTGACATTCACTTTGATGCCATTCCACCAAACTTCTACACGCATATCCGTGTGCCCGCTGGCATCCTGTTGCAAGTAGACGGCAAGTACGTTGACCTACCGCTTGATGTTCGTGGCGTGTACAAGGTGCAGACTGAGATTAGAAACCTCGCCTGCACCAGTGTGTTGCGTATGGAAGGTCTGCCTAGTCACGATCAACCACACACGATTCGTCTTGGTGATGCACGCCTCGAATGGCTGTATGACTTTACCACAGACCCACAGTACATCGTGGCGCAAGATGGCATTGTTAAATTCAGCACCAAGCTGAATGCTGTCGCGGAGTCTGTGACAAGTCCTGTGCCTGCCAAGTATCGTGCGGATCGTGGCATTGTCGTGACAACCACAGACCAGCAATACACAGACGTTCCAACCGTGTCGGACACAGCCTTGTTCAGTCGTGCATTTACCTCAGTGGTTGATCGTGCTGCTGCCTCAATGACTGGCCGTGCATTCTCCGCTGTGCAAGATGCTGCGATGGCTGCCATGCCTAGTCGTATGTTTGATGCAGTGACGGACGCCCAGCAAGCCAGTTGGTCAAATCGTTTTGTGTACCGTGAAGACGCCTTAACTGAGTCTGAGTTTGCTCAACAATTTGGCGTTGTTGAGAGCGAGTCTGCTGTTACTGCCTCAATGTATGAGTTCACGTCTGCACTTGACCTGACGCGCTCGGAGTTTGCACAGGCAACAGCTCGTCACGTATTCTGGAACAAGTCAGCACCAACGCCTCAGGCTGTTGTTGTTTACCGCCGTCCAGGAACCTTGACTAAAGTGGACAGCGCCAAGCGTGCTCGATACGTTACTGAGACTGTTGCAGGCCGCATCGATAACGGAAGTCGCGTACACTGGTTAGCTGTTCATGCTGCCTATCAGTTACCAAACGACGTCCGTGTGCGTCACGTCAAGAACGAGGTCAACTGGACTGATACAGCTCTGCCAAACGTTGTTCTGCCTGTGGCTCGTATCGATGTTGCTGCCCTTGTGCCCAAGACACAACCTGAGTTGGTGCATCGCATCGACTTCCAGCCTGCTGTGTGGACAGCCGGTCAGCCTGTGTATCATCATGACAACCATGAGCCACGTTGGACTCACACTCCACGTATCACGTTCCGTTATGATATGTATGTGGGTATTGTGTCTAAGCCTAAGACCTATCATGTGTCAACGACAAGCAAAGCTATTGGCAGCACGCGTAGCTACAAGCTGGACTACAAACCTCAGCATGTGTTTGATCGTGTTCACAGGCAGGACAAAGCAGACGTTCAGTATGCACCACCAGCCAAGACAATGTACCAAGCAGTGTCTGAGGCCCAATACGCACCACCAGCCGTTGTCTATCCACAAGCAACAAGTGTAGGACAGCATCAACCGAACGATGTGCGTGCCAGTATCATGATGGAAAGCCGTATGATTCCTCAGGCTACTGTGCCGCAGATTGACGGTGCTGGTGGGCGTCAGGTGCAGTCACCTCGCGTTAACGAAGTCACGCCACAACAACCTCAACGCGTTAGCAATAACGTGATTGCAGTTGTTCAGCCTCGTGCTCAGCGTGTTGTAGTCAAAACTATCGGTGTGCCTCGTCCTGTGCTTGAGGTGCCTGATATGAAGATTGATTACGGTGAGCAGGACCCGATCAAGCAAGGTTACTTTGCTACCGAGCTTGATGCATTGAAGAATGCTACCGAGGTCTGGCATCATGACCCAACGGCTGTGTACGGCATCAAACAACCAAACGGATATTGGACGTGGGCTGTAGTTGTTACCTGCGAAAATGTCTGTGGTTCTTACGGCTGCGACACCCGAGGCTATCTCAGCGGGGGGTAATATCCCCGCTTTTCCTCAGGACGCTAATTTTCAGTAACCGCAACCAACAGAGAATAATACATGCACTCGTTATCTGCTACCTACGATGACGCCGTGAACAAATATGCTTGGTATACTTTTGATGGCCCACGTGGACGTGAAGTAACTCAGCGTAGTCACAAGCGTATGATCAAAAATGGTGATGTGTTCGGCCTGATTGCCAGTCGTACAGGCAGTCGATTCACTTTGATTTTCCCTGATATGCCCCACATCGATTTCCCTATCGACAAAGCGGCAGCCAATTTCTTTATTGATCGCAGCAAGAAAATGCGGTCAGCTCCAAACGTTGTAAAGCGTGAAGGTCGAACCAAGTCTGCTGGTGCTGTGACTATGGAACGTCAACTGGCCCGTCGTCAGATTGATAACCCACGCTTTGCTCCACGTAAAACACCTGTCGAGTCTGCACACGGTATCGACTTCTCAAACTACCAGTGGCGCATCATTGAGCAGCCTAACTACAAGATCAAGCACTCGAAAGGCATTGACCAGTTCATTCAAAACGATGTGATTGGTGTGCGTTTCCTGCGTGAGTCTAAAGGCGGTATCATCATCAATCAGGATGGCATGTATCTCAAAGTGCCTACTGAGGAATATGATCGCGTTGTAGCTGACAGCAAGGTGCTTGCTTTCCCCGACTGGCCTACAGGCACGCTTACTGCCGAAGAGGTGCTGTCGTATAGGAAGCAGTTGCGCCGTCTGAAACAAACCACTGCCGTTGAAAAGGCTGCTGCTGCGCGTCTGGCTCAGCGTGCTGATCGTATTGCCGTACAGCTTGAGCAGCGAGAGGTTCGCCGTCAACAGCGCCAAGCAACATCGGCCGAGGAAAAACGCATGGCTGAACTACGCGCCAAAGTACGCAATGGTGAAATGGAAGCACCTGGTCCCAAGCCTGTTGAAGACCTTCACCCTGTGTTCAAGGCAGAGATTCGTCGTGGTGTTCGTCGCGTGTTGCGTGAAGAACGTATGCTGGATGACGAAGAACTGGACCTCAATGAAATCCTGCGCAACGATATGACGCATGAAGAAGATGCCATGTCTGATGTGCTGGTTACCAACCCGTTCGGCGCTGACAGCATGGGCATCGAAGACAGCATTGCCAAACTGTTTGGCCGTGACGATGATGTGGATGATTCTGTTGATGACGACGGTGCGTTTGACCTAAGCGCTATTGACGAGCCTGAGGACGATGAGGAAGAACCTCAGCCCAAGGCTAAAGTGCGCAAGAAAGGCACGCCTCCCGTTGCTGCTGCACCTGATGCAACCGAAGACGATGATGACAATCCCGATGACCAAGAAGATGACGAGGACAATCAGGATGATGAATCTGATACTGAGGAAGACGATGCGGACGCAGACGCAGAGGACGAGGCAGACGTTGAGGCTGATGAAGATCAGGACGATGAGTCCACAGATGATTCAGATGCAGACGAGACAGACGAAGAGGATGAGGACGTTGATGACAGTGACGCCGACGCTTCCGCTGCCGTTGATGAATCTGATGACGAAGACGCCGATCCAGATGTAGCGGCTGCTGACGACGAAGCATCCAAAACTCCTCAGGACTATGCTAAACAGAACTCCAATCCTGTGGGCAGCAAGGCGCGTGAAGCAGAAGAGGGCGACATTGTCCGCTTCAACGCTGATGCCAAGCTGAAACGTGATTGGGTTGTGCTGCGTGTGTCTACTCACAACTCGTCTGACAACATTGTGATCTATACGGTGTTTGATATCACCAACAGTCCTGACGAAGTTCGACAAGTCCGTGTCAACCGTGCGCGTAAGCAGAACCTGTTCGATTACTGCACCCACGTCAAGGACATGACGCCGAAGCTGTTCAATCGCGTCTATGACATGGCGGAAGATTACCCTGTCAACAAAGAGCCGATTGCATCCTAATGCTGTAAATAGTGATGTTGAGCATTATGGAGAATATCATGAAAGTACAGCTTTCAATTTCGGCTTCGGTGAGCCTTAAAATGTTGTCCAAGAACCCCCAAAAGGTCTTGGACACACTGAATCAGAAGCAAGTTGGCAATCTGATTAAAGCACTGGACAACGCCTATCACACGGATGGTGAAGGGCTTGTCAGTGACGCTGTGTATGATGCAATTCGCTTTTACATCGATGCCAAGTGGCCCAAGTCAAAGCTGGCGCGTAAGATTGGCCAGCGTGACGATGCCGATGTTAAGCTGCCTGTGCCTATGGCAAGTCTTAACCAGTTTCAGGCTGGTTCAAAGCAGATTGCTAAAGCACTAGCGAAAGATGTTGAGTACGTTGGAACAGACAAGCTGGACGGTCTGAGCCTTGAGATTGTCTACGAGGGTGGTGTGCCTGTTGCTGCCTACACTCGTGGCGATGCTACTCATGGCAAGGACGTATCGCACCATATTCCCGCAATGAAGATTCCTAAAAAGATTCCTACGCGTGAACAAGTGGTGATGCGCTTTGAGGCGCTTATCCCAGAAAAGACCTTCATGAGCAAGATGCATGAGTCTGCTGGTGGACGATTCAAGGCCGCACGTAATGCTGCGTCTGGCCTGATTCGTAACTTTGAAACAGCCTCCGAGTTCAAGTATGTGCGTCAGGTGTGCTTTGGTATCATTGGCGGCAAGGGTGCTAATCTCAAACAGTCCAAACAGTCCAAACAGTTTGATCTTTTGGAGCGTTGGGGATTCGAAGTTGTTAAGCACACTCCACCACAGCGCTTTGAAACGGAAGAACAGTTGATCGCGTTCTTGGAGCGCCGCCTGTCTAAAGCTATCTATGAACTGGATGGCATTGTGTTGACGGAAGATGTGCCTCAGCCAAAAGCTACGGCATCCAATCCCAAGCACGCATTCAAGTTCAAGATGAACGTTGATGCAGACACCGTAGTCGTCAAAGTCAAAGACGTTATCTACCAAGAGACCAAGTACGGTATCTTGCAGCCTGTTGTCCTGTTCCCACCGACTGTCATGACCGGTGGTGTGACTGTACAGCGTGCTAATGGTCACAATGGCTATTATGTAGAGCACGGCTATCTCAAGCCAAAAAGCAAAGCTGCGGCGCCACATGCCAAGCGTCCACTCGGTCCTGGTGCTACAGTCAAGCTGGTGCGTAGCGGCAAGGTAATCCCATACATCATGGAGATTCTCAAGCCTGCGTCCAAGCCCAAGCTGCCTGACGTTCCATACACTGTGAACGGTGTTGAGTTTGTTGCCAAGAACAAAACAGACGTTAGCACAAGTCGTTTGCTTGGTAGCTTCCTGAAACAGCTTGAGATCAAGAACGCTGGACCATCGACTGCTAAGCTGTTTGTGGACAACGGCATTACTGAACCAAGTGCTGTGTTCCAGCTCGGCATTGAGCAGATGCAGAACATTGTTGGTGATGCTCGTGGTAGCCAGTTGTTCCGTGACTTGAAAGCCAAGCGCCAAGCTATGCCTGTCAATGCGTGGTTGAAAGCAACAGCGCCTTATTACATGCGCGGTGCCAACACAACGTTTGATAAGGTGATTGACAGCGTTTCAGATCTGGACAAGCTGATGCGTCGTCAGAATGCACTGGAGCTGGCCAAGGCCATCAGTGCTATTCATGGCATTAAAACCAAGTCGCCTGATATCGCTCGTGCCTGTGTCGAAGCCTATCAGCTTGCTGGTCAGATTGGAATCAAGCTGGTGGCTCCTGCCAAGGTCAAAGTTGTAAGCAGTAAGCTCACAGGCGTCAATGTTGCCTTTACTGGCATTCGTGACAAAGACCTGATGGCGCAGATTACCGCGCTTGGCGGCGTTGCTACTGACTCGATGAAGTCTGACACCACAGTGCTGATTGCTAAAGACCCAGGCAGTGGTAGTGCCAAGCTGCAAAAGGCAATGGACAAAGGTATTCCTGTGTACTCAATTGCGGAGTTTAAACAACGCTACAAACTGGAGTGACCATGCTTGCACAAGTTTGTTTGTTTGACTACTGGCGCAACTTTGTCCCCTATGCACCGAATCTAAAGATTCCTGCCAAGAACAGTGAGGAGACGCGATTTAGTTTGCGTCCCTTGCTGCTTCAAGGCAGTCGCAACGAGGAAACAGGACACAGCCCTACTGAGGGCATCCTGGATAAAGTTCCGGCTCAACGTGGGTGGCGCCTGAATGCCATTCTGCAATCTGAGACAGTGCGTGGGACTGTGTGGCTTGATGTTCCAAACGAGGAGCTGGTGTATCGTCCTCGAAGTGGTTACATCGGTGTGGACTGTTGCAACTACGTCCTCACAAACGGCACACAGCAATCCAACATTGCTCAGATTAACTTTGAAGTGTATCAGTGGTATCAGTACCTGATGCGCGTCTATCTCAAAGACACAACAGGCTCACGGCACCAGTTTGTATTAAACGAAGTGCCTACGCCCAACCTCGACCCTGTGCTGTACCGTGAGTTCACTTGGTACTATAACCAGTATCGACTTGAACTTGATTCAAAGGGCGTTAAGCGCATCTATCGTCGTCGTTATGCAGTTGCAAAGACAACAGCAAACTACACGGCGTACAATGCCCTGACTGCAACACGTCCAACGATTATCAATCAGTATGATAAGGTCACGTATGACACTTATCTTGATACGGCGTTGGGCCCAGCGTTCGATGGTGATACAGACGTTCCATTCAGCCCCTTCGGATTACAGGGTGATGTGGAAGTTGAAATCAAACTGTACACCAAAACAAAACAAGTAATAAACCCAGCTACTGGTGCTAAGTTAGACCAAGTAGACCTCGCACAGCCCATCAACATTCTTATGAAAGCTACCGACATTTACGGCAAGCGCTGGTGGGAAAGTGGTAACATCTTAATCTAGTGGGATTGAATATGAGAATTTGCGTAGCGGCCATTTGCCGGGATGAAGAAAAGAACATTGAGCAGTTCCTCGAACACGTTCGTGGTGCTGATGCCGTATCAATCGTGGACACTGGTAGCACTGATTCAACCATCCAGTTCTATGATAAGTTCGGCCACGACAATTTCTTTTTGAGCTATGACGTATCAAACGTCCGTGACCTAGGTCGCAGCCGTAACTTGGCCGCTGCGCCGTTCAGCGATGATGACCTGATTGTTTGGTTGGATATCGACGAACGTTTCTCTGATCCAGATTGGGTCGAGACGCTACGCACTCAGCTTGAAGGTATCGATGACCTGCGTGCTATCTGGATTCAGATGCACAATGGAGATTCTCAGTACCCTCAAAAGAAAGCCTATCGCAAACAGTTCTACCAGTGGCGTTATGCAGCACACGAAGTCTTGATTGCTAATGACCCCAATGACCGCAATGAAGGCCTGTATGACCTCAGTGATTTCCACACTGACCACTTCCCTGATTTAGACAAGCCTCGCAACTACGCTAACGAACTGGCGAGTGATGTGGCTAACTGGCCATTTGAAGATCGTCCACGCTTCTATTATGCGCGTGAGCTTTGCTACATGGTGAAAGCAGGTCAGTACGAAGCCATTGATGAGGCCATTGCAGAAGTGCAACAGCTTGAACGTATCTGCCGTTGGAAAGACTACATCGCCTTGATTCACGTTGACCTGCTGGGAGCATTGTACATGGCAGGCCGTAACTGGATGGCCAGTGCTTATGCCTCAGTTGCAGCACGTCCTGATCGCATTGAGTCTTACGGTACTGCTTGCGATGCTTTCTATCGTCAAGGCGACAACGTAAACGCCTTGGGCTTTGCAATTCAGGGTATTGCAGCACACAACAATCCGACTAAAAAACCCCTGCTGTTTGATCGTAGCCAAAGTAATTTAGACTTATGTTTGGATGTAGCCTATTGGGCATCGCACAATTTAGGTCTCTACGAACCAGCACTTAATTATCTAATCCAACTCGCAGCTTTGAGAGGCCAAGATGTTACTCAGTCTATCGAACAGTCCGGACTGGTGGAAAAAATTGAGCAAAGCCGAGCAGGAACAGTACCTCAAGGAACATCCCCGCTCGAAACTCCGAGTGACGGCTCGCCAGCAACCGAGGAAATCCCCGAACATGAACAACAAAGTACAGCGCCGCAAAGTGGCTCCTCGCAGGCCAAACCTGACCAGCCTGAGTGAGCGTATTTCAGAACGTTTGCGCAATGAATTAAGCGATGATGACCGTGCCGCACTGGACAACGCAATGCGCCTTGCCGCCAAGAAGAAACTAGGCCGCAGTCTCAGCCAAGAAGAAATCCTGGATATCGTCAAGCGCACTGCTAACCCTGATGTGGCTACTCGCATCATGGCAGATCTTAGCGGTACAGGTGAGCAGAACACCTACAAGACGCTGGCCCGTGTTGCTATCGGTATGGCTGTAGTTGCTGCTGCCGGAGCTGGACTTGCTGTGGCCAGTGCTACATCAGGTTCAACTCTGCCATTGCTGTTGGGTGCATACTTTGTCAACCGTATCATTGATGACCCCACCAGCACTGTTGCTCGTCTGAACACCATTGCTGCTCCGATTGAAGACCGCATTGGACGTTTGTTCAATAGCTGGTGGTCAACACTGGACGTGACTAAGCTCAAGGACCTGATCAAGCCGCAGTCGCTTAGTGCTGCTGCTCGTATCACGTTTAAGAAAGCCTCTGCTAAAAGCCCATACGATGGCGCAGAGAAGATCAGCTATGTTGTTAATCGTGCTGGCTCAAACTGTGGTGTTATCAATTGGGACCCAAGCTGCGGCGCCTGTTCAGACAAGTCCACCGGTTGGGTTGTTACGTTGTTTGATGGATTCAATGAAGCGGCTTATCGCAGTGGCCGTGGTGAAAACAAAAACGAGCCGTTCACTGCCGTACACAAGGGTGAGGTTAAACTCCAGAACCCAAGTCGTATGACACTGGACATGGCACGTAGCTGGGCACGGGGTGCCTTGAGGGCGTAGCATGTCAACTTACCAATTTGATCACAATATCGGCGACGTTGTATGCTACCGCTTTCAAAACGATGAAGGTACCTGCGGCGGAACCATTCGTGGTATCATCCGCAGTATCGTTGTTGGTGATGACAAGTATGGCTACACAATCGAAACTGTGAACGGTACTGACTACGTTAACAGCAAAGATGTGGCTCGCACTGTGTACAGCACCAAATCGTTTGATGTGATGCATCCAGGCATTGAGGTTAGTTACTACCGTTTTGGGCGTGACGAACCGCCACTGCTGTGCCTTGTGGAAGCTGCTTACATTGAACGTGGTCGCCTGTACTATCGCGTGCGCGACTCGGACATGAATTGTTTTATCGCGCCTGAGGGAAATGTTGAGATTGTCAAATCCAACGAATACAACCTTCAGTATTTCGACTAAGGAACCACAATGAAAAAAGAATTAACGGTGCGTAGTCAATCCTTTGACTTGAGCACAACGGGACTTGCTGCTATCGATATGCACAAAGAGCAGGCCGATCGTGGTACCAGCGCTTTACGCATTGGTGGCGATCGCATGGGTGGCGTGTCGAGCTTTGACCTCGATATCAACACCTGGCTCAAGCCTGCATCAGAAGTGTTCAACACCAGCAGCGATATCCGTGACTACATCATGGTGCCTGTTCCGGTAAACATCAGTGAGCTTCCAAACACCAACGGTGATGCATTCTCTAAAGCTGAGTGGCTGCGATTCAACGTTGATGAAGGACGCCTTGCGTTCCAGACGTTTAAAGGCAAGCCAACGTTTATCGAGCACAACAACAAAGACCATACCAAGGCACAGGGCATTATCTTTGATAGTCACCTCAGTGCGTTGCGTGGGTTTCAAGGCGATCATGTGCGCCTGACACTGTTGCTGGGCTTTGACCGTACACGTTGTCCTGAGCGTTGTGCCCGTATCCTGCGTGGTGAGCTTAACACGTACAGCAAAGGCACAACCTACAAGGCGTATGAGTGCAGTATCTGTGGACAGATTGTTACGCCAAAGGCACGCAACTTCTGTGAGCACACGTCATTCAACAAGCCTGCTTTCCTCGACTCACGCACAGGCCGTCTTGTGTATCGCAACTGCATCGGCCTGCGTGGCTTTGAATGTAGTTCGGTAGATGACCCTGCGTTTGCCTGTGCTGCGTCATACTCTGATCACCTGATGCAGATCAAGTAATGTCTCAGTTTGATTTTAAGTTCCGCCGTTACCTTGGACCAGATGTTCTCAAGTCTAACGGCGTTGAAATCCAGCCCCGTGATGTTGTCGGACTCATGTCTGTCAACGATGGGCTGGCATATATTGCAAGCACCCGCTATCCAGTAGTTGGCGCAATCGATGGTGATACCTATCGATCAATTCTGGATAACAGCCGCGATTTCACTGCTGACCCTAGCGCGTTGTTCAAAGGCTTTGACTTTTCACTGCCTAATGATCGCTCAGCACGTCCATCTAAAACTCCTCCTGCTTCAACTGAAATCGTTCCTGAGGTTCGTAAGCCTAGCGTGGAAGATGACTCTGATCCAGCAACCCGTGCAGCACAGGAATTCCAACGACAAGTAAGCCGTGATTTTGGCTCGCTGCGTCCACTGGAATATGCTCGACCTGTGTACAGCGGCGGAACGCCTGGTAACTATCTTGTTAAGAAACTAGCACGCTGTGGCAAGGTCTCGCTTGAGGTTAAACCTGTGTCGGAGATTCGTGACAAGTTACCACAAGGCCGCCAGATACACGCACAAGATGCGCCTGACTACGTTATGCAAGATATCCAAGACAACGTAATGCCCAGCCTGGGCCTCATGATTGACCTACCGTTTAAACGTCTATACGTTGGCCTGACCAACGATGCGCGTGACGGTACTCACATTGTGACCTACCGTGTGTCTGGCATCCTGTATGGCGTTATTGCTATTGACCCTAAACAGTTAGTAGCCCTGTTTGGTGGATACAACAGCACAAGTGTGGCGCACGCAACCACGCACGAACTGGCACACTTTGTCGATCACACCATGATTAAAAACGTAGACCGTATGCGTTTTCAACAGGCCATTAAAGGGAAAAAGATTCACCCGGATATGCTTAAATCTGGTGCTATTAGCAGCGTGCCCGCAGAACACTTCGCAACGCTTGCAGAACTAATGGTGTGGGGAGACAGTATACGCAAGGTTTACACGCTGAATGGCGTTGAAACCGTCGCCAAATACTTCAAAAACCGGTATATCCCGCAATCTGACATAGATACCAGAAAAATTTGATTTTTTGGTCCATTTTTTCTGAAATCGTTAATTTTTTCCTGTCGAAACAACGACTTTCAAAAACAGTGAGGGTTTCACCATGCCAAAGATTTCCCTTAAGGGGATCGTGTGTGTCGGCGCAAACCACCAGCAGGCAGTAGATAACTTCCGTAATACCGCTACCGGTCAAGGCATGATGTTCTTCGCTTCTCAGAGCGGTGAGACCTATGCTTCCCAGAGCGGCGCGGACATCTACAAACCAGACGGCAGCCAAGAGCTGCTGACTGAACGCCCTGATTTGGTGGAAAAAGCCAACTTCGCGTCCACATCGTCTAGCGAAGATGTTCGTGCCAATTACACCGTCTGTCTGGATGGCTGTGGCGCACACATCGTAAGCGAAAGCACCGCAAACGTCACGCATTGCCCATCGTGCAGCGCTGACTTGGGTGAGATTAGCGACGAACGCATCCACGAGCACCTTGCAACAGTTATGGACACACAGTCTGTGTCTCACGACGGCCTGGTAGCGGTTGGTGCTACTGCCGAAGAAGCGCAACAGAACTTTGTTCAGGCGCTAAGCTCGGCCACCAGCTTTGTTGCAGAGTCTGGCACCAGCCAGTTCAAAGCAGCAATGGCTGTTAAGTTCGACCCATACACAGGCGCTGATGTTACTTCGGTATCTCAGGCATCTGATGAAGTGGTCAGTGCGCTGTCCAGCACCATTGTTGGTGACAGCCAGAACGTTGATGTTCACATGTATAGCTGCTCGGCTGCTTGTGAAAATCCGTTCACAGTTTCAAGCGATGAGAACCCAGTGTTCTGTGCTCATTGCTCTGCGGTCCTGATTGATATCAACCCGGAAGAAGCGTCATTAAGTTCTGACGACGAAGACGGCGCTGATATCGATATCCTGGACGACGAAGACGAAGACCTCGACGTTGATGATGAAGATCTCGACGAAGAAGAATCCGAGTCTAGCGCCCACGGTGACGAAGAACTGGATAGCCTAAGCGCCGACGACCTCGAAGAAGACGAGGAAGAAGACGACGAAGATCTGGATGAGGACGAAGAGGAAGAAGAAGACGACCTCGACGACCTTGATGATCTGGGCGATGACGACTTCGAAGACGAAGACGAAGATGATTCCGAATTCCTTGATGACGAGGAAGACCTGGAAGAAGAAGACGACCTCGACGACGAAGAAGAAGATGATGAAGATTATGATTCTGAATCTTCTGCCGATGCAGACGAAGTTGAAGAAGACGATGACCTGCTCATCGACGACGAAGACCTCGACGAACTGGAAGACAGCGATGACGATATCGATGACTCCGAGTTTGAATCTGATTCTGCCGCCAAGCCAGTCACTCGCACCTTCGACAGCCTGTCTACCGCGATTGCTGCACACACCAACCTGAACCCTGCGCTGGTATCTATCAGCCGCACTACAGGTGGTCCGGTTCCTACCGTTCACATGTACTACGACGGTATGCCGATTGCTGCTGCAACATTCCAAACTGTGTCTAACGCAGTTGGTGAAAAAATCGCGCGTGAAAGTTTCGAATCTGCTAATTTTGAGCGTGTAGTTAAGGCAAGCCTCAGCGATGTTGGCGTTGTCGAAACTTGCAGCCAGATGGGCTTCGAGCCGTTCAAAATCGAAATGCCTGTTGACCGCCTGCTGGCCAACGAAGCTGATAGCCGCATCAACGCAGCCACCAGCGACGTACAGCAAACAATCAGCTCTAGCGTAGATGCTTACCAAGAGCGTTTCATCGCAGCACTGTCTACTTCAATGCTGGGTGTTACTAAGGGCTTCTGGAACGGCGTGACCAACCCTGTGGTTGAAAGCCTGTGCCGTGCCCTGCAAGCTGCTGGTATCAAAGAGCCGCGCGGTGTTGTTGAGCGTGCATTCTTCTCCCACAGCTCTGACTTCCTGACTGTTGCACTCAGCCAAGCTAATTCGCTGATGCATAAATCGGAAGTCGCTCAGAATGAGATCGCGGAAGCGGTATCAAGTTCTGTTGGTATCTCTCGTGCCACTGTCGAAGACGCACCGCGTCAGGAAGCAGTACAGCCACAAGAGCAACCAAAACCATCCGCCGCACAGCGTCTGGCTATCCAGCGCGATGAGGCTCCTGTACAGTCCCAGAGTTCAGCTTCTGTTGACTCATTCGCTGCTAAGGCTGCAAACGTTCTGCGCTTCCAATAAGGCGCAGGGTGTTTCAACTTAGGGTGATTCGTAAATTCCTAACGGAGAATAATCATGCTGTTTACTAATGCAACTGACATTGTTCAGACCAACGAAGCTGACCTGCTGCCTGGTGAAATGATTCAGGAAGAAGGCCAAGCGCTGGTATGGGTTAAAGAAGGCGGTAAAACTTATCTGAAAGTTTCTACCGGTGCTGCTGATGAAGTGTTTGCTGGTTTCGCAATCGCGCGTCTGCTGCCTCCTACCCACCAGATCCGCGTTGAAGAGTTCACCATCGACGCAACTGGTCGCTTCACTGCTGGTCGTCTGCCAGAAGCTGGCGCGATGCTGGTTAAAATCGGCGGCGTTAAAGCTACTCAGGAAGCTGACGATGCTGCTTCTGCTGCTGGCTCAGTCGGTGTTGACGGCAGTAACCTGTACTTCCACAAAGACGACATTGGTAAGAAAGTTTACATCCAATACGGCTATGTGCTGAATGCTGTTGAAGCCCGTTCGTTCCTGGCTGACGCACCAATCGGCGGTCTGGCTGCTAACCAGCTGGGTCGTTGTGGTTATATCAAGTTGGGCAACGTTGCTACCAACATGATTGACTTCGCTGCTGACTGGTCTGCTGACAACGTACTGCACCCTAACCTGGGTCCAGAAGGTCGTCTGACTGTTGGTGGTACCGGTACTCTGCTGAAAGGCGTTATGATCAAGCAGGCACCAACCTCTGAACGCGGCTACATCATCTTTGAGATGGCGTCTAGCTACGGTCAGTAATCCGTCGCGCATTGTGACAACGAACAATTATTATTGAGAGCTTTTCTCAGGAGATTTGCAAATGGCTCAGAACCAAATGATGCGCGGCGCTAAAGTTACCCTGCGTAACGGTGCCCCAATTGAAGACCTGCGTTTTGGTGGAAAGGGCGGTCTTGCACTGTCTCAGTCTACTGGTGAAGTCAATGCGTGGGATAGCAAAGACCTGCTGGCGAACATCGGCCGTATGCTGCAAGAAGCATCTGCTGGTAACATCGTCCAGTCTACCAGCGGTTCAGAATCAGCACTGTCTGAATCTCAGGTTAAAGAACAGCGTCGTGAACTGCTGGAAGAAGCAGTAAACGATCCTACTGGTGAGAAGTGGGCTTCTCTGGGTGCATCGATTGTTGGTTCAATCGAAGACCGTGCAGAGCGTCAGGGTATCCTGCGTCGCATCTGTAAAGGCGCTACCATCCGTCAGGGCGACGTTGCTCGTGTCGAACTGAAAACTCACCAGGCTGAAGGTATCATCGCTGTCGGTCCTACTGACTACGGTTATCGTCTGCTGCGCGGCCGTGTGTTTACCCCGCAGGAATTCGAACTGAAATCCAACATCCGTGTTTCTAAAATGGATCTGGACCAGATCAACGGCGACCTGCTGGACCGCGCTCAGCAAGATGGTCTGTCAGCCATCATGGTTGCAGAAGACCGTCTGTGGAAACGCAGCGTAGATATGGCTGTTGGCATTGCTAACCCAATCAACTACGTTCACGGTGACCTGACTCCACGTCTGCTGTCTCAGCTTCGCACTCAGGTGTCAAGCTGGCCGATGCCTGTCAGCACTGCTATCATGGCTGCTGACTACTGGAACGATATCGTTGGTAACGATCAGTTCACCTCTGCTCTGGACCCAGTGTCCAAGTATGACCTGATCACCACCGGTCGTCTGGGTACCCTGCTGGGTATGGAACTGATCACTGACGGCTTCCGCGCACCAGAGCACCGCGTTCTGAACGACGGTGAACTGTACGTTGTTGCTGACCAGGATTACCACGGTATCTACACCACCCGTGGCGGCACGCAGTCTACTCCTACCTCTGGCGCAAACCAGGGTAACACAGACCGCGGCTGGTTGCTGTCAAGCACCTTCTCCTTCACGCTGGCTAACGTGCGTTCAGTCGCCAAAGCTGTTAAAGCGTAATCCCGTGCAAACAAGGGCAGCGTGAGTTGCCCTATTTCTGAGGACCAAACATGAAATCGTTATCTGGTTCCTTAGCTGCACTGGCGATTCTCGCTGCGCGTGACGGAAATATGGAAGACGCTGCTCGCATGTTATCGCAAGCGGCTGTCGCTCCAGACAGTGAACTGTTCCTTGAAGAATCTCTGAATGGGAACTATGTAGTAGCTGCTATCGTTGATTCTGTTAGCTGCACGTTGACCAATTCCATGTCCGAGTCTGTTGCTGCACTAAGTGCGGCGCTTGAGATTCAGGGTGAGGAAGATCGACGAGCTGCTATCAGCGCATCCCTTTATGGTGATGATGAAGAGATTGATGTTAGCCTCGCTTCAAACGAAGACGAGGACGATGTTGATTTCGACCTTGGAGACGATGAGGAGGATGAAGAGATTTCAAACTCATCCTCTTTAATCAGATTCGATTAAGGCCCGATAGCGGGTAACCAAAGGGGTCCTTAAGGGGGCCCCTTTTTCGTATCTGGAGCCGTGGAAATGTCGATGAAAGACATGATGCAGAACAGCACCAGCCTCAAAGCAACCATCTTTGGCATCCAGCGTCAGTTCCGTAATGGCTATGGACTAACGCGCTTTGTATGGTCTGTTCACAACAATCCCAAGCAGGGTATTCGAGCACTCAACGCACAGTCCACTGATTATCCCTACGGTTGGTTTAAGTTGACCAACATGGCATTCAATCGTGAACTCATGCAGAACCCCAAGTCTGCTGGACGCTTCGGTACTGGCTGGGCACTCAACCCAGACCCTGACAACGCGATTGTGGTACAGAACTATTATTTCCCTGTGACACTCAGTGCGGAAGTCACGGTCAAGTTTATGCAGATTGATGAGGCTCTTGCATTCTGCCAACAGATGCTGGTGGCAAGTCTTGTTGAACTCATGGCATTTGAAATCAAGATGCCTACCACGCAGTTTACCGTGCGTGTATTGCTTGACGGTGAAGCCATTCCTTTCCCTTACATCGAAGACTTGGATGATGGCTCAACTCCAGGCAGCTTTGAAATCATCATACCTCTGACTATTCAGACCAAGATTGGATTCTCTACCGACCAAGCCAAAATCAACAACTATGGCGAAGTCACAATGAATACCAAGCTGGACATTGATGATTACGAGGCAGGAACCACCAGCATCCCACCGCCTCCGGGTGATGGTTTCGACGACGCCGAAGAGGACGATGACAATGTACACCCGTAAGCCTTACCGCCCTCTTGACCGTACTCTGGTAGTTGATGCCCGTGTGCGTAGCGTGTCAGGACAGCAAAACGCTATCTTGACCTCTAACTCAACGGCAGCAGGTATCCCACTGGACGAGCCTTACATGGAGCAGCGCGTTGTCGTTGGCCCTGCTGGGTATGAATTACGTCCTACTCAAAACGTGCTGTTTATCACAACAGCCGAGCCTATTAAGATGCAGCTAGGTACAACGGCAATTACCATCGACGGACAGTTCATTCTCACAGGCAAACAGCCCGCCTGTGTATTGGTCAGCGATGTGCCGGTAACTGTTAACGTAATCCAATCGTAAGATCTAGGTTACGCTAATTTAGCATAGTCTTAATACGTTGTGCATTCTCATGGAGACGGTAATATGCTCGTAACAAATCACCCCTCCCCAGGGGTATACTCCTTAGAGAATGACCGTTCCAATCAACAGACTCTGGTCACTAACGGTGTTTGTTCTTTGGTCCTGCCATTCCCGAAAGGTGATGTGGGAGTAAACACGACTGTTACTTCGATCGATGAGATCAACGCAAAGTTTGGTCCTGCAAAAGGTTCTAGCCCATACGCAAAGAACGTTGCATACGCCAAAATCCTGATGACTAAGGCTAGTCGCCTGAACATCACGCGTGTGGGTCTCAATGTCAAGTACGGTGGTGTGTATCTCACTCTTTTTAAAAACTTCTGCACCTGCCGTCCGCTGGGCGATGCTGGACTTGTAGACCCAACGCAGATTCCATTCACTGAATCGGATATCGGCCTGTTCTACTCTGTCAATGGCTACAGCCGCGCTAACGAAACATTCATTACCGTTGAACCCGACGTGAATGACGCACAGGCTATTCGTGCTATCGTTAAGGTGTACCAAGCAGGCAGCCTGACTCCCGTCGAGAAGTTCACTGTTACCACGTTCTATTACAAGGACGGCAGCGGTAATCAGTTGTTCATCGAAGACGTGATCAACAACGGTAGTGAGTACGTTCGCTTCAAGCTGAATGACTCTAACTACAAGCTGTTGCAGGACCCTAACTTCATCGTGCTTAATGCCGTTGCTGGTGGACCTGCTGACCCAACTGACCCTGCCAGCATCAACGGCCAGTTCACTGGTGGTTCAGATGGCGACCTGATTGATATCGATCACAGTGACCCAATCATTGCTAATCGCAGCCTGAGTGCTGTGTTGAATGCTTGGGATAACTATCGTGATTGGGAAGACATTCAGGCAGGCATCTTGTGTGCTGGTGGCCTTGAGCACCCAGTGGTTGCAAGCAAGCTGGATGAAATGGCACTCAACCGCCAAGACAGCATTGCAGTCAACGGCTTGCCTGTAGCAATGCAGGCGCGTGATAAAGCAGTTGCTTACCGTCGTGGCATCTTGCCATACATGGGCGCTGAGTTCTCTATCACAAGTAGCTGGTCATGCTTGACCAACAGTGACGTCCTGTACCGCGATACTGACAACGCACGCGACATTTATGTACCTGCTTCGATCTGTATGGCTTATGCCATGCTGAACACGGACCAGATTGCACAGTGGCTTGCTCCTGGCGGTATGAATCGCGGTCAAATGGACTTTGCTAAAGACGTTCGCTATCGCTTTAAACAAGGCGACCGTGACGTTCTCAACGACAACCAGATTAACCCTATCGCTGTGTTCGATGGCGAAGGTATTTATGTCTGGGGCGCTGATACCACTATGACGACCAAGAGTCCTCTTAATGATATCGGTGTGCGTCGTCTGCTGGCAATGCTTCATGCCTCTGTCCGTGCAAACAACCTGCGTGCAGTGTTCGAGCCGAACGATGATGTGCTGAAACAGAACCAACGAGTGGGTATGGAGTCTATCCTCGAACCTATCAAACAGGGTCGTGGTCTGGACTGGTATGCTGTTGAGTGTAACTACAAAAACAACACAGCCGAAGATGAAGCACGTGGTGACCTGATCATCGACGTATTCCTCGACCCAACTCGCTATACTAAGCGCATCCACGTTACTGCTATCGTGCCACCTGTTGGTGATATTCAGTACGCGCTTGACCTCATCAACAAAGGCAGCCTGTAAGGAGTTCTAAATGCCTAAGGTAACTCTTGATGAATTTGCATCAACGGCTGATCCGCTGTTAGATGATAACTTCGAGTTTCTGATTCCCAACCCGCCTTCCGAGACAGGTGGTTCAGAATACGCTCGTGCGCTGCGCATCATGTGTAAGACCGGCGTTAAGCCTGGTAGTACCGTGGAAGAAGTGTTGAAAGAAGCATTTGGCCACCAGCTCAACTATGCTGGCCGCAAGATCTTCTCTCACAGTCTCAGCACTGAGTACAACGAAAACGCCGAGATGGCTATCTACAAACCACTGGAAGCATGGCACGATAAGATCCGTGCTACGCAGACCCAGCTTGGTGCTGTGAAAGCCGAATACTCAACCAAAGCAATCTTCCGTATCTTCAAACAGGACGGTAGTGTTGTGGCTGAGTATGAAATCTACGGCGTATGGCCTAAGCAGGTCCCTGACTTGCAGTTCAGTGGTGCAGCTCAGGCAGTACCAGTGTCAATCGAATGGTCCTTCGACTACGCGCTGCGAACCGTTTAATCGTATGGGGCCTTGTGCCCCATTTTCGTTTCTGGGAGAATTTTTATGCTGCCGCTTTTCATTAGCGTTAGTGCCAGAAAGCCCAAGGGTGTTGCTGTCAAAGACTGTGATTGGTATCGCTTTGAAGGGCAACGTGCAGTCAGTGTGGAAAACAGTGAGTTTGAAGCCGATGTCGAATATAAAGACGTTTATGGCATTAGTAATCTGGGCGTTAACAAGTTCGTTCTGCTGCATCGAGAAGACCCATCAGTCCAGTTCGAAATCGATGCGAAAACAGTTCGTAGCTTGCTTGGCCGCAGTCGTCCTTTTACAGGTACCATCAGCGGGATAAAAGTCTCAGCCAAGCCTAAAGGAACCAAAGCACAGACAAAGGACACGCCAACAGACTCTGCCCAGAAAGGCAAAATGAAAGTGTGGACAGCGGTGCCTGGCTCCAAGCCGGAAAACAAAAAGATTACCAAACTCTTGCAATCGCTGCCTGTCGATGGTGCTGCTGGTATTCAGTATCTCGCACGCGTTCCATTCCCTAGCGGTGAGCTTTATAATTACTACGAGGCATCAACCACTTTTAGCAGCTATGATAACAAGCAGCGTGCCAAGTGGGAACGTGACATGGAAGATGCTGTGATTCGCAAGGCCGGCCAGTTGGGTCTTGTTGTAGGTGCAACGTTCCTCAAGTTTAATGACGGTACAGTGCATCCAGTGCTTGTCTTGGTAGAGGAATAAAAGTATGGCAGCGGTAACTCTTGATGAACTGCAAGACTCGTCACAGCCTGGCCTTGCAGATCCTTTCATGCTGGACAAGTGGCGTATTCTCACACTGCCTCAGATTAGTGGTGTGAGTCTAAGCCCGATAGCGTGTGAAGAAGTTGGGCTGCCTTTTCCTGTCTTCCAACAAAAGACAAAAGAGGTAGCTACCACCAGCTTCTCTTGGCCTCACGCAACAAACGTTGATGGCTTTACTGCACAGTTTGGACTTGACCAAAAGGCCGCTGTGATTCGCTATTATACAGCATGGCAAAACCTTATTCAGAATCCATATACTGGTGGCATGAGACTTCCATCAGTGTACAAGAAACGCCTTGAAGTTGCCTTGTTTGATAATCAGGGCAATCAAATCATGGTACAAGAACTGCGCAACGTGTGGCCTTTAGGCATGCAGGAGCTATCGCTTAATGCTACTGGTGGGCGCGGTCATATCAGTATTCAATTCGAGTGTGACGTAGCACGCTCCATTTTTAGTTGAGGCACTTATGGTTATCGATATTCTCACGTTAAATCTTCCTTCCAGGGGTTGGAAATCAGGACTGCCTGAGAGCTTTGAGATGGAAAAGTTCAGCGGTCGTCACACAATGAACATCGCTATGGCAGCACAGAAAGACGACATGGAAATCCTGTTGACTCAAGTCCTGCCGGATTGCCTGTCTATCCCAATCGACAGCCTGACTATCAACGATGCCCACCACCTGCTGTTCTTGCAGCGTATGCTGATGAACCACGCCAGCCCTGTTGTGGTCAACTGGACGTGTCGCAAGCCACTGTTCCGTTATTCAAGTGGCGTGTTCAACACGATTCAAGGCGATATCCCAGCCCTTGACCAATTCCCTTGTGAGAACTTTAACCAGAGCATTATCGATGACCAAAGCTGTGCCGTTGCTGTGCTGGATGCTGCTTCGGACGAGTTTGACCTGGCCCGTATGCGTCATTATCACCACACGCTGGATGAGAATGCCTTGTTCAACTGGCACGCAGCCCACATGGGCCCGAACTTTGATGCCAACATTGCACGCCTTGAATCGCAGCAGGACCTTGAGCTGTGGACAAGACTTAGCGCGTGGGTAATCAAAGCACGTCATGGACTCAGCACACAGATCAACGTGACCTGTGATCACTGCGGCCGTCCTTCGGGCCGTGAGTGGGACATGCGTCCACGAGTGTTTATCAATGCTTGAGATTAGCCTACCGTCAGGCAGACCTGATGTGCGTATCAAAAAGGTTACGTCAGACTTTATGACGGGCCTGTATAACGCGCAAAAGTACAAGCTGCCTCACTTACTTGTCGATACACTCAACCACTTTACCAACATCAATATTCGGGAAATGTATCTCGAAGATTTTCGGTACATGCTGGCGATGTTCGATAAAGATAGCTGGCCTCGAAGCCACAGGATGTATGAGTGGCGCTGCACACGTCCCTACTATGTGGACATGCGTGGTGAACGCTTTTATACACGTCCTCTTGATAGAACGTATCACGAACTCCAGTGCAACATGCTTAACACGGAAGAAGTTTCCAAGTTTCGTACTGTGACCAACAAGTGGCGTGCCATGCCTCCTGGCTTGCGTCATCCTACTGTACAACGCTGGGCTGATGCCTATGTTCTCAGTGAGACTGTTGGTCCTGTAGCACTACAGGCAATGTACATCGACAGTGACCTCAGCATTGAAGATACAATTGCCAACACGCCGCCCGATGAGTTGATGAACGTCTCCAAGCATGTGTTCGAGATCTGCGAACTGGAGACAACGTTCAAGTGTAACCGATGCTTCCGCACGTACACCCAGCGCACGGCTGTTGACCTGTTGAGTTACCTGCGTGTGTACAGTGACGCGTCCATGATGAATATGAGCATGGACCTCACGACAAACAAGGGCACGTACATTCCTGACAACATTCCCATTGAGAAACTTCTTTACTGGCATAGCTGCTTTATCAAAGATATGCAGCGGGCTAAGGAAGAGGCTGCTCTCCAGAAAAGTAAACGCAAAGGAGGGAAGCGCTAATGGCAGGCCCTTTAGGCATGAAAGCAGACGAGCGCCAACTGTCTGCCCTTGAATTGATGATGGAGCATGCCGATAATCTCAGTGCTGAGGTTGTGGGTGCTCCGCGTAGTCGCCGTCGTCGTGCTGCCACCAAAGAACAGACAGTGAGTGCCCGAGACTTTATGCAGGGCCTGTCTAATGACACTGACTTTGAGGACTACGAGTATTATGTTGGGCCAGGCAGTCGTGCTCTCAATAAGGAATTACGCGAACGTCGTGCTGCTCAGCGCACTGGTACCGTAGCTCGATCTGCTCAAGCCGTGCAGGCTGTTCCACAGGAAGTTGCTCGTCCTAATGACGCAGAGCTTGAGCGTGCGTTGGAAAGTATCTTCACTGCCAATGCTGCCTCAAGTGGCGACATTGTTGATGCCCTGCACCAGAACACAGATATCAGCGCACAAACAGCCAAGACACTTCACGAATGGATGGAGTGGGAGAAGTCTGAGACGTTCAAAGAAGCCAACCGTGCTCGTACCGACGATGCTGCACCTGAGCCTACCAAGAACTTGCCTGCTGTACGCCAGACCGGTACAGACCTGTCTCTGCCTGATGCTGACTTCCCCGATGAGGGTAATGGTCGTGAGGGCAGACGTGGTGGCCGTCGAGGTCGTCGCTATGGACGTGATGGTCGTCCTCGTCGTGAGCCTCGCACTCGCGGTCGCGGCAGAGGTAAGTGGGGAGCATTGCTTGGACTTGCCGCTGCTGGTGGTGCGTTCTGGTGGGCTAATCACGAGAAGTCTGAACAAGACGGACCTGAATCACCAGAAGCCAACGATGCAGCACAGGCTCAGGTAACTCCTGATCAACCTCAACCCGAAGTAGCTCGTCAAGAACCCAAGCCGGGTCTGACACAAGAGCAGAAGGACATGGCATTCGATGCTACGTCTCTGGGTGCATTAGCCCTTGGCGGTGCTAAACGTATTCCGTTTGTGGGTCCTGCTGTAGCACTGGCAGGTGCTGGCTATAACGCAGAGCAGATTGCTAATGACGACACACTCTCGGAACAAGAAAAGAAACGCGAACAGACCAAGAATGTTACCAGTGCTGGCGGAGGTGCTATCGGGGCTACTGCGGGTGCTTGGATTGGCGGCACTCTCGGTAGTATCGTTCCTGGTGCTGGGACTGTTGCTGGCGCTGCTGTGGGCAGTGTTATCGGGGGCCTTATTGGCGATGCTATCGGTGATAAAGTAGGTGATGCTGTTGCGGACAAGATGGATGAAAGCAACGAGAAGCAAGCCGAAGCTGAGAAGCAGCGTCAATCAGAGGAAGATGCAAAAGGACTAACAGCACAGAATCAGCAATCAGGCTTTATGAGCATGATGCCTAACTGGTTCAGTGGCATGTTTGGTTCTGCCGGCAACACAAGTGGCGGTGGCGGTAATCGTGCTCGTCCTGCTCAGTTCGACAGCAAGCAGATCAACGACTTTGCAGCCAAAGCCGCTGCTGGTGGATTGGGATCAGTCAGTGCTCAGTTCGAGTCCGGCGGTCGTGGTGTTGCTACTGTGTCGAGTGGTGCAGGTGATAACGGTGGTGTGAGTTACGGCGCCCACCAGCTTGCTACCAACAACGGCAGCATGATGAACTTCTTGAACTCTAAAGAAGGTCAACCGTTCCTTGCTCAATTTGGTGGACAGGCGCCGGGTACTGCTGGCTTCAACGCTGCATACAAAAATCTTGCCTCAACTCAGGGTGATGCATTATCGAAAGCGCAGGATGATTATATCTCGCGTACTCACTATGCACCTCAGGCGGCCAAGCTGCAAAACGACTTGGGCCTTGATGTGTCTAAGCGGGGCAAAGCAGTGCAGGAGATGGTGTACTCAACAGCGGTGCAGTACGGTGGCAATACCAACGCTATCAAACGCGCCCTGCAGGGCCTCGATCTTGATTCAATGACTGACAGCCAGATCATCAACACCGTCCAGCAGTCGAAAGCCCAGAACGTAGGCACGGACTTTAAATCAAGTTCAGCCAATGTGCAGGCAGGTGTTGCAGCACGCGCAGAGAACGAACGCAAAGTGCTTGAGAAGATGAGCCAAGATGAGGTCAAGCAGAAAGTAACTGATGCTCTGACTCCAGATGTGACTGCTAGCCCTCAAGACGCCAACGTTCCACTGACGCGTACACCAGAGCAGCAACGTGACGCTGACATGGACCGCAAGATTGCTGAACGCTTCCCAGAGTTAGCGAAAGGCACAGGCAGTGCAGAAGACTACGCTGTTAAGCCTGTTGACGCACAGCCAGTTCCTGACCTCACAGCGCGTGGTACTGTTGCGCCCAAGATGACTCCTGAGGAATACGCACGTCACATGGATTACGTGATGGACCGTCAGCAACCCATCCAGCCTGTGGAGCGTGAGTCAAACGTTGTTGACCGCCAGCCTCTTGTTACTGCCGCTGATATCCCAGATACCGATGCAGGCACACAACAGGCACCGGCCCCAGCACAGCCCGAAGCTCCACGTGGTGCTACGGCAGGCAATCAACGTCAGACAGTCAATCCTGGTGGCGGCGCAGCCAAGACACACTCGCTTGATGATTTCCCTGTGTTCTTGGATGACCCAACGCTGCAAATGATCAACGTCGGTTATATGTAAGGAACAACTGTGGCTAACTATTTAATGCCTGATACAGGTCAAGCCGCTGCTCCTGTTTCCGGAGGAGGTTCAAGAGGTGACTTTATCTCTGTGAACAAGATGTATCAAATGCGCATCTACAACTCCTCCGGCACGATTCAGTTCACTGGCTTTACACCTCCTGACTTTTCAATGAGTCTTGCTAGTGCGTGGACTCCACCTTATGGCGATACGTCACTTGGTGAGAAGGCCATGGACAAATTGCCGGGCCTAGGTGGTTCTCTGCAAGCTGCCGACCGTGCTATCAAGTTTGGTGGTGCATCAAGTATCTCAAAGATCATGAGTGCCAAGCGCTGGACACAGCCTAGCTACTTTGAAATCTCAATGCCCATCTTCCTTGACGCCTACACAGACAGCAAGAAAGAAGTTGTGGAGAACTTGGTGCAGTTGCTTAGCCTGTGTGCTCCGAGTGAGAGCGTGGGCGGCATCTTGATTCCACCGGGACCAAGTCCTTTCAAACAGGTTGCCAACGAAGCTGCTAACCAAGTGGGTTCGGACTTCCAGTACGATGACCCTGAGGCATTCACAGTCGATATTGGTAATTTCTTCTCAATGAAGCCTGCCGTGGTAGACAGCGTAAGCGTGAACTACGATAACATCTATGAGGACGGTACAGGCAACCCGATTAGCTGTGACTTTGTTCTCCAGATGACCAGCTACTTTGCCGTTACTCGCGAGGACTTACGCAAATGGTTCAAATTGTCGCAAGCGTCGATCAGTGGGGCATAGACCCACTGAGTGTTGAGCTTTTCAATGATGCGGACAGCAGCCAGTATACTGTAAAGACTATTGATGCCTCTATGGAGGGAAATCCCCAACTCCTCAGCGTAGACAACTATGGTTCGACGCAGTTCTGGAACTTGATATTGATCGCCAACGCCTTAGTACACGCCTCAGAAATGAAGGCAGGCATGACGGTCAAACTACCTATCAAGCAGGCACGCGCCGCAGTCAAACAATTGAAAAGGACAACGATATAATGGTAATGAAGAACGGTAAGATTGTGGGTCTCAAGAAAAAGAAAGTTGAAGCAGTGCTTGATAACCCACGCCCAAAGAAGCCCAAGACTGATCAGCCTGCAAAGACTGAGAAAGTCAAAGCGAAAGGTAAGACTGCCAAGCCAGCACAGTCTAAGTCTCGCAGTGAACCTGCGGCCGGGTATCTCAAGCTGGGTGAACATGGGTATCTTACCGTTAGTCTTACTGAGGACGACGGAGGCCACAAGGTTGTTGCTTTCCGTAAGTTCTACACCACTAAAAACGACAGCGAGAAAAAGCCTGCACGTGGCGGATTCAACATGCAGGCCAGCAGCGCTGAACTCAAAATCCTTGCGGCACAGCTTCGACAGATCGCAAAGGAGATTGACGGGGAATAAGCATGGCACAAGTTTCAGTAGGTGGTATTGACGGCCTCGGGTTTTTCGGACTGCTTATCGATGGCAAGACCCCACCAGCAACACCAGGACTCCTCCGCAGTTGTTTCGTGATTGAAAACCCATTCTCTGTACCATGTGCTGTGGTAGAGTTTGCTGATCACAACAATAAACTGCGTAGTGAGAACGCGATTGTGGACGGAACTAAGTTCACATTCCACATGGGTCCCAACGAGGACTCAATTCAAGAATTCAATTTCAGCACCATTGGCTTGAGAGAATACGATGACGGTGGTACTCGTATTATCCGAGCCGTTTGTGCTTTTGACGCCCATGCATTCATCTACGACAGCCGCAGCTATTCAGTGCGCGGCACATCGCGTGATGCCCTGCAGGAGATAGCCACACGCTGTAACATGCTGCTTGATATGCCAAGTGACTTGCAGCCCAAGGACAACATGCTGTGGCTTAGTTCCACCGTGAGTCCCAAGCGCTTTGCCTCTGACATTGAAAAGCACATCTGGTTGGGTGAAGATGCAATGCCCAAGCTGATGCTGACTGCCGACCGTCGCATGATTGTTCGTGACCTCGCAAAGGTTATCGAGCAACAGCCCAAAGCCACGCTGGTGTTCAACGACAAGGCAACTGGCTCAGAGTACAACGTTGCAGAGCTGCGTACCAAGTCGGCTGCTGGTACGTTCAACGGTGTGTCGAACTATGGCGATACACTCCTGTGGGCAGACAGCAAGGGTAACATCAACGAACTCAAATCCGTCAACGTCAAGACGCGTGACCCACTCAACATCAACAGCGATGTGCGTGGAGAGATTGTTGGTGCCCGTCGTCAGTATGCTCGTCCTACCAATGACACAAACATCCACTCACAGTACAATCAGGCTTACTACAACTGGCGTCGTCAGGCAATGACGTACACAGAAACAGCACGCTGCCTCATTCAAGGCGGTATCCCTGCTGTAGACCTGTTGGACTGTGTTGAAGTGCGTGCCGGTCTGCCTACGCGTGATCAGTCAATGCTCACTGATGTAAAGACCAGCGGCAAGTGGATTGTTATCGGCAAGACGCGTGGCTACTACTCAGGCCAGTATTCTGAGACATTGCTGCTAAGCAGGAACTTTACACCTGTTGAAGGCACCACAGGTGTTGGCGGTGGTTCGAATCTGGCATTGAAAACGTTTCCTACCATTGCTGATATCCTGCGTCCGTTCCAGCTCAACACCAACATTAAACAGTCGCTTGATGGCCTGAACCCCATCGACTTCCTGAGTCAGTCGCATGAACTTCACCTCAATCTCATGCTGGACGAGTTCCAGTCTGAATCTGAAATGTTCAAGTTCCCAGAGCTTGCGCAGAAGTATGGTGAGGGTGCTGACTACCTGAAAAGTTTGATGCAGGAGTTTAGCATGGCCAGCTACATCAACAGCATTTGTGGCGCCTTGTCTAAGCTGGAAAAGCTGAGTATCAACCTTGCTATCGATATCGGACCTTCTATCCTGACTGCTCTTGCTTCACGTCTCGACAGAATGGAAGGCATGATGAGTGGCTTTACGGGCGATATCAACGGGCTGATCTCGAATGGTGATATCCCTGACTACTATCTGGATGGTCCTCAGATCAATCAGACGTGTGTCTCAAACAAACTCAGTGACCTGCAAAAGTCTGTGTCTGATGCCTTGCCTGACAAGTGTATGGACGCCCTGTCGATGAGCCGACTGTTGGGTCCTAAGACAAACCTAAGTCAGTTGCTGCGTCAAGCAGAAGAAGACCTCAGAAACTTCCTGTGTAGTCTGGGTGATGGTACTGTTGATGGCTCAGGCACAACAGGAACACCTAGAGGTGAGAAGTTAGAAATGTACATGCCTAAGGTATCCCAATGATTCCACTGAACGAAAACGTTGGTAAAAAGGGAATTGATCGATTCATGGACTATGAAGGGATTGTGATTGATAACAACGATCCCAAGCAAATCAGCCAAGTCAAAGTACGCATCAAAGGACTGATGGATGATGTTGAAGACGAGAACCTGCCGTGGTTGCGTCCTCACATTCGTCACCTGGAGGGATATCTGGGCGGCAGTCAAGTCAATGCGTTTGGCACGTTCTGTGTTCCAGTCAGAGGCAGTCGCGTAACTGTGAACTTCCCTACTGGCAATCTGTATGAAGGTCAATACAGTGGACATGCTCGTCCGACGGAAACAGAGCAACTGCCCGCCAGCCTCATCAACTATCCACACAGGATTGTGATGCAGCTATCAACAGGCACTCAGATGATCATTGATCGCAAAACACGCGAGACATTCCTAATCTTGAGCGGCGACTACAACCAAACAATCTTTGGTGATGTGAATCAGACCATTGTCGGCAATCAAAGCCTTGTTGTCACTGGCAGCAAGTCAGACATTCCTGATTACATCCTCAATGACCCTGTTATGACCGCTGCTAAACTGAAAGCCAGTCCCAACAAACGCATCAAGTTCCTGGGCAAAGCTCAGGGTGATGCGGGCAATCAATATCTGCATGTCAAAGGCAATCAGACCACCATCATCGATGGCAATCGTGATGTTACTGTTAAAGGCAGTGATAAGCTAACAGTTCGTCGCGGCATTGATACAAAAGCTGGTGGCTCTATCAAGATAAACGGTCAAACAATCGATCTCAACTAAGGAACAACCATGCAAGCTACTGCACAGAAGCGAATACTTATTACACACATGGACGGCGGTGTTCCTTTTGTCACGTCTGCCGCGATCATCGCTCAAGGCACGACGGACCAACTCCCTGCAATCAACGAATTTCTATCGCGCCTTGATACGCTCAACAACTACATGTTCTTTTGTATGGAAGATGAAGACGTTGAGCTACAGGGACCGCGCAATACCCTGATAAGTGATTACGTCAGCATCGACCACTTCTGGAATCACCTCCAGATGATTCCTCGTGTCCGTGCCAGCGTCGAGCATGACTATAGCTGCATCTGTTGCTCGGTGGAAGAATACTTCCGACAACACAACCATGTGCAGACACTGTTGGCAGAGGGCTTTGACTTTGAGGTAGTTCCTCAAGACCTGCCTGCTCTTGATTGGGTTGAAGCACAGAACCCTTTTGAGAACCCTACACTGCCATTCGTCGAACTGCCTGTTATTGAAATTCTGCCCAACGGTACGTGGGCAGGTGGCATCATGCTGACTGATGCAGTTCGCATGGACCGCAAGTGTGTGATTGTCAATCGCAGCCAAGGCAATGCTACAGTAAGTGGCAATCGCCTGTACGTTGTGAATCAACCAGACACAAATCAATTTGATTATACTGCGTTGAAGCCTTACTTTTCAACGTATGGCATTTTCCGTAACGTGGTGCTCAAAAAATGAGAACAGTACATACCTTTCAGCGGCGCGTCACCTATATCGAGGACGGCTGGCCGCACGTTCGCAACATGGAATTTACTGTAGGCTTCACAGACCTGTCCGACAGTCCTGAGAAACTTGTAAATATACAGCAACACCTTGCGTCGCATGTGTTTGCTTTCTTTGACCAAGAAATGTTGATTGATAGTGAAGCAGGTATCGTACAGTTCAAACATGTTACGTTCCCACATCATGGTATTGGTATCGATATCGTAACCCAAGACCTTTCCGAATTCAGTGTTATCGCAGATGCCCTGTCTACGCATTTGAGCATTTTGTTTAGCTGTAACGTCGAGGCATATTCCTGCCAGTCTGACGATAACAAATGCATCCTGCGAAGCCTACAGATTGGCACAGGCAAGATGCGTCGTTGTCAGATGTTTGACCTTGCTGGTGGTGCGTTGGTTGGTTATGAAGTGCTAACTGACAAGGCTGACGTGCCCAAGAATGTTGTGCTGGATGATCGCATTGAGATTGCAGACGGCGCGCCATTCATCGAGGTTGACCGCAGTACAAAGAACAGAGGCTTTAGTCCGTATTTCATCAAGGGCATTGTGACTCAAGCAGGAGCCATTAATGGGCAAGCCCTTATTAACGAAGATGCTTAACGTTGACGTGTATTGCGGCAAAGCGCCAACAATGACGGAAGTGTTGAATGTTCGTGATCTAATCGTTCGTACTCAGGTAAAGATGGGACGTCCTTACTATGGGCATTGCGTGTATCTGACTGGTGATTTTGCTGATCAGTTCAGAACGCATTGTCAGGGCGTCAACATCAACTTCTCTATGAAGCCTCGTGTGCCATGTCACTTGGGTGTCGTGATAGGCCGGGCGCCTCCCAGCTTTTACTCAGAGCGCAATCAGGTACTAAACTGTCCTGAGCAGAGACTCGAACGACGCTAATTTCTAAGCGTTAACAACCTGTGGAGAAAACCATGTTAAGTCTGAACAGTGCGTGGGGAACAGATTTCTTCCCTACTCAGATCGAACCCAACGATCTTGCTGTGATGATAGTTGCTGGCGCCATGAATCTTACTGGTGCTCGTCCTGTCATTGAGCAAGCCTATCGTGCAGAATCAGCGCGTGCCGCTGTGCTGGCTCGTCCTTTCGCTGACTGTGCTCAATATATTCAACGCGATTACGGTCGCAACCCTACTCACACTATCTCCATCTTGGGAAATAGTCAGGCGTGCAATGCCATCATTACTGATGAGCAGGGCAACTTGATTTATGACCCATACGAAGGTAGTCGTCTCAGCTATGCGCCAAACGTGTATGCGTCATACGGTAAGCCTGAAGGCATGCCTGTGATGTACGAGTTCCTGGGCAGCGTGAGCTACTCGGACGCCGTGCAGGTGTTGAAAGACAACGGCTACTGGATTGACAACAGCCTCAATTGGGGTCTGGACTCAGCCCGTGCAGGAGATACCCTGTAATGAAACTGCGCGTATCATTGTCTGCGAAAAAGACGCAGATGCCTCGTATTCAGAGTGGCGTTGTCCCGTACCGTCTTAACATGAAAACAGGCGAGATTGAAATCCTAATGATACGCACAAAGCACGCGCGTAACTGGGGATTGCCTAAAGGCGGTAAAGAATCACACCTCAGCCTGATTGCCTCCGCACTCAAAGAAGCTGACGAAGAGGCAGGAGCTGTTGGTACGCCTGAAGAGTTTGTCATGACCAGCGAGTACACAAAAGGCAGTACTGGTCGTGATCAGCATGTGACGTGGTACTTGATGCATGTTAAACGCCTCAAGGACAACTACATGGAAGTCAACCTGCGTGAGCGCAAATGGTTCCGTGTTGATAAGGCTTTGCTCAAGATTGACAAAGGCTTTCATCCAATCCTCAAGCGTGCTCTCAAAATCTTGAACAAACGCACAATCGAGTAACCAATGGCTCTTAGACGACGGACTTATGTGAGACCGTCTCAGGTAGATTTCCTATCGTTGAGCAGACCTGATAAAACGGCTTTCATTACGGAGGCCGTTGTTCAATACTGGATTGGTAAACGCTACTCCTGCCATATTGAGTTGGGACTGAAAAAGCGTGGCCATCTACGTGCTGACGTGTTCTGCCTCAATACCAAAAGTGATTGCGTTATCACGGAAGTAAAGAGCTGCTGGCAAGATTTCAAAACAGACAAGAAGTGGCAGAACTACAAGCCATTCTGTATGCGGATGTACTTCGCAATTGACGAAACTCTTTTTGCCACACACGGTACAAAGATACTCGAAGCAATCGAAGGCCATAGCTGCGGTCTGATTGTTATCGATGCTGTGGGCAACGCAGCCGTACGTTCCAATGCTCGCCGCACAAAAATGAAAAACGAAGTCCTGGCACGTATGCTGATTAAATGCGCATGGCGTGGTGGACGTTTTAGCTAACTTTTCTTAGTGGGATTATCCATGATTCGTAAACAGCCCAATTATATTCTTGTCGAAGGGCCTGACGGCAGCGGCAAGACAACCGCAGCTACAGCATTGGCAGAGATTCTTCAAAAGCGCCGCAAGAATGTTGTTCGCATACGTGAGCCGGGCGGTACCCCAATCGCCGAGCACATCCGTAGCGTGGTATTGGGCACCGACTACCTCAAGTTGACCGATCAAGAGGAGATTACACCTCTGTGTGAAATGTTCATGCTGCTGGCAGCCCGCAGTCAGAACATGGCCTATGTAAAGCGCCTGATTGAATCACAGCCTGATACGTTTGTTATCGCTGACCGTGGATTCCCTTCGACGTTTGCCTATCAGGCGATTGACGAACAGACCACCAGCGTGTATGAAAACACTTGGCAGATACTGGCACCACCTTCGCGCTTGAGTATCTTGCTGGACGTAAGCTATGACGTTTCCTGTGAGCGCCGCAAACAGCGTGCTGGCTATGCTGACCGTATCGAGCAGCGTCTTACCGAAGAGCATTTCAACTCAATGCGTGAGCGCTATGCCAACGTTCCTGGCGGATATGACTTGGTTATCAACACTGACAACCTTTCCGTCACTGAGGTTACCCGCCAAATCTTAGGATACATTTTCAATGAATCTCAACCTGTTCGGACAAGCAACGCCTGAGCAGCAAGAACGAGTAATGAAAAGAGTTTGCTCGGACAGTGGCTACATCCCTCAGTTTGAGCAACGTCTCCGCACAATGGCGTACTTCACCTGCACCAAAGAACTGCGCCAACAAACGGATATCTTTTCCTATGTTCCTGCTGCACAGCAAAGAGTAGCAGTTGGCTACCGCATTCAGCAAAGAGCTGGAAAGTTTATCGCAGAGCCTTGGGTGTTTCTTGTGCCCAACCCTCTTAAAAGTTTTGCAACAGAAATCACGACGCGCGTTCCCAACAGCCTGTACTTTGGCTCACTGGTACCACAAGAGTTACTTGCCTCTGTAGGCACTCAGGCATACAATTTGATGCTGGGTAACTTGGACCTGTTACGTCGTCACTCTTTCAATCCTGTATCTCTGTAGGAAAAAGCAACATGGCTCTGATTAAAAAGGAAGGCAATCGTCTTCATCGCGATCTCGGGATTGTAGTGAGCACCATCCGTCGCGTTAAAGATATGTATGTTGGTCTGAGTGCTGCCTCTGCTTATGCTTGGGGCAATGGTGAAATCCGTGAGTTTGCGCCTGGTGATTTCGTTAACTTCCCAAGTGTTAGCGCTGCAACCATTCAGCGTCTGAGTGGCATGAAGTTCGCAGGCACGTTGGACAATGGACAGACTGTGTTTATGTCTGCTTCTAACGCTGTTCACATGGCTCTCCATGCGCAGCGTGCTGCCCTGCCTGTTGTTGATCGTCGTGACGTGCTTGAGGCTGCAACTGAATATGCAACCACCAGCTCAGAAGTTACAAGCAAGTTGCTGGTGGCCAGTGAATCGGCGGCGCGTACTTGGGCTACCTATCAGGGCCGTCGTCTTGCAATCGATGACGCCAACGATGAGTACGAACTCGAACTGACCAAAGGCGAGAAGTTCAGCCTCACGTATCTCAACCGTGATAGCTATGAACTCGTTACCCAGGAAGAGCCAAAGATTAAGTTTGTGGTGCGTGGTCATGTGCGCGTTGCTAACATCATCGGACAGTCTGAGTGGCCTAAAGCGTTTGGCTCAGTGGGTGCTAACCGTGAAGCAACGTTTGAGCCTGTAGGTGAAGTCAGTCGCAACGTCGCACAGCCTATTCAGATCAAGAAAGGCACTCAGGTATACATGTTCCGCAAGCGTCACTATCTTGCACAGAACCTTGTTGTGCCTCTGGAGAAGATTGTCGGTCAAGCTGACTTGGACAAAATCCTCACTGCGGTTAAACCTCAGAGCAATCCACGCGCTATCGTCAAAGGCCGTGAAGTGGGCGTCAAGCTGCCCAAGCTGGAGAATGCTAAGCGTGCAAAAAGCGTTGCACCGCTCAAGGGTGCCAAGCAACTCAGTGTTGTGTACGGCGCATTTTTTGCTGTGAGTCCTGCAACTCCAAACCGCAGTCGTATTGTATTTGGCTCGTCGGCAGCACAGGTACAGGAACAGGCACGTCGTGCTATCAGCGCGATGACCAGCCCTGTTGACTACTTCCTGTTCCAGACTTCAAGCAACGATGAGCTGTTTGACCTGGCGCGTGATGGTCGTGTTGTGATTCGTGCTAGTGGCCTGCTTCGCTCTGCTTATCCTCGTGCGCAACAGGTTGGTATGCAGGTAGCTGGCGCTGATGCTTATCAAGCACCTGACTACGTTGAGCCTGCAACTGGCGCACCTGAACTCACTGTGCCTGCTATTGCAGAAAACGAAGACAAGATCGTTGAAACGCTGGTACGTCTTATCTCCGAAGGCTTTTTCGTTACTGGCCTGCATCTGGCAGAACAACAGCCGGGCAATGCGATTCGCTTTGCAGCGCCTGTAATGTCAGATGAACTGTATGACCGTGTTGTCGCAGGCTCCCGCCGCATCGCTGCTTACTTGGTGCAACAGGGCGTTGATATGCGTGGCAAGGTTACTTCTGCTCGTGGTACCAAGACGGCTGAGATTCGTTTCAAGTTGCCTCAACCAACGCAGGAGCAGCGTGTGAGTATCGAGCGTCTGCTGGCAGAACAGCCTACACTCAACAGCCCTGCATACGAAACGATCAAGCCCAAGCAGCCAACTGTTGAAATCACCAACATCAACATTCACACTGGCATGGTTACCGTGCGTGCGCAGCGTGGTCCAGAACTGTTCGGCAGCCCGTACGATGTGCTGTACAACAACGTATTGCGTAAATCAATGTTCTAACCAAGTGGGGCGGAAAATATATTGTTTTCTTGCCCCATTTTTGTTTCAGATAAATCTGTAAATGTTAATTAGAAACAAGATTACTTCGGAAGGTTCGCCTTACACCTTCCGTCCTGGTGGTGCTTGCGCAGCATGGTATTAGCCACACAGATTTCTCAACAGGTTTGACGTTGGTCTGTGAAAGGCGCTGTTCAAGTAAACGTCTTAAAAGTGAGTACCAGTAACAGCCTGTGGAATTGATCGGCCTCATGTGGACAAGTGTCTCCCAGCATTTGTTCGGTCGGTGCTCTAAAACTTGATACGGTTAGACCTGTCTCAGTGGGGAGACGGGAACTTTATCAGGGCCCTTTGTAAACTCCGGCAAGAGTTTGCATCGACTGCATCATAATCAATCGTTCACGGTGACAAGCGGAGTACACATCGTAGGCACGGGCTAGTCCATCCTTCACTTTCATGCCTGGTGCCAAATGTACTTAATTAGTGGTTAACATCCGCAGCTGAGTATGCCGTTGATCAGAGTTGGGTAGCAGTTCCCTTCCGATGACAACACCTTACGGCAGGACTAAAGACAATGGCGAGACCTGACTCAGTTGGGAGACGGGCGCTAGTCGAGCGGGCAGTTGGAAAGACAACCTGGTGCGCATTCGGGCTTTCACCCTGGAGTGTGCATTGGGTTGACACCAAACATGAGATAATACAATGGCTATTGACTTAAACAGCTTTGACCTTGACGACACCGCAACAGATGACGTTCGTGATCGCATCATTCGCCCAATCAGTGCAGTAGCCGTACTAATCGCCGACAACTTCGGAACTGAGAGTCCGACAGTGTTGCAGCGTGATACCTTGCGTCGTTTGCTGTGGGCACGTAACCAACTGTGGTACTGCATGGGCAGACAGGAAGAATCTTCCCTGCTCGAAACAGATTGTCGTTCACTGTTTGACGTGCTGACCACAATCGATAGCACCACTGAGGCAAGCCTTAGCGTGACACAGGCCGTCAGTGAACTCGTTATCAAACTGGACGCAGACCTTAAAGAGCGTGCTGATAAGTTTTTCGCATATCAGTATCTCGCAAAGGCGCGTAACCTGTTTTTGAAGAGTTTGGACAACGCCCATGCCTAGTCCTATAATGAAGTATTTCAAATTCGACCACCTGCCGGGTTTCTTGCAGGAAGTGTCGAAGCCTATCGGTGAGCTTGCACAACAGATGGATGCAGCCTTGCCTGACGGTGCGGAGAAGTCTGCGGGTCTTCGCAAGTTACTTGAAGCGAAAGACTGTTTGGTACGTGCTGCCCTGGATAAAGCTGATGCAGAAAAATCAAAGTGACTGTAGTGGCGTAGATTTTGATATCGCTGAAATGGAACATGCGTTTGACTGTGAGTTCGTTGAACCTCCATGTCATACAGCGGAAGAGTTCCGCCAGTACGTGATGCAAAGTGAGTTCGAACAAGAGGAGACAGGTCCAGATGACTTTTGAAACAGGCATGAAGTTGGCGTTTATCTTGTATGTTGCATTCCTATTATTCGGTGCTCCTTGGTTGGCAGAAAAGCAAGCCAAGGCAACCCTAGCCAAGTGGGCGCGTGAAGATGCACAAGCTACCTCAAAAGGCCGTCGTTAGACATTACTCTGATGACAAATATCCTGTGTTGAAGTTCGATGGCAACGAATGGACGATTCAGGGTGACCGCGAAGATGCAGATGACCTTGCTGCATCAATCAACAAACTGATAGACCACCAGCGTTTAGGGAGCAGCGATGATTTATAGCGATTGGTTCTTTGACGATTAATCTGTAAATAAACTCTGTGGCAATCGCCACAAAACAGTGACGGGAAATGTATGCTCACATTTATCCTGTCGCTCGTGGCTGTTTGTTTGCTCGGCAAGCAGTCATGTTACGATGATGAATTGCGCGTAGTTATCAGCGAAACACGCGCTCCGGCTTACGTCTCCCAGGAGACCGAGGCACACGTTCGGGGGATGTGGGAGCGACGAGCGACGAAACAAAATGAGCGAATGATTCTGCGGGCTACACGCTACTGTATGAGCGCTGACGAGCGAGTGTGTGGTAGGTAGCCAAGCAGGCAAAGTGGGTGACTTCGGTCGCCCATTTTTGCGTCTATGGTCTGTTCTGAGTAATTTTCAGCAAAGAGGAGATTGCTATGACCAGACTCACAGAACTAGCAAAACTGAATTACCTGCGCATGATGCGTGGTGAAAAGCCTGTTATGCCCAGCGGTGTGTTTGCTCCTGCACAGGGTCCCAAGATTCCACAGATGAGGAACAAGTAATGGGCAAGCCAGCTATCAGACTCGGTGTTGATCTGTCTACAGGCCATCAGGGCTTTGCACCTGTGCCTGCTGTTGCTGCCTCAGGCAACGTGTTTATCAATGGCAAGGGCAGCGTCAGAAAGGGTGACCCCTATCGAAAGCACTCAGCACCTAAAAAGCCTCCACATGTTGGTATTGCTATAGGACAGAGTAGTGTTCGCGTCAATGGCAAACCTGCGCAACGTGCTGGTGACCCAAACACCTGCCGAGATACTGCATCTAACGGCAGCAAGAACGTGAGGTTTGGATGATTGTATCAAACGCTGTTAAGCTGCCTCCAGGCATGGCCACCTACTCGGACGTCAACGCTTGGATTAAGCTGGAAAACCGAGACGATGTGCAAGACATTGATAGTATCACGCAAAAGATCTTGTTCATCATCGGTACACGCAAACGCAGTCGCAAGTGGCGTCCTAACTTCGGCTCAGATGTGTACCGCCAACTGTTTGAACCATTCGACGATACAACTGCCGGATGGATTCAGACGTACATCAAGGACGCACTTGAAAGCCCTTACAACGGATTGACGGCAGATGTTACTGGCATCAATGTCGAAGTTGTGCGTAAGGTAGATCAGACGTATGGTGTGCGCATTGCATACCGCGTGCCTAAACTCGAAACCAAGAAAACAATTGCATTCAGCATGAGGAGTATGGCATGAGCCTTCTCAATACCTACACAACACATGAGGAGTTTGCTCAGGACTTCCTTAGTCGCATTAATGCCAAGAGCTACTGGACTGACGACCAAGTTAGCAGCCTGACAAGTTTGATTGCTGACGCACTGGGTGATATCGGTGTGTCTAACGCCTATGCCTGTATGATTGCAGCGCGTGAAGCATTCATCCGACTTGCTCGTCGTGATACAAGTATCATGGCAGGTGCTCGCTTTCTTGGCGTTGATATCGGCCGTAAGTCTGCTGGTAATGTTAGCTGCCTGATCGTCAACAACACAGGACAGAAGGTTACGTTGGACAAGTACGAGCCGTTTCAAATCAATGGCACCGATGCTCTGCTTGCCGAAGTAACGCAGTGGGAAAGCGGTGAGAGCAAGACTGTAGACATGATCGTCGGCAGTATCTTCTCATTCAGTCAGCCAATCCAGACGACCACAGACTACGTTAAGGTAACGCTGGGCAGCGAGAACTTCGAACTGACCCGAGACCTGACTGTGTGGATTGAAGACGTGCGTGGACTTAAAACTCAATTCGACCGCTTTGACAGTGCCTTGTTTGAGGCGTATGCAGGACAGCGCATCTATCAGGACATTACCACAGACACAGGTGACGTTGAACTCCAGTTCGGTGGTGAGCAGTGGGGAACAGCCCTACCAGCAGGCTACACGTTAAAGGTGCGTGCTGTGCGTTCACTTGGAGCTTCCGTCAACACAGAAGCAACCGGCCTGAAAGTTGTATCAGTCAATCAAAGCAACATCCTGGGTAAAACTCTGTCGTCCATTGCTGGTGCATCTGATCACACAGACCTCAGCTACTACAGAACGTTTGCACCAATCGTAGCACGCAGCAAACGCAAGCTGATTCGTGAAGACGAATGGCACGCTGCCGTCATGCTGTATCCTGATGTGGCCGACTGCGTTGTTCAGGGACAGCGTGAGATAGCGCCAAACGACAAGTCTTGGATGGGAGTTGTTCGCGTGTGCGTGCTGCCTCTCAACACCAGCACTTGGGGTGGAGTGAATCCCAACCCTGATTCAGCACAGTGGAACAAGTTTCTCGACTGGCTGGCGCAGTTCAGGGCGATGCTGGATGTGCAGACGTACAACCCGACCAAGCTGCCAATCGACTGTGTGATTCGCGTTACCCTGTTCCAAGATGCCCCTGGCTCCAAGCAGACCAACGAAGATAACCTCAGCGCTGCCGTTCAGAAACTGTTTGAACGTCGTGTCGGTATCTTGGGTAAGCGTCTTGCTATCTCTGACATTATGGACCGTGTCAAATACGACTATGCTAATCCAGACAGTCCTGTAAAACGTCCTGAGGTTGATTACGTTAACCTTGATAGCCCGCTACAGGATATCATTCCTAACGGCAAGACCGAGTATGTTGCACTTCGCAGCATCCGAGTGATTGTTAGTTACAGCGAAAGGAAGATGCAGTGAAGTCTGAAACCGAAAAGTTTTTTATTGACTTCTTGCAGGACAACCCAGCGTGGGAAGAGTTGTTCGAGGCAATGTCTGAGGCGAACGATGCCCTCAACCTCTCAACGATTCAACAACTGCTGGACGTTCGCAAGATCAATAGTGAATCTCCTGTAGAACTTGCCGAAGAAAGCCTGCGCGAACTTGGCATCAACATCAGCCGCGATATGATGACGTATCGCATTGACACCTACCGTCGTATCTTTGACACCCTGCCAGACTACAGTCAGGTAAGTGGTACCAAGAGCTGGCCCAAGTTTGTTAGCATGTTGCTGGGTGCTCAGTTTGAAGCTCAACGTCTGTATACTGCCGACTATCAAACGTTCCTGCCCACCCCACTTGGTGCATTGGTGCAAGACGGTGGTCAGTGGTATAGAACAACCCACGTTGACCTAGACGTTGATGCACACGTTATCGATGTAGGGCTTGACCTGACCGTTGATCAAGAAGCGCAAGCAGAAATTGTTGCAGCCCTGCAGCAGATTGGCATGACGGAAGAACAGGCACTCGACTGGCATGTTAATCACGTAGGCTTTGATCCCGTCAACAAAGATCTGACACAGCGCACAGCACGCAACGTAATGTTGAACCGTCGCATTACCAACTTGTTCTACCAGTGGGCTCCTATTGAGGACGTCTTGCACGCGGTCAACACAACGGTCAGTCTCGCAATGCAGGTGTTCCTCACGGCACACACTGTGGTTGAGCCTGTTCGTCGCTTTTTCGTGGGCCGCCCACTGACCCAATCACTGGAGTTCATCGAGCCTGAGTACATTCACGGCGGTGAAGAGATTGTGTTTGGTGTGCTGGTACGCTACTCAGATGGAACCGAGAAGACTGAGGAGTGTTACGTTGAGGACAACTCGAACATACAAAGTCGTAATGGCAATGCTGTTGTGTTTGCTGAGCCTAACGCTATTCTTGCTCTTGACCTAACAGTCACGTACAACGGAACGCAGCATCAGATTTCAACACGCCTGTTCCCGCTTGGCATTGAGCCGGACCCTGTTGAAATTTATGTGGCTGCTCCTATGCTGTACGGCAACAGCACTAACCGTCTGCGTGTTTACGGCAAGTACAAAGATGGAACAACGCGTGACCTCACAGGCAACAACACGCTACAGATCGTTCCTACTCTGGGCACCCTAGACGGCACCAGCCTCATCCTGCCGAGTGTTGTTCAAGACACCACAATGGACATTCATGCGGTGTATCGTGGGCAGGCTGATATCAGTGTGACAAACACATTTGACGTGCTCAAGTCTGTGCGTCAGCTTACGCCTGTTGAATTGAGCGTGATTGTGCCCGATGTTATCACACAGGGCGTGGACGTTGAACTCCAGTGTGTCTGCACATACAACGACAAGACGTCCAAGATTGTTACGGCGCAGCTTATGTCCACCAGCCGTGATGCAAACATCGTGCAGGACGTGCTCAAGTCTAAAATCCGTCGTCAGGATTATATGACCAACATCGTTGCTCAGTTTGATGATGGTGGAACTGTACAGACCACGTCTCAGGTACGACTCCGTGCGCCTGTTAACTTGCTGGCTGATGTTGATATCGTCATTCCACAGAACATCATGGAACGCGACAACATTGTGCCTAAAGCAATGGGACTGTTTGTGCTGGAGACTGCAACACAGCAACAGATTGCTGACCGTGACCCATCGATCGTGGTTGCGTATCAGGAACTGTCAGGACGTTGGTTCACAAGTGAAGACCTTGCGCAAGACGTGTATGGACTGCAAAATGTTGATGCCAAAACAGGTGAGTTCCAAGCGCCTTGGATTGATTCAGGCTACCGTGACTACAGCCTGCACTTCACAGTGATTGACGGACAGATGACGCGCACGTTCAGCACAATCTTCCCTGTGCATGATACGCTTCTTGTTCCACGTCAAGTCGATATCACCAGCGGTACGCGTGTGGCAAGCGGTGACTTTATCAGTCTGCCCACTGTGTGCCTGTGGTCTAATGGCAAGAGCTATGCAGCGGCAGCCAGCCTCACAGTTGAATACGTTCCATCGGCAAGTGCTGTTGAAGAAGCACGCCAGCGCACCATTGAACTGCAAAAGCAAGCTGTGGCTATCAATCAAGACCCAACGGTGTTTGACCCAGACAACCCTGATTACTCGCAGTGGGTTAGTGTGGAGATTTCAAACGGTGTGGGAACGTTGTTTGACCCAGTGCTTGACCGTGAGCAACCCATTCAGATCCTGTACTTCAAAGGTGACCTGCATGGTGTAGCTCGTGTGCATATCACATACAAGTCAGACGACGGCACTACCATCACTAACTCGCGTGACTTCCAAGTTGTGCCTGTACGTGCCTTGGTGGACAGCATCCTGATTGAAATGCCTGACGAAGTGCTTGACCAGAGTCGTACCTTTGCGAGACTGTTTGCAACGTATGCCGATGGTGTGCAGGAGTATGTTCAAGCTGCTAACTGGAGTGGCGTGTGGCCTGATCAAGACACAGACCCTTATCAGGTCCTGCGCTTTGTTCCTGGTACATACACTGGTGCGTCAATTGTTGAAGCCGTGCATGGACGTGTGCCTACTGATATCAAAGACTTCCGACAGATGCGTATCAGCAAGCTGCCGATGTTTGACGATATCGGTACAATGGACCAGTTGGCAACAACAATGTATGATGGTGCTTTGGTGCAAGTTGGTAAGTGCAACGAACAGATCAGCGCTGCGGTGCGTGCTCGTTTCTATCGCATCGAAAACCAGATGGCTATCACAGTCGTGCCAACACCTCAGCCGAGTATCAACACAATTCTCAACAGCCGTATCGAAGGTGCTACTACCATCAGCGCTGCCGTGCGATTAGAGAGTTATGCCTTGGTCAACACGTATGAGACTGGTGGTATTGTTCGTCAGCTTGATGGGAGCTATGCGCAAGGTGAAAAGAAAACCTTTGACCTCGAGGTGTCTGCCGATTGGTCTATCGTCAACAGTTGGTACTTTACGAAACAGGATAGCAACATCATCCTCGAACCTACCGACGACGTGGTGGCAGAGATTGATGATAACGGCGACGTTATTCCTAGCGTCAATGCTAACTGTGCTATTCGTATACGCGCTCAGTTTATCTGCGATGGTTACGCAATAGAGAAGTTCCTCACTGTGTACATCCAGCTGGCCAACACGTATCTCCAGCAGGGATCTGTCCTGGGTCCAGAAGTGTTGTTTGACCTTGTTGATAAGAACCCAACGTTTGAGTACGCTAACGGCAGATGGTACGTGCCTTACTCGCTGCGCATCCTGTTGAAAAGCGGTGAAGAAGTCACAACAACATCAGCCTTGTGGTCGATTGGTGATGACACGGATGTGGAGAGCGTCAGCATTGACCCACTCAACGGTCACCTGTATCTTGCTGATCAACAGCGCTCCGACGGACGTATCAGAATCAACGCTGTGTTCAGTGCAGTCAACCCTGAGACTCAGGCAAGCGAGACACTCAACATTACTCGCGTTATTCAGATGCATTCGACACGCACTATCCTCACAGGCGCTATCGAGCTACCAGCGTCCAACATTGAACCCAACAAGACCTATCAGGCTGTTGTCGAGTACGAACGTCGTGACGGTCAGACGGGTACCAGTGTTGTTCCTGACTCAGACTCGGTTAAGTTTGTGTGGTCTGTCGTCTCAAGTGTGCCTGGCTTCCAGATCAATACACAGACCGGTGAATTTTCTTTTGTTCCGCAGAAGAATCCTCAAACGGTCAAGATTGAATGTGTGCTGACTGAACAGCGTACCAGCCTGACAATGATCAAGGAAGTGACTTGTCCCGGCATTGGATTCCCGCAAGACCTGGCCATCATTGGATTCACCAACGTCCGTGATGATAGCTCAATGCAGATGAAGACCAGCTTGGGTCGTACGGGTACGTTTGTGAAAGACGATGTTACTGCCAAGACATTGTGGCAGACGACAAACGTCAAGGGTGATGTTGTTACCTTGCCTGGTATCTCTATCAATGCCCAGACAGGTATGCTGACCATCAACCAGTTACTGTCAGATGTGGACTTTGGTGTGCGTGCAACGTATATCGAGAACAACGTGAGACTTACTCAAGTCCACTATATGCGTGCATTCTCATCCTACCCACGTTACGGCACAGCACAGTTTGGTGTTAACACTATCGCCAGTCTGGAGGCAAGCATTAACAACCGTATGCGTAGTTCGACAGGCGGAACGTTTGTACTCACTCCTAAAACAGATGAGTATGGATATTTTGCTGCGCGTGCTGACTACGGACGTGCTGTGTTTGCTGCTGGTGCAGATGCACAAGGCAACGTTAACCCTGATTGGAATGGGTTTGATGCAGCCAAGTGGCCAGTGACGGGCGATGACGGTCAACGTGGTCCTCTTGTGTTGAGAAAAGTCTATGACAATCTCACGGAGAACATCAACGTTTACCGTACCAACGCTCGTGCGTTCGGAAGTGCTGTGATTACAGTGCGTTATAACTAAATAAAAGGGCCTTGGGAGCTAACGTTCCTTAGGCCCTTTTTTGTTTCTTGCTAATTTCTAAGCGTTAATCGAACAGGAGTTTATCATGGCTGCCACATCATCAATTTATGTTGATGCGCTAAGACTTACAACACAAGGTGAGCAGGCCGTTGCTGACGCGAATAGTGGTGGCCTGGCCATCCAACCAGTAGCGTTCAAGGTTGGTGACTATACAGGAACTGAGCCTAGCGATGTGCCTACGAGCTTGCTGGGCAATGAACTTGCCTCAGGCAAACTCAGCTTTGTCCAAGTGTTGACTGAGAACTCGGCGCGTTTCAACTTTGACGTAGAACTGAAATTCAATGCAGGCGATAACCTGAAACAGATTGGTGAGATTCTGATCATGTTGAAGGACAATCGTGCATTCGGTCACGTCGTCCTCAACGAGCCAATTTTGGCCGTGCCCAACGCTGTTACTCGTATCAGCCTGTTGGTGCATATCCAGCAAGACATTCAGAAGATTCTTGCTGTTGAAATGGCAGACTTTTCATCCGTACCGAGTGTTGCAACGCTGGACAATCTGCCTGCGCTGAACGACAACATTTTCAACGCTGTGTCAGTGCTTGACCTGCACACTAACTCTGATGGTTCCAACAGTCCTGGCATGGCGTATCGCTATGGTCAAGGCGGATTCTATTGGGGTTTCAGTGAGCATGACCGCGTGTGGGGCAACAAGCTGGGTACTGCGTTTATCAATGCTAACACGTTCAATATTCCTGGCCTGAATCTCAAGTCAGGTGAGACTGTTATCATCCATGCAGTGTCTGGCCCAGGTGCTGGTGCAAGCCGTCACTTTGTCTATCAGCAAAACGGACAGCTTGTTAATCAGGGTGCTGTGATTCCTTTTATCAGTGCTCAAACAACCGTTGCTGTGTGGAAGCGTATCACCAATCCAATCGTTCCTACTGCTGGGCTGCCGTGGCCGCTTAACAGTGAAGTACCTGAGAATTGGGTACTGCAACGTGGACGTGACGAAGAACCTGTGTGGGCTCCACAAGCCACAGGCGGTAGTGCTGCAACTGCAACGCTGTTTACTGCGCCTGGCAAGATGACGTTCTCCAGCATTGTCACAACAGCCGTGCCTGAGCAGCTTATCTATCCACTGTCAGAAGATATCGACAGTGGTACTGACCTGTTTGTTGCTCTGAGTGGTGTTCTCCAGCATCGATCTGCCTACACGGCACAGGGCTTGGAGATGCAACTCAGTGAATCGCCATCAGAAACAATGACGCTTGACCTAAGACAGTTCCGTTTGGAGCCGTCCCAGGGTCACGTTGTGCTTTTTGACGTGTATGAAAGCACGGGTGATGGTCAGACAAACGCGTTCAACATCGGACAGGCTGTTGATTCGGCTGATCATGTGTTTGCTGTTATCGGTAACACTTGGCAGCCAACCACCAGCTACAAACTGAACTCCGGTAATGAAGTAGCATTCACCGAAGCAATCCCGAGCGGTGCTGGTATCAGTTTGTACTGCGCACGCTACGAGGAACGTCAGGGTTGGTCTACTCGTATTCGTGTGGCACAGTATCGCCATCCGTATGAGACAGATACCTTCCAGTTGCCTGTAACTCCATTGAGCAAGGCATACTGTGTGGTAAACGTTGGTGGTGTGATTGCACACACTTCACAATTCAGTGTGGTCAACGATGTGCTGCGCCTTACTGGTGCTGTTAGCGCTGACACGTTTGTTGAAGTAACCGTGTTCGAAAACGTCAAAGCTGTAGGCTCGAAAGAGAACTCCATTGACGGTGTTATCACGGACGCTATCCCAACGCCTACCGGTATCATGTTCAAGCGCCACAACATGACGCCACTGATCGTGCCTGGTGTTACGCCTGAGATTCAGTCTGGTACTGGTATTCGTCTTGAAGGTATCTGGCCCAACATCCGCCTCGTCAACACAGCGGCAGAAGCGGCAGCAACAGATCCTAAGAACGTCTACAACATCCAGATGATTGATGAAGACAGCGAAGAATTGATTATCACCCAGCGCCTTGAGTTTAAGCGTGGACTGATTATCACAGCAACCGCTGATTTCAACGTTGAACTCGGTCCAGGCTTTGCTGCCAAGAGCGGTAAAGAGCACATCGAATACGTGCTGGGTGTCAAAACCCCAGGCTCTGCTGAACCTGCTTATGCTCGTGGACTTAAAGGCACTGGTCAGGCGGGCTTTAACGTTGTTGACGACTCAAGCACAGAAGCTGTTGCCTATGCCAACGTATCTGCATCCCAGATGTGGGCAATGAGTATCGACAACCAGCCGCAAGGTTACATTGAGATTGTGGCTAAGGTGCGTGTTACCGATAGCCAAGTAAGCTCTTACGGTAGCAAGCTGACTGCTAACCTATGTATCAAGGTCGAGCCTAAATGACAACGCTGAGATTATCAGACATTGAGACTGACCCGAACGATAGCGGTAAAGAGGCTGTGTCTGAGAATGGCGTAGTCGAATACGTTGCGTCAGATCTCGAAACCCTTAAGTCCATCGGCAAGATACGCTTTGACCAGAACATGGGCCTGCTGACATTCATCAAGAAGAATGGTGATGTGTTGCAGGTCGCTGGACTGCCAACGCTGTCTTCCTTTGGTAGTGGCAAGCCGGGCAAGCGAGGTGCTCCTGGCGCTCCCGGTCGTCCAGGTCGTGATGGCCGTGACGGCGATACAGGTACTGTTGGTTGTGCAGGCCGTCCGGGTGAGCGTGGACTCACAGGCCCTGATGGTGAAGATGGTGAAGATGGTATTCAGGGCCAGACAGGCTATGATGGCTATCAAGGTGACCCAGGCAATCCCGGACCGGTTGGACCTCCAGGCCCTACGGGACCCATTGGCCCACGTGGTAATGACGGTCCTAGCTGTATCGCTGGTCCAGTCGGTCCTACAGGTCCAGCGCCAATCACTGTCGCAGTGGTAAGCACAGTAACACCTGGAGATAGTCGTGTGTTTGCATGGCTGTATCCTACCGCTGCCGGTACACCTGCACCTCCTCTGCCTACAATTCAAGTGCTGTCTGCGTCGTGTTCTAACGTGAGCATGGTAGGGCAGCGCTCAGTGCAGGGCAGCGACTTGTTCAACTCTCTTGCCTATCTGCCAGTAAACGTTCGTGGTGGTCGTGGTGGTTATAAGTACAAGTGGACAATCAGCAAGATGGAAAATATCACAATTGCTGATGACACTTCCGACACAGTTCAGATCAAGTTTGATGGACGTGTTGAGCCTGGTTCCGAGAAAGTCTTGCGCGGCACCATCACCTGTGTTGTAACAGACTTGGGCCAAACGTCAAGACCTACGGCAGTAGCATCAAGCTCAATCACATTCGTAGCACGCAACCCACAAGGTGTGCAGCGCGGTTGTATTGTGTTTGGCTCTGACGTGGATACCCTGATGGGTGTGCAGAAGGTTGAATCGATTCAAGTCGGTGACAGCTTGCTTGCGCGTACCAATCAGCCCAAACAGTTCCGTGATTGGTCAGCTCGCGCCATCACAGGACGCAATGACTATGCAGCCGTTCGTGCCTTGCGCTATGGACAGGAAGATCACTACTTCTTGATCAATGGCCAGAAGTTTACGCATGAACATCCTATCTTGGTGAAACGTGAAGCATGGCAGTATGTGCCTGCACGTGAAATCCAGAAGGGTGATTTGGTTGTTGGTCGTAAAGGTCCTGTGCGTGTTATTCAGTGTGAGCGCCATGATGAAACTGTTTCAACCGTAGACATTGATGTTGAGCCTTATGATTGTTATTACGTTGGTGATATTCTGGTACATAATACAGATATCGTTGCGCAGGCGGAGAAAACATAATGAGTCTCGTAAAAGTAAAAAGTAGTCAGATTAGCACTGGAAGCTCCGCCGCACAAAGTATCCTCCGCGCCCAGAACAGCAAGCTGGTTGTGTCTACCCTCGAATCGACTGCTACCGCTGAACTCACAGAGGGCAGCTATGACGAAACAAGTGGTGTGCTCAGCCTTACGTTTGCTAATGGTGAGACTGTTAACGTCAAAGGCTTTCCAACTGCAAGCGATATCCCTGTAGGTCGTCAGGGTGGTCGTGGTGAGACAGGTGCTGACGGTAAAGATGGTCGTGATGGACGTGACGGTGCACCGGGTGAGCCTGGGTGTACGGGACCTGATGGTAACGAGGGACAGCAAGGACGTCCGGGTAAAGATGGTCGTCCAGGTCTGCCTGGTCCTGATGGCGGGCGTGGTCCTACTGGCGTGCCGGGTCCTGATGGAGGTACTGGTCCTACTGGCCCACGTGGCGGTACTGGTCCTACGGGAGCTACTGGTGCAACGGGCCCAACAGGTCCTACTGGTGCGCCGGGTCCAAGTGGTCGCTTGTCGATTATCGTCAGCGCTACTAACCCAGGCAACGTAGCAGCGGGAACCGTCTGGGTTAACCCTAACATCGATCAGGGCTCAGTCTGGCCATAAGAGGTAAGAAATGGTTACTAAAGTTAGTTTGAATATGCTGCGTTCTGACTCTGATGGTCAGATCTTAGCGGAGCAGCAGGGCCTTGTCGTAAGAGAACTATCCACTGACCTGTTGGATGGTGTGTTTGACAGAAACAACGGTCAACTCAGCATCAACATTCCCAACGTTGGTAAGCTGGTCATCAACGGTCTGCCTACTATCAATGATATCGGCTACGGTCCTGCGGGTATTCCCGGTCGTGACGGTCGTGATGGTATCAATGGTCTGTTTGGTCGTGATGGTCTGCGTGGCGGTGATGGTTGTCCTGGCTCTCGTGGTACAGAGGGCGCACAAGGCAAGCAAGGTGTTATCGGCTTTCGTGGACCTCCTGGCCCTACAGGTCAAACGGGTGCTACTGGTGCTACTGGTGCTGCGGGTAAACTGGAAGTGTACATTCAGGCTACAGACCCTGCAATTGACAATGAGGTTTCACCTGGGGCGCTCTGGATTAGAGACTAAGGAGTAGCTATGGCACGTTTTCGTGTTAGAAACAGAGCGAACAACGCCTGGCTTGATTGCATAGATACTCCGATGTACGTGCGCACGAAACAAGGTGATTGGGCTCCATTGCTGCCTGAGAAGTTTAGCGTGCGTAACCTATATGGCAAGCGTTGGCACGCAATCGACGACAGCTTTGACCCGACGTATGATGACCCTTGCCTTAATCTCGAAACAGGAGAGTGTGGCGGTGGCCCAACATCCCAGACTAAAGGCAGTGGTACGGGCGATGGCTCGCGTGGTCCCAAGTACGATCAGCTTGTTGGCTATCCTGCTGGCTATGACTTGCCTGATGCTGGACGTGTTGGCTTTGGTCTTATCAACAACGGTGCGGCGCCTACTGGTCGTAGTATCAATCGTCCTGGTATCAAGACGTTCGAGTCCTATGACCCAGTCGGTGCTGGCTCACGCACAGGACTTGGCACATACGCTAACCCAAACTTGCCTTATGCCAGTGTTCATGGTCGTGGTGCAACAATAACAGAGACAGTATTCGCCATGCCCAGCGTCGAGGGATTCGTTGAACTCATGTTCGCGTCCTACCATGCTAGTGGCATGAGCGTTGACGTATACCACATGGGTGTACGTGTTGCATCAACGTGTGGCAAGGTTGGTGGTCGTAGTCGTATCAAGTTCCAGTTTGACCCTGATGCAGATGACATGCGCATCATGATTCGTGTGCGTACTGTTGCAGGTGCTTATTGGAGTTTGCAAGTGTTCCCTCCACGTTTGGTCGTAACATCTGACCGTGGTAATTTAGCACTTGATAGCCAGTTGAGCTATGACGTTATCAACTTCCCAGACGTTGTTCATCCGGACTACATCGGCACACCAATCTTTCCAGCGCCGTGTCATGCTAGTGTGTATCCAATTGCTGAACGTATTCAAGATGCCAACGCGTTTGAATACTATCACTACATTGGTACCGTTGCTGGCCTGATGTATCTTGACCTTACGTCATGGGAGACCTATGACTTTGTTGAGGTGTATCATTCAGGTCGTCGTATCGCAACAACGCTTGATGCCAAGACAGGTGATGACTATCTCTACTTCCTGTTTGACCCACGAGCAACACAGTGCTATGACCTTATGGTACGTGTAGTCAGCAAAGACTTCGGCTCTGCTGGCAGCTTGGCATCAAACTACTACAACCTGTATTGCCCGTCAGAGCGTGGTGCGCGTGAGTATCGCCATCCATGCGAGAGCTACACTGTTAGCAGCATGGGCCACCCCGTTACAGAAGACTGCTTTGCTCTTGGCGGTCAGACTGACTTACGTGCGGGTCTGGTGCAGGTTAATAGCGGCAGCTTTGCAACCAAGTTTGAAGTGTTTGACCAGTCAATGAACTTGTTGGACACAGAGATCTTGCCTGCAGGTGCTAGTGGTACGCTGGAGTTCTGGAAGTACCCAGAGCAAGTGCTGCGTAACAACATCGTGGTACGTGTCACAGCTCCTATCGGATGTGATTGGCAGTATTTCGTGTACTGTCCTGTGCAGCCTCCTAAGATTGACGTTAGCGACTTCCTGGTTCCCTATCGCTGCGTTGTTATCGAAGGCGGTTCAGCCAACCCTCCATTTGCAGATGCCCTGCCTTGGTATGCTTATACGTTTACTCAAGATGGCGGTCGTACTGTCAGCGGTAGCGTGGTGAATACGCACACGGATAACGGCGGTTACATGAACTTCTGGGGTGGCTCACAAGGCTGGCTCAAGTTCAATAACAGCTTTGTCAAACCAATCAGGCAGATCACCTTCCAGTGGCGATTCGATGGCACCAACGGTAGCTGGCATGATATGTCTGTGTTCGAGCGCTATGCAGGTCGCGATGCTGCTCAACGGGTTAACTCCAACAGAAATATGCAGACTCTGACGTTCAACACCAACATCCCTGCTGGTGAAGAAATCTGGCTGTATGCGTTTGGTTCAGGTGATCGCGGTGACTCAAACGACTTGGCATATCTCGCAGTAACAAACATCGTATTTGGTTAAGCCTTCTTCGGGAGGCTTGTCCTCCCCTTAAGGAACAGCAATGACAATTAGAACCAGCACGCTTTATGCGCGGGGCCTTACGCCGTTGTTCACAGGCAGCCCTGGCGGAGGCTCCGAGGCAGAAGCTAACGCAATGCCAATTGATGGCAGTCGTTTCACCTCGTTCAACATTGACGGCTCAGCATTAGGATATGTGTGCGGCTTTGGTTCAGTGTTTATGAATGGTCAGTTCACACGTCAAGGCTCAATCGCTGTTGTAGCAGGACAGGGATGGGTTGGAGACTATCAGAACAAGACGTACAACAACATCGGTTGTTTGCGCCAGTTGATGACTCAGATCAGATACAATGCTAACACCGCCGAAGGTACAAGCTGGCTGGTCATGAGTGACTATGCCTCCGTGAGTGACGGTGCCAACTATAACAACTGGGGACAGTTTGTTTCCCACTTGAAAGGTAGTCAGTTGGACATCCTGCCTCACATGTACAACGAGATTGCTGGTGGTGCTTACGGCTATGATGGACAGTCTCACTACTTCCATCAGTTCTGTGGCGTTATCCTGCTGCTCAGTGCTCCCGGCCAGACGATGGACAGCAACTTTTGTGCGGCCTTGCGGGAAGCAATTAAAAGCGGCGTGAGTGTTATCGTTCTCCAGAAGGGCCCGTTTGAAGGCAATTCAAACTTCAATGCTATCTATGGCGGCTTGGGTATCGTGAGCAACGGTGCAGCTTATGTTGTTGCTACCGAGAATGGACTACAGCGCAGCAAGCAGACATACAGCGATCACATCGGTTGGACAAACGTTCCGTCGCTGCACATTCAGGAAACAAACCGCATCAGTGCTGCCTATCAGTTTAGTGCTGGCACACAACCTGGTCCAGGCGGCATCAATGGTCAGTCTGGTCCTTGGACACAGTTCTTCCAACAGGCTGTTGATATGTCGGATGATACCAGAGTATCCAGCCCTGTGTTCTACAAGGATGATTGCTGTGTTAACATCGGCGATGGCTTTGCTGTGTCATTTGATGTGACAACCAATCCATACAAGCCAGACACATGGGCTGATGGCTTGGCAAAGGGTACACACCGCATTGATTGGGCTTCAAGCATTGGTGTGGGCTTGCAGAACCGCAGCTATGTCTTTTGCCACGTAACAGGATATCAGCATACACTTGACACAGGTGACGCAAGTTACGTCAGCATCAATAATCAGATCTATAATCTGTCTCGCGGCTTTACCGTGTTTCAGATTAGAAAGACTGACAAGGCCGTGTTAAGTGTTCGCAACTACGATCTTGAAGTTGGTGGTGAAGGCGGGCAGGGCGCTCAAAATGCTGCGGCGTGTGCAAACTTTCTCAACAGCATTGGCGGTGATTGCTTTGTGCTGGTGGCCATGCACGATACTGTTGCTACCAACCGTACGCAGGGCGGTCTACCAGGAGCCATGTATCGCATTGGTGCGTCGCGTCGTATCTTTGAAGGCTCCAAGTTTTACCACCGTGCTGCGTACAACTGCTTTGGTAGTCCTGGCGTGGGTGAAGGTAATGCCTACAACGAAATGTTGAAAGGCGACAAAGAAAGCGATCCAAAAGCGTACTTTGATGTGGGCTATCATTTTGACCGCAACAACAATCCGTACATCACGGGTACCAACGCAATCAGTCCTGTAAGCATGGGCATCGCTGGTTTGTTTGACAACACCAAAAGTGCGCACATGAATTACTACAAGGAGATTGACAGCGTTGACGCGCAGAAGTCGTACGGGGTGAACCATAATGCACGTATTACTGACTTGCGATTCAGAAAGTTGGTAATGACAGACGCTACGGACTTTGTTGTCAGCGTTGAAAACCCGTGCATTCCACAGCCTCTGGTTCAGTCACACGATTGGGTGCGCGTGTACAACGGCGGTGGTGCTAAGACTGTCAACTATCCGTTTACCAACCTTACTGAGTATCTGGTCACAACAACAGATGACCCTGGTACCAATGAACTGTGTACCTCTCACCTGATGATGAACTGGGATATGTTTGACGGAGTTGGTGGCAGTATTGCATACAACGAAGCAGGCCCAAGCCATCTGTTGTCTTGTGGCGGTGATAGGAGTAATCCAAGCAGTTTATTCTTCTCTGCTGGTGATAGTCGTGTGTTCCAGATCTACCAACGCAGCTACAACTTGATTGATGGTACGCCTGGACGTGATACAAACGACTGGCAGGTACACTGGAAGTGGAGCGGTCCTGGCTCTCAGGGACACAACATCCAGATCGACCCTGGTTATGAGTACATCATGTTTGCCTATGACCGCTACGGTGATCTAGAACTTGCCGAACGTCATTTCATCGTACCTGAAGCAAGTCAATTGCCTAAGTGGGGCGCTAACGTTTATAACCAAGACTTCTCAAACTCAACTTTGTTTGAAGTAAGTCGCAGCATGAGTGCCAATGCTCGTTGTACCAAGACCAGCAACAACGGTACCGAGACGGGCATCATGATGATCATTCGTCGTCCTCTGTATATGTCAATCGGGCCAACAGACCGCACAGGCTGGCAGCTCACGTACAACGATCAAGGCACAACACTGCCTAAAGGCGGTAACTATCCTATCACGCTTGAGAACGACTACCAGTACATGGTACTTGCCTCGTGTGGAAACGGCGGATTCTCTACCCACCACTTCAATGGATGGCACAAGACCTTTGAGACTAGTGGTTGGGATGAGGGCGGTAGTATCGAAGCTGAATCTTGTGGACGATGCCAGTGGTCATATGACAGAACCAAACTTCTTACGGAAGAGAAGACTTTGTCGGACAATGCTAAAAACTATCTTTCAGGTAGTTTGGCTCCTGTTGGACTGTTCCAAGTTTATCGTCGTCCTATCATGTGCTTTGAGCCAAGTGAAATCAGTTAAGGAGCTGTCATGCCTGCTTACGCAAGATTAGCTTTCAAAGATCCGAGTACAGACAAGTGGGTAGCTAATTTAGCTACAGGTGGAACAAAAGTTCGATACCAGGCTGCGGACGGCAGTGTGCGCTGGGCACGTATGACAATCAATAACACGATGGTCAGAAACCCAGAGTACAATGGCGGTTCTAATGGTCAGCCTGAATGGACGTCGCTTACTGGCTAGAGGACTTTGAAATGAGTTTAGCAAGAGTTAAGTCCAGTATGCTCGACGGTGGTAACAGCGCCGTCGGTAACGTACTGATGAAAACAACGGACAAGATTGTAGCCTTTGCGCCTCCAAGCGAAATCGACAAGATTCGGCAAGCCGGTACTGCTCAGTTTGACACGCAAGCAGGCGCACTGACTATTATCTTTACTGACGGTACTCAGACTACTGTCACAGGACTGCCCACAGCAGACCAACTTAAAAGTGGTCGCGAAGGTGTGCAGGGCAAGCAAGGTCTGCCCGGAAGACCTGGAGTTGACGGACGTGATGGGCGTGATGGTGCGCCAGGCTGTCCTGGTCCAAAGGGTGAACGTGGTCGTATCGGTCCTACTGGTGACACAGGACCGATTGGTGCTACGGGCGATACAGGACCTGTGGGACCGACTGGCCCTACTGGACCGACGGGTAACCCAGGTCGTGACAGCGCGATTGATGACTATGCAGCGTCGCAGGTGCTTGACCCACTCACAGGTCAGCCTATTCCCAACGCGCACATTGCATCTAACCGTGATCTGAACACAGGCTTTACTCAGAACATGGCGCGTCAGATCTTCTCACGCAACCAAGACACTGTTCACGTTATTTTCAACACGCCATTCATTAACCGTTGCGCCAGTTTGTCCATTACGTTCTTGAACGCTTCTGTAAATCAAGCCAAGACGTATGCCATCTACAATTTGGATGGGACCAGCGCGAGTAACGAGAACTTCCTGTTGGGCGGATTCATTCTTAAATCCACAGGACAGAACGTTGCTGATTGGGACTTCTTCTACCATGCAACGGGGGATTAAATGGCAATTGTCCGCGTGAATGAAAAGACAGGACAAATCATCGGACGCAGCAGGGACCTTAATGGTCCCGACTGTATCGAGATCCCTGACGAACTTTGGGGACGCATCGCAGCCGACCCGAATGCCTTTGAATATCTGTTGGAGTCTCGTAGCATTCAACTCAAGGCAAGCTACAAGCAAGCTCCTGAGCAAGACATTGGTGTTAAGGATACAGAGCGTTATCTTACAGCAATGCAGGAACTTGTTCCAGTGCCTGAACTCAATATTCAGGTAACTCTCGGAGGAGTATGGGGCCGCGTGTTGCTTGCAGCACTAGCTCTTGCTCAATATTGTCCACAGCGAATCATGTGTAGTGACCTCTCTGGGAAGATGGTTGTTGTTGAAATCAATAATGATGCCGCGGAACTTATCGCAGGCGCACTGGCTAGACACAGCGACAAACTTTTAAACACAGGAGAGGTAGAAGATGAGTAAGCTCACGGACTACGTTGATCTGTTGATCAGCATGTCAACAGCGCAAGGGCTGTCTAGTTCCAACAGTGTGATGATGCAGCCTAAAGCAGGCAATTTTATCATCGTGAGTTACAAGGAACCAACAGACAGACTGTTTCCTCTCAACGGTCTGTGGGTTATTGCTGACCCAGCAGATGCCTCATACAAAAAGATGCTGCGTCGCAAGACCAAGACAGCCACCAGCCCTTATCAGTTCACGTGGACCGAAGTCACTGACTTTGATGATATGATGAACACGGTGCAGGCATACGCTGATGAAGACTTGCCTCAGCCTGTTATCGTCAGTGGTAAAGGCGGCAAGCTGTTAGGCAAGCTGTTGGTACGTGATGGCGTGACAGTGTTTGATGCAAACGAGATCGTTCCCAAGTCGTACACTGATGGTGTGCGTACCGCAATGAACAACTCGTTCTTTACCATGTTCAACAACCTTAACCAACGCGTGAACATTAACACCAGCGATATCCGTGCGTTGAGGACTGCTCAGAACTTGATGGGCACTCGCCTTGATGCATTGGAGGTGGCTAAATCTACCATTGTAGGCAAGACGTTCTTACAGACTGACCTTGACAGTGTTTGGTCGTTGCGTCACGAATTAGGACAGGGTTCTGGCTTTGCATTTGTATTGTCTGAGGAAGGCGAAATTATATGGCCGGAAACAATCAACCCGTCAGAGGACGATCCAGACAACGTGGTATTGCTCACGTTCTTGGAGCCTGTCTCTGGTGTTGCGCAGCTCTGCTACATTCCAACGCAAGAGCCGAAGACAACTTAACAAGGGTTCCTGGTGTCTTTACTGCTCCACAAGATACCATTTTAGTGGTGGCTCAGTACAACGCTGGGCCCTACATAGGCAGCAGTGTGATTCGCGGGCTGGTGGATAGTTTACCCAACCCGGCCATCGCCGTGCAGTATGTTCCCATCAACCGCATCCTGAGTGATACGGAATACCGCACAGCAATTGCAAGTGTCGAACGTGTTATCGTTGCCATGCAGCCCAAGTACGTTGTCAGTATGGACGACGATTACCTAAAGTACATGAGCGATAAGGTTAAAGCAGAGTACGGCAAACGATTTGTTATGCTGTACAAAGCAGAGACTGTGGATAACAATCCAACGTGCGCCATCATTGAACGCATCATGCAACGCAGCTACATGCTGGACAATCCCATCTATGTTGTGCGCGACGAGAATTCCTTCCACGCAGAAGCAGCTCGTACTCTGGTGCAGTGCTTGCGTGACAGGAACCACGAGGTAGAGTTTGACCGTGTGGGAAGTCTGAGTGACCTCAAGCGCATCCTGATGGGACTGGAGTCTAAGCCCAAGGGTTTTTTGATTAGTTTCATGGGCACCATCTTTGATTCTGAGTTCAATCAGTTCTTGGACCAAGACAGAATCAATCAGATGATACTGGACTCCAACAAACGCCACATCGATATAACACTGGTAAGAGGTAACAAGAACCTCAGCGTGGTACTCATCCCACGTATCACCGGCGTTAAGATTTATGGCGGCAGCGTGATGATTGACCAAGTTGTGCCACAAATCTTTGTGGACCCGAAGAGGCTACAACAACTCGGCGGCAGCTTGGTATACAAAAACATGTTCAGCGACATTGCTGGAGTTATCCGACAATAAAATCTCTGGCTCTGGTTTTCACTAATTTCTATTGAAAATTTGGAGCTGGAGGTAAACGTGGTTATCAACACCAAGACACTCCGTATTGCCATCGCACTGTTTGTAGCATTTGTCCTTGTGACTTTTATTTTTACCTCCGTCCGCGACGACAGGAAGCCCGTGAACCAAGTCGATAGCGAAGACGTGCAGTGTATAAGTGCTATTTGCACAAACTCTGGTACATACGGGCAGTCATGTTCGGAATTCAAACCTAAGATTGCACACATCTATCAGACAACTGATGTGAATGAGCCAGGTGCGCATCGGTTGGTCATCAATCTCAATGATAACTCCTGCAAAGGATAATAAAAGATGTCGTGGACAGAAGTTTTAGGTCTATTGCTTGGTTCCAACTTTCCTACATTCCTTTCTGTTGTGGGCCTGATTGCTTTATCCGCAGGCTTCTACTTCTACGTTCTTCCTCGCTTGGACCGGCTCAAGGAACTAGAAGCGAAAGAGAGCGCGGGCGCGTTTGAATCAACAGGGGTTGTTGACAACCTCAAAGCTATTCAGGAAGCCGTTACAGCAATGGCTGAATCAGGTCCAGTTGATAACTTGGACTTCAAGGAAGGTATCGATAGTATCTACAAGGCGATTCAGCGGTTCGAACGGCAGTTATCTACAATGTCAAAAGATACCAGAGACGGCAACGAAGTACAGCAAGAGATTCTGCGTAACCTTCATGAAA
>Ga0308168_1000333_pt1 | contig 63714 bp, 54 predicted proteins | sample PhyCR2_FD_202133 | JGI IMG/M metagenome (GOLD analysis project Ga0308168, IMG submission 202133) | Phyllosphere microbial communities from UC Gill Tract Community Farm, Albany, California, United States - DLSLRC.R2 | ecosystem: Host-associated > Plants > Phyllosphere > Unclassified | place: USA...
ACGCCCGGGGCTACAGCACCACCACGACCTACGACAGCAACTACCAACCGCTGCAAATCACCCATCCCGATGGCAGCGTGGAGAAGTACACGTACGAGCCCGTGTTTGGACGGCAGAGCAGCTACACCAACCAGCTGGGGGTTGTGAGTACCTGGCGCTATGACAGCAAGGGGAATGTGACTGAGTGGATTGAAGCTAAAGACACGCTCGCCCAAAAAATTACTGTATATACATATGATGAATATTCTCTGCTCAAGAAAGAAGTAGTAAGTAAAAATAGAGACGTTCCAGAAAATCAGACGCATTCAGCAATTTATAGCTACGACATTTCCGGTAATGTAATTGGCATAATAAATGCAGAAGGCAATTTAAAAAAAATCATATACGATGAAATAGGTAATCCAAAAGAGGTAATCGATCCTTTGGGGCGCACCAAAAAATATAAATATAATGCGAGAGGACAATTAGTGAGTAAAATTAGCCCCATGGGAAATGTTACTTCAGCAGAGTACAATTCTATTGGATTGGTAGATAAATTAATTAATCAAACGGGTCATTATAATCGCTTTGTCTATGATAAATATGGGAATATCAAGCAGAAAATAGATTTTGAAGGAAATATTCAAGCCTTTGAATATAATTCAATAGGCGAGCTCATAAAAACTACAAGTGCGGAAGGAGTGGAGCGGGGAACTATTTATGATGAAGAGGGGCGTGTGAAAGAGGAGTCTGATGGGAGCGGTAATATAGTCTCTTATTCATACGGTGAAAAAGGTACTGTTAATTCAGATTTATTACTAAGTATAAAATATCCGGGAGGGCTCGAGGTTGTCAATCAATATGATCAAATGGGTCGAAAGATAACTTCTTTAAAAAGGTCCGAAAAAAAGCCTGGAAAAGAAATAAAAACAATTGATATCTATGACCCGATTGGGCGGAGAATTTCATCAACGAATGCCAATGGGAAAACTAAGCTGACTGAATATGACTCTAGAAATCGGCCGGTTAAAAAAATAGATGAATATAATAATGAGACTGTTTTTGATTATGATATCATGGATAATCTGACGACGGTTAGGGATTCTAATGGAAACGAATATAATTATAATTTCAATAAATTGAATATTCTACAGGCGGCGTATGGGCCTAATGGCGAAGAAACTAAATATGAATACGATTTAGCAGGTCAATTTGTAAAGGGAACCAACCCTGATGGAGATATTTTTGAAATTAACTATGATGCAGATGGTAATAAAATAAGAGAAGATAAAAAAAGTCATGTGGCTGATGTTGAGAAAAAAGATTTGCTTAGTCAAATAATTAAATATAAATATGATAATGGCGGACGGATAGTGAATTATGAGCAGTTTGATGGCGCGGGGGCTCTAATTAGCAGTGCATCGTATACCCTTGACGCTTTTGGCCGTACTAAGAAAGAAAATATTACCTATGGACAAGGAGTAAATTCTGTTAATGTGGAAATTACTCAGGGGTGGAATAAAGATGGTCAAAAGACATATATTACTTATCCCAATGGAGATATTTTTAAATTTTCATATCATAAAGGGCTTTTAAAAACTGCAACTTTGCCTGGAGGTAACGAGCAGATAGATTGGGAAAGCTATGATTGGAACTTGCCGAAATCTATTAAATACCCTGGGGTGCAGCTAAATAATATATATGATGAATTTTTTAGGATTAATAGCATTAATGTTATTCAAAGCTCTAATATAAATCGAAACATTTTAGGTTTAAATTATGAGTATGACGTTCTGGATAATGTAAAAAAAATCAATAAAAAACTGGGTGATGATATTTATGGGGCCACTGATTATAGCTATGATGATCGCAGTCGAATTGTGAAGGTGAGTCCAGATTCTGTACTCCAAGAGCTTGGTTTACCTGAAGAGAATTATAGTTATGATGCGTTAAGTAATCGAAAAAGTAGTACGCATCAGTTTGGTGATTGGATCTATGGAAAAGGTAATCGTCTTGTCCAGTGGGGTAATGGTCTGGAGCAAACAAAATATCAATACAGCGCCTCAGGTAATTTAATCTCTGAGACAACTGAAGGAGGCGTAAAAAAATATGAATATAATGCTGCGGAGCGCATTATACAAATAGAAGATGGGCAAAATGTTATTGCCAAATATCAGTATGATCCTATGAATAGGCGAATTAGTAAGACGGTCGCTTTCGCAGACGGAGAAAAAATAACTTGGTTTATTTATGGGGAAAATGGGCTTCTGGCAGAGTTAGATGAAAAACATCAGATTGTTAAAACGTATGGCTGGGAACCAAACTCCCGATGGGGGACGAGGCCACTATGGCAGGCAGACCATTTAAATTCAATGGTGGATAGTAAATATCATTATATTCATGTGGATCATTTAGGTACTCCTCAAGTAGCAACTGATAAAAATGGGAATGAAGTCTGGAGAATGATTTCTGAAAGTTTTGGTAAGGAGAGAATTTTTGCAGAATCTGTTGCGGAAATTAATCTTCGATTTCCTGGGCAATATCGAGATATAGAAACTAATACTAATTATAATCTCCATCGTGATTATAATGTTAATACGGGTAGATATTTACAAGCAGATCCTATTGGTTTGCTTGGAGGGTTGAATTATTATGAATATGCGAGCGGAAATTCGATTTCATTACATGATAATTTGGGACTTGAGTCTTGCTCCCCTTGGGTTGTTCTTTATACATACATCATCTCTAGAACAGAAGAAAAAGTGGGGAAATGGTCGCCCTGGGAAGTTGCTGCCGCAAGGCATGATCAGCAAAATAACATGGCTTATTTAATTTGCTCTTTTGCTCGAGAAAGAACAATATCGAACTATATCTACAATGATCGAGCAGAAGTTAAAGAGCGTCATTGTAATGGATGCGAAGCAAAGAAACAAAATAAAACTGATGTAGTTAGAGATCAAGTGGGGTTGCTGCTGTCTGAGAAAGTTGAAGATGAATATATTGACGATGTTAAATATCGTATAAATTTTGGTGATATGTCCTCCGCATTGCCATATGAAAGGGTTTGGACAGGCATGCGACCAAGAGGGCAGTGCGTAAAAAGAATAAACTCACTTTAATTTTAATAGACTAATTGATAGGTAATGGCTTTTATGTCTTTAATACCTCTGAGTTATATCATGAGAATTTTTATAAAAAATGCAGTTAGTATTCTGATGATATCCGCTTTTACGGTATCGAGTGCTGGCTCAATGGAGAGGGATAACTCTTATAAGACTCGACGAGTTATATCTTTGGCAAAATTTTATGATGTCTACTCGACTGATGTCAAAGATATACAGGATAAGAATTTTTCAAATGGAGATTACATTGCTGGTTTTGACTATGAGAATGAATCCTGTAGAATGCTAATGATTAGTAAAAAGGTGATTTTGAAAGTTGTAAACTCTGGTGGAGATTACTTTTTCGAAGGTTTTCCGGAAAAAACTCCCCAATTCTATGGGCGGCGTAAGGAGAAGTTGTATCCGTTAGGTGAAGGTGGGGGTAAAAAATTTCAAATGAAAGGGGAAGAGGGAAATCTTATTAAATTATCATGGGTTAATGGGGTAGGTAATGAATTGTGTAAGGTTACGCTAAAATTTATTTTTATCGATAGATCTTAAATGGACTCTGTAAAGTCCTAGTTCTCACTGCTGCATGGAATAATCTACTTATAAAATTGGGTATGGTTACGAGATTTGAGAAATTATCCAAACACACGCGCAAGCGTATGTCCCTGAGCAATATGGACTTGGCCGTTCGTTGAGGAATGAGTTCGTGACATTTCGAGTAGCACGGCCCACGCAAAACTACTGGCAGGCCTGCATGGGCGCGGCAAGGCCTTTTTTCATCATTCCCAAGTATGAACTGGTGATGCTTATCGAGTACACAGTCCAGCCCAACAGATAAGCTTGCATTTACGGTTGATCTGTGCTGCATATCTCCTCGCTGCGGCATTGGTTTAACTTCTGGGCTCATGCATGACACATTGCCATGCCCATTGACCAAGGCAAGAAGCTCCATTTCTCTCTTAGGTCTGGGTGCAAATTCGGTTGATTTACCATGGGAATTACTATTCCAGTACGAATGAGTGTGGGTAAAACTATTTCGGAGAAGTTTTATTGCCTACCTTGTCAAAAACTGCACAGCAGTTGCACCGTCGTTGAGATACATATGAAGTATATTCGTATTATGCATAGTTTTCTGTTGTTTTTGATTTTGGTGTTTCTTGCTCCTACATTTGGATATGCAAATGAAGTAGGGTATAGTAATTTCAAAAAATGCAGAACTGATGATATAAATTTTATACTCTTTGAGAAAAAAGGACGAAGCGTTCAAAAAAGTAATTTTATAGAGGGATACAAGCTGAGTAAAAATAGTTTCTTTTATTTATCTGAATTTGAATTGGAGTCAATTCCATTCAAGCCTAGATCTATACCTATGATTCCTGAACGGTATAAGATTGCCCCCGTATTTTATGTGCCTGATGAAGGTAGCTATTGGATACGTCTTTTTGTTGCCTCTGCCAATATCAATGATGATGTTATAGGCTATAAAATTCGAAGTAATAAATTGAAATCTGGCTCATTGGAACTTTATTTTTCAAAACTGGAAGATTTGGGCCAATGTAGCAAATTGGAAATTGGATTTGGCCTTAATAATGATGTTAAATAAGTCATGAGAATATGCTTTGCAAGTATATTTCATGATGTGGTTTTTTTGTAGTACCTTCTTAGGTAATTCTTAGGCAACTGCGCAAAATCCCAGTCAATTCATATTGCTGCATGGGATGATCCAAACATGAAACAAATGAGCCCAGCTATCAGACTTAAGAAGAAATCCACGCATACGCGCAAGCGCCAGTCCTTAGACGAGATGGATTTGGTCGTTTTTTCAGCTATTAAATCGTGCCGCCTATTGGATCCCGCAGCTCACTTAAAGCCATTGGTGATTATGTCGGAGGTCCCCCTCCTGGAATTACACCTCCCGGGAGATAATTATGAGTAAAAAGTATGTAATATCTCTTTTGCTTGTGACTGCCTTGGCTAGTTTTCTGCTGGGAGGTAAGCTTGGAGCAAGTGCAGCTCAAAAAGACTTTGATATGAAAAGTAAATATCTGTCATTTTTGAATTTAATGCACCCGTTTCGGATGGCGTCTGAAATTTCTGCAAAAATAAGCGATAAACAATACCAAAATGCAAAGTGTAGTGCGGATCTTTCAGCAAGTGTGTACTATCAAGAGATTAGGACATGCTTGGCTGATGCTGAGTGCGGCTCACTCATAATTGATGATGTTAAAGAAATGGCTCCAGAAATGCTCGATGATAATAAAAAATTCACTTATTATGAGAATGGAGAGGCTTGTCATTTAACTTCACCCCCCAAATGAGCCACTTGGAAAATCTGCTGTCAAATTTCGGGTGGTTGGCGTTGTTGCACAAATCCCGGTCGCAGCTGCGATAGGCTCGGGTGATGAGTGAGACGAGCTGGCGGCGGCGCAAGTGCTACACCACAAACTGCAAGGCTTACAACGCAGCGCTGAAAGCCAGAGGCGACCTGACCTCTGGCTAGACAAGAAGATGCCGTGGCTGGCCGCTCCTAGCGGCAAGCGCGAGCGTCGCCACACGTTCTCAGATGCTGCCATCCAGTTCTGTTTGACCATCAAGTGCTTGTTTGGCTTGCCCCTGCGGCAAGCCTTGGGCTTGGTGCAATCGTTATTGCGAATGGCAGGACTGCCGTGGGCCGCTCCCAACCACAGCACGGTGTGTCGCAGGCAAAAGAGCTTGGACGTGCAGGTGCATTACAAGGCAAGCACCAAAGGCCTACATATGTTCGCTGACTCCACGGGCATCAAGTTCTTGGGCGAAGGAGAGTGGAAAACCAAGAAGCGCAAAGCTGAGTGTCTCAATGGCGAGTACCAGGAGAGCAACACCTAACTGAGCGTCAAAGTGCTGGGCGGCAGCCTTGACATTGCCCGCTCCTGGGCCATGCCAGAAGAGGCTCAGTGAGGCCATCGCAGGAAGCCGTAGCGGCAAGGTGATGACTATCGTCGGCAGTGGCGCAAGGTGCAATTGGTCATCGATGTTCAGACTCTGGTAATCCGCGTCATTGAGATCCCGGACAACGCTATTGGCGCAGCTCGGATGCTGCCGGATTTGCTGGCGTAGGTTCCTGAGTCATTTTCGGACCAGCATGGTGTCAGGCAAAATGCCTGATTCGAGCAGTTCAGTAAGATGGACTTCGGAAATGATGTAGCAGCCCTGTAGGCGGGCATTATGTACTTTAGCTGGACCTGGATTGGGACCAGCGCACACGAACACCAATCCGTCTTCACTACTGTGAGGCCAGCGGCAGCTGTCGCTATTTCGAGTTCAGCGCGCTGAGCGGTGGCAAAGCCAGTGAACACAACATCCTCGGCCAGCAGGTCATTGCTCGGGCCCATGCTCCCAGTGGCACTTAGAAATTCGATGTAAACGGTGTCTTCCGTGTCGCCATCCCAATGGAAGCGGGAGCAAGGCCCGCAAAGCTCTCACGCAGCTTCGTTGATCGGAGGGCCTTGCAGTGTGGCACTTGAGGAGCGTTTTCCTGTGCTGATACATGCCACATTGAATCCTAAACTCTGAAGATGGCCCAGGTTCTCGCTTGCCGTTCCAATGCTCTAGGGCCAATAAAAGGCCACCGAGCCTGTGGTCTGTCTCCGGGCCTGCAGTGAGCCCCTGGGTTTGACTTTTACCAGCGTCACGAACTTGCCTCTGGGCATGTTATTGATTGTTGGACCGATGGTTCTGCGGCCACTTATATGGCTGTCAGAGGGTAGTCTGCTCGTTTGTGTTGCCAGATTTTTTGCCAGAATTTTTCTGAAGGTGCAGAACGCCCATGATCTAGTGAGAACGATAAATCATTAAAAATCAATGCGATGTCATTTATTTTAAGTTTTATCAAGTTCGCATTTGTTCTAGAGGGTGGGGCTGTTAATCCGCTGGTCCACGCTGCCTTCCATCCATCTCAGATCGCTGTGGTGCTCGTAGTCTGGGTGCCCGCCATGCGCTCATACAACGTATAGCTGCGATAAGACTTGTGCGGCCCGCGCACCTGGTGCTCGATGACAAAGCCGCCGCTGCGCAGAAATTCGTAGCTGCTGTCATAGCGGTCTGCAATGCACAGGTGCGAGCTGCTGGCCACCAATTGCCCATCGTGATCGACAGCAGGGCGCAGTTGGTGAAAAAGGCGCTGCTGCTGCGCATCGAAATAGATGCACAAGTCGGCACCCTGCTGGCTGAAAAAATAGCTGCCGCTGGCGCGAAACGTGCCGCCGTTGTGCAGCACCATCTGGCCGTTCTCGACATAGTGCGCGGAGTGGGTGCCCTCAGGCGTGAAGCTGGCCAGGCCCTGCACGGTGCCAATGGGATTGCGGCTCACCAGGTCCTGTAACGTACGGGAAAAGCGCCATTCGCCGTGCAGCGCGGCAAGCAGGTGTTCTGCCACCCAGGGTGGCTGGCGCTCGGTAGTCATTGCGGTGTTTTCCATAAGCAGTGCATCTCCATCGCAGGCCCTGTCAGCGCCTGGCGCAGTGGGGCGGAGATGCGGTGGGCAGCGGCAGATTTTGCCAGGGTTTCCTGGGCCGCCATGGCGCTGCAAGCGGCCTGGGCTGGGGCTTTGGCGTGGTAGGTGAAATCTGACCACGTGTCCGTCTTGCCACCCACAGCCTTGGCGCTGGGGTCTGCTGATAATTCATTTACGCCATTGAGGCCAGCAACGCAGCCATTGTGGCGGTATTGCATGAATGACATGCCAGGAGACTATTTTTTGCGCTCCATTGATGGGTTCAAAAAATAGTCATCTCTTTCACCATAACGATCCAAGGAACAACACTATGAAGCTCCAACCTACCATCGCCGCCCTGTGTGCAGCCGCCTTCTTCTCCGGTGGCGTTTTCGCCATGACCTCTGCCGAACAGAAGGTCGAGAAGGACCGCATTGAAGCCGAACACAAGGCCGCCAGCGACCAGTGCAAGCCCATGAAGGGCAATGCCAAGGATGTGTGCAAGAAGCAGGCCGATGGCCAAAAGAAGATCGCCATGGCGGATCTGAAGCACCGTGCCGAACCCACTGAAGGCCACCGCCATGACCTGGCCAAGGCCAAGGCCGATGCTGAATACGACGTCGCCAAGGAAAAGTGCGATGACGCCACCGGCAACACCAAGGACGTCTGCCAGAAGGAAGCCAAGGCTGCCCACGTGAAGGCCCTGGAAGCTGCGAAGGTTGCCGAAGTCAGTGCCAAACCATCGTCCAACCCATCCGATGTGGCTGATGCCCGCAAGGATGCCGCCGACAAGACCCGCGAAGCCGACTACAAGGCCGCCAAGGAGCGTTGCGACGCGATGGCTGGTGACACCAAGGACGCTTGTATCACCGATGCCAAGCGCAAGTTCGGCCAATAAGCCGGTTTGACATAGCGCTTTCAAAGGCGCTAACCGCTTGCCCCTGGTGTGCTGTGTTCAACGGCCACCAGGGGCAAGTCGTATCTGCCCAAAGCGAGTGCCTGCTACCTCTGCGAGGCTTATGGCAGAAAAAAGGTCTTTTTAGGCGCATGCGCGCATCGGTGGGGAGTACAGTGGATGTTTGTTGAAAGCGAAAGTCCAGCCATGCCGTCAAGTCTCCGATCTCTCCTCTACACCAGCAGGCTGGCGGCAGGCTACGGTCCCACCGAAGTGGGGCGCATCGTCAAACAGGCACGCGAGATGAATGCCATCCATGGCATCACCGGCGTGCTGGTGTTTGATGGCGACTGGTTTGCGCAGTATGTGGAAGGCGCGCCCGAGGCGATGGCGGTGCTCGAAGAGCATTTGCGCGCAGACCCCCGGCACGCCGATTTCACGGTCATCGATGCCGGCATCTCCGGCCCCAAGCGCCGCTTTCCCAACTGGGTCATGGGCTACGCCGATGGTGATATCGAAAGCACGGGTTTGGACATTGCCGCCCTGTCCCAGACAGATGCCTACGAGGCACTGGAACGCTTTGCCGATGCGGTGAAGACGCTGGATATTTTGTGACCCGCTAATGGCGCTTTCCGCTCAGCGCCCCATACCGCACGCTCGCACACGCCCCCACCTTTTGAGCCGGCATCAACGCTGGTTGTCAGGCTGCTTGCGGATGCGCATGCAGGCCGATAGGCCCTGCGGCTCGCGGTTGCGCAGCTGCAGCGCGCCGCCATGGGCCTGCGCAATGGCATCGACAATGCTCAGCCCTAGGCCATGGCCGCCGGTGTCCTGGTTGCGCGAGGCCTCTCCGCGCTCAAAAGGCTGGCGCATGCGCTCCAGCTGCGCGGGCGGAATGCCGGGGCCCCGGTCTTCCACGCAGACCTGGGCAAAGCCATCATCCTCATCCAGCACCAGGCTGGCGCTGCCGGCATAGCGCAACGCGTTGTCGATCAGGTTGTCCAGCGCGCGGCGCAGGCTCAAGGGCTGGCCCATCACGGGTGCGCGGATATGGCCACGGATATCCACAGGCAGGCCCAGCTCCTGCCGGTCCTGGCAGATGCTGCGGGCCAGCGCATCCAGGTCTATCTGCTGCAGCGGGCCCTGGTGCTCGCGCGCCTGGATGAAGGCCAGCGTGCTGTCGATCAGGCCCTCCATGCAGCTGAGGTCGCCACGCAGCTTTTGCTTGCCGCTGTCCAGGTCGGCGCTGTCCATCAGTTCCAGGCGCAGCCGCATGCGCGTGATGGGCGTGCGCAGATCGTGCGATACGGCGGCCAGAAAATGCGTGCGCTCCTTCAGATTGGCGGCAATGCGCTGCTGCATGCGGTTCAGCGCATGGGCGGCCTGGCGCACTTCGCGCGGGCCGTCTTCGGGCATGCGCGGTGCGGCGACCACATCGCGCTCCAGCGCCTGCGCGGCCTGGCCCATGCGCAGCAGCGGGGTTACCACCCAGCGCACTGCCAGCAGCACCAGTAAAACCACCACCAAGATGCGGAACAGGTAGACGCGCAGCAGCACATCGGCCAGCACCTCCTAGCCGCTTTGCGCATGCCAGCCCGGGCTCAGCTGTGTGTCCAGCACCAGCCAGCGGCCGGGTGCCAGTGCGATCTGCAAACCATAGTCCACCGTGAAAGGGTTGAGCCCGAAATAGCTAGACTGCGGCACGGCATGGCCCTGCGCATCCAGCAACTGCAGCCGCCGCAGCTGGGCCGTGCCCGCCTGGGGCAGCCGTGCATGCAGCACGCGGTTCACCAGTTCCTCGGCCTCCTGGTGCAGCTCGGCATCTTCTACCGGCAAGCGGGCTTGTGCCTGGTCCAGCACCCGGGCTTGCAGCCCCGGGCCAGTCAGGTAGGCCAGTGCCTGCGGGTCTTGGTTGTTCCGGTCCAGCACCTGCAGCGCATCGGCCAGGCGCTCTGCGGCAACGCGGGTGGGGGTTTCCAGGGTTTGGGTATGGCGCAGGTCCAGCCAGATGCTGCTGGTGAGGAACTGCGTGGCCAGCATGCCAACGGCCAGCACCAGCACCAGGCGGCCAAACAAGGTATCGGGCAGCCAGCGCGTCAGCAGCTTGCGCCGGTCGCTGGCCTGCAAAGGGGGGGCATCAGTCGCCATGCACAGGTGGCGGCACCAGCATATAGCCTTCATGCCGCACGGTGCGGATGATCTGGGGCTTGCGGCTGTCCAGCTCGATATGGCCGCGCAGGCGGCTGATGCAGACATCGACGGCCCGGTCCGAGGCGGCACGCTCACGGCCAAAAGCCAGGTCCATCAGCTGGTCACGGCTCACGGCCTGGTGTGGGTGGCGCAGCAGGTGTTCCAGGATGCGGAAGTCCGAGCTGGCCAGGCTGATCAGCACATTGCTGGGCGACAGCAGGTGGCGCTGGCTCAGGTCCAAGCTAAAGCTGCCAAAGCGCAGCAGCATGGGTGCGGGCGGCTCGGGCATGCCCGTCAAGGGCGGGGCCTGGGGCCGCGCGCGGCGCAGCACCGCGCGGATGCGGGCCAGCAGCTCCATGGGCTCAAAGGGCTTGTTCAGGTAGTCATCGGCGCCCAGCTCCAGGCCCACCACGCTATTGAGCACGCTGTCACGCGCCGTCAGCATGATGATGGGGATCTGCGCGGTGGCCGGGTTGGCGCGCAGTTGCTGGCACAGCACCATGCCATCGGTGCCGGGCAGCATGATGTCGAGCAGGATCAGATCGGGCAGGCGCTCGGCCAGCGCGGCGGCCATCTGCTCGCCATCGCCCGCGCACTGGCTGTGCAGGCGCGATTTGGCCAGGTAGCTCACGATGAGCTCTCGCATGTCGGCGTCGTCTTCGACCACCAGGATCAGGGGGAGGTTTTCCATGGGTGTGCTTGGCCACGCCGGATAGCGCACCGCCGGCTATTGTAAACGGGACATGAGAATGAGAATACATTTCATTTCATTTCCGTACACGGCGAATACATCGCGGGGTTCCATCGTTTTTACAGTGCCAGCTTTGCAAATAAAAAAGGCGGTTGGCATGTTGGTGAATCGAAAGCGCGCAGGGGTGGCAGGGGTGCCGGTTTGGCTGCGATTGAGCCCGGTGGTGTGTGCCACTTTGGCGGTATGTTCCCAGGCGGCGTTGGCACAAACCGCGCCGGCAGACACGAATGCAGCCAAGCGCACGGCAGAAACCACCCAGCTCGAAGAAGTGGTGGTCAGCGCCGAATCCACCAATGCCAGCGAGGCCACGCGCTCGTACGAGAACCCAGCCGTCTCCAGCGCCACCGGCCTGCTGCTGACGCGCCGCGAAACCCCGCAGTCGGTCAGCGTGGTCACCCGCCAGCAGATGGACGACGATAACGTGCAGACCCTGGACGATGCCCTGCTCAACGCCACCGGCATCTCGGCCACCCAGCTCGACGTGGGCGGCCGCACCAGCTACCGCGCACGCGGCTTCGAGATCACCAACTTCCGTGTGGATGGCGCCTTGATGAACGGCCAGACCGGCTTCTCCGGCCAGGGCCTGGCGCTGAACATGGACCTGTATGACCGCGTGGAAATCCTGCGTGGCGCCAACGGCCTGCTGGGCGCCACTGGCGATCCGGCCGGCGTGGTGGACATGGTGCGCAAGGAGCCGCGCAAGACCCGTTTTGGCAGCGTGGGCGTGACCCTGGGCAGCCATGGCGGCCGCCACCTGACCGCCGATCTGAACCAGCCGCTCAATGCCGATGGCAGCGTGCGTTCGCGCTTTGTGTTCAGCGGCGATGATTCCAACACCTTCCGTGATCGCGAAAAGGACAAGTCCCTGGGTCTGCTGGCCAGCTTTGCGGCTGACATCACCCGCGACACCAAGGCAAGCCTGGGCCTGCAGTACGAGCGCCGCCGCATCGATGGTGCTACCTGGGGCACCAATGTGCCGATCTGGTACGCCGATGGCACCGAGACCCACTTCAAGCGCAGCCTGAACTCCTCGGCCGACTGGAGCTACAGCGAGCGCGAAAGCAAAACCATTTTTGGCGCGCTGGAGCACCGCTTTGACAACAACTGGACGACCAAGCTCTCGGGCTCCTGGACGCGCGGCGATGTGGACAGCCACTTGGCAGTGGCCAAGGCCAACCGGGGCACGGTCTCGGCCGGCTACTGGGCGCAGGACGGCAGCGGTGCCTACCTGAACACCTATTTGTCCGAGGCGCAAAGCACCACCAAGAACCTGCAGTGGTCGCTGAACGGCCCCTTCGAGGCGCTGGGCCGCCGCCACCAGTTCATGATGGGCGCGAACTACAACGACAACGAATCGACCGCCTACGGCCTGGACTGCTTCAACAGCGCGGGCAAGTCCGTCGCCTGCATGAACCGCATCAGCAACGGCTTTGCGATCGGCGACTGGCGCGAGTTCATCCGCTCCGGCGAAGGCATTGGCGAAGTGACCACCGCCCGCAACGGCAAGGACACCGTCACCCGCATCAAGACCTATGGCACCTATGCAGCCACGCGCCTGAGCATCACCGATCCGCTGTCGGTGATCGTCGGTGCCCGCCTGAGCTGGCAGCGCAATTTCTCCAACGGTGTCGTCACCTCGGACTTCAGCCACCAGGTCACGCCTTACCTGGGCGCTGTCTATGACCTGAACCGCAACTACTCGCTCTACGCCAGCTACACCGATGTGTTCGAAGCCCAGTCGCAGCGCCGGGTGGATGGCACCTACCTCGACCCCAAGTCCGGCACCGCGATGGAAGTCGGCGTCAAGGGCGAGTGGCTCGATGGCCAGTTCGATGGCTCGCTGGCGGTGTTCCGCAACAAGCAAAAGGATGTGGCCACCATTGCGCGTGACGCCAGCGGCGACCCGCTCTACGTGACCGGCGACGAGGGCGTGACCGCCTATGTCAATGGCGCATCGGGCGTGACGACCAAGGGCTTTGAAGTGGACTTCTCCGGCCGCATCACCCCGAGCTGGAACGTCTATGGCGGCTACACCTACCTGTCGGTGAACAACCCCAACTCCACCGGTGCGGAAGATGACCCCAAGCACCTGCTGCGCCTGAACACCAGCTACCGCCTGCCTGGCAGCTGGAACAAGCTGACCTTGGGCACCGGCCTGACCGCGCAAAGCAAGATGCACCAGGTGGCGACCGGCACCAGCCACCCCACCGAAGGCGCCAATGTCAACATCGACCTGAAGGCCTACACCCTGTTCCATGCAATGGCGCGCTATGAGATCAACAAGGACCTGGTTGCGACCCTAAACATCTCCAACCTGTTCGACAAGACCTACTACCGCCAGTACGGCTTCTACTCGGGCGCCATCTACGGCGAGCCGCGTACCGTGCGTCTGAACCTGCAGGCCAAGTTCTAAACAAAGCACCGCGTTCCTAAGGTGGGCCTTATCCGGCCCGCCCCCGCTGCAGCCCACTCTGCAGCCCTGGACTTTGCAGTGCCAGCCCTGTGCTGGCGCTGCAGGGTCCTTTTTTGTGGCCCTCAGGTTGATTGGTGCTGGAGCTCATCCGCAATGCGCTGGCACCAAACCTGGGCATCGGCATGCAGACCAAAGCTGCTCAGCTGCATCGCGCGCTCGCCCAGCACACGCAGGCCTAGCACGTAATAAGGGCCATCCTCCGAGCTGCGCTCCAGCACCTTGGGCGGCTCAATATCGGCGTAGGGAATGGCGCGCGGGGGCAGGGGCAGGCGCCCATGGCATACCAGGCAGCGCTGGCGCTGGTCAAAATGCAGCCGCAGGCAGCGCCCGCATGCCAGGCAAAGAAAGAACACCCCCAGCAACACCGGCAGCGTGATGCAGACCGCCAGCAGCAACAACTGCCACCAAGGCAGGCCCCAGTGGCCATGCTGCAAAAAGGGCACCGGTATCAAAAACATCGCCAGCCCAATCACGGCCACAAACAGCCGCATGGGCCAGCTGATGTGCTCCTCGTAGCGCAGGCCATCGGGGGAGTCGCGGAAGCCATGGGTCATGGTTTTTTACTTATCAGCAGGTTTGGCTGCTGGGTGTTGCGGAGCCTGGATATGTTCACTGTAGCCCTTGAGCAGGCCCTGCAGCGCCTGGTCATTGCGGGTAAAGGCGCGGCAGCGAAAGCACACCATGCGGTGCTGCCAGGCCGCAATCTGGGTAGCAGTGCCGGCGTCTTCCAGTTGCCCGGAGGTCAGTTGAAAAATATAGTCTCGGCACTTCATGGCGCCCTTTCTTGCTCAAACCAGTTTTGGTGCAGGCACAGCTGCAGCTGCTTGCGCGCGCGGCTCATGCACTGCCAGTAATCGGCCTTGGTGATGCCCAAGGTGCTGCAAATCTCCTCCGCTTCGCATTCCAAGAATTCCTTCATCGAGAACACCCTGGCTGGCTTGGCGGGCAGCTTGTGTACGCACAGGTCCACGATGATGAAAAACTGGTCGTTCTGCAGCTGCTGCTGCGGATTGACCCAGGTAGCTGGCGCCACGCCATCGACCCAGTGACCCCTTGGGTCAAACATGATCTGGTCCAAATCGTCCTCAAAGGCCTCGTCATAGCTCAGCGGTGCACGGTATTTTTGGCGCAGGCGGTCGCTGATCTTGTTGCGCAGAATTCCGAACAGGTAGCTCTTCGCCTGGCTGGCATCAAAGCTGGCGGGGTCCAGCTGCAGCAAGGCGGTAAGGGTGTCTTGCACGGCATCCTCGGCTTCTTCGCGCGAGGGCAGGTGCAGCAGCGCAAAGCGCAGCATGGCGCTGCGCCATTGGATGGTGATATCTGCTGCAATGCGGTGCATAAGATCCTTTGCTTATGGCTTGCGGCAGCGGTCCAGCGACCAGCGGCCCGGCCCTTGGCTGACAATGGCCGCCAGCATGATGCCCAGCATCAGCGGCACCTTGAAGCCCAGGCCTGCATCGCTGTCGATCTGGTTCCAGCCCGCCCAGCCCAGGTCAAAGTGCACGCTGTAGACAGCCACATAGGTGATGACTATAAGCCCCAGGGCGGAGATGCGCGATGCCAATCCCAGCACAAGTGCAACACCCAGTACAAGTTCCGCAACCGCTGCCACACCCCAGTTGAGGTTGGCAGGCAGCCAGCTGACGGGGATGGGAAAGTCCAGACCCGCAAACCAGGCCGGCGCCTCCCAGCCTGTCGAGATTTTGCGAAAGCCTGCCAGCGCAAACTCCTGCCCCACCCACAGGCGCAGCAGCAGCAGGCCCAGGCCATCAATCTTCTCGCGTGCTTTCACGCTGAATGAATTCAAGAAAAGCATCTTTCATATCTCCGTAGTAGGGCGAGCTCCAGCGAGAATCGCGCACAAAGGCAGCCATCAGCTCGCGCCAGGCGTCCTCGCCCAGTTGCTCGCGCAGTTCAGGGAAATGGGCCTCCACCATCTGGCTGGCGCCCAGGTAAACCAGGTGGCGGTAGGCACGCATGCCGTTGTCGCTGTAGCCCGGGGGCACCTGTTCGGTGCGGCCTCTCACATAGTCATAGAAGGGCGCAGACATGCCAGCTCCTGGTTGATGACATCCATGCCGGGCACATCGTTGTCCCACTCCAGCAGCACGGGGGTGCCGTGGCGCTCAGCCAGGCTGCGTGCCAGTTGCTGGGTGTGGGCCTCCACCGGCTGGCTGTGCGTGTCCATGAACAGGTCAAAGCGCGCGTCGAACTCATGGCCTGCCACATGCATATAGCTCACGCGGGTCATGTCCAGGCGCTGCACAAATTCGCTGGGGTTCAGGCCTCCATGGTTCTTCTGGTTGACCGAGATATTGTTCAGATCCAGCAGCAGATCGCAGTCCGCAAGGTCGAGCACCATGCCCAAGAAGTCTGCCTCTGGCATCGCTCCGACATTGGTGTACCAGGTCGTGTTCTCGACTGCGATGCGTATGCCCAAGGCATCTTGCACCGCGCGGACGCGGTCGGCAACGCGTTGCGCATGGGCCTCGGTAAAGGGAACGGCGAACAGATCGTAGAGCTGGTGGCTGTCGCCGCTGGCCGCCAGGTGGTCGGAGTAGCGCGTGGCGCCCAGGTCCGCGATCAGCTGGCGAAGATCGCGCAGGAATGGTTGGTTCAGCGGGGCCGTGCCGCCCAGATTGAGTGCGACGCCATGCAATTGCACCGGTCGTCCCGAGTCGATCAACGCCTGCAGCGGCGCCAAATCCCGGCGCACCCAGTTCTCTGGCGCAACTTCAAAGAAGTCGGCCTGCACGGCGGACATGTCCCAGTCCAGCATCTCTCGTCTAAAGCCAAGGCCAATCATGGTGTGTTCATCTTGTAGGGGCGAAGGGCTGTGCGCCGCTTACTCGCCAAATCCATCGCCCTGCGGCAGGGTGCCGGCCATGCGGGCCTGTGATGCTGCCTGGATCACCTCGGCGCGGCTGAGGGGCATGCTTTGCGGCTGTGCATGAGCCTGGAACGCATCGCCCTTGAGCAGCAGCATGCCGCTTTGCCGGGCCTGAACGAACTCGGCCTGTACTTGCGCGCGGGTCAGGTGGACCTGGGTTTGTTCATAGGCGGGGTAGTCCGAACCGTTGCCGACGGGGGCCGTGGTCATTGCTTGGGCGCTGCCAGCCAGGGCCATGCCGGCAGCCAAAATAATGCGAGCGGAAGAAGCGGTAAACATGGAAAAGTGTCCTTTCAGAAATGGAAGCCGGGTGACGGAGTGGGCCCACCCGGGTGATATGTGTGTTTGTCGTGGACGGGATATCAGTGCTTGCCGCCATCATCTTTCTTGGAGCAGCCGCCGTCCTTTTTGGAGCAGCCTGCATCCTTCTTCGAGCAGCCACCGTCCTTCTTGGAGCAACCCGCATCGTGGGTGCTGGAGCTTTCCTTCTTGCCACAGCTGCCGGCGCCGCATTTGCTGTCCTGGCTGCCAGCAGCCCAGGCAGAGGTTGCGAGTACAGCGGCGGCCAAGGTGGTGAGGGTCTTGATGTTCATGGTGTATTTCCTGGTGATGAAAGGTTGAACGTGCACAGCACAGCGCTGCCACGTGGATGGAGTCGTTCGACCCCAGCCATTCCTGACATCTTTTTGGAAATATTTTTTGAACCCCTCAAAAAACGAGGTGGGCAGGGCGCGTTGAGCGCTTGAAGCGGTGTGTCCCTGGTGACGAGACAGCGCGGCTGAGGAGTCTCAGCGCCGCTTCAGGCGTCTGTCTCTACCAGGGCTTCAGCGCAGGATCGAGCTGCAGCTGCAGCAGCGCGCCGGCGATCAGCGCATGCATGCCCTGGGCCAGATCGCCTTCCATCTCGGCGGTCTCGGCTTCAAAGCTGGTCTGCACCACGGTCTCCTGGCGCGCGGCGGAGTAGACCGAATCGGCAGCGGCCAGGCCATGGAAGGCGATGGTGGCCAGCAGCTGGCGCGACTGGTCCTTGTCGATGCGGTAGGCCTGCGCGACTTCTTGCTGGTGCGCATCGATCTTCTCCAGCATGGCCGGGGTGGCGACCAGCCTGCGGATCACATAGGGCGTTACGCCCGGGTAGGTTTTGGCGAACTCACGCACCGAGTCGCTGAAGCGGACCAGGTAGTCCTGCAGACCCTCTTGCACGCCCACCTTGGGCAGAGAAAACTCCCAGCGTCGGAAGATCTCCTCGGCCACCATGTGCTTGAGTTCGGCCAGGCTCGGCACATGCTTGTACAGCGCCATATGGGTGACGCCCAGCGCGCTGGCCACGCCCACAAAGGTGATGTGTGGCAAGCCGATCTCAATGCCTGCATCGGCAATGCGCTCTTGCGTAATCAGGCGCGGCCGCCCGCGCGGGGCTGTTTTTTTCTCTGGGTCCATGGTCTCTCCGGGTGCTCGCCAATTGTCAGCCAAACGGCGTTGGCGATAGCTGTAAAAGATGTACGGTAATTTATTAGTTTAGTATGATGCAACTAATTATTGTTCCTGTTGCATTTCGCGTTGCGGTTGTCTGTTTTTTGGAAGACCGGCACATGGATCACGCAGTGCCCGCGCCTTGATGGCGGCGGCGCATGCACGGGGCGTTGCTTTGTTTTTCTCTAGGTCTTGCTCCCATGCATGCTCGTGACGCGGCGGCTGCCGCAGCCCCAGGGCCCGGTCCCATCCGCCGGGTGCTCCACCCGATTCGCGCGCGTTTGGCGCTGGCCGCGCTGCTGTCGGGCTTGGGGGCCATGCTCAGCCTGGTGCCGCTGGCGGCGATGGTGCGCATGGCCCAGCTCGCGCTTGCAGAGCCCGCAGATACCGCCAGCATCTGGGCTTTGTTGTGGCCAGCGTTGGCCTGCCTGTTTGCCGGCGCGTTGCTGATGCTGGCGGGCGAGGTGCTGGCCCATATGGCAGACAACCAGCTCACCCACGGCCTGCGCAAGGCTGCTGTGCAGCGCCTGGGCCAGGTGCCGCTGGGCTGGTTCAGCAGCCGCTCCTCGGGCGAGGTCAAGCAGGTGCTGCAAGACGACATCGCCACCTTGCACAGCTTGAGCGCGCATTTCTACACCTCGGTGGCCCGCGCAGGCGGCGCGATTGTGGTGGCGGTCGCCTACCTTGTAGTGCAGGACTGGCGCATGGCCTTGATCGCCTTGCTGCCCTTCCCCGGCTATGTCTGGTTTCTGCGCCGCGCGCTGCAGGCCAGTGGCGCGCAAATGGGCGTGTTTGCCGGCCATATGGGCCGCATCCAATCGGCAGCCGTGGCCTTTGTTGCCGGCATGCCCGTCATCAAGGCCTTTGGCAACAGCGGCCAGGGCCAGGCCAGCTACCAGGGCGCGGTCGATGCGTTTGCGCAGGCTTTCAGAGATTTTGTGCGCCCCCTCGTCGGCGCCATGGCCCATGCCCATGGCATGGCCGCCCCGGTCACCGTGTTGGGTTTTGTGCTGGCCGGTAGTTGCCTGCTGGGCAGCCTGGGTGCGCTGGCGCCGCTGGATTTGCTGCCCTTTGTGCTGGTCGCCCCCGGCATCTGCGCGCCAGTGCTGCTGCTGCACACCTTGCTGCATGACCTGCAGGGCGCCACCGCTGCAGCGGAGCGTGTATTGACATTGCTCGACACCCCCGTGCTGCCCCAACCCGCGCCCGATGAACAACAACGCCCCCGGGGCTACCAGCTGTTCTTTGAGCAGGTGGGCTATGCCTATGCGCCGGGCCAGCAGGTGCTGGCGGGCATCAGCTTCCAGCTGGCGCCGGGCACGGTCACGGCCATCGTCGGCCCCTCGGGCGCCGGCAAAACCACCATTGCGCGCTTGCTGCTGCGCTTTTTTGATCCGACCGAAGGCCGCATCACGCTGGGCGGCGCCGATCTGCGCGCCATCGGCAGCGCCGAGCTTTACCAGCGCATCGGTTTTGTGCTGCAGGATGTGCGCCTGATCCATGCCAGCCTGCGCGACAACATCGCACTGGGCCGGCCCGGCGCCAGCCAGGCCGAGGTAGAAGCCGCCGCACACGCTGCCGATGTGCATGACTGCATAGCAGCGCTGCCACGCGGCTATGACGCGGTGCTGGGCGAGGACGCACAGCTCTCCGGCGGTGAGCGCCAGCGCATCAGCATTGCCCGCGCCGTGCTGATGGATGCGCCCATCCTGGTGCTGGATGAGGCCACCGCCGCTGCGGATGCGGGCAGCGAGGCCGCCATTCAGCAAGCGCTGTCGCGCTTCGCGCAAGGCCGCACGGTGCTGGTGATTGCCCACCGGCTGGACACCGTCATGCAGGCCGACCAGATCCTGGTGATTGACGAGGGGCGCCTGGTGGAGCAGGGGCGTCACGCCGATCTTTTGGCCCAAGGCGGGCGCTACGCCCGCCTGTGGCGCGAAGGTGGCTATGCCGCTGCGCCGGAGGCTACTCCATGCTGAAAACCTTGAACCTGCTGCTGGGCGAGCAAGCCCCTTTGCTGCGCCGCTACGCCTGGATGGCGGCTTTGTATGGCCTGCTCTGTGGCCTTTGCACTGCGCTCCTGCTGCCGCTGATGGCGCAACTGTTGCAAGCCCAGTGGAGAGGCGCTGGCGCCTGGCTGCTGGCCTTGCTGGCCGCCGTGGTGCTGGCCTGGTGGTGGCGCGGCCGTGTAGAGCAGGCCGGGGTGGGCGTAGGCGTAGCGGTATTGCAAACCGGCCGCCACCGGCTGGGCGCCCATGTGGCGCGCTTGCCCATGGGCTGGTTCAACGCGCAGAACACCTCCAAGGTCAGCCACCTGGTTACCCAGGGGATGATGGCCGTGGCCCAGCTGCCCGCCCATGTGTTCACCCCCGTCATCAGCGGCGTAGTGGCGCCCCTGGTGGTGCTGGCGCTGCTGTTTGTGCAGGACTGGCGCCTGGGCCTGGTGGGGCTTGTGGCCTTGCCCTTGCTGCTGGGCGTGCTGCTGCTGACCGCCCGCATGGGCCGCTGGGCCGATGCCGCGTTTCAGCGCGACTTTGCGCAGGCCGGCCAGCGCATGGTGGAGTTTGCGCAGGCCCAGTCGGTCTTGCGCGCTTTCCAGGGCGGTGGCCAGAGCACCCGCTTTGTGGCGCAGGCAATCGACCAGCAGCGCCAGTCGGCCGGGCGTTTGATTGCGGTGTCGGCGCTGTCGTCGGTGCTCAATGTCTGGGCCGTGCAGGCGGTGTTTGCGGCCTTGCTGGCCGCCATCGTGATTGGCATCGATCAGCACAGCGCACTGTCGCTGGCGCCCGGCCAGGTCATCAGCACCATGCTGTCCATGCTGCTGATCAGCCGCTTTGTCGAGCCGCTGCTGGAGCTGGTGGGCTATGCCGAGGCACTGCGCACGGCGCGCGGCCAGCTCGATGCGATGGATGCGCTGTTTGCGCAGCAACCCCTGCCGCAGCCGCAGCCGCCGCAGTGGCCACGCGATGCATCGATCAGCTTGCGCGATGTGCATTTCTCCTATGGCGCAGGCCAGCCCGCCGTGCTGCGCGGCATCAACCTGCATGTGCCGCCCGGCAGCATGACGGCCTTGGTGGGGGCGTCGGGATCCGGCAAAAGCACGCTGGTGCGGCTGATGGCGCGCTTTTGGGATGTGGACCAGGGCGGCGTGTTGATAGGCGGCAGCGATGTGCGGCAGATGGACGAGGCCCAACTGGCCGCGCAGATCAGCCAGATCTTTCAGGACAGCTATTTGTTTGCCGGCAGCATTGCCGAGAACATCCGCATCGGCCGGCCCGGTGCCAGTGATGCCGAGCTGTGGCAGGCCGCGCGCCAGGCAGGGGTGGACAGCATCGCCCAGCGCCTGCCCGACGGCATGGACAGCCCCGTGGGCGAGGGCGGCGCCCAGCTCTCAGGCGGCGAACGCCAGCGCATTGCGATTGCGCGCGCTCTTATCAAGGATGCGCCCATTCTGCTGGTGGACGAGGCCACCGCTGCGCTCGATACCGAGAACCAGGCGCTGATTGCCCAGACCTTGGCTCGTTTGCGCGGCCAGCACACCGTGGTGGTGATTGCGCACCAGCTGTCGACCATTGCGATGGCCGACCAGGTGCTGGTGCTGGAAGGCGGCCAGGTGGTGGAGCAGGGCACACCTGCGCAGCTGGCGGCGCATGCGGGCCGCTATGCGCAGTGGCTGGCCCAGCGCGCGCAGGTCCAGGGCTGGCGCATGGCGGCGGGCGAGGAGCGGGTGTGATGCGGCTGCGCTGGTGGTTGGGTTTTGCGCTGCTGTGCTTGGCGTCCCTGTTGGTAGGGGCGCGCCAGATGGCCTGGTCGCAGCTCTGGGCCTTCTCGGGCGGTTCCGGCGATGTCTGGCTCACTTTGACGGCTAGCCGGCTGCCGCGCCTGGCCGCACTGGTGCTGACCGGTGCAGGCCTGGCCGTCTGCGGCGTGATCCTGCAGCACATAGTGCGCAACAAATTCGTGGAGCCGGGCACCTCGGGCGGGCTCGATGCCGCCAAGCTCGGCATCCTCATCGCGATGACCCTGGTGCCGTCTGCCGGCGCCCCGGGCCGCATGGCGCTGGCGCTGCTGTTCTGCTTTGCATCCAGCCTGCTCTATGTCGCCATCATCGCGCGCATCCGCTTCAAAAACACCGTCCTGGTGCCCGTGATCGGGCTGATGTATGGCAGCGTGCTCAGCGCCGTGGCCGAGTTCTATGCCTACCGCAACAACATCCTGCAAAGCATGCAGGGCTGGCTGCTGGGCGATTTTTCGCGCATCGTCCAAGGCCATTACGAGATGCTCTACATCATCCTGCCCGTCGTGGCGCTCGCCTATCTGTATGCGCAGCGCTTCACCGTGCTGGGCATGGGCGAGGAAATGGCCACTAGCCTGGGCATGGGCTATGCGGCCACCGCCACCTTGGGGCTGGTGCTGGTGGCCGTCACCGTCTCGGCCACCGTCATTGCCGTGGGCGCCATCCCCTTTGTTGGCCTGGTCGTGCCGCAGCTGGTGGCCTTGTACAAGGGCGACCACCTGGCCCGCACCCTGCCGCTGGTGGCGCTGGGCGGTGCCAGCCTGCTGCTGGTTTGCGATATCGCCGGGCGCCTGCTGATCTATCCGTTTGAGGTGCCCATTGGCCTGACGGCAGGGGCCTTGGGCGGTGTGGTGTTCCTGGTGCTGATTCTGCGGGGCCGGCGATGAAGCGCGCGATCACCCCGAAGACATTCCGCAGCAGCCATGCGCTGTGGCTGGGCATCGCCGTGCTGGCCCTGGGCTTTGTGCTGCTGGGCTCGGGCATGGATCTGGGCTATGTCATCCCCCGGCGTTTGCTGCGCCTGGCCGCCATTGCGCTGGGCGGCATCTGCGTGGCGGTGTCGGCCATCGTGTTCCAAACCCTGATGGGCAACCGCATCCTGACCCCCGCCATCATGGGCTATGAGGCAGTGTTTTTGCTGTGGCAGGCATTGCTGCTGCTGGTGCTGGGCGCGCAAGGCATGGGCATGCTGGGCGAGCGCGGCAATTTTCTGGTGTCGGTCGCGCTGATGCTGGGCTACTCCTGGGCCTTGCAGCGCTGGCTGCTGCGCCGGGGGCAGGGCGATATCTATGTGCTGCTGCTCGTCGGCCTGGTGCTGACCATGGTGATCGGCACCTTCACGCAGTTTGTGCAGCTGCGCATCAGCCCGGGCGAGTTTGCTGTTTTCCAGGGCATGAGCTATGCGTCCTTCAACCGCGCCCGGCCCGATACCCTGGCCTATGCGGCGCTGGCCGTGGGGGCGGTATGCCTGGTGCTGCACAGAACCCTGCCGGTGTTGGACGTGATGGCGCTGGGCCGCGAGCAGGCCATATCGCTGGGCGTGCCCCATGCCCGCTGCATGCGCCTGTACCTGGCCTTGGTGGCGGTGCTGGTGGCGGTGTCCACCAGCCTGATCGGGCCCACGGCCTTTATGGGCATCTTTGTGGCCAACATCGTTTACGCGCTGGCACCGCAATGGCGCCACCGCAGCACCTTGCCGATGGGCTGCGCAGTCGCCATCGCCATCTTCCTGGTAGCGCAGCTGCTGGTGGAGCATGTTTTCAACTACAAGACCACCGTCAGCATCCTGGTCAATTTGGTCTGCGGTGCTTACTTTCTGGCGCTGACGGTGCGCGGCCGGGCTCTCTCATGATCATTGTCAGCAACCTCCATAAATCCTATGGCAGCCGCGCCGTGCTGTCCGGTGTCAGCACCGCCTTCCCGGCCGGGCGCATCACCTCGCTCATAGGCCCCAATGGCGCCGGCAAATCCACCTTGCTGATGATGATTGCCCGCCTGCTGGCGCCCAGCAGTGGCGAGATCCAGTTGGATGGCCGCAGCATTGCCACCATCTCGGTGGCGCACTATGCGCTGCGCATCGCCACCCTGCGCCAGTCGCCGGGTTTTCAGATGCGGCTGACGGTGGAAGAGCTGGTCGGCTTTGGCCGATTTCCGCACCACCGGGGTACGTTGACGAGCAAAGACCAGCAGGCCGTCGATGAGGCTATCGCCTTCCTGTCGCTGGAGCCGCTGCGCCATGCCTATATCGACGAGATCAGTGGCGGCCAGCGGCAGATGGCCTTTTTGGCGATGACCATTGCCCAGCAGACCGATGTGCTGCTGCTCGACGAGCCGCTGAACAACCTGGACATGAAGCATGCCGTGCAGATCATGCGTGCGCTGCGCAGGCTTTGCGACGAGGCCGGCCGCACGGTGATTCTGGTCATCCACGACATCAACTTTGCCGCCAATTACTCGGACCACATCGTCGCGCTCAAGGGCGGAATGCTGTGCTTCAGCGGGCCCAGCGATGACGTCATCTCCGAAGCCAATCTGTCGCAGCTGTTCGAGCTGCGGTTTGACATCAGCCGCACCGCGCAGGGATGCCTGTGCAACTACTTCAAGACCTAGGAAACCTTTGCCATGCAACGCAACCGCAACCGCACCCGCACCTGCGCCCGCAACTTTCTGCGGCCCCTGTCTACGGCCATCGCCGCAGCCGCCGCTGTCACCATCGCCCTGGCCCTGAGCGGCTGCGACCGCGCATCCAGCTCAGCCGCCGATGCGCCATCTGCCAGCGCCACAGCCAGCAGCCCGCCGGCCGCCGCGCCCATCACCGTGCAGCACCAACTGGGCAGCACCGTCATCCCCCGCACCCCGCAAAGGGTGGCTGCGTTGGAGATGAACGAGGCTGATTTCCTCGACCAGCTTGGTGTGCCGATTGCAGGCATGGTCAAGGACTATGTGCCGCATTTTTTGGCCAAGTACAAAGCCGATGAAGCGGTGCAAGACCTGGGCGCCATCGTGCAGCCCAACCTGGAGCGGGTGCATGCGCTCAAGCCCGACCTGATCCTGATAACGCCCTTGCAGGCCAACCACTACCAGGCGCTGAGTGAGATCGCGCCCACCCTCCACCTGGATGTAGATTTCAAGGACAGCCATGCCCGGCATATTGCGGTCGTCAAAGCGCATCTGCTGACCCTGGGCCGTATCTTTGACAAAGAGGCGCTGGCCGCAGAAAAGGTGGCCGCATTGGATGCCAAGCTGGCGCAGGCCCGCCAGCGCATCGAGGGCAGCACCGACAAGGCCTTGATCGTGCTGCACAACAACGGCGCCTTCAGCTCCTTTGGGCCGCAGTCGCGCTACGGCTTTGTGTTCAGCGATCTGGGCGTCAAGCCTGCCAGCACCGATGCCGAGGGCAGCCTGCATGGCCAGCCCATCTCCAGCGAGTTCATCCAGCAGGCCAACCCCGACATCCTCTATGTGGTGGACCGTACTGCCGTGATGGAGCGCCACGCCGTGATGACCTCCGACCAGCTGGCCAACCCCTTGCTGCGCGAGACCAAGGCCTGGAAGAGCGGCCGCGTTGTCTTTGTCGATGCCGACGCCTGGTACACCACCGGCGCCAGTCCTACCTCGCTCAGCCTGCTGATCGACGACGTGCTGCGCGGCTATCCAGGCTGATCGCCCGCCAGCCACTCCGTCCGGCTTCTCTTTTCCCCTCCCGTTGTAGCCAGGTTCCGACCCAGCCAAAAAACCTCCAGGCGCATTGCGCTGGGCACCGCCGCGCGCCAAGCACCGGCGCCCGCCTGCGCGCCGCCCTTGCTTTTTCTGTATCCATCACATCTAAGGAACCAGGCATGCCAGAACGCCTTCACCCCCAGCACCGTGCTGCCAGCGCCCTGCGCAGCGCACGGCCCGCCGCCCCCCATGCGGCCCCGTTTGCACTGCGCCGCAGCGCGCTCAACCCCCTCAGCCCCCAGGTGCTGCTGGGCCTGACCATTGGCGCCATGCTGGTCGCAGCGCCGCTGGCCAACGCACAAACCAGCAGCGCGGCAGACAACGCCGTCACCCTGGCACCGATAACGGTGCAAGAAAAAGCCGCCCAGGTCGCAGCGCCCTACGCCGGCGGCCAGGTCACCACCGGCGGCCGCGTGGGCCTGCTGGGCGACAAGGACTTCATGGAGACGCCGTTCAGCACCATCGGCTACACCGAGAAGTACATCGAAGACCGCCAGGCGCAGAACATCACCGATGTGATTGCCGCGACCGACCCGACCGTGTTCAGCAACGGCGTATCGGGCGCCTGGGCCGAGAACTATTCGATCCGGGGCTTCTCGTCGAGCTCCACCGACATGACCTTTGGCGGCCTCTACGGCATGGCGCCGTACTACCGCACCTCGCCCGAGATGTTTGAGCGCATCGAAGTGCTCAAGGGCCCATCGGCGCTGCTCAACGGCATGCCGCCAGGCGGCTCGGTGGGCGGCGCCGTTAACCTGGTGCCCAAGCGCGCCGGCAACGATCCGCTGACCCGCTTTACCACCACCTATATGTCCGACTCGCAGTTGGGCGGCCACCTGGACATGGGCCGCCGCCTTGGCGACCGCCAGCAGCTCGGTGTGCGCTTCAATGGCGTCTACCGCGATGGCGATGGCTCCATCCAGGACCAACAAAAGAAGGTGCAGCTCGCATCCTTGGCGCTGGATTGGCGTGGCGACCGCGCCCGCCTGTCGGCCGACTTCTATGCCAGCGACGATCGGGTCAACGGCGTCAACCGGGGCATCAGCCTGTCGCCCGGTCTGCCCATTCCCAAGGTGCCCAAGGGCGATACCTTGCTGAACCCCGATTGGTCCACCGTGCGCACCAAGGACAAGGCCGCCATCCTGCGCGGCGAGTACGACCTGAACGACCAGGTCATGGCCTATGCCGCCTTTGGCATGAGCAAGACCGACTACCAGTACAACGGCGCCATGTCGGCCCTGGTGCTTAACACCGCAGGCGACTTCCGCACCACGATGGGCCAGCTGGCATTTGATGTGAAGAAGCAGTCGGGCGAGGTCGGCATCAAGGCCCGCACCCAGACCGGCGCCGTGGGCCACCAGTGGGCCATCAATGCCACGCACTACGCACACAAGCAAAACGACTACGGCCGCCGCAGCGTGCCCGGTGCCGACTGGACCACCAACCTCTACAACCCGGTATGGGGCCCGGCGGCCGACTTTGTCGCTCCCCACATCTCACACACCGAGGTGCGCCTGGCCAGCTATGGCATCGCCGATACCTTGTCGATGGCGCAAGACCGCGTGCAATTGACCCTGGGCGTGCGCCGCCAGCAGGTGATCAGCGACACCTACAACATCACCTCGGGCGCGCGCACCTCGCGCTATGACGAAAGTGCCACCTCGCCCGCCGCTGCGCTGCTGGTCAAGGCCACGGACAACCTCTCGCTCTACGCCAACTACATCGAAGGCCTGAGCCAGGGCGCCACCGCACCCATGACCGCCGCCAACGCCGGCGAAGTGTTTGCCCCCTACAAGAGCAAGCAAAAGGAGATGGGCCTCAAGCTCGACCTGGGCGACTTCGCCCACACCGTCAGCCTGTTTGAGATCACCCGGCCCAGCAGCTACACCGACCCCGTCACCAACGTCTACTCGTTCGGTGGCGAGCAGCGCAACCGTGGCATTGAGTGGAGCTTCTTCGGCAACGCCATGCGCGGCCTGCGCCTGATGGGCGGCGTGGCCTACACCGCGCCGAAGCTGACGCAAACCGCTGGCGGCGTCAACCAAGGCAAGCTCGCCACCGGCACGCCCAAGTGGCAGGGCAAGCTGGGTGCGGAGTGGGATGTCCCCGGCGTGCAAGGCCTCGCCCTCAACGCCAACGCCACCACCGTATCCCGCCAGTACATCAGCGCCGACAACAGCCTCTGGGCCGCCGGCCGCACCACCTATGATCTGGGCGCCCGCTATAGCACCAAGGTGGCCGACAAGCCCGTCACCTTGCGGGCGTCTGTTCTGAATGCCACCAACAAGTCGTACTGGGGCATGCCCCAACTGTCCAGCCTGGCGCTGGGCGCACCGCGTACGTTTGCGCTGTCGGCGTCGGTGGATTTTTAAGTCGTACTAGATAGCCTGCTGCAGCGCTTGCCGCTGCGGTGGGTGTGGTGAGTAGGCCCAGATTGCTGCTGCCATTGGCAGGGGTGATCTGGGCTTCTTTGTTGGACCGGGGCGGTCTTGCACGCAGATGCAGTCAACGCGATGCACTGTGCAGACGCAAAAAAACATGCCCGTGCCATGTGTGTAGATGGAGAGATCAGGGGAGGGTGGACAGAAAGCCTGCTGGTGTTTGCTTGCCAACCATTGGCGGGGCAGAGAGCAAAGGCGCTGTCAGAGACTGGATCGCTGCGCTGCAATGGCGCTATCGAAGCCGGTGTTCATCGCAAAAAAATGCGTGGCTAGTGTGAACCATTGGCTGGCAAAAACGACCTCCGGACAGTTCCGGTAAGTCGCCCCACGATGAACCTTGGAGTAGCCGCAATTGCTACGCCATGGGTGCAGTATACGCTCAATTGAGAATCATTCGCAAATAAGCTTTGGGGTTGTGGGGGATTGGGCCTGTGGTCAGTGCATGGACTTGGGGCTGTCTGTAGATCCATGGCGGCTATTGCGGCGCAGATGGCAGTGTTGCATTTGCCAAACTATGCGTCAGCTTGGTGTAAGTACTGCTATCTCCAATGCGAGCCATGTCCATAAATCACCACTTCAATTTCCTTTACCTCAATAGATGACAAAAGAAATCTTATGTTTTGACTTTAGAGTGCCACTTGGTGCGGTAGCCACGACGGATGTCAATATTTGGAAGTGTTCCGACGGGGCAGTCAAAAACTTGGATAAAAGATTTGGTGGCTTGTCTCAGCTTTTGGATTGGTATGTTGCTGTTGGTTTTTATGAAGCTATCCCCTTTGAGTGGATCTTGGGTACAGAAGTGGACCAATACCAAATCAATGCCTATGTTGTGGATGGCGCAGATCTAAAAAATCTGAATCAAATGTATGGGGATTTTATGCGGTCGAGATGTGGGGGTAATTTTCACGTAAAAGAGCATGTGTTAAGTAATTGGAGCTCTTTAGGCTTTGATATTTGTACACCTGATCTTGCTGTGTCTGCCATTCACTCAATTGAAGATCTGAACATGTGTTTCGCAACGGATGCCTATAAGTTCAACTCGTGCGGACTGTTGTTGAGTAGAAATGAATGTATGAAAATCATATTAAATAATAGATTCTCATTGCATGATGGGTCAGGCTTTATCCCGGTTGAAATATTTACAAATAAAATGAGAAATGGAGCATATGATTGATTTTTATTGAAATTTAAAGGCCAATCTTGATTGGTGATTAGTATTTTTCGTAATTAAGTGTGGAATAAGGAGGGTGTAATGGCGGTCCCGGTTTCATTGGCGGAATTCTTCAATACCATGCGAGAAGAGCCATGGTTTGGCGGAGCAGCGGTAGATGAATTTTCCGTTGATAGTGTGGGCGGAAATATGATTGACTATGCCATCATTTATGGCAATAAAGAGATCATTAAGCACCTGATTGAGATGGGGGTAAATGTTAACCAGCACGGGGAGGGGGGAGATACGCCTTTGCACACAGCGATCTCCTTTGAAAAATACGATTTGGCATGTTATCTGTTAACCGCAGGAGCCGATGGTACCAAACAAAATGATTATGGACTTTCGGCATTTGAGTTGTTGAAGTACAAGATGTTTGGTGATTTGGATTAGCATGGTTATTGCCATCTAGATAGATGTGTATAATTATCGTTGATTTCAAAAGTGGTATTTGTTTGGATAAATCTCATGCATGAAATCTATTTTGGAAAATAACTTAAAATGAAGCATATACTTCATAAAGGATTGATGCTGATTGCTTGTGTTTTGTTAGCCGGATGCGCATTTTCTAAGAGTAAAAATTATGAGCTTTGTAACGGCGTTGAATTCAATGAAGTAGCTGGCAATGAAAAGATAATTTCAGCGTTGCGTGTCTATTGGTTTGCGAATGTTCGTGCTCCATTTAATATTGATAATTATGAATACAATGGTATAGAATGTATTGATGATAAAAATGTTATGATTTTCTGGGTGAAGCCGCATGTGGGGTATGGTCACTTTTTTGTATCGCTGAATGATGATTTGAATATTATTGAGGTAAGCGCCGGTAAATGACTTTCATAATATTTGCGTGAGGGATGGTATGAGTCGAGTGTTTATTATTCTGTTGAGTGCCTTTGCTATGCTTGGATGTGTAGCGACCACGCACTGTGTCACTTCATGTGATCCCGTGAAGCTAGATAGGCATATGGCATTGGATATTTTAAATAAACATAACAAAAGTCGTGGGCTGTCTACGGAAATATCGGCGGATAAGGTCGCTGTGGATATAATGCGAGATGGATGCGGATTCGTGGTTGCATATAATTTAATCCCGGCGCAGCCAGGAGGCGATTCAACTTTTCTTCTTAATAGTAAGTTGGAAGTTGTGCATGTTTATCGTGGTCTCTGATATCGGTGTTCATCCTCACCAACTGGGCTGAGGGCTTCGTCGTTTACGCATCATGTATCGCTCCACCCACAATCCCAACTACCAGCTCTTACTGTCCGTTCTCAATGCCACGCGCAAGCGCATGGGCGTGTCGCAAGTGGAGCTGGCACAGCGGCTTGGCAACACGCAGACTTTTGTGTCCAAATGCGAACGCGGCGAGCGTCGCATCGATGTGGTGGAGTTCGTGGAGTTCGCGGAGGCGCTTGGTGTGCCACCGTTGGAGGTCCTTGCGGAATACCTCGAAAGACGGGATAGCAACCTATTCGCCGCTAGCAAGAAGACAAGAAGCCGAAGCTAAAGGAACCAGGCAGGCTGCCCGCTTGGTTGTGGAAAGCTGCGCATACAAAAGGCGTGTGGAACAAGATGGATGGCCAAGCGCCTGCGGTGTCGCTGGCCTGTCTCTGTTGCCAAGGATCGGTGAAGGTGGCTTTGCTCAATGAACTCGCTAACGATGAGTGCGGAGATCATTTTTCTCGGTGGCTATTGAGAGATGGGACAGGTCAGTATGGGGGGCTGTCGGTCATATGCGGACATTCGGACCGTTGCACCGCAGACCGGGGACAAAATTTTAGGTCTGTCTAAAAGTGGTGACAGCAAATTTGCCTATCGCACAGCAAGCTCATACAGTTTGCCAACCGCGAACCTGAAGGAGATCAAGAGTGAATAGAAATAGTCGGTGGCTAACTCTGCCCTCAGGCGGACCTGCATTCTGCGGGCCTCTTACCTAATGTGTCAGCTATCAATGTTTGAAGCCATGTCGGCGCCAGCATCGTTTATCAATCTCGATCTTGAATTGGAGTCGAGTGAAGAGCTGGTCGCGCTCGAGGAGGAACTTCGCTCTGGCGCTTACGTCCTCTACTCTGGTCCTGTGCCTGGTGGGTATAGGCTTGCACTAGAGCCATTGATCGTAGGCACGCTCAATGGAGACCCAACAAGCTGCACCGAGCACTTTCTATCTAAGTTGGAGGCACTCTCCGGAACGGCACACGCGAAGTTCTTAAAGTGCCACTCCCGTATCTTTGACTACGGATTCGATGGGGGCCTAGAGGCCAATCCGATTCAAACTGACCTTTGTAGTCGCACCTTAGCTCGAATGGTGGCGCTTGGTATCGACCTTAGGATCACAACATATCCCTATAGAGCCGCCGAGCCAGAAGAAACAGAGTGAGCGATGCAGAAGTGTTCATGCCTACTCAGCTCCGTCCCGTGAGTGCGACCAGATCTTTCCTGAGTAGCGTTGCGCCGGAACACCTCACCCCAACGCCGTATCCAACACCATCATCAAAACAAACCCCACCATCAACCCCGTAGTCGCAAAAAACTCATGCCCCTTGCGGTGTGATTCCGGAATGATTTCGTGGCTGATGACGAAGAGCATGGCGCCGGCGGCGAAGCCCAGGCCCCAGGGGAGGAGCAGGGCGGAGCTGCCGATGATGGCGGCGCCGGCGACGGCGCCCAGGGGTTCGACCAGGCCGGAGGCGATGCCCAGCAGGACGGAGAAGCCTCGGCTGTAGCCGACGGCCAGCAGTGCGGCGGCTACGACAAAGCCTTCAGGCACGTCCTGGATGGAGATGCCGATGGCGAGCGCATTGGCGCGCATGCCTTCATTGCCGGCGTAGCCCACGCCAATGGCCAGGCCTTCGGGGAGGTTGTGCAGGATGATCGCAAACACAAAGAGCCAGGTGCGGCGCAGCTGCTGGGCGCTGGCGCCTTCCCGGCCTTTGATGAAATGTTCGTGGGGCAGCAGGCGGTCCATCACCAAGAGGGCCATGCCGCCCAGCAGGATGGAGATGCCGACGACACCGCCAGCGGCCCAGGCGCTGCCGCCAAAGATATTCGAGGCGCGTGCGGCATCCAGTGCGGGGATGACCAGCGAGAACGCGCAGGCGGCCAGCATCACGCCGGCGCCAAATCCAAAAAGGGTGTCCCGTGTGCGTTCAGACGGGCGCTGGGCCAGCAGCACGGGCAGGGTGCCCAGCGCAGTGGCCAGGGCGGCCATGCAGCCACCCAACAGCGCACTGCGCACCGATGGCTCGTTTTTGAGGCCATCCCAGATAAGCGCGCCGAGCGCAAATACCCCCAGGCCACAGATCAACAGACCGATGCGGGTTCGCAGCTTGAGCGCCGCTTTGGGCGCAGGGCTGGCGGTGCTGCGCGATGCGTCATCGCGCGGATCGGGCTGGTTGTCCATTTCCATCGGTTGGTTGCCTGGGGTCATGTGCGTGCTCGCGTGCTCAGTGAGGGAATGGCTTACTTGCCCAGCGCTGCGGCGTACTTGCGGGCAACGACGCCCCAGTCCACCACATTGTAGAAAGCGGCAATGTATTCAGGGCGGCGGTTTTGGTACTTCAGGTAGTAAGCGTGCTCCCACACATCCAGGCCCAGGATCGGGGTGTTGCCCGTGCCAATGCCCTTCATCAGTGGCGAGTCCTGGTTGGCGCTGCTTTCCACCGCCAGCTTGCCTTCAGGGGTCACGGTCAGCCAGGCCCAGCCGCTGCCAAAACGGCTCAGTGCGGCCTTGGTGAAGGCATCCTTGAATGCGTCGAAGCCACCCAGGTCGGCATCGATGGCCTTGGCCACATCGCCATGGGGCAGGCCGCCGCCGCTGGGCGACATCACTTCCCAGAACAGGCTGTGGTTGGCGTGGCCGCCGCCGTTGTTGCGCACGGGCAGGCGCAGCTTCTCGGGCAGCGATTCCACCTGGGCCACCAGCGCTTCGATCGACAGGTTGGCGAACTCCGTGCCTTCAACAGCCGCATTGAGGTTGTTCACATAGGTCTGGTGGTGCTTGCTGTAATGGATCTCCATCGTCTGGGCGTCAATGTTGGGCTCCAGGGCATCGTAGGCATAGGCCAGCTTGGGCAGGGTATAGGACATATCGTGTGTTAGTCGTTGAGTGGAGAACAGTGGGTCAATGCCGGTGCGGCGGCTGTCAGTGCAGCAGCGTGCCCGGCGGCGGGTTGCCCGAAGGCATGGGAACGCTGTGGGCCTGCCGCTCCATCGCATCCTCGCGCTCGCGGGCGGCGCAGCGGTTGTGGTGCTCGTTCAAGGCGGCAAAGGTGTGGTGCAGGTGCTTGCAGGCGGCCGATCGCAGATCGGCGCTGGCATGGTCGTCGCGCGTCAAGGCCAGCAGCTGGTGGTGCGCGCAGTGGATGCATTCGCCGGCCGATACCGGCTGGCTCAAGGTGTTGAAGCAGTCGGCCAGGTTCAGGTGCGCGACCACAAAGGCGGCGAGGCGGTCATCGGCGCACACGCCGGCCGGTGCATCGTGGAACAGCTGGTGCGCCACGCGCAGCGCATGCTCATGCCAGGCCAAAGCTTGCTCGGGGCGGTTGTCGCGGCTGGCTTCCACGCCCGTCTGGGTCAGGCGTTCCCATTCGCGCAGCAGCAGCGGGCCCGATACGGAGGACGGAAAACGCGAGCTCATCGCTGCTCCTTGGCGGGCCCGCTGGCCGCCGTCATCACCCAGGTGTGCGATGCCTTGGCGGTTTCTGTGGGGACAAAGGCCTGGGGGTCTTCCAGCAGGCAGGTGGTGCCCAGGCGCTTGCACTGGTCGTGGTCGCGCCAGTAGCCGCCGTGGCTGATGCAGCCGGTCTGGCAGATCACCAGGTTGGCGGCATGCTGGCCCAGCTCCTGCAGATAGGCATCGGGTGGCGGCTGGGGCACGGTGGCCACTTCCATCGTCGCGGCCGGGTCCACGCAGCGGCGCACGGCCGTCACGGCCGCGCGGTTGGCGATGGCCGACAGGTGGCGCAGCCGGTCCTCGCGCTCCCAGATGAGGGCGCTGTCGCGCATGATGACCTGGGCCCGCAGCCGGGTGACCTGGGCGCGCAGCGCCTTCACTTCAGCACGCAGCGCTTCGACCTGGGCCGTGCAGCGCGCTTGCAGTGCGGCATAGTGGCGCAGCATCACACCGTGCTCCTGCACCAACGGATGGATGTCACTGTCTGGGTTTGGCACGGTGGGCTCGCCTCCACGGAATCAACGGAAAACACTTTGCTCGGCATCAAGGCAGCATCAAATGAAACCATAATAAATGAGAATCGTTTCTATTCGCAAACTCATTTGTGTATGGCCTGCCAGTTAGCAGTGGAATAGCGCTATCAGTTGAGCGAGCCATACAGCCGGAAGGGGACATGGCTGTAAAGTTAAAATAGCTGTATAAAAATACAGATAAGCTATCACTCACACCCACCGCATCCAACCCCCATGCTGGCCCCCCATCGCTACTACTACCTGCACAACTTCGAGCGCGCGCTGCAGTGGTTGGGGCAGCGCTATGGCGATGTGCTGGATGCGCAGGAGCAGCAGTTTCTGGCGGACTTTGCCCAAGCCCCCATGCAGTCGCAGGCGCTGATGGTGCGCATGCTGATGCGGCGCGGGCCCTGGTTCCGCGCGGACAAGCTGGTCTACGACGAGATCCCCGATGTGCATGCCGCCGCGCAACCTTTGCTGGCGCTGGGCTGGATCGATGCTGAGGCCGACATGGCCCTGGCCGAGCTGTTTGCGCTGCACACCAAGCCTGAGCTGCTGCAGATCTTTGCCAACGCCGGTTTGGCGCGCTCGCTGCGCAAGGCGGACATGCTGGTCCAACTGGCTTTGCAGTTTGATCCAGGTACCGAGCAAGACACCGAAGAGCAGCTGCAGCCCTACCACCGCTGGCACCCGCAGGCCGAGCATGCCGCCTGGCGCGTGACGGTCGGCGAGCTGGCCGAGGGCCTGCGCCTGATGTTCTTTGGCAATCTGCACCAGGACTGGTCAGAGTTTGTACTGGCCGACCTGGGCATCTTCAAGTACGAGACGGTGGCCTTTGATGCGCAGTCGCGCGCGTTTCAGACCCGTGCCGATGTGCAGGGCTACCGCCAGTTGCAGCAGTGGCGCCAGGCGGTGGATGAGGCCGAAGACCGCCAGGCCTTGATGGATGCGATGGCCGACTGGCGCAGCGCCAACCCCTGGCTGCAGCAGCGCCATGCCAAGGTGCTGCTGCGCCTGGGCCAGGCCTGCGAGCGCAGCCAAAGCTGGGCGCTGGCCGAGCAGGCCTATGCCGCCAGCCCCTACCCGGGCGCGCGCCACCGCCGCATGCGCGTGCTGGAGCGCATGGAGCGCTTTGACGAAGCCCTGGCCCTGGCCAGCGCTGCCGCGCAGCAGCCCGAGAGCGATGAGGAAAGCCAGCGCCTGGCCCGCATGCTGCCGCGCCTGCGCCGCCACCTGGGCCAGCGCAGCGCCAGCCGCCGCGCGCTCAAACCCGAGGTGGCGCAGCTGCGCGAAGATGTGGCGCTGGACCGGGTGCTGCGCATGCCACGTATGGCGCCCGATTTGGCGGCGATGGATGTGCTGAGCGATGCCGCAGCATTGGAGGCCGCCTTGCGCGCTGGCGAGGCCATGAACACCGCAGAGGCCACCGAAGGCCTGCGCCTGATGCCGGTGGAATATGCCTTGCGCGACCACTGGCACCGCGAGGATGCACCGGTGTTTTATGTCGAGAACGCGCTCATCAATTCGCTGTTTGGCCTGCTGTGCTGGCCGGCCATTTTTGCGCCACTGCCGGGGGCATTTTTTCATCCGTTCCAGGCGGGGCCGGCCGATGTGTATGCGCCCGATTTTGTTGCGCGGCGTGCGGCGCTGTTTGGCGCTTGCCTGGCCATGCTCGATGACGGCAGCTATGCGGAGGTGATCCGCCAGCGCTTTGCCGACAAGGCGGGCCTGCAGTCGCCGTTTGTGTTTTGGGGCACGTTGACTGAGGCACTGCTGGCGCATGCGCTGGCCTGCATACCGGCGGCCCACCTCAAGCTGCTGTTCCAGCGCCTGCTGGGCAATCTGCAGGCCAACCGCACGGGCTTTCCCGACCTGGTGCGCTTCTGGCCGCAGGAGCGGCGCTACCAGCTGGTGGAGGTCAAAGGCCCCGGCGACAAGCTGCAGGACAACCAGATCCGCTGGCTGGAATACTGCGCCGCCCATGGCATCCCCGTGGGCGTCTGCCATGTGCAGTGGCGCGAGGCGGGGGCATGAGCTACACCGTGGCGGTGCGCGCCTTGTGCGAGTTCACCGCCCGCGCGGGGGATCTGGATTTGCGCTTTACGCCGGCGCCATCGGCACTGGAAGGCATCGAAGGCCATGGCCTGGTGCGTGCCCGCCGGGGCGCGGGCTATGAGGCGGAACTGCGTCTGGCCGGCAGCTTTGAAGACCTGCAGGTGCGCGGCCGCGCCGATGGCTTTGACCCGGCCCTGGGTCAGCTCGAAGAAATCAAGACCTACCGGGGCCAGATCGACAGCGTGCGCGACAACCACCGCGCCTTGCACTGGGCGCAGGCCAAGGTCTACGGCCACCTGCTGTGCCTGGAGCGGGGCCTGCCCAGCTTGAAGGTGGCACTGGTCTACTTCAACGTCGGCACGCAGCAAGAGACCGTGCTGGTCGAGCCCTACAGCGCCGCCGAGCTGCAGGCGTTTTTTGAGCAGCAGTGCCGCTTGTTTTTGGACTGGGCGCGCAGCGAGGCCGCGCACCGCAGCGCGCGGGATGCGGCGCTCACGGCGCTGCGCTTTCCGTTTGCGCAGTTCCGCACCGGGCAGCGGGCGCTGTCGGTGGCGGTGTACCGCACGGCCCAGGCGGGCTTGCAGGCAGGTGGCGGCAGCTGTTTGATGGCGCAGGCGCCCACCGGCATTGGCAAGACGGTGGCCACCATCTTCCCCATGCTCAAGGCCAGTGCGGCGCAGGGGCTGGACAAGCTGTTTTTTCTGACCGCCAAGACCACCGGCCACCGCCTGGCCTTGCATGCGCTGGGCCTGTTGCAGGCGGCGCTGCAAGGGCAGACGGGCACAGTGCCGCTGCGCGTGGTGGATCTGCAGGCGCGCGACAAAAGCTGCGAGCACCCGGACAAGGCCTGCCATGGCGAATCCTGCCCGCTGGCACAGGGCTTTTACGACCGCCTGCCTGCCGCCCGCGCGCAGGCGCTGTCACAAGAGCCGATGCTGACGCCCGACAAGGTACGCAGCCTGGCGCTGCAGCACCAGGTTTGCCCCTATTACCTGACCCAGGAGCTGGCGCGCTGGAGCGATGTGGTCGTTGGCGACTACCACTACTTTTACGACAGCGCCGCGATGCTGTATGCGCTGACCCAGGCCCACCAGTGGAAGGTGGGCGTGCTGGTGGACGAGGCCCACAACCTGCTCGAACGCGCGCGCCGCATGTACACGGCCGAGCTGCCGCAGCACACCTTGGCTGCAGCGCGCAAGGCGGCGACCGGCCCCGTCAAAAAATCGCTGGATGCCTTGAACCGCCAATGGAACGCGCTGAACAAGGCCCAGCAGGAGGGCGGGCAGGACTACCAGGTCTACCCCGAGCTGCCGCCCGGCCTGCTGGGCAGCGTGCAGCGCGCCGTAGCCGCCATTCCCCAGGCCCAGGGCGACAGCCCCATGCTGCCCGGCGATGCGGTGCTGGGCTTTTACCTGGAGGCGCTTTCTTGGCTGAACCTGGCCGAGCAGCTGGGGCCGCATGCGCTGTTTGATACCAGTTTGTGGAGCAGCGCGGCGTCCGGCCGCCGGGGGCCCATGTCTACGCTCTGCATCCGCAATGTGGTGCCCGCACCGCACCTGGCTGCGCGCCATACCGCCGCCTGCGCCACCGTGCTGTTCTCTGGCACTCTGGGGCCGCAGGCCTTCTACCAGGATCTGCTGGGCCTGCCGCCCGCCACCCGCTGGGTAGAGGTGCCGTCACCCTTCCAGGCCGCGCAGTTGCAGGTGCAGATTGCGGGCCATATTTCTACCCGCTACCAGGACCGGGCGCAGTCGCTGGCGCCAATCGCCGAGCTGGTGGCGGCGCAGTTTGCCCGCCAGCCAGGCAACTACCTGTGCTTTTTCAGCAGCTTTGATTATTTGCAGCGCGCCGCCGAATGCATGCAGCGCCTCCACCCGCAGCTGCCGCTGTTCTGCCAGACCTCGGCGATGGACGATGCCGGGCGCGCCGCCTTTTTGGCGCGCTTTGACAAGGCCGGGCAGGGCATTGGTCTGGCAGTGCTGGGCGGGGCTTTTTCAGAAGGGGTGGACTTGCCGGGCAACCGGCTGATTGGCGCCTTTATCGCCACCCTGGGCCTGCCCCAGGTCAACCCCATCAACACGCATATGCAGCGGGCCATGGCCCAGCGCTTTGGCGCTGCCAAGGCCTATGACTACACCTACCTCTACCCGGGCCTGCGCAAGGTGGTGCAGGCTGCCGGGCGGGTGATTCGCAGTGAGGATGACCGGGGCGTGGTGGTGCTGATCGATGACCGCTTTCACCGCGCCCAGGTGCGCGCATTGCTGCCAAGCTGGTGGGAGCCGCAAAAACTGTAGCGCAGCGTTTGTCTCAGAGGGTGTTAGGGGTTTCTGTACCAAATTTCCCATGCCTTGGGGCGCTGTAAGAAAATACGGGCCTCTATGCCGATCCAAGCCTTTTCCTTCTCGCCCCTGCGCCCTGTGGCCGGGGCCGCTGCGCTGCTGTGCGCCTTGTCCGCCGCTGCACAAACCGCGCCAGCAACACCCTCCACCCCTGAAGCCCCCGCTGCCGAAGCCACCTTGCCCACCGTGTCGGTGCGCTCGGCCGTCGGCACGGCCGATCTGCTGCGCCTGCCGGCCTCGGCCAATGTGGTGGAAGGCAGCGAGCTGCAGGATCGGCAGATGCAGGTCAACCTGTCCGAAGCGCTGGGCAGCGTGCCCGGCCTGACCCTGAACAACCGCAACAACTATGCCCAGGATCTGCAGCTGAGCGTGCGCGGCTATGGCGCGCGTTCCACCTTTGGTGTGCGTGGCGTGCGCCTGTATGTCGATGGCATACCTGCCACCATGCCCGATGGCCAGGGCCAGACCTCGAATGTCGATATCTCCAGCCTGGAGCGGGTGGAGGTGCTGCGCGGCCCGTATTCGGCGCTGTACGGCAATGCCTCGGGCGGTGTGCTGAGCTTTTACACCGAAGACCCGCAAGGCCCCCTGAAGCTGGAAACCGGCGTGAGCGTGGGCAGTGATGGCCAGCAGCGCTACAGCCTGAAGGCCAGCGGCCAGACCGATGGCGGCATGGGTTATGTGCTGAGCACCAGCCGCTTCATGACCGATGGCTACCGCGAGCACAGCGCCGCCGACCGCAACCTGCTCAATGCCAAGCTGGTGATTCCGCTGGCGCATGACGACAAACTGACCCTGGTGGCCAACCACACCCAGGGCGATGCGCAGGACCCGCAGGGCCTGACCATGGCGCAGTGGCAGGCCGATCCGCGCCAGGCCAGCAGCGTGGCCGACCAGTACAACACCCGCAAATCGCTGCAGCAGCAGCAGCTGGGCGCCACCTATGACCTGCGTATCAATGCCCAGCAAAGCCTGAGCCTGTCGGCCTACTACGGCCACCGCAGCATGCTGCAGTACCAGTCCATCCCCAAGGCGCCACAGCTGGCGCCCGGCCATGCCGGCGGCGTGATCGACATGGCGCGCGACTATGCCGGCGCCCGCCTGGTCTGGGTGGGTGAGTTCGACAGCATCGTGCCGCTGCAACTGAGCGCGGGGCTGGATCTGCAGCAGATGACCGAGAACCGCCAGGGCTACGAGAACTTTGTCGGCGACACCTATGGGCTGCGCGGCCAGCTGCGCCGGGATGAAAAAAACAAGGTCAGCAGTACCGACCCCTTTGTGCAGGCGCGCTGGCAGCTGGCGCCCCGCTGGAGCCTGGACACCGGCCTGCGCTACAGCCGCGTGCGCTTCAGCTCGGACGACTACTACATCACCCCCGGCAATGGCGACGACAGCGGCAGCAGCCGCCACAGCAAGTTGCTGCCGGTGGCCTCACTCTCCTACCAACTCAGCCCGCAGCAGACGGTTTACGCCAGCGTGGGGCGCGGCTTTGAGACGCCGAGCATCACCGAGATGTCCTACCGCAACAGCGGCTCGGGCCTGAACACCGATCTGCGACCCACCAGCAGCACGCAGTGGGAGCTGGGCTACCGCCAGCAGCTGCGTGGCGATGCGCTGCGCGGGCTCTGGAGCGCTGCGCTGTTCCAGTCGCACAGCAGTGACGAGATCGTGACCGACCAAAGCGCTGGCGGCCGCACCACCTACCGCAATGCCGGCAAAACCCGGCGCCAGGGCCTGGAGCTGTCGGCCCAGTTGGACCTCATGCGCGACTGGCAGCTGCGCGCCGCCTACACCTGGCTGGATGCGCGCTTCCGCGAGGATTCGGGCAGCGGCATGGCCGGCCAGCGCCTGCCCGGTCTGGCACGCCACAACGCCTACCTGGGCGCTGACTGGCACTTTGCGCCGGCCTGGACCGTCGGCATGGGTGTGCAGGCCAGCTCCAATGTGCAGGCCAACGATGCCAATACCCAGGCCGCCCCGGGCTATGCCACCACCGCCCTCAGCCTGGGCTACCGCGCACAGATTGCCCCGCGCTGGACCCTGGCCGCCTTTGCACGGGTCAACAATGTGTTCGACAAGAACTACATCGGCTCGGTCATCGTCAACGACGGCAACCAGCGCTATTTTGAAAGCGCAATGGGACGCAACTGGGCCAGTGGCGTCAACGTGACCTACCAGTTCTAAGCCGTTCCCTTCGCTATCGCCCCCCGGGATACTTATCCACAGCTTGCTGGTGCATAGCGCGGGGGCATAGGGCCAGCCGGTAAAATCCCCGGTTTTGCGGGCTGGCCGCCGGCTGTAGAGTCCTGGCCCAGCGCTTGCCGCAAACCCCGTTTTTAAAACCACCCGCCTGCGCTGCGCAGCTGCCCCGGCCCTGACCGCGCAGCGCCACAGCGCCCTGGCGGGTGTCTGTTGGTGCCTCCATGAACAACACCCCCCCATCTTTTTTCAGCCGCATCGCCATAGCGATCGGCAGCTTCTTCGCCATTCTGGGCAATGGCCGCCTCGCCGCTGATGTGCAGCGCGTGCGTGGCGGTGAACGCCTGGCGGCTGATGTGCCCCCCCAGGAAGTGCGTGTCGAAGTCCCGGTCGAGAAGATCGTCGAAGTCCGCATTGAAGTGCCGGTCGAGAAAATCGTCGAGAAGACGGTAGAAAAGCGGGTCGAAGTACCGGTGGAAAAGCTGGTCGAGAAGCTCGTTGAAAAGACCGTGCAACTGCCCACCGAGACCGCTGCGCTGCAGCTGCTGGGTTTGCTCCAGCGCGAGGCCCGCTTTGTCGACTTTATCCAGGAAGACGTGGCGCCCTACACCGATGCCGAGATTGGCGCCGCCGCCCGCGTGGTGCATGAAGGCTGCCGCAAGGTGCTGCGCGAGCACTTCGCGCTGGCCCCTGTGCGTGCCGAGGCCGAAGGCAGCCGCATCACCTTGCAGGCCGGCTTTGATGCCGCTGCCGTGCGCCTGACCGGCAATGTGGTGGGCCAGGCCCCGTTCACCGGCACCCTGGGCCACCGGGGTTGGCAGGTGACCGAGGTCAAGCTGCCCCAGCTCACCGACACCGCCGCCGCCAAGGTGCTGGCCCAGGCCGAAGTGGAGCTCTAAGCCATGACAGCATCTGCCCAATTCAGCATCGGTATCGACCTGGGGACCACGCACTGCGCGCTGTCCTATGTGGACAAAAGCGACAGCGATGGCGACCACCTGGTCCAGCATGTGCTGGCCATTCCCCAGCTCACGGCGCCCGCCAGCATCGAGGCACGCCCCTTGCTGCCTTCGTTCTTGTACCTGCCCCATGAGAGCGAGCTGAGCGCCGCCGACATGGCGCTGCCCTGGGGCGCGCAGCAGGATTTTGTCGTGGGCGAGTTTGCCCGCTCGCGCGGCGCGGCCACGCCGATCCGCCTGGTCTCCAGCGCCAAGAGCTGGCTCTGCCACCCCGGTGTGGACCGCCGCAGCCCGCTGCTGCCGGCCGATGCCCCGGCCGAGGTGCACCGCGTATCGCCCCTCACAGCCTCCATCCGCTACCTGTCGCACCTGCGCTGGGCCTGGGAGCAGGCCCACCCCGAGGCTCCGTTTGATGCGCAGGACATCACCGTCACCATCCCCGCATCCTTTGACCCGGCCGCGCGCGAGCTGACGGCCGAGGCCTGCAAGGCCGCCGGCTTCCAGAAGCTGAGCCTCCTCGAAGAGCCGCAAGCCGCGCTCTACAGCTGGATCCAGGCCAGCGGTGGCGACTGGCGCAAGCAAGTGCAAAGCGGCGATGTGATCCTCGTCGTCGACGTAGGCGGTGGCACCACCGACCTGTCGCTGATCGCCGTGCTGGAGCGCGATGGCAACCTGGCCTTGCAGCGCGTGGCTGTGGGCGAGCACATCCTGCTGGGTGGCGACAACATGGACCTGGCCCTGGCCTATGCCGTGGCGCGCAAACTGGCGCAAGAGGGCAAGCAGCTCGACGCCTGGCAAACCCGCGCGCTGGCCCATGGCTGCCGCGCTGCCAAGGAGCAACTGCTGTCCGATGAGGCACTGCAATCCGTACCTGTGGTGGTGCCCAGCCGGGGCAGCAAGCTGATCGGCGGCAGCATCCGCACCGAGGTGACCCGCAGCGAAGTGCTGGCCACCCTGGTCGAAGGCTTCTTCCCCCAAGTCGCTGTCAGCGACAAGCCCATCAGCCGCGCGCGTGGCGCGCTGACCCAGCTGGGTCTGCCCTATGCGCAAGATGCTGCGGTGACCCGCCACCTGGCCGCCTTCCTGTCGCGCCAGGCCGGCGTGACCGAGCAGATCGACGGCCTGCAGGGCACGCAGCCCGAAGGCGCGAGCTTTCTGCACCCCACCGCGATCCTGTTCAACGGCGGCGTGCTCAAGGCGCCGCAGATCGAGCAGCGCATCACCCAAGTGCTGAACAGCTGGCTGGCCGCTGAAGGCGCTGCCCCCGCACGCCTGCTGGACGGTGCCAACCTGGACCTGGCTGTCGCCCGTGGCGCCGCCTACTACGGCCATGTGCGCGAAGGCCGGGGTGTGCGCATCCGTGGCGGCACCGCGCAGTCCTACTACGTCGGCGTCGAGTCCAACATGCCCGCGATCCCCGGCATGGAGCCCCCCCTGTCCGCGCTGTGCCTGGCACCGTTTGGCATGGAAGAGGGCAGCGAGGCAGCCCTGGATACGCAGGAGTTTGGCCTGGTCGTGGGCGAGCCGGTGCGCATGCGCTTCTTCGGCTCCAGCGTGCGCCGCAGCGATAGCGTTGGCACCATGCTCGATTTCTGGGGCCCCGAGGAGCTGCTGGAGCTGCAGGAGATCGAGCTGAACCTGCCCGCCGAAGGCCGCGCCAATGGCGAGGTCGTCCCCGTCACCTTGCATGCCCGTGTGACCGATATTGGCACGCTGGAACTCAACGCCGTGCCCGTGGGCGGCAGCGAGCGCTGGAAGGTGGAGTTGGATGTGCGGGCGCAAGGTTAAGCCTTTGATTGACATATTCAGCCAAGGGATGAATGCTATGCTTTTTGAGCCTTGGTTGACATGCCACTTCTTCTCCGAAAGACTGGGGCGTACTCGGTTTGCGAATCGGATAAAAAGGAACGCGAGTTTGCAGATTGGTAAGAAATGACTATGAACACAAGACCCATTGCTATTGAGCTGTTTGCTGGCGCGGGTGGTCTGAGTTTGGGATTTGAGCAGGCCGGGTTTGATGTCAAGGTCGCCGTTGAAATTGACCCTGTTCACGCCGCTGTGCATGCGTTCAACTTTCCTGACACCTGTGTGATGGCGCGCTCTGTAATCGGATTGACTGGGGCAGAGATCAGAAAGGCAGCAGGTATTGGCAGTGCGTCTGTCGACTGCGTCTCCGGTGGCGCGCCGTGCCAAGGATTTTCGATGATGGGCAAGCGTGCCCTTGATGACCCTAGAAATAAATTGGCGCTGGAATTTCTTCGATTGGTTAAGGAACTGGATGCCAAGTCCTTTGTTTTCGAAAACGTGAAAGGACTAACTGTAGGCAATCACAAGAAATTTTTGGAAGAGCTGGTTAGCCAGTTTGAATTGATTGGCTACGAATGTTTATTGCCTTGGCAAGTATTGAATGCGGCCAACTATGGTGTTCCTCAATCGCGTGAGCGCCTAATATTGATGGGTGTTAGGAAAGATATCGGCATAAAAAACCTTTCCTACCCCTTGCCAACAACTAATATTGCAGGTAGGACTCCAGTTTTTTTGGGCTTGCCAATGGGCCCTAGTTGTTCGGACGCGCTTTCAGATCTACCTGATGCGGAGGGTTTTGAGCAGTTGCGTACGTCTGACTCCGTTAAAAGCGTCTTCGCTAAAAATATTTCAAAATATGCGATTCAGATGCGCTCTCAGAGCGAAGGTGCATGGCTTTTTGGCTATGTTCGAAAATGGGATAAATCATTGTTGACTTCCAGCGCGAGGACTGAGCACTCTGATATATCTAGGCGGCGCTTTCGTGCGGCGGAGCAAGGAAGTGTTGAGCCAATTAGTCGCTTTTTTAAGCTTCCTGAAAACGGTGTGGCAAATACGCTTCGAGCAGGAACGGATGGTGCGCGAGGTGCCTTTACAAGCCCAAGACCCATTCATTACCGCTTTGATAGATGTGTGACCGTACGTGAAATGGCACGACTGCATGGATTTCCGGACTGGTTTCGATTCAATGTCACTAAATGGCATGGAGCCCGGCAGATTGGGAATGCAGTCCCACCGCCGCTGGCGTATGCAGTAGCCACTCAGATTCTAAAGGCACTCAATTTCGAGCAAATTCAGCCCAATGAAGTAATGAGTTTAGGTAATCCTCAACTTCTTGAATTGGATTTGACATCAGCTGCAAAGTACTTTGATGTGGTTGCTCCACCCTCGCGCCGAGATCGCAAAAGCGGGGCCACCAAGCGCAAACAGATTGATATAGAGGAGAGCTTGGGTAACCAACATTCACTGGAGTTTATCAAGCATGGATAAAAAGTTGAATCGTTATAGTCAGTTGGTGGAGAAAATTTTTACGGATCGCTACCAAGCAGGCGATGTTGCTGTGAATTTTAGCCGTTCTGATATCGAGTTGGCGTCCGCTGAGCTTGACGTGAGTTTGCCAAAAAATATCGGCGATGTTCTATATTCCTTTCGATTCCGAAATAAGTTGCCAGAGTCAATTGTCGCCACTCAACCAGTTGGGAGGGAGTGGGTGATTGAGCTGGCTGGTAGAGCAATGTACCGGTTTATTTTGGTGAAAATAAATCGGATTGTCCCGCGTGATGATCTGATTCTTATTGATCTGCCAGATGCAACTCCAGAAATTATCAGAAAATACGCATTGGATGACGAGCAAGCCTTGTTGGCAATTGTTCGATACAATCGATTAATTGATACCTTTTTAGGTCTCACCACTTATAGTCTGCAAAATCATCTGCGTACAACTGTCAAAAATGTGGGTCAGATCGAAATTGATGAGTTGTACGTGGGGATGGATAAGCGAGGATGTCACTATGTGATTCCTGTGCAAGCTAAGGGTGGCAAAGATCAAATTGGCATTGTTCAAGTTGTTCAAGATATTCGATTTGCAGAGGCAAAATTTCCCGGCATGAAATGCCGAGCAATCGCGGCACAGTTTATGCAAGATCAAGTCATCGCACTATTTGAACTCACTGTACAAGAAGGGGAGGTCAGAGTCGTAGACGAACGGCACTATCGGCTAGTATCTTCTTCCAAGCTGGACAATGAGCGTCTGATTGACTATGGCAGGGATTAAATTCCCCACCAAACTTAAAGTCTCATTTTTTCGCAGAGCACTTTGACCAAGTCCTGCTGAAAGACTTAAAACACCCGCCCTTCCTCCAGATGCGTGCGCGTGCCATTGAGCACATAGTCCCCCACCACCCGCGTCTTATGCAGCAGCGGGTTGTGGCTGAAGATGGTGCGCAGGTTGCGCCAATGGCGGTCCAGGTTCAGTTGGCGCGAGGTGGCGGAGGCGCCGCCCACTTCAAACAGGCGCTCGCCGGCATTCAGCGCCAGGCGGCTGACGACCAGCTGGGTCTGCGCGGTGGCCAACGCGCCTTGTAGCACGACATCGTCCGCGCTTTGCGGCGCATGCACGATGGCATAGGCGCCCTGGTCCAGTTGGCGGGCGTTGGCGGTGATCAAGGCATCGATCGCATAGCTGGCAGAGGCCAGCTCGCCGACGACGGCCTGCACAAAGTGGTCGTCGCGTGAGCGCTCGGCCGGGCTGTGCATCGCAGGCCGGCCCAGCTGCAGCACATAGTGGCGCGCATCGGCCAGGATATTGCGCACAATGCCGGCGGCAGTGGCGACCAGGATCAGCTGGCGCAGCGCAGACGCATGGCGGCCCGCCAGGTTGTCGCGCGCGCCGGGGCTGATTTCGTCGTCATAGACCAGCACATGGTTCAGCTCCAGGCTGCCGCTGGCCGTCAGCCGCTGGCCCATGCCATCCCAGTCGTCAAGCACCCGCACGCCTTCGCGCTGCACGGGGATCACGGCATTGACGCCCTGGCCCTCGTCATTGACGGCAAAGACGTTGAAGTAATCTGCATAGGCCGTGCCGGTGGCGTAGTACTTCTTGCCATTCAGCCGGTGGTGCAGCCCTTCGCGCAGCAGGGTCGAGGTGCTGATGCCGGCGCGGGCCGTGCCCAGCTCGGTAAAGGCGCCGCCAAACAGCTTGCCCTGCAAGGCCCAGGCGTTCTGGCGATGGGCCAGGGGCGATGGCTTGGTATCCAGCCGCAGCAGCTCCGTGGTGTTGAAGTGGGTGCGCAGCGCATGCGCCACGTTGGAGTCAGCAGCAGCCAGGGTGCTGACCACCTCGATCACATCGGCCACCGATCCGCCCGGTCCGCCCTGTTCACGGCCAATGCGCAGGCCGCCCAGGCCCGATGCGCGAAGCAGGTCAAACGCCGCCCAGGGCGGCTCGCGCAGCAGCTCGCGCTGTGCAGCGCCTTGGCCGATATCGGCCGCCAGCTGGGGCAGGCGGGCCAGCAGGTCATCGCGGCTGGGGTGGCTGGTGCGCAAGGGAGGAACAGAGGCATTCATGGCGGTGGCCTTTTGGGGTTTTTAAGCGGCTGCCGGCGTGGGGGTAGCCGCGACATAGGGCACACGGCCTTCGACCGGGTGGCCGGGGTCGGTAAAGCCCAGGGTGGAGGGGTGGCCGGCAGCCACCAGGCGGTTGACCAGGGCCTCGTCATCGGCGGTGAACTGGTAATCGAGCGCACGGATGTAGCCATCCCACTGCTCGGGCGTGCGCGGGCCGGCGATCGCGGCGGTCACCAGGCGGTTGTTCAGCACCCAGGCCAGCGCAAAGTCCACCGGGCTGATGCCGCGCTCGTCGGTGTGCTTCTTGATCTCAGCGGCAATGTCGATGGACTCGGGGCGCCACTCGGTCTCCAGCATGCGCTTGTCCAGCCGCGCGGCGCGCGAGCCAGGCTCGGCCGCTTCCACATTCGGGTACTTGGCGGTCAGCACGCCCCGGGCCAGCGGGCTGTACGAGACCACGCCCAGGCCATAGGCGGCAGCAGCGGGCAGTTGCTCGGCCTCGGCCGTGCGGTTGACGATGTTGTAAAGCGGCTGGCTGGCGATGGGGCGGTCTATGCCTTCGGCATCGGCCAGGTGCGCCACCTCGGCAATGCGCCAGCCGCGAAAGTTGGACAGCCCGAAATAGCGCAGCTTGCCCGCGCGCACCAGGTCGCCAATGGCGCGCACTGCCTCGCCCAGCGGCGCATCAAAATCGGCGCGGTGAAAGTAGAGCAGGTCGATGTAGTCGGTGCCCAGGCGGCGCAGGCTGTTGTCGACCGACTCGATGATCCATTTGCGCGAGGTGCCGCGCCGGTTCGGGCCCTCGCCCAGCGGATTGCCGAACTTGGTGGCCAGTACCCAGTCATGGCGGTCCTGGGCCAGCGCGCGGCCCACCACCTGCTCGGTCACACCCTTTTGGTAGACGTCGGCCGTGTCGATGAAGTTGATGCCCTGGGACTTGGCCGTGGCGATGATGGCGTGCGCAGTCTGCTCATCGGTTGGGCCGCCGAACATCATGGTGCCCAGTGCGAGGCGGGAGACTTTGAGGCCGCTGCGGCCGAGATAACGGTAGGTCATGGCAATGGAGAAAACAAAGGGTTAGTGGACAAAAGAGATGACGGAGGTCTGCGTGTCAGCGGTCTGCGGAGCCTGCGGATGGTGGCAGGCCACCAGGTGGCCGTTGCCGCTGTCGCTGAGCAGCGGCTCCTGCGTGGTGCACAGCGCGGTGGCGCGCGGGCAGCGCGGATGAAAGCGGCAGCCGCTGGGCAGGTTTTGCGGGCTGGGCAGGTCGCCGCCCAAGGGGGCAGCCTGGCGGTGGCGGCTCGGGTCCGGTACCGCATCGAGCAGCGCTTGGGTGTAGGGATGGCGCGGGGCGCTCCACAAGCTGCGGCGGTCGGCACTCTCCACGATGCGGCCCAGGTACATCACCAGCACCCGGTCGGCAAAGTACTGCACGACCGACAGGTCATGCGAGATGAACAAATAGGACAGGCCGAACTCGCGCTTCATCTCGACCAGCAGGTTCAGGATCTGCGCCTGGATCGACAGGTCCAGCGCCGAGACCGGCTCGTCGCAGACCACCAAGTCGGGCTGCAGCATCAGCGCGCGGGCAATGCCCAGGCGCTGGCGCTGGCCGCCCGAGAACTCATGCGGGTAACGCCCCAGCGCACTGCGCGGCAGGCCCACGCGGTCTAGCAGGCGCTCCACCTGGCGGCGGCGCTGGGTGCGGTCGCCCAGGCCATGCACCTGCAGCGGCGTCTCCAAAATGCTGCCGATGCTGTGGCGCGGGTTGAGCGAAGCAAACGGGTCCTGGAAGATCATCTGCATGCGCTTGCGCAGGCTGCGCAAGCGCGCGCCTTGCAAGGGCAGGATGTCTTCGCCATCCAGCGCCACCTGGCCGGCCGTGGGGGTCTCCAGCCGCAGCAGGCTGCGGCCGAGGGTGGATTTGCCGCAGCCCGATTCGCCGACCAGGCCGACGGTCTCGCCCTTGGCAATGCTGAACGACACCCCATCGACGGCGCGCAGCACGCCCTTGGGCAGTTTGAAATGGGTCTGAAGATCGCTGACAGTCAGCAGGCTCATGGCAGTCCTAGGCAAGGTGGGCGCTGCGTGCAGACGCAGGCAGGGTGATGGGGCAGGCGCTGAGGCGTTGCGGGCCTGCTGCTTGCAAGGGCGGCACAACGCTGTGGCAATAGGCCTGGGCGCGCGGGCAGCGCGGAGCAAAGGCGCAGCCGGCCTGGCCGTTGGCCGAGGTGATGCTGCCGCGAATCTCGGTCAGCGGGCCATCGAGGTAGTGCGCGCCGGGCTGCAGCCGGGGCGATGCCGCCAGCAGGCCCTGGGTGTAGGGGTGCAGGGGCTCGTCAAACAGCGGGCCGGGGCGGGCCTGCTCCACCTCGCGGCCGGCATACATCACCACCACGCGGTCGGCCCATTGCGACACCACGCCCAGGTCGTGGGTGATCAGGATCAGGCCCATCGACAGCTCCTTGCGCAGCCGGTCGAGCAGGTCCAGCACCTGGGCCTGGATGGTCACATCCAGCGCGGTGGTGGGCTCGTCGGCAATAAGCAGGCGCGGGCGGCAGGCAATCGCCATCGCAATCATCACGCGTTGGCGCATGCCGCCCGAGAGCTGGTGCGGAAAATCATCGACCCGGCGCTGCGGATCGGGGATGCGCACGGTATCGAGCAGCTCGATGGCGCGCAGCCGCGCGGCCTTGGCGCTCAAGCCCTCGTGCTGGCGCAGCACCTCGGCGATCTGCCAACCGATGGTGTAGACCGGGTTCAGCGAGGTCATCGGCTCCTGGAAGATCATGCCGATCTCGCGCCCGCGCAGCTGGCGCATCGCGCGCTCATCGAGCGCCAGCAGGTCCTGGCCGTTGAAGCGGATCTCGCCTTGCGCAATGCGGGCCGCGCGCGGCAGCAGGCGCATCAGCGCCAGCGCGGTGAGTGATTTTCCCGAGCCCGATTCACCGACGATGGCCAAGGTCTCGCCCGCCTGCACGCTGAAGCTCAGCCCACGCACCGGATCGAGTTGCGGAAAACGGATGCTCAGGCCGCGCACATCCAGCAAAGAGGTTTCGGACATTCAGCGCTCCTGCGACAGACGGGGGTTGAGGGCATCGTTCAAGCCATCACCAATCAGGTTGAAGGCCAGCACGGCAAACACGATGGCCAGGCCCGGTGCTGCAGTCAGGTACCAGGCGGTGCGCAGCAGGTCACGGCCCATGCCGATCATGCTGCCCCAGCTGACCACGTTCGGGTCGCCCATGCCCATGAAGGACAGCGCCGATTCCAGCAGGATGGCCGAGGCCACCATGACCGACGAGGTGACGATGATGGGCGGCAGCGCATTGGGCAGCATCTCGCGCAGGATGATGCGGCTGTGCGAGTAGCCCAGCGCGCGGGCGGCCAGCACAAACTCCTTGTGGCGCAGCGCGCGGAACTCGGCCCGCACCAGGCGCGCCACCGTCGGCCAGGTCACCAGGCCAATGGCCACGACGATGGTGCTGATCGCCGGCTGGGCAATCGCCACCAGCACCACCAGCAAGATAAAGCTGGGTATCGTCTGGAACAGCACCACCACGCGCTGCAGCAGGTCATCAACCCAGCCGCCAAAGTAGCCGCTGACGGCGCCAATGCCAATGCCCAGGCTCAGCCCGATCAATGTGGCCGACACGCCCACCAGCAGCGACACACGCGCGCCGTGCGCAATGCCGGCCGCCACATCGCGGCCCATCGAATCGGTACCCAGCAGGTAGGCGGCATCCTGGCCGGGCCAGAGAAAGGGCTGGGCCACCATGTCCAGCGGGTCACCAGGAAAGAGCCAGGGCGCCGTCACCGCCAGCAGCAGCACGGCCAGCAAAAAGCCGCAGCCCAGCATGGCCGTGGGGTTGCGCAGGAACACGCGCAGCGCGCGGTAGCCCTGGCTGCCACTGCCGGCGTTGGCGGCACTGGTGCTGGTGCGCACCGCGTCGGGCGCATGCAGATTGGGCCAGGGCGCGGCATCGGGCTCGGCGTTGCTGGTGCTGCTGTGCGCCGCCTGTGCGGCCGCCAGCGGGTGGGTGGCAGCCGGGGGGATCGGCAGCGCCTGGGAAGAGGAAGACAAAGACATCAGCGCACCTCGATTCGGGGATCCAGCCAGGCATGCAGCAGATCGACCAGCACATTGGCGGCGATCACCAGCAGGGAAGAGAGAAAGAGCACGCCCATCAGCACGCTGAAATCGCGGCTCAGCACGGCCTCAAAGGCCAGGCGCCCCAGGCCGGGCCAGCTGTAGACGGTCTCGACCACGACCGCGCCGCCGAGCATGCCGCCCAGGTGCATGCCGGCCATCGTGGTGACTGGCAGCAGCGCATTGCGCAGCACATGGCGCAGGGTGATGCGCCAGGGCGAGAGGCCCTTGGCGGCGGCGGTGCGCACAAAGTCCTGCGACTGCACCTCCAGCATCGCCGCGCGGGTCAGGCGGGCATAGATCGCCACATAGAAGAGCGCGAGCGAGGTGGCCGGCAGCACCATGTAGCGCAGCTGGTCGAGCACGGCGGCCAGGCCACTCAGCTCGGAGCCAATGCTGGCCGAGCCGCCGCTGGGCAGCCAGCCGAGCTTGACCGAGAACAACACGATCAGCATCAGCCCGGTCCAGAAGCCCGGCACCGAATAGAACAGCAGCGACAGCACCGACAGCAGGCGGTCCGGCAGGCGGCCGGCAAAGTAGGCCATCGCCGTGCCCAGCGCAATGCCCAGGCTCAGGGCAATCGCCAGCGCCAGGCCCATCAGCAGCAAGGTGCTGGGCAGGCGCTGGCCGATCAGCTCCATCACCGGCATGTTGTAGCGCGGGGAGAAGCCCAGGCTGAAATGCGCCAGGTTGCCCAGGTAGGCCTGCAGCTGCTCCAGCACGCTCAAATCCAGCCCAAAGCGCGAGCGCAGTGCTGCCAGGGTTTCGGCCGTGGCCGCGCCGGATTCGCCGGCCATCACATCGGCTGCATCACCGGGGGTGAGCTGCAGCAGCAGAAAGTTCAGAATCGCTACGCCCAGCACCGTGGGCACTGCATATTTGGCATTGAACCAGAGCGATCGCAATAAACGTGGGGTGGTATTCATGCGCATTATTGATAGCGGGTAACCCTGTGCATGATAGGAGCGTTCCTGCCTTATCGCCCTTATTTGCAGCATGCCATTTCATATATCAAAAGGCGCAAACTAAATAACAAATATCGGTATCTGATTTTTATCGGTTGGTGCCTGCTCGCCAAAGTTTTTCGAGCTAATGCGCACCCGAAAACGCATATTTTGTTTGCTTGGCAGCACATGGCTGCAAGCTATAAGCGCTGGTGCTGGGCTGGTGTTGGTATTTGCATGCCAGCCTCGATGGCTGATTTTTAAATATGCAAATGCAAAATCGGCGCAAGAGCGGGCTGGTGATTCATGGGATTATTCAAGCCAATGCGGATGGTGAATGTCTGGTTTATCTATAGGCCGGTGCGCCATCCTTTGTATTGAAAACCCTTGGCCGCTCCATGAACTCTGCAATACCCCTGGCTACGCTCGCTGATCGAGAGACATTCGCCTCGCCACTGGAATTTCCGGACAGCCCCCTGTCGCAGGCTTTTGCGCAGCCGATTCTGCTGGGCCTGTTTCTGCCGATCCAGGCAGGGGGCTGGAGTGCCTCGACCCTGCCGCGCAGCACCGACTGGCGCTTTGACTACAACAAGGACCTGGTGCTGAAGGCCGAGAGCCTTGGGTTCGACCTGGTGTTTGCGCTGTCACAGTGGCTGCCCAAGGGCGGCTATGGCGGGGTGTTCAATGGCGATGCGCTGGACTCGTTCGCCACCACGGCGGCGCTGACCTCGGTCACCCAACGCATCATGCTGATCTCGACCATCCATGTGCTCTATGGCCCGCTGCACCCGCTGCACCTGGCCAAGTGGGGCGCCACCCTGGACCATATCTCGGGCGGGCGCTGGGGCATCAATATCGTCACCGGCCACCGCGAGGTGGAGCACCAGATGTTTGGCTGGGACCAGATCGAGCATGACCGGCGCTATGACCTGGCCTCGGAGTTCATCGAGGTGGTGCAGCGCCTGTGGTCTTACGACGAGAACTACTCCTTCGAGGGCATCTCGCCCTGGAAGCTGGGCGGCGGCTTTGTCAGCCCCAAGCCGCGCTTTGGCCGGCCCGCGCTGGTCAATGCCACCGGCTCGGACGCCGGCATTGCCTTTGCGGCCCGGCACTCGGATCTGGTCTTTATCACCAGCCCCGGCGCCTCCGACTTTGCCCGCGCTATCGAGGTGCTGCCCGCCCATGCGGCCCGCGTCAAGCAAGAGGCGCGCAATGCCGGTCGCAACGTGCGCACCTTGCTCAACCCGATGGTTATCAGCCGCGATACCGAGGCCGAGACCTGGGCCTACCACGATGCCATCGTGGCCCACCAGGACCAGCGCACCCCGGACGGTTTCAGCAGCTTGAAGAGCGATGCCCATGCCTGGCGCGGCCGCACCGCCCTCGATGCCCCCAAGCGCCGCGCCATTGGCGGCAACATCGAAGTGATCGGTACGCCCGAGCAGGTGGTCGAGCAGTTTGTGCAGCTCAAGCGTGCGGGCATCGATGGGCTGCAACTGAGCTTTTTCGACTTCAAGCCCGATCTGGAATTTTTTGGCGACCGCATTCTGCCGCTGATGAAGCAGGCCGGCTTGCGTTTCTAGCGACAGCACCTGCGCTGCACTGCGCACAGCTTTATCCACAGACTTTCTCCGTCTCTCCCGTTTTTCTTTGCGCTTTTTGCGTGTTATCTGCGCTTTGACTGCGCCTTCTCTCCTGGACCATTGCCCATGCGAACTCTCTACAAAAACCTGGCCTGGGGCCTGCTGACCGCCAGCACTTTCGGCGCGGCCTATGCCCAGGCACCCGCCACGCCCGTCAAGGGCGGCACGGTCACCTCCGTCGTCGCGCAGGAGCCGACCTCGCTGGTGTCCTTTCTCGATACCAAGACCGACAACCGCGATGTCAGCGCCAAGATCACCGAAGGCCTGCTGCGCTATGACGCCAAGTTCCAGCCCCAGCCGCTGCTGGCCACGTCCTGGACGGTCAGCCCCGATGGTCTGCAGTACCGCTTCAAGCTGCGCGAGGGCGTCAAGTTCCATGATGGGCGCGACTTCAGCTCGGCCGATGTGCGCTACTCCTTCCTGACCCAGAAAAAGCTGGGCCCACGCGGCCGCATCACCTTGCAGAACCTGGAACGGGTCGATACGCCCGATGCGCACACGGCGGTGCTGGTGCTGTCCAAGCCTGCGCCGTTTCTGCTCAAGTCGCTGTCGTCGGCAGAGCTGCCGATCGTGCCGGCGCACCGCTATGGCGATGGCGACCCGCTGGGCAGCCCCAACGCCAATGCGCCGGTGGGCACGGGTCCCTTTATCTTTGAGCAATGGGTGCGCGGCAGCCATGTGATCCTCAAGCGCAACCCCCACTACTGGCGCCCGGGTGTGCCCCATGTGGACCGGGTGGTGATCCGCTTTGTGCGTGACCCGGCCGCGATCTCGGCGGCCATCGAAACGGGTGAGGCCGATGTGGCGCAGAACCTGGCCCTGGCCGACCTGGGCCGCTTGCTGCAAAAGCCCAACCTCAAGCTCGATGCCAGCTATGACGCGTTCCTGAACAATGCGTCGTTCCTGGAGTTCAACGTCGAGAACCCGGTGCTGGCCAAGCCCGAGGTGCGCCATGCGATTGCCCATGCGGTCGACCGCAACTTCATCGTCAACAACGTCTACTACAAGCAGGCCGAGCTGGTGAACTCGCCCGTCCCCAAGGTGCTGGGCGCCTATTACGACGACAGCCAGTTCAACTACGGCTTTGATGTGGCCCGCGCCAACCAGCTGCTCGACAGCGCTGGCTACCCGCGCCAGGCCAACGGCCAGCGCTTTGCGCTCAAGCTCACCTACATCCCCGGCGCGCAGTTCAAGCAGACGTCCGAGTACCTGCGCTCGGCGCTGAACCGCGTGGGCATCAAGGTGGACATCCTGGACGGCGACCTGCCCACCTTCCTCAAGCGCGCCTACACCGCCCGTGAGTTTGACCTGAACCTCAACGGCCTGGGCCGCTTGTTTGATCCATCGGTGGGCGTGCAGCGCATCTACTGGTCCGACGGCATCAAGAACCCGCTGATCTGGATCAATGCCTCGCACTACAACAACCCGCAGGTGGACAACCTGTTCCGCCAGGCCGCCGTCGAGGTGGACGAGGCCAAGCGTGCCGCCCAGTTCCGCGAAATCCAGCAGATCGTCGGCCGTGATCTGCCGGTCTACCCGATCGCCACCGTGCCCTCTGCGCTGCGGGTACACAGCACGCGGGTGCATGGGCTCAACAACAGCATTGACCTGACGTCTGGAGACTTTTCTGACCTGTGGCTGGAGGCTAGCAAATGACGACGACCATCGACTTTCCCAACGAAACCACCCTCGGTGAGAGCGCGGCAGCGGCCCAGGGCATTGCCGCCAGCCTGGCCTTTGCCAGCGCCCGTGCGCAGTTGCAGGCACTGGCCGATGGCCGCGTCAGCGCAATGGAGCTGCTGGAGCAGGCGCTGGCCCGCATCGAGCGCCATGACGGCGCGCTCAATGCGATCCCGGTGCGGGCGATTGAACAGGCCCGGCGCGATGCCCAGGCGGCCGATGCCGCCTTGCAGCGGGGCGAGCGCAAGCCACTGCTGGGCCTGCCGATCACCGTGAAGGAAAACTTCGACGTTGCGGGCCTGCCCACGACCGTGGGCAACCCGGACTACCGCAGCAATATCGCCCGGCAGGATGCGCCTGCGGTGGCGGCGTTGCGGGCGGCCGGCGCGGTGTTGATTGGCAAGAGCAATGTGCCGCTGGCGCTGAGCGATCTGCAAAGCTACAACGCGGTCTACGGCAGCAGCAACAACCCCTGGGATCTGCAGCGCACGCCCGGTGGCTCATCCGGCGGCAGCGCGGCGGCCGTGGCGGCGGGCTTTGTGGCGCTGGAGCTGGGCACCGACATTGGTGGCTCGGTGCGCATCCCCGCGCACTTCAACGGCGTCTTTGGCCACAAGACCAGCTATGGGCTGATCTCGATGCGCGGCACCGGCGCACCACAAGGGCGCTTCAGCGCACGTGATCTGTCGGTAGCCGGGCCGCTGGCGCGCAGCGCGCTGGATCTGGAGCTGGCGCTGGAGCAGCTGCTCAACCTCGATCCGCTGCAGGCCAAGGGCTGGCAGGTGAGCCTGCCAGCGCCGCGCCAGCAGCGGCTGCAGGATTTTCGGGTGCTGGTGCTGGATGCCTGGCCGGGCCAGGAGGCGAGCCTGTCCGAGCAGCTGGTGATTGCCAGGGTCGTCAGCGCCTTGCAAGCCCAGGGCGTGCAGACCACGCAGTGGCGCGATCTGCCGCCTGCGCAGCGCCCCGACCTGAGTGAGCAGCACCGCACGTACCGCAGCCTGCTGGGCTCGTCCGTCGCCAATGGGGCGCCGCTGACCGAGGCCCAGCAGCAGCGCCTGGCCGAGCTGGAGCCCGACGACCGCAGCGCCGAGGCCGCTTTGCTGCGCGCGCCCAGCCTGCCCCATGCCACCTGGCTGCAGGACAACGAGCACCGCCATGCGCTGAGCCACCAGTGGGAGCAGCTGTTCAAGGACTATGACGTGGTGCTGACCCCCGTGGCGCCCACGCCCGCCTTTGCGCACCAGCAGCAAGGCCACAAGGAAGAGCGCCGCTTTCCGGTGGCCTATGCCGATGGGGTGCGCCATATCGGCTTTCGCGAGCTGTTTTACTGGGCCGGCTTGCCGGTGCTGCCAGGCCTGCCTGCGACCAGTTTCCCGGTCGGGCTGGACGATGACGGCCTGCCGGTCAGCGCCCAGGTGGTGGGTCCTTATCTGGAAGACCGCACCACGATTGCCTTTGCCCATGCCTGGGAGCAGGCCCAGGGCGGCTATGTGGTGCCGCCCCGCTATGCGCAGGGGGATGCATGAGCGCCGTGCTGCAAGCGCTGCAGCAGCCCCTGGATACGGCCAGCCCGGGCCCGGCCTTGGACGAGGCCCGCTTGCTGGCCCGCGCGCAGGCGCTGATCGGCGAGCTGGCCGCACTGGCGGAGGCGCATGACGCCAGCGGCGCGGCGCCAGCCCCCCAATTTGCGCTGCTGCACCAGGCCGACTTGCTGCGGCTGACCATTGCCCGCGAGGCCGGTGGCCATGGCGCCGGCCTGGCCAGCGCGCGTGCAGTGGTGGGTGCCATTGCCCAGGGCGACCCGGCAGTGGCCTTGATTTTGGCGATGCACTACAGCAACCATGCGGCCATTGCCCGCTCGCAGCGCGCAGCGCAGGGCGAGTGGCCGCCGGCGCTGGGGGATGAGCTGATAGCGGCCAGCCTGCAAGGCCCCGCCTTGCTCAACGCCGCCCAGGTGGAGCCGGAGCTGGGCTCGCCCTCGCACGGCGGCCTGCCGGCGGCGCGGGCCAGGCGCGTGGCCGGTGGCTGGCAACTGAGCGGCCACAAGGTCTATGTGACCGGCGGGCCGCTGTTGGCCTGGATCAGCGTGCTGGCCGTGACCGACGAGCCCGAGCCGCGCCTGGGCAGCTTTGTGCTGCCCCGAGATACGGCCGGTGCCCGCCTGCTGGACACCTGGAACCCCATGGGCATGCGCGCCACCGTCAGCCAGGATTTGGTGCTCGACGGCGCCTGGGTGCCCGACCACCATGCGGTGGGCCTGCGCCCGGCCAGCCTGGGCCTGCAGCGCGAGGCCCATGGCATTGCCTGGTACTTCAGCCTGGTGGCCACGGTGTATGACGGCGCGGCGCGCTCGGCGCGCGATTGGCTGGGTGCGTTTTTGAACCAGCGCCGCCCCAGCGCACTGGGCGGTGCCAACCTGGCATCGCTCCCCACCGTGCAGGAAAAGTTTGGCGAGATCGAGCTGCTGCTGCAGACCAGTGACTGGCTGCTGGACAGCCATGCCCGCGCCTACGACAGCGGCACTGCCCCCGATGGCCTGGTCGCCGTGGCCAAGCATGTGGCGGTGGACAACGCTTTGCGCGTGGTGCAGCTGGCGCTGGAGCTGGCCGGCAACCACGGCCTGGCGCGCCGCAATCCGCTGGAGCGCCATCTGCGCAATGTGCTGTGCAGCCAGATCCATTCACCCTCCAACAGCCTGATCCGCAGCAACAGCGGCCGTGCGGCCTTGCAAAAGCGCCAGGCCGCTGCCTGAGCGCCGCCCTGTTTTTACCCTTGGTACCTCGCATGTCTATTGATTCCGATTTCTCGCTCGCCACGCGCCGCCACTTCATGCTGGCCGCTGCTGCCACCGGCATCGGCACGGCAGTCCCCAGCCTGGCCTGGGCGCAGGACAAGCCGCAAAAGGGCGGCACCTTGAACCTGCTGCTCTTTCCCGAGCCACCGACCCTGACGACGATTGCGCACACTGCCGGCTCGTCGGTGACGATCTCGGGCAAGGTCACCGAGGGGTTGCTGACCTATGACTTCAACCTCAACCCGCAGCCGCAGCTGGCCGTGGCCTGGTCGATCAGCCCCGATGGCCTGGTCTACCGCTTCCAGCTGCGCCAGGGCGTCAAATGGCACGACGGCAAGCCCTTTACCTCGGCCGATGTGGTGCACTCGATTGCCTTGCTCAAGGAGTTCCACCCCCGGGGCCGTGCCACCTTTGCCGGTGTGGCCGAGGTGCAGGCCCCCGATGCCCACACCGTGGTGCTGCAGCTGAGCCGGCCCATCCCGTACCTGATCACGGCGCTGGCGGCCTCGGAGTCGCCCATCGTGCCCAAGCACCTGTATTCCAGCGGCCGGGCCGATACCAACCCGGCCAACAATGCGCCGGTGGGCACGGGCCCCTTTGTGTTCAAGGAATGGGTGCGCGGCAGCCATGTGATCTACGAGCGCAACCCAAATTATTGGGATGGCGACAAGCCCTATATCGACCGGCTGGTGGTGCGCTTTATCCCCGATGCCGCCGCGCGCACGGCGGCAATCGAAAGCGGCCAGGTGCAGATTGCGCCCAGCTCGCCAGTGCCCTTTGCCGAGGTGGAGCGCCTGCGCGCCAAGCCCGGTTTGCAGTTCGAGACCCGGGGCTATGAGTACATCAACAGCGTCTACCGGCTGGAGTTCAATCTGGAGAGCGAGCCGCTCAAGGACTTGCGCGTGCGCCAGGCCATTGCCCATGCGCTGCAGCGCGAAAACCTGCTCAAGGTGGCCTGGTACGGCCAGGGCAAGCTGACCACCGGGCCGGTGCACCCGGCGCTGAAGAAGTTCTATGTGCCCGATCTGCCGGTGCTGCCCTATGACCTGAAGCGCGCCGAGAAGCTGCTGGATGAGGCCGGCCTGACACGCGGCAAGGCCGGCGGCCAGTGGCGTGCGCGGCTGAACCTGACGCCTATCCCCAACGAAGGTGGCCAGCGCACTGGCGATTTCCTCAAACAGGCGCTGGGCCGCATCGGTATTGATGTGCAGATCAATAGCCAGGACTTTGCCACCTACATCAAGCGCATCTACACCGACCGGGCCTTTGACCTGCATGTGAGCGCGATGAGCAACACCTTTGACCCGACGGTGGGCATCCAGCGGCTGTACTGGTCCAAGAGCTTTCAGCGCGGGCTGCCGTTCTCCAACGGCGCGCACTACGCCAGCCCCGAGGTGGACCGCCTGCTGGAATCTGCCGCCGTCGAGATGAACGAGACCCAGCGCATCCGCGAGGTGGCGGAGTTCCAGAAACACATCGCCACCGACCTGCCCGACATCACCCTGGTCGCCCCCGACATCTACACCATTGCCGACAAGCGCGTGCGCAACCACACCGTGGGTGCGGATGGCGTGGCCGGCAACCTGGCCGGCGTCTGGCTGGCCGCGTCCTGATCCTTTTTGCCTAGGAGAAACCGATGACAAGCCCTTCCGAAACATCGAACGTACCAGGTCAACCACCCAGCTCCCTCTGGTACACCCGCTGCCCGGTGCCGTCGCCACTGGGCATTGCCGCGCAGCAAGGCTGGCTGCAAGAGGCCTTTGCGGCGCTGGGCATTGGCGTGGAGTCCATCTTTGACTCCAAGGACCGCAAGGTGCGCGAGAGCCATTTCGACCACAGCCTGCCCTGGTCCTTCCGCCAGGGCGGCAATATTCCGCCGATCTGGGCGCGGGCCAAGGGCCGCGATACGCGCCTGGTCGCCATCACCTGGACAGATGAGTTCCAGGCGCTGGTGACCCTGCCGGGCCGGGGCATCGACAAGCCCGAGGACCTGGCCGGCAAGCGCTTTGGCGTGCCCAGCCGGGTCAATGACCTGATCGACTTCCACCGCGCGACTGCCCTCAAGGGCCTGGTCTCGGGCCTGTCCCTGGTGGGCCTGCAGCACAGCGATGTTCAGCTGGTCGATCTGGTGATCGAGGAGTCGGTGATCCAGCAGCATGGCACGCCCAGCCTGTTCGGCCTGCGCCGCCGCCACCCGTATTTCCGCGAGGCCGAGGCCCTCGTGCGCGGCGAGGTCGATGCGATCTTTGTCAAAGGCGCCGAGGGCCTCTTGGTGGCCAACCTGATTGGCGCGCAGCTGGTCAGCGAGTTTGGCCGCCACCCCGATCCGCGCGTGCGCATCAACAATGGCACACCACGCACCCTGACGGTGGACGCTGCGCTGGCCGAGCAGCGCCCGGACCTGGTATTGGAGCTGCTGCGTGTGGTGCAGCGCGCCGGCCGCTGGGCCCAGGCCCATCCCGATGAGACCCTGCGCTTTGTGGCCCGCGAGATCGCCACCAGCGAAGAGGTCATCCTGGCCTCCAACGGCGCAGACCTGCACCACTACCTGGGCATCAGCCTGGAGCCGGAGCTGGTCGAGGCGATCGGCTACTTCAAGGACTTCTTGCTGGAGTGGGGCTTTTTGCCGGCCGACTTCTCGGTGGCCGACTGGGTGGATGCCCGGCCGCTGAACCGCTTGCTGGCCGAGAATGCAGCGCCGCAAACCGCTGCCGAGCCCGAGGCGCTGCGGGCATGAGTGCGAACCAGCATCCCCGCGTGCTGGTCTGCGGCGCCAGCGGGCGCCTGGGCCAGCTGCTGGTGCCGCGCCTGCTGGCCCGGCAGGCACGGCCAAGAGTATTCGTGCGCCAGGCCGCTACCGCCCATGCGCTATGGGGCGAAACCGTCGAGGTAGCGCAGGGCAGTTTTGAGGACGCTGCGGCCTTGGGCCAGGCCCTCGTTGGCATAGAGCGGCTGTTCCTGCTCTCTCCGATCACCCCGGCGCTGGCCGAGCAGCAGCTGCGTGTAATGGCGGCCGCGCGCGCAGCCGGTGTACAGCACATCGTCAAACTCTCCGGCTCGGACTGGACCATTGACCCGCCTGGCCATTCGCTGTCCGGCGATGCCCATGGCCGCATCGAGGAGGGCCTGCAGGCCAGTGGCATCTCCCATGTTGTGCTGCGCCCCAATGCCTGGATGCAGGTGGGCCTGTCGCGCATTGCGGCTGATCTGCGCAGCGGCGATGTGCTCCGCTCCCCGCACCTGGGCGCTGGTGTCTCCTACATTGATGCCCGCGACATCGCCGATGTCGCCGTGGAGGCGCTGCTGAACCCCGAGCCCGCCCAGCAACGCCTGGGCGCACCCGGCCCCTGGGTGCTGACCGGCAACCAGGCACTGCGCCCACAAAAACTGGCCGAGATTGCATCGCGCCTGCTGGGCCGGCCCATTACCGCCGCCGCGCCAGTGACTGCCGCCGCCGCCGACCCGTTTATTGCGCAGGTGCATGGCGAGTTTTTTGCGCTGATGCGCGCGGGGCATGCAGCTGCGGTGACTGCCACGGTGCGGCGGGTGTTGGGGCGCGAGCCGCGGACGGTGGAGGGGTTTTTGGTAGAAGAGCGGAGGGCCTTGGCGCTGGCAGCTTGAGCGGGAGAGATTGGGCTGGCAGTGCCGGATGGACAACCTACGTCAGGAAAACAACGATGCATAGCACCCCCCGTACCACGAGCCTTGTGCTTAAGCCATGGCCAGGGAGGAGTCAGGCATTGTTGCTGCCTGAGGCTACTTTTGGATAAATGCCAACAAGTCAGCATTGATAGCATCGGCGTTCTCGGTATGCATGCCGTGCGAATAGCCCTTGTAGATTTTCAGCTCACTGTGTGCCAGCAGTTTGTCTTGCAGGACCGCAGCATTTTCATAGGGGACAACCTGATCATCATCACCTTGCAGCACCAAGGTGGGGACGGTGATGGCTTTCAAATCGGCTGTTTGGTCGGTCTCAGAAAAGGCCTTGATGCCTTCATAATGCGCTTTGGCGCTCCCCATCATGCCCTGGCGCCACCAGTTTTGAATAGTGCCTTGCACGGGTTTTGCACCGGGGCGGTTGTAGCCGTAAAAGGGTCCACTGGGCACGTCGATATAAAACTGCGCTCGATTGGCGGCCAGTGCAGTGCGGAAGCCATCAAACACTTCAACGGGTGTGCCTCCGGGGTTAGTCGGGGTCTTGACCATTAACGGTGGCACCGAACTGATAAGCGCTGCCTTTGCGACTCTTCCCTGGGCCTGGCCGAACTGGGCTACATAGCGTGCGACTTCACCACCGCCCGTGGAGTGACCCACGTGGATCGCATTCTTCAGGTTGAGATGCTCGGCTACCGCCGAGGCGTCGGCGGCGTAATGGTCCATGTCATGGCCTTCGCTGACCTGGCTGGATCGCCCATGGCCACGGCGGTCATGCGCGATGACCCGGAAGCCCTTGGCAACGAAGAACAGCATTTGGTTGTCCCAGTCGTCAGCGCTCAGTGGCCAACCATGGTGAAAGACAATGGGTTGTGCCTCTTTAGGCCCCCAGTCTTTATAGAAAATCTGGACGCCGTCTTTGGTGGTGGCAAAGGACATAAAAAGCTCCTAAGGGGTTGGAGAGGTGGAGTGGTGCATGGCATTGCGAAAGGTAGAGCAATTTCATGGCACAACGGTGTAAGACGATTCCAGGGGCTAGCGTGCGGGCATGGCTGAGTTGCATTAGGTTGCCGCATTTCTCGCCGGTAGCCCAGCCCCTCATCTCAGGTCGAAAACACGTTTACGGGGCGTTCTGCACAACCGCGCAGCTCCATCACGCTGATACGCCTAGGCGTAGCTGGATGGCGAAAGTCCGATATAGGGCGATAGCGCGTTAGTGGGCTTCCCCCAGTTTCCCGGACGCTTTGCCTAGCCCTTTAAACGTTGCCGCTCCTCGAATTGAACCGGGCTAAGGTAGTTCAATTTTGAGTGTTTCCTGAACGGGTTGTAGAACCGCTCAATGT
>Ga0308168_1000339_pt1 | contig 62400 bp, 51 predicted proteins | sample PhyCR2_FD_202133 | JGI IMG/M metagenome (GOLD analysis project Ga0308168, IMG submission 202133) | Phyllosphere microbial communities from UC Gill Tract Community Farm, Albany, California, United States - DLSLRC.R2 | ecosystem: Host-associated > Plants > Phyllosphere > Unclassified | place: USA...
GGTCCAACTCCCAAATAGTTCTATGAGGACAATTCAAAGGCCGAGGAATATGCCCTTTTCGCCTTCGGTTGTCAATGGATTTGTGCAAATAAGCGCCGGTCAAACAGTGGCACTTGATTACGTTTCGATGGCGCAAGATTCTATCAGCTTCGGCCTGGCGAATACAGCTTATTCACAAGAAAAATAACATCCCCCGCCGGATCAGCACCATACAGAACGAAATGGTAAGAAGAAAGCATGAAAGCCCGTATTCGTGGGTTAACCTTCAGGGCTGTACAAGGTATAATCCGTCGGTTTCCACCAATTTGAGCCAGCCATGAAGTTTATCCGCGGCATACATAACCTGAGAGAGCAGCATCGAGGCTGCGTACTGACCATTGGCAACTTCGATGGTGTACATCGTGGCCACCAGGCGCTGCTGGCACAACTGTGCAAAGAAGGGCGCCAGCGTGGTTTGCCGGTGATGGTCATGCTGTTTGAGCCCCAGCCGCTGGAGCTGTTTGCAGCAGATAAAGCCCCTGCACGGCTGACACGTCTGCGGGAAAAGGTGCGCTACCTTGCACAGGCCGGTGTTGATGCCGTCCTCTGTGTGCGTTTCGATCGCCGATTCGCTGCCTATACCGCACAAAGTTTTGTCGCTGACCTGTTGGTGGATAAACTCGGCGTGCAGTTCCTGGCGGTAGGTGATGATTTCCGCTTTGGCGCTGGTCGCCAGGGAGATTTCCTGTTATTACAGAATGCTGGCGTCGAATATGGTTTTGATGTCATCAGCACCCAGACTTTTTGTGATGATGGTAAACGCATAAGCAGTACGGCAGTGCGCCAGGCGCTGGCAGAGGATGACCTGCCGCTGGCCAATGCGTTGCTGGGTCGTCCCTTCAGTATTTCCGGCCGCGTAGTGCATGGTGATGCGCTGGGCCGCACTATTGGTTTTCCTACCGCTAACCTGCCGCTTAAGCGTACGGTTTCCCCGGTAAAAGGGGTCTACGCCGTTGAGGTGCTGGGATTAGTTGAGCATCCGCTTCCTGCTGTTGCCAATATCGGGACACGACCGACTGTTTCTGGGGTACGTCAGCAACTGGAAGTGCACCTGCTGGACGTGACGATGAATCTGTACGGCCGCCATATTGAAGTGGTGTTGCGAGACAAAATACGTAACGAGCAGCGTTTTGCTTCGCTCGATGCGCTGAAAGAACAAATTGCTAACGATGTGGTGACTGCCCGACGCTTTTTTGGGCTGAACGCATCGGTTTAAGTGTAAACAGAACCGACATACGGAACCGAGAATCTGATGAGTGACTATAAATCTACCCTGAATTTGCCGGAAACGGGGTTCCCGATGCGTGGCGATCTGGCCAAACGCGAACCGGGTATGCTGCAACGTTGGTATGATGACAAGCTGTACGGCATCATTCGCGAAGCCAAGAAAGGGAAAAAAACCTTTATCCTGCACGATGGCCCTCCTTACGCCAACGGCAGCATTCATATTGGTCACTCCGTTAACAAGATTCTGAAAGACATTATCGTTAAGTCGAAAGGCATGGCGGGCTATGACTCGCCTTATGTACCGGGTTGGGACTGCCACGGTCTGCCTATCGAGCATAAAGTTGAGCAGATGATCGGTAAGCCGGGAGAGAAAGTCAGCGCCGCTGAGTTCCGTGCTGCCTGCCGCAAATACGCTGCCGAGCAGGTGGAAGGGCAGAAAGCCGACTTTATCCGTCTGGGTGTGTTGGGTGACTGGGATCGTCCGTATCTGACAATGAACTTCCAGACCGAAGCCAATATTATCCGTGCGCTGGGTAAAATCATCGGTAACGGGCACCTGCACAAAGGGGCCAAGCCGGTACACTGGTGCCTGGACTGCCGTTCTGCCCTGGCTGAGGCGGAAGTGGAGTACTACGATAAAACCTCTCCGTCTATCGATGTCATGTTCAATGCGACTGATAAAGAGGGGGTACAGGCCAAATTTGCGGCAACGAATGTTGACGGCCCGATCTCGCTGGTGATCTGGACTACCACGCCGTGGACCATGCCGGCTAACCGCGCTATCTCACTGCATCCTGAATTCGACTACCAGCTGGTACAGATTGAAGGCCGTGCTCTGATCCTCGCCAAAGAGATGGTTGAGAGCGTGATGCAGCGCGTTGGTGTTGCCGCCTGGACCGTGCTGGGCGAAGCGAAAGGGGCAGACCTGGAGCTGATGGGCTTCCAGCATCCGTTCCTCGACCATACCTCTCCGGTTGTGCTGGGTGAGCATGTCACGCTGGAAGCCGGTACCGGTGCGGTCCATACCGCACCAGGCCATGGCCCGGACGACTATGTTATCGGTCAGAAATACGGTATCGAAGTGGCTAACCCGGTCGGCCCGGATGGCTGCTACCTGCCGGGAACCTACCCGACGCTGGATGGTGTGAACGTCTTTAAAGCCAACGATATGATCGTTGAACTGCTGCGTGAAAAGGGTGCTCTGCTGCACGTTGAGAAACTGTTCCACAGCTATCCACACTGCTGGCGTCATAAAACGCCTATCATCTTCCGCGCCACGCCACAGTGGTTTATCAGCATGGATCAGAAGGGCCTGCGTGCGCAGTCGCTGAAAGAGATCAAGGGCGTGCAGTGGATCCCGGACTGGGGTCAGGCACGTATTGAATCGATGGTCGCGAACCGCCCTGACTGGTGTATTTCCCGTCAGCGTACCTGGGGCGTGCCGATGGCGCTGTTCGTCCATAAAGACACCGAACAGCTGCACCCGGATTCGCTGGAGCTGATGGAGAAAGTGGCGAAGCGGGTTGAGCAGGACGGCATTCAGGCATGGTGGGATCTTGATGCCCGCGACCTGATGGGCGCCGATGCTGACAACTACGTTAAAGTCCCGGATACCCTGGACGTCTGGTTTGACTCCGGTTCAACCAGCTACTCGGTCGTCGATGCCCGCCCTGAATTTGACGGCAATGCCCCTGACCTGTATCTGGAAGGATCGGATCAGCACCGCGGCTGGTTTATGTCCTCACTGATGATCTCGACCGCGATGAAAGGCAAAGCGCCTTACCGTCAGGTACTGACGCACGGCTTCACCGTCGATGGTCAGGGCCGTAAGATGTCCAAGTCACTGGGCAATACTGTCAGCCCGCAGGATGTGATGAACAAACTGGGCGCCGATATTCTGCGCCTGTGGGTCGCCTCTACGGACTACTCCGGTGAGATCGCCGTATCCGACGAAATCCTTAAACGCTCTGCCGACAGCTATCGCCGCATCCGTAACACCGCACGTTTCCTGCTGGCAAACCTTGCCGGTTTTAATCCGGAAACCGATAGGGTGAAACCGGAAGAGATGGTGGTGGTGGATCGCTGGGCCGTTGGCCGTGCGCTGGCGGCACAGAATGATATCGTAGCCTCGTATGAAGCTTATGACTTCCATGAAGTCGTGCAGCGTCTGATGCAGTTCTGTTCGGTTGAGATGGGCTCCTTCTACCTGGATATCATCAAGGATCGTCAGTACACCGCGAAGGCCGATGGCCTGGCGCGTCGCAGCTGTCAGACGGCGCTGTGGTATATCGTGGAAGCGCTGGTGCGCTGGATGGCACCGATTATGTCCTTCACTGCCGATGAAATCTGGGGTTACCTGCCGGGTAAACGCAGCCAGTATGTCTTTACCGAAGAGTGGTTTGACGGGCTGTTCAGCCTGGAAGACAACCAGCCGATGAACGACAGTTACTGGGCAGAACTGCTGAAAGTACGCGGTGAAGTCAACAAGGTGATCGAGCAGGCCCGCGCTGATAAGCGGATTGGCGGGTCTCTGGAAGCCAGCGTGACGCTGTATGCTGACGCAGACCTGGCCGCGAAGCTGACCAGCCTGGGTGAGGAGCTGCGCTTTGTGTTGCTGACTTCCGGGGCGCAGGTTGCGGATTATGCGCAGGCCACCGCTGATGCACAGCAAAGCGAAGGGGTAAAAGGTCTGAAAATTGCCCTGAGCAAAGCGGAAGGCGAGAAGTGCCCGCGCTGCTGGCATTACACTAACGATATCGGCCAGAATGCTGAACACGCTGACGTGTGCGGCCGTTGTGTCACTAACGTCGCAGGCAGCGGCGAACAGCGTAAGTTTGCATGATGACTAAACCTGTTCTCTCAACCGGATTACGCTGGCTGTGGCTGGTGGTGTTGGTCATTGGCATCGATTTCGCCAGTAAGCAGTGGATTATGGATAATCTGATGCTGCACGAATCGATGCCGGTGATGCCATACTTTAACTTCTTCTATGCTCACAACTACGGCGCGGCGTTCAGCTTCCTCGCCGATAAAGGGGGCTGGCAGCGCTGGTTCTTTGCCGGCATTGCCATTGCTATCGTCGTGGTGCTGCTGGTGATGATGTACCGTACTCCAGCCACCAGTAAACTGAATAACATTGCCTATGCGCTGATTGTGGGTGGCGCAGTAGGTAACCTGTTTGACCGGTCATATCATGGCTTTGTGGTGGATTTCATCGACTTCTATGTCGGTGACTGGCACTTCGCCACGTTTAATATTGCCGACTGTGGTATCTGTATTGGTGCCGCGCTGATCGTGCTGGAAGGGTTCCTGAGCCCGGCCGGTAAACAGGCTAAGAATAAAGGGTAGGGCATGACCGATTCTGTACAGCGTAACAGCGAAGTGCTGGTACATTTCACCTTAAAGCTGGCGGACGGTTCCACGGCGGAATCGACGCGCAGCAACGGGAAACCCGCGCTGTTTTGTCTGGGCGATGGCAGCCTGTCAGAGGGGCTGGAAAGCCATTTGATTGGGCTGAAAACAGGCGATAAATGTGCCTTTGCGCTGGAAGCAGCCGATGCCTTTGGCGGCATCAGTCCCGATCTGGTTCAGTACTTCTCGCGCCGCGACTTTGTCGAGGCCGGGGAGCCGGAAATAGGTGCCATCATGCTGTTCAGCGGCATGGATGGTAACGAAATGCCGGGCGTGATCCGTGAGATTTCCGGGGATTCGATCACCGTGGATTTCAATCATCCACTGGCCGGACAGACTATTCACTTTGACGTAGAAGTGCTGGAGATTGATCCGGTACGGGAGACGAGCAATGCAGATCCTGCTGGCTAACCCGCGCGGCTTCTGCGCGGGCGTTGATCGCGCTATCAGTATTGTCGAGCGTGCGCTGGAGATGTATGGCGCCCCTATCTACGTGCGGCATGAAGTGGTGCATAACCGCTACGTGGTGAACAGCCTGCGTGAGCGTGGGGCGATTTTCATTGAGGAAATTGCTGAAGTGCCGGACGGGTCGATCCTGATCTTCTCGGCTCACGGCGTTTCTCAGGCCGTGCGTGCAGAAGCGAAAGCGCGTGACCTGACAATGCTCTTTGATGCGACCTGCCCGCTGGTCACCAAAGTGCATATGGAAGTCGCGCGTGCCAGCCGCAAAGGGACAGAAGCGATCCTGATTGGCCATGCCGGCCATCCGGAGGTAGAGGGCACGATGGGCCAGTACAATAACCCGAAAGGGGGCATGTACCTGGTTGAAGCGCCCGCGGATGTCTGGAAGCTACAGGTAAAAGACGAAAACAACCTGAGCTTTATGACGCAAACCACACTGTCCGTTGATGATACCTGTGAAGTGATTGACGCACTTCGCGCCCGCTTCCCGAAGATTATCGGTCCGCGTAAAGATGATATCTGCTATGCCACTACCAACCGCCAGGAGGCCGTGCGTACGCTGGCCCGGGATGCTGATGTGGTGCTGGTGGTTGGTTCGAAAAACTCCTCGAACTCAAACCGTCTGGCAGAGCTGGCACAGCGTGCCGGTAAGCTGGCACGCCTGATTGACTCGGCTGAGGATATTCAGGAAGAGTGGGTCAGAGGTGTGGGCTGTGTCGGGGTGACCGCTGGTGCTTCCGCACCCGATATTCTGGTGCAGCAGGTCATCCAGCGTCTCAATGAACTCGGCGGTGTTGATGCCATCGAACTGATTGGGCGTGAAGAGAATATCGTGTTTGAAGTGCCGAAAGAACTGCGCGTAGAGGTAAAGCAGATCACCTGAGGGCGGCTATCTTACTTGCTATTTTGAAGCTGGGCAGTGCTCACACTCCTCACGTACTACGTGTACGCTCCGGGTGTTGTGCGCTGTCCTTGTTCAAACGCGCTGCGCCGATGACGCCACGTTACGCCTGCCATGCTTAATCATTTCCTTTCCCCAATCCTGACGAAATCTGTTTTACTGATAATCCTCACGCGCTGGCGTAAAATTCTTATTATCCGTTTTTAGTTGTGGCGCAGAAGTTAACCGCTGGTTAATCTGGATGCGTTGTACATGCATAGAAATCTGTCAGGAATGAATAAATATGAGTAATGCAGCAATCCGTATCGCCATTGTGGGTGCCTCCGGGCGCATGGGACGCCAGTTAATCCAGGCGACGGTACAGGCTGAAGGGGCGTGTCTGGGAGCCGCGCTGGTGCGTTCAGCATCTTCCCTCGTAGGCGCTGATGCGGGCGAGCTGGCCGGTTGTGGCGTGCTGGGCGTGAACATCACCGATAACCTTGATGCGGTCGTGAATGACTTTGATGTACTGGTCGACTTTACCCGTCCTGAGGCTTCACTGCATTATCTGGACTTTTGCCGCCAGCATAAAAAAGCGATGGTGATTGGAACGACGGGGTTTGATGAGGCGGGTAAGGCGGCCATCAAAGCCGCCTCAGCGGATACCGCTATCGTATTTGCCGCTAACTTTAGCGTTGGCGTTAACCTGGTGCTGAAGCTGCTGGAGAAAGCAGCCAAAGTGATGGGTGACTATGCGGATATCGAAATTATTGAAGCGCACCATCGTCACAAAGTGGATGCGCCCTCAGGCACGGCGCTGGCGATGGGGGAGGCGATAGCAGACGCCATGAACTGGAACCTGAATGAGCATGCGGTCTATGCCCGTGAAGGCCACACTGGTGAACGCGAGGCACAGACCATTGGTTTTGCCACTGTGCGTGCCGGTGACATCGTCGGTGAGCATACGGCGATGTTTGCAGATGTGGGTGAGCGAGTAGAGATAACCCATAAGGCTTCAAGCCGTATGACCTTTGCGAATGGTGCGGTTCGTGCGGCAGTATGGTTGAAGGCGCATAAAGTTGGTCTTTATGACATGCGAAATGTGCTTAATCTTGATGATTTATAAGTGTTGTGTACCATCGTGATGTGGTTATTTCAATCATAAATATTTGATTGGAAGGGCAATAATTTTATTGCCCTTTTTGTTTTTTGTAAAAATGCGGCTTTTAAGTTTTCCGTGCATCTTAACTGATTTAATATCTTCTTTTTCGTATTTATTTCCTCTCTTCCTGTCTGTTTTTGACCATTTGGTCTGGTTTTTACCATTAACCGCCATGAAATAATTTACACCGAGGCAGGCAACCGATTTTATCACCAGGATATGTGGTGGTTTCAGGGTAAATGTTCCTGTTTTATCCTCAGTTAGTTAAAAATGACAGAAAAAGTGCCTCGCAGGGTAGACAACAGCGGGGGCGATCATTAGAATGCGCGCAATTTGCCAAAAACTGAGCAGTCAGGCAGTTTTTGCATTGATTTTGGGGTCATTCCTGAATTAATATGCAGATATTGTGACTGTTTATTCCCCTGGAGGATGTTTTGATTAAGTCAGCGCTATTGGTTCTGGAAGACGGAACCCAATTCCACGGTCGGGCCATCGGGGCTACCGGGTCGGCAGTGGGAGAAGTTGTTTTCAACACGTCAATGACCGGTTATCAAGAAATCCTCACTGATCCTTCCTATTCCCGCCAGATCGTCACTCTCACTTATCCCCATATCGGCAATGTCGGCACCAACGCCGCTGACGCAGAATCCACTCAGGTACACGCACAGGGTTTAGTTATCCGCGACCTGCCGTTGATTGCCAGCAACTACCGCAATGAAGAAGGCCTGTCGGACTATCTGACGCGCCACAACATTGTCGCTATTGCCGATATCGATACACGCAAGCTGACTCGTCTGCTGCGTGAAAAAGGGGCTCAGAATGGCTGCATTATCGCCGGAGACGCGCCGGATGCGGCAGAGGCGCTGGCCAAAGCAAAAGCGTTCCCGGGTCTGAAGGGTATGGACCTGGCGAAAGAAGTGACCGTGGCCCAGCCTTACAGCTGGCAGCAGGGTAGCTGGACGCTGGAAGGCGAACTGCCGGCACCTGCAGCGGCGGCCGATCTGCCCTTCCACGTGGTGGCTTACGACTACGGCGTGAAGCGCAATATTCTGCGCATGCTGGTGGATCGCGGCTGCCGCCTGACGGTCGTTCCTGCGCAGACCTCTGCTGAGGACGTTCTGAAGCTGAACCCGGATGGTGTTTTCCTCTCGAATGGTCCCGGCGACCCAGAGCCATGCGATTACGCCATTACTGCGATCAAACGCCTGCTGGAAACCGATATTCCGGTGTTTGGTATCTGTCTGGGCCATCAGCTACTGGCTCTGGCCAGCGGTGCAAAAACGGTGAAGATGAAGCTCGGCCACCACGGCGGTAACCACCCGGTGAAAGATCACGACAACAACACCGTGATGATCACCGCCCAGAACCATGGTTTTGCGGTGGATGACAGCAACCTGCCGGCAAACCTGCGCGTGACCCATACCTCGCTCTTTGATCATACGGTTCAGGGTATTCACCGCACCGATAAAGCTGCCTTCAGCTTCCAGGGCCATCCGGAAGCCAGCCCGGGTCCGCACGATGCTGCCCCGTTGTTCGATCACTTTATCGAACTGATTAAAGCCGCGAAATAAGATCGGGAGAGAAAGAGAATGCCAAAACGTACAGACATAAAAAGTATCCTGATCCTGGGCGCTGGCCCGATTGTCATCGGCCAGGCCTGCGAATTCGACTACTCCGGTGCCCAGGCCTGTAAGGCGCTGCGTGAAGAGGGTTACCGCGTTATTCTGGTGAACTCTAACCCGGCCACCATCATGACCGACCCGGACATGGCCGATGCAACCTATATTGAGCCGATTCACTGGGAAGTGGTGCGGAAGATCATCGAAAAAGAGCGCCCGGATGCAGTATTGCCGACCATGGGCGGCCAGACGGCGCTGAACTGTGCGTTAGAATTAGAGCGCCAGGGCGTGCTGGAAGAGTTTGGCGTAACCATGATTGGTGCTACCGCTGACGCGATTGATAAAGCCGAAGACCGCCGTCGTTTCGACGTGGCAATGAAAAAAATCGGCCTCGATACGGCGCGTTCAGGGATCGCCCACACCATGGAAGAAGCGCTGGCCGTGGCTGCTGACGTCGGCTTCCCGTGCATCATCCGACCTTCCTTTACAATGGGCGGCACCGGTGGCGGTATTGCCTACAATCGCGAAGAGTTCGAAGAGATCTGTGAGCGCGGCCTCGATCTGTCACCGACTAATGAGCTGCTGATTGATGAGTCGCTGATTGGCTGGAAAGAGTATGAGATGGAAGTGGTGCGTGATAAAAACGACAACTGCATCATCGTCTGCTCCATCGAAAACTTCGATGCCATGGGCATCCACACGGGTGATTCCATTACCGTTGCGCCAGCCCAGACGCTGACCGATAAAGAGTACCAGATCATGCGTAACGCTTCGCTGGCGGTGCTGCGTGAAATCGGCGTGGAAACCGGCGGGTCTAACGTACAGTTCTCCGTTAACCCGGAGAATGGCCGTCTGATCGTTATCGAGATGAACCCACGCGTGTCGCGTTCTTCTGCGCTGGCGTCTAAAGCCACCGGCTTCCCGATTGCCAAAATTGCCGCCAAGCTGGCGGTGGGCTTTACGCTGGATGAGCTGACTAACGACATTACCGGTGGCCTGACCCCGGCCTCGTTTGAGCCGTCTATCGACTACGTTGTGACGAAAATTCCACGCTTCAACTTTGAAAAGTTCGCCGGGGCTAATGATCGTCTGACCACGCAGATGAAATCTGTGGGTGAAGTGATGGCGATTGGCCGCACCCTGCAGGAATCGATGCAGAAAGCGCTGCGTGGCCTTGAAGTCGGTGCTCATGGTTTCGACCCGAAAGTTGACCTGAATGACCCGGAAGCGCTGACCACTATTCGCCGCGAGCTGAAAGATGCCGGTTGCGACCGTATCTGGTATATCGCTGATGCCTTCCGCGCCGGGATGAGCGTGGACGATGTTTTTGCGCTGACCAACGTTGACCGCTGGTTCCTGGTGCAGATTGAAGAGCTGGTGACGCTGGAAAGTCAGGTAGCAGAACAGGGTATTAACGGCCTGAGCTATGACTTCCTGCGCACGCTGAAGCGCAAAGGCTTTGCCGATGCGCGCCTGGCGGATGTGGCTGGCGTGTCTGAAGCGGAAATCCGTGCGCTACGCGAGCAGCATAACCTGCATCCGGTGTATAAGCGTGTTGATACCTGTGCGGCGGAATTCTCGACCAATACCGCCTACATGTACTCCACCTATGAAGAAGAGTGTGAAGCGAACCCGAATCAGGACCGTGATAAAATCATGGTGCTGGGCGGCGGTCCAAACCGTATCGGCCAGGGCATCGAGTTTGACTACTGCTGCGTTCATGCTTCGCTGGCGCTGCGTGAAGACGGCTTCGAGACCATCATGGTCAACTGTAACCCGGAAACCGTATCGACCGACTACGACACCTCTGATCGTCTGTACTTCGAACCCGTGACCCTGGAAGACGTGCTGGAAATTGTGCGCATCGAAAAGCCAAAAGGCGTTATCGTGCAGTACGGTGGCCAGACCCCACTGAAGCTGGCGCGCGCGCTGGAAGCCGCCGGTGTACCGGTTATCGGTACCAGCCCGGACGCCATTGACCGTGCTGAAGACCGCGAACGTTTCCAGCAGGCCGTTGAGCGCCTGGGCCTGAAGCAGCCGGCCAACGCCACCGTCACCGCCATCGATATGGCCGTAGAAAAAGCGGCGCTGATTGGCTATCCGCTGGTGGTGCGCCCGTCTTACGTACTGGGTGGCCGGGCGATGGAAATCGTGTACGACGAAATTGACCTGAAGCGCTACTTCAACACCGCGGTCTCGGTTTCTAACGACGCTCCGGTGCTGCTGGATCGCTTCCTTGACGACGCGGTTGAAGTCGACGTGGATGCGATCTGCGACGGTGAGCAGGTGCTGATCGGCGGTATCATGGAACACATTGAGCAGGCCGGTGTGCACTCCGGTGACTCGGCGTGTTCCCTGCCAGCCTACACGCTGAGTCAGGACATTCAGGACGTCATGCGTGAGCAGGTGAAAAAGCTGGCGTTTGAGCTGGGCGTACGCGGCCTGATGAACGTGCAGTTTGCGGTGAAGGATAATGAAGTTTACCTGATTGAGGTGAACCCGCGTGCCGCCCGTACCGTACCGTTTGTCTCCAAAGCGACCGGCATGCCGCTGGCGAAGGTGGCTGCACGCGTGATGGCCGGTAAAACGCTGGCTGCCCAGGGCGTGACCAGAGAGATCATCCCGCCGTACTACTCGGTGAAAGAAGTGGTGCTGCCGTTTAACAAGTTCCAGGGCGTTGACCCGATCCTTGGCCCGGAGATGCGTTCAACGGGCGAAGTGATGGGTGTAGGCCGTACCTTTGCTGAAGCGTTCTGCAAGGCGATGCTGGGCGCACAGAGCAACATGAAGAAAAGTGGCCGTGCGCTGCTGTCAGTGCGCGAAGGTGATAAAAAACGCATCGTTGAACTGGCGCAGCGTCTGCAGGACTTCGGCTTTGAACTGGATGCTACCGCCGGTACTGCCGACGTGCTGAAGGCCGCCGGGATTGCGGTGCGTCAGGTCAACAAAGTGCACGAAGGCCGACCGCACATTCAGGATCGGGTGAAAAACGGGGAGTACGTGTACATCGTTAACACCACCGCAGGGCGTCAGGCGATTGAGGACTCCAAGCTGATCCGCCGCAGTGCGCTGCAGTATAAAGTGCACTACGACACCACGCTGAACGGTGCATTCGCCACCACGACTTCCCTGCACTCCAGCGCGACGGATCAGGTCATTTCCGTACAGGAGATGCACGCGCAGATTAACGCATAATCTCGCCAGTGAAATGGGGCTGACTCTGGCCCGTGCTGCTGCTGTAAGGCCGATCTGACGATTGGCCTTTTTTTTGTCTCAGGTTTGTTACAGGGATTACGGGTTTTGTGATCTCCGCCATTGCAGCATCGCCTGCATCCTATAGTATTGTCCAGGCTCGATTTTTTTATATTCTGGGCTGAATGAACAGCCCGTTTAATACCCACAATTATAGGGAAATGATGATGAAAAAAATTGTACTGGCCACGCTGATCGGTGCAGTGATGTCGCAGTTTGCGTATGCGGCAAAAGATGTGACAACCAAACCTGACGTTTACTTCCTGAAAGAGTCGCAGTCGATTGACAGCCTGGCGCTGTTGCCTCCCCCTCCCGCCATGGACAGCATTGAGTTCCTGAACGATAAAACCCAGTACGATGCAGGTAAGATGCTGCGCAATACGCCGCGAGGGAAGCAGGCGTGGAAAGATGCTAATGTCGAAGGCGATGGCGTAGCCGAAGCGTTCTCAGAAGCGTACGGCATGACGATCTCGCCAGAGAAAACCCCTGAGCAGTACCGTCTGGTGAAGAAAATGCGCGAAGATGCGGGCGATCTGGCGACGCGCAGCGCCAAAGAGCATTACATGCGCATCCGTCCGTTTGCGTTCTATCACGAAGCGACCTGTCGCTCCGACGATGAAGGCAAGCTCTCTACCAACGGTTCTTACCCTTCCGGGCATACCACTATCGGCTGGGCAACGGCGCTGGTGCTGTCTGAAATTAATACCGAACGGCAGGGGCAGATTTTACAGCGGGGCTATGAGATGGGGCAAAGTCGTGTCATCTGTGGATATCACTGGCAGAGTGACGTCACCGCCGCCCGCGTCGTCGCATCGGCGATTGTGGCGCGTCTGCACGCGGAACCCACCTTCGTGACTCAGCTGCAAAAAGCCAAAGATGAATTTAAACGCCTGAAGGGCAGTGCTCATTAAGACACCTTTTGCGGGCGGTCTGTTCCGCCCGCGCTGAAAGACAGGCGGGGGCGCCTTTATCAGCGCCCTCCACCCCCCATCAGGACAACGCCACCTTAATCCCCAGGGCGATCAGTACGCCGCCGAGCAGCTTATCAACGATACGCTGGGCTTTTGCCAGCCCGCGACGCACCGGGCCACTCTGGATCAACATCACCAGCAGCGGCCACCACAGCATGGACAGGCCGAGGATGATGCCCGCATACAGCAGCTTCTCGTGAAGGCTCGAGTCAACACTCAGAACCTGTGTGAAGATCGACAGGAAAAATAACGTCGCTTTAGGATTCAGCAGGTTACACAAATAACCCTGCAAAAAGGCCTTTTTCAGTGAGGTTTGCTCGGGCGTCACGTTACTGAGGTCCATCTTGCTGCCACCGCGCGACAGCAGCGCCTGTATGCCGATATAAATCAGATAGGCGGCACCGGCATATTTCAGCAGCATAAACAGCCACGGCGTTGTGGTGATGACCACGGCCAGCCCGGCCACGCAGTAAGCCATATGGGTGGCAACGGCACAGTTTACGCCTAATGCGCTCATCAGCGCGGCGCTGCGACGGTAACGTGCGGCGTTTTTGATAATCAGAAAAAAGTCAGGGCCGGGGGAGAGCATGCCCAGCACCACAATCGTGGCGACGAATAAGCTGGTTTCTAACATAGTGGCGGTCTTTAGCGGATTGAGCGGCAGATTCTACCATGTCTCCTTGTTTTGTGCGGCGAAAAATAGGCGGAAGGTGATGTAACCGATACACTGAAAAACCTTTACCGAATATCCTCCGCTTACCTATCGACGAAAGTTTCGCCTTTACGTATCATGGCGCCAATTTTACCCCCTGCTGAGTTTGATATGATGATTAGCCTGATTGCAGCCCTTGCGGCTGACCGCGTTATTGGGATGGAAAACGCCATGCCCTGGCACTTGCCTGCCGACCTGGCGTGGTTTAAGAAGCACACCCTCAACAAGCCAGTGGTCATGGGCCGTCGCACCTGGGAATCAATTGGCCGTCCGCTGCCAGGGCGTCTGAACATTGTTATCAGCAGCCAGAAAGGCGATGCAGCCGGGGTGACCTGGGTAACCTCGATTGAGGAGGCGCTGAAAACGGCAGGGGATGTTGAGGAACTGATGGTGATCGGCGGTGGGCGTATTTATGAACAATTACTGCCGCGCGCAGACCGCCTGTATCTGACGCATATTGATGCAGAAGTGGAAGGGGACACCCATTTCCCGGACTATGAACCGGATGAATGGCAGTCCGTGTTCAGCGAATTCCATGATGCGGATGAGAAGAACTCCCACAGCTTCTGCTTCGAGATTTTAGATCGCCGTTAACTGGCCGGGGCGGACACGCTGTACCGGTCCGCCCGACCTGGGCTCTGTTATCGTTCGCGGTTCGACACCTGAGTAAATACACGCTTATCTTCCCAGCGCAGCATGGTCAGCGTACCTCCCCAGCAGCAGCCGGTATCCAGGGCAATAATCCCTTCTGGTGTACCTTTTCCTTCCAGCGAAGCCCAGTGACCAAACACGATGGTATAATCGCGCGGTACGACTCCGGGAATGTTGAACCACGGTTTTAACGGCGGAGGAGCACTGTCCGGAGCCTCTTTCGCAATCATGTCCAGTTGGCCGTTCGGGAAGCAAAAACGCATCCGCGTCAGGGCATTGGTGCTGAAGCGTAAGCGGGCCAGCCCCGTCAGCTCGGGGGACCAGTTGTTAGGCATATCTCCGTACATGGCATCGAGAAACAGCGGATAAGTATCACTGCTCAGTACGGCTTCCACTTCACGTGCGCAGCTTTGTGCCGTTTCAATGTCCCACTGCGGGGTTATCCCGGCATGGGCCATGACCAGCTTTTTTTCTTCATCAACCTGAAGCAACGGCTGACGACGAAGCCAGTTGATCAGCAGATCAGCGTCAGGGGCTTCCAGTAGCGGCGTGATACGATCTTTGGGTTTATTGCGGCTGATACCGGCATACACCGCCAGCAGATGCAGGTCATGGTTGCCCAGCACCAGTCTGACGCAGTCGCCCAGATAACGCACAAAACGCAGAACTTCCAGTGACGCAGGCCCACGAGCCACCAGGTCTCCGGTCAGCCAGAGCTGATCGGACGCCGGGTCAAACTGCGCCTGATCAAGCAGCGAACGCAACTCGTCGTAGCAACCGTGAACATCACCGATTAAATAAGTGCTCATGCAAAAAGGCCGGTTTAATGAATATGGGTGGCAATGGCCAGACGGAAGACCGGGATATCAACGACGAAGGACTCACCATCGGCATCGAGCATCTGATAGTGGCCCTGCATGGTGCCCATTGGGGTTTCGAGTATCGCTCCGCTGGTATACTGAAACTCGCCGCCGGGTTCGATGTGTGGCTGTTCGCCCACCACGCCTTCACCCTGAACTTCGGTTTCACGGCCGTTACCGTTGGTTATTAACCAGTAACGGCCGATGAGCTGAACCGGGATACGCCCCAGATTACGAACAGTGATGGTGTAAGCAAACACGTAACGTTCTTCATCAGGTGCAGACTGTGACGCGACGTAAGCACTTTGCACCTGAACACAGACTTTGGGCGTATTGTTCATACTCAGTTCTCCTGCGGCTGAGGATGCGCAGTCAACCAGTTCGCCAGACGGCAATATTGTGCAACGCTGATATTCTCCGCACGTAGCGTCGGATCAATCTCCATTTCTGCCAGCGCGTCGGCAGAGAACAGATGACCCAGGCTGTTACGCAGCGTCTTACGACGTTTGCCGAAAGCTTCTGTGGTGATGCGACTCAGGGCACGAATATCGTCAACCGGGTGAGGGATCTGCGCATAAGGCATCAGACGCACCACGGCGGAATCGACTTTCGGTGCCGGGGTAAAGGATTCTGGTGGCACTTCCAGCACCGGGATCACCTGGCAGTAATATTGCGCCATGACGGTCAGACGGCCATAGGCTTTGCTGCCAGGACCGGCAACCAGGCGATTCACCACCTCTTTTTGCAGCATAAAGTGCATGTCCTGGATGGCACCGGTATAGCTGAACAGGTGGAACATCAGGGGGGTGGAAATGTTATAGGGCAGATTACCAAACACGCGCAGCTTTTGCCCTTTTTCCTGCGCATAGGCGGCGAAGTCAAAGGCCATGGCATCCTGCTGGAAAATGGTCAGCTTAGGGCCAAGAAAAGGGTGAGTCTGCAAACGCGCGGCCAGGTCACGGTCAATTTCAATGACCGTCATGGCATCCAGACGTTCCCCTACCGGCTCGGTAAGCGCAGCAAGGCCGGGGCCGATCTCAACCACCACTTCACCCTTCTGTGGGTGGATGGCATTAACAATACTTTCGATAATGTACGGATCGTTAAGGAAGTTCTGTCCAAAACGTTTGCGGGCAAAGTGGCCCTGGTGAACGCGACTATTCATTACTGCTCTTAATCATGGTAATGGCGAGGTTAAGCGCCGTCTTAAAGCTGCCCGCATCAGCCTGACCGCTTCCGGCCAGCTCAAGAGCTGTGCCATGGTCAACAGACGTGCGGATAAATGGCAGACCGAGGGTGATATTCACCGCCCGACCAAAGCCCTGATATTTTAGCACCGGAAGTCCCTGATCGTGATACATCGCCAGCACCGCATCGGCATGTTGCAGATATTTCGGCTGGAACAACGTATCAGCAGGCAGCGGCCCGGTCAGCCGTATTCCGCGCTGCCGGAGTTCTTCCAGCGCCGGGATAATGACGTCTATCTCTTCACGACCCATATGGCCGCCTTCACCCGCATGCGGATTCAGACCGCAGACAAAAATATGCGGCGCAGGCAGACCAAACTGGCGTTGCAGATCCGCATTCAGGATGGTGATCACCTCATGCAGGCTGTCACGTGTGATGCTGTCCGCAACCTCTTTCAGCGGCAGATGGGTGGTGGCCAGCGCCACGCGCAGCTCCTCCGTTGCCAGCATCATGACCACGCGTTCACACCCGGCACGTTCAGCGAAGAATTCAGTATGCCCGCTGAAAGGAATACCCGCATCGTTAATCACGCCCTTGTGGACCGGTCCGGTGATCAGTGCGGCAAACTCGCCGCTCAGGCAGCCGTCGCAGGCGCGGGCAAGCGTGGCCAGCACGTATTGACCATTCTCGACGCAGAGCTCACCCGGTACGGCAGGCTGCGCCAGCGGTACCGGCAGCACGGTAAGGGTGCCGGCCTGCTGTGCCACCGCGGGACGGTCCGGCTGATAGAGGCGCAGAGTCAGGGGTAAATGCAAAGCTGCCGCGCGGGTGCGCAGCAGCTCAGGGTCGGCACAGACAACCAGCTCAACCGGCCAGTCTTGCCGGGCCAGTTGAACGATTAAGTCGGGACCAATCCCGGCGGGTTCGCCGGGAGTAATCACCACGCGTTGGCTACTGCGCATTCGGATCCAGAATCTTCACGTAGGCAGCCGCGCGCTGTTCCTGCATCCAGGTCTGCGCTTCTTCGGAGAACTTACGGTTGAACAGCAGGCGGTAAGCACGCTCTTTCTTCGCTGCATCGGTCTTATCGACTTTACGGGTATCCATCAGCTGTATCAGATGCCAGCCGAAGGAGGAGTGCACCGGACCGCTCATCTGGCCTTTCTGCAGGCGCAGCAGGGCATCACGGAAAGCCGGGTCGAACACCTCCGGTGAGCTCCAGCCGAGATCGCCGCCCTGGTTCGCTGAACCTGGATCCTGCGACAGCTGTTTCGCCGCATCAGCGAAGGTCAGCTTGCCGCTTTTGATCTCTGCGGCCACTTCCTGCAGCTTCTGGCGTGCCTGATCGTCAGTCATGATCGGCGAGGGCTTGAGCAGGATATGGCGTGCATGAACTTCAGTTACCGAGATGCTCTGGTTATCACCGCGCATATCGTTCACTTTCAGGATATGGAAACCCACACCCGAACGGATCGGACCAATGATGTCACCTTTCTTCGCCGTCACCAGCGCCTGAGCAAACAGGGATGGCAGCTCCTGAATACGGCCCCAGCCCATGTTGCCGCCTTTCAGCGCCTGTGGGTCGGCAGAGTAGGTGATTGCCAGCTTGCCGAAATCAGCGCCGGACTTCGCTTCGCCAGCCAGCTGTCTGGCCAGGCTTTCCTGGTCATCCACCTGCTGCTGAGTCGGGTTCTCTGGCAGTGGCAGCAGAATGTGGCTCAGGTTCAGCTCTGTACCGGCATCATTCTGTGACGCCAGCTGCGTAGCGAGCTGATCCACTTCCTGGGGCAGGATGGTGACGCGGCGGCGAACTTCGTTGTTGCGCACTTCTGAGGTGAGCATCTCCTTACGGATCTGCTCACGGTAGGTGGCATAGTTCATACCATCGTACGCCAGACGGCTGCGCAACTGATCGACACTCATTTTATTCTGAGCGGCAATGTTACCGATCGCCTGGTCCAACTGGGCATCGGACACCTGAATACCGGCCTGTTTTGCCATTTGCAGCAAAATATTATCCATCACCAGACGTTCAAGGATCTGGTGACGCAGGGTTTTGTCATCCGGTAGCTGCTGACCTGCCTGCTGCGACTGGCCTTTTACGGACTGCATCATGCCATCCACATCACTTTCCAACACTACGCCGTTATTCACTACGGCAGCAACTTTATCAACAACTTGCGGGGCTGCGAACGCCGTGTTGGCTGTCAGGGCTGCACCGAGGATCAGCATTCTCCAGTTCTTCATACTTTTTCCATTCTTCTATCCGCACTGCGGGTTTGCCTACCAAACATCACAACATCAGAAAGCGCGTTGATAGGGCAGGATGCCCTGACGCAGCATCTGACCGGTACCTAACCCATAGCTTGGGCTGAGGCCACGCAGTTCAATGTTGAACGAGATTTTATTGTCGTACTTACTGTTGTCGTTTTCCCAACCGTTGATCTTACGTTCGTAGCCAAGGCGGAGCGCATAGCAACAGGAGCTGTACTGCACGCCAATCAGCTGATCGGCAGCCTGGTTGGCTTTGGTATCATAATACCAGGCCCCAACGACAGACCATGCATCAGCAATTGGCCAGCTGGCAGTAGCACCGATCTGCGAAATCTCCTGCTGCCAAAGCGGGTTATTTAAGCTGGTCAGCGTTTGCTGCACATACTCCTTGCTGGTGTAGCGGTAGTTCAGCTGGATCATCCGGTCTGCATCCCGGCGGTATTCCAGTACGGCATTACCCTGCGAAATATCATTCAGGTTAGTGTCATATTGCAGTCCGCCGCGCGCTGCCCACCGGTCACTGATCTTCCAGTAACTGTCGCCAGCCCATACCAGGCTCCCCCTGTCGTCGTCGCTCGTGGTGTTTAACCCGGTACGAGCCGGGGTGAACGAGTAGATTTGACCAATGGAAGCGTTAAAACGTTCAACCAGTTGATCATCAAAAATTCGCGAGGTGACACCGGTGCTGACCTGGTTTGCGGAGGCGATGCGATCCAGACCGCTGTAAGTGCGGTCACGGAACAGGCCCGTGTAGTCACTTTGCAGCAGCGTAGAGTCATAGGCACGGATATCACTCTGGTCGCGATACGGCGTGTAGAGGTACTGTACGCGCGGTTCCAGCGTCTGGGTGTACCCTTTTGCCCAGTCCATGTCGCGGTCAAATACCATCTTGCCATCAACTTTGAACTGCGGCATCACGCGGTTGACCGAGTCTTTTAACTGATTGTCACTGTTGCCCGACAGAGAGTTGTAGTACTCAATATTGTCCTGCTGATAATGCGTGGCCAGCAGTTTGGCTTCGGTGTTCAGGCTTCCCCAGCCGTTTGACATCGGTAAATCAATCGTCGGCTCAAGGTGCAGACGCGTGGCGTCCGGCAGCTTCTCATTGACGTTGGTGAATTTTACCGCCTGGGCATACAGATGAGTATCAAACGGGCCGACATCATTCTGGTAATAATTAATATCGAGCTGAGGTTCGGCGCGATAGACGTCACGGGTCGCATTGGTCGAGAAAATCTGGAACTGTTTAGTCGACAGCGTGGCATCCCAGTTGGTATCAGCGTAGCCAATACTGAACTTCTGCGTGACGTAACCATCGGTGGTGGAACCGTACGTGGAGTCGAGATCGTTAAAATAGTACGGATCGCTGACTTTGGTGTAGTCAGCATTGAAGCGCCAGTGCTGATCGTAAACGCCGGTATGGCGCCAGTAGAACAGCCAGCGGTTGGAATCTTTATCGTCCGGATGCTCTCGGTTATACAAACTGTCTGAACCGAGGTAGTCGAACTGCATCAGGCCCTGGCCGGCAACGGTCAGGTAGCGGAACTCATTCTGCCACTGCATACCACGGCGGCTGATGTAGTGTGGTGTCAGCGTGGCATCGGCCTGTGGCGCAATGTTCCAGTAATACGGCAGCATAAATTCGAAGCCGGTATTACTGCCGTATTTCGCATTCGGGATCAGGAACCCGGAGCGGCGCTTGTCGCCGACCGGCAACTGCAGGTAAGGGCTGTAAAATACCGGCACCGGACCGATTTTAAAGCGGGCATTCCAGATTTCAGCCAGCTGTTCATCGCGGTCGTGGATCACTTCAGAACCCACCACGCTCCAGCTGTTTTGTCCCGGCAGGCAGGACGTGAACGTGCCATTTTCCAGGATCGTGTAGCGGTTATTATCACGCAACTTCATCTGGTCCGCGACACCGCGCCCCTGGCGACCCACCATCTGATAGTTACCGTTCCAGACGTTGGTATCTTTGGTATTCAGATTGGACCAGGCTTTCGGACCTTTCAGGATGACCTGGTTGTCATCATAGTGCACATTACCCAGGGCATCGACGGTTCGCGTCGGCGTCGTTTGCCCGTTAAGTATTTTTTGATGCAGCTGAACTTCATCGGACTGCAGGCGGCTGTTACCCTGACGGATATCAACATTACCCGTAAAGACGGCGTCATCAGGATAGTTGCCTTTGGCGGTATCGGCATCGATGGTGACGGGCAACTGATTCGTCGCCTTTCCCTGCACCAGAGGACGGTCGTAACTGGGCACCCCAAGCATACACTGTGATGCGAGGTCATCGGCCAACCCTTGCTGGCTGTAAAGAGCTGTACCAATTAACGTGGCCAGCAATGTAGGTAGTCTTTTATTCATACGCGGTATCGAGAATTCCGTAATCACTGGCATCATGCCGACAAACGGTCAGAGACTAACGTACTCAACTGCATTGCGCTAGTCATACCCTTAATCTTTCAAGCATATGTTGAGTTTGACAGCGCTCCTCTCCCGGGTCACCTGTTTTTAGTCGGTGTGCGGGTTTAGCCCGGAACTGCCTTCTGCTTCTTGAAATCATTCGGGTATACTTCTGATTGTCTGGCCGCGTACCAATAGGCTGTGAGAGAAATGACAGGTATGATAATGCAATTTTTAGCCTTCAGCATGGCGAATTGAGGAGTATATGCGCTATTGGGGAAAAGTTTTGGGTCTTGTACTGGGTTTATTGTCCGGCGCGGGCTTCTGGGGCGTGGTTTTTGGCCTGCTGGCCGGACATCTGATTGATAAAGCGCGCTCACCTGCCCGTCAGGGATATTTTGCGAATCAGCAGACCCGCCAGGCGCTGTTTTTCCGCACCACATTCCAGGTGATGGGGCATCTGACGAAATCGAAAGGCCGGGTCACGGACGCCGATATTCAGATGGCGTCGCTGTTAATGGATCGTATGCAGCTTGATGCGGCCGGACGGGCGGCAGCACAGCAGGCCTTTCGTGAAGGTAAGCAGGGCGACTATCCCCTGCGCGATAAGCTGCGTGAACTGCGCAGCGCCTGCTTTGGCCGCTTTGACCTGATCCGAATGTTCCTGGAAATTCAGATTCAGGCCGCCTTTGCCGACGGTTCGCTGCATCCCAATGAACGCCAGGTGTTGTATGTCATCGCTGAGGAGCTGGGTATTTCCCGGGCGCAGTTTGACCAGTTCCTGCGCATGATGGAAAGCGGCCAGCAATTTGGCGGCGGGGCGTATCAGGGCGGATCTTCACAGGGTGGATTTGCCGGCGCCCAGCGCGGGCCTACGCTGGACGATGCCTGCAGCGTACTGGGGGTCAGGAGTAGCGATGATGCCACCACCATTAAGCGTGCCTATCGTAAGCTGATGAGTGAACATCATCCGGATAAACTGGTAGCGAAAGGCTTACCGCCGGAGATGATGGAGATGGCGAAGCAGAAAGCGCAGGAAATTCAGGGGGCATACGACCTGATCAAACGCGAGAAAGGATTTAAATAATCGGTGAAAGAGGGCGAACCGAAAAAAGGTTCGCCCCGTGCCGGATTAAAATTCCGCTGGCTGACGGAATGTCATTGGTGTGCCGTACTGCGGATGAGTAATGCTCAGACTCTCTGCATGCAGTTGCAGACGGGGGGCCATCATTCTGGCTTCATCGTGCGCATAGAAGTTATCTCCCAGTATCGGATGCCCCAGCGCCAGCATATGCACGCGCAGCTGATGAGAACGGCCGGTAATCGGCTTCAGCTTTACGCGGGCGCTGTTATCACTGGCGTAATCCAGCACCTGATACTCTGTCTGTGCCGATTTCCCGGTGTCAAAACAGACTTTCTGCTTAGGCCGGTTCGGCCAGTCACAGATTAGCGGTAAATCCACCACCCCTTTCTCCGGCTGCGGATGTCCCCAGACGCGTGCCACATAAGTTTTCTGTGGTTCACGCTCGCGGAACTGACGCTTCAGCTCCCGCTCGGCGGCTTTGGTCAGCGCTACCACGATAACGCCGCTGGTGGCCATGTCCAGCCGGTGAACCGATTCTGCCGTCGGGAAGTCACGCTGGACGCGCGTCATGACGCTGTCCTTGTGCTCATCCAGACGACCCGGTACGGACAGCAGCCCGCTGGGTTTATTGATCACCATGATGTGCTCATCCTGATAGAGGATATGCAGCCACGGCTCCAGCGGCGGATGATAGGGTGCCATCATCATTTACTGATGCGTCACAACAATCAGACGCAGCGCATCAAGACGCCAGCCTGCATCGTCAAGGTTGGCCAGCACCTGTTCACGATTACTTTCCAGTGCCTCAATTTCATCCTGACGGATATTGGGATTGACGGCGCTCAGAGCCAGCAGACGCGACAGTTCCGCACTCAGTTTCTCATTGGCCTCGCTCCTTGCCGCATCAATCAGCTTGCGTGCTTCGATGGCGGCCTGCTCTTCTGACAGCTTGATGATCTCGTGTACGTCCTGCTGCACCGCATTCACCAGTTTGCTGCCGGTGTGGCGGTTTACCGCGTTCAGCTGACGGTTGAAACTTTCAAACTCGACTTTGGCTGCAAGGTTGGTGCCCTTACGGTCAACCAGCATGCGCACCGGGGTGGGCGGCAGGAAGCGGGTCAGCTGCAGATGCTTCGGTGCCTGAGCCTCCACGACGTAGATCAGCTCAACCAGCAGGGTACCGACGGGCAGCGCCTTGTTCTTCAGCAGCGAAATCGCGCAGCTGCCGGTATCCCCGGAGAGGATCAGATCCAGACCATTTCGGATGATGGGGTGTTCCCAGCTTACGTATTGCGCATCTTCACGCGACAGTGCCTGGTTACGGTCAAAGGTAATGGTACAGCCATCTTCCGGCAGGCCCGGGAAGTCGGGCACCAGCATATGGTCGCCAGGGGTGAGGATAATCAGGTTATCACTGCGATCTTCCTGGTTAATGCCGACAATATCAAACAGGTTAAGGGCGAAATTGACCAGCTCAATGTCGTTATCCTGTTCGGCGATCTTATCTGCCAGCGCCTGCGCTTTTTCGCCGCCGTTAGAGTTCAGTTCCAGCAGACGGTCGCGTCCCTGTTCCAACTGTACTTTCAACGCATCGTGCTGCTTGCGGCACGCCTGGATAAAGTCATCCAGTCCTTCGGTATTTTCCGGAGCGGCCAGATACTCGATCAGCGGCGCATAGACGCTGTCGTAAACGGTACGACCGGTCGGACAGGTGTGCTCAAACGCATCCAGCCCTTCGTGATACCACTTCACCAACACGGACTGCGCCGTCTTTTCCAGATAAGGAACGTGGATCTGGATATCGTGCGCCTGGCCGATACGGTCAAGACGGCCAATTCGCTGTTCCAGCAGATCCGGGTTGAACGGCAGATCGAACATTACCATCTGGCTGGCAAACTGGAAGTTACGGCCTTCTGAACCGATTTCTGAGCACAGCAGAACCTGAGCGCCGTCTTCTTCGGACGCAAACCACGCGGCTGCCCGGTCACGTTCGATGATTGACAGGCCTTCATGGAACACGGCGGCACGGATGCCTTCGCGCTCGCGCAGCACCTGCTCAAGCTGCAGTGCCGTTGCGGCTTTGGCGCAGATCACCAGCACCTTCTTATCCCGGTTACTGGTCAGGAAGCCCATCAGCCACTCAACGCGCGGGTCAAAGTTCCACCAGGTACCGCTGTCGCCTTCAAATTCCTGATAAATCTGCTCCGGGTAAAGCATATCGCGGGCGCGTTCATCGGCAGATTTACGGGCGCTCATGATGCCGGAAACTTTGATCGCTGTCTGATACTGTGTAGGTAACGGCAGGCGAATCTGATGCAGTTCGCGTTTCGGGAACCCTTTTACCCCATTACGGGTGTTACGGAACAGGACGCGGCTGGTGCCATGACGGTCCATCAGCATGCTGATCAGCTCCTGACGGGCTTCCAGCTTGCCTTCACGATCGCTGTTCGCCGTTTGCAGCAGCGGCTCAATATCCTGTTCACCCATCAGGTCGTTAAGCAGGTTCAGTTCATCGTTGCTGATGGTTTTGTCCGCCAGCAGCATGGCTACCGCATCGGCAATCGGACGGAAGTGCTTCTGCTCTTCAACAAACTGGGCGAAATCATGGAAACGATTGGGGTCAAGCAGACGCAGACGGGCGAAATGGCTCTCCATGCCCAGCTGCTCTGGCGTGGCGGTCAGCAGCAGGATCCCCGGGATCTGCTCGGCTAACTGTTCAATAACCTGGTACTCGCGGCTTGGTGCCTCTTCTGACCACACCAGGTGATGGGCTTCATCGACCACCATCAGGTCCCACTCGGCATCCGCCAGTTTTTCCAGGCGCTGCTTGTTGCGGCGGACAAAGTCCAGCGAACAGATAATCATCTGTTCCGTTTCAAACGGGTTATCGCTGTCGTGCTGCGCTTCGGCATAGCGGTCATCATCAAACAGCGCGAAGCGCAGGTTGAAGCGGCGCAGCATCTCAACCAGCCACTGGTGTTGCAGGGTTTCCGGCACCACAATCAGAATACGTTCAGCGCGGCCTGCCAGCAGCTGCTGGTGAATGATCATCCCGGCTTCGATGGTTTTCCCTAAGCCCACCTCATCGGCCAGCAGTACGCGCGGCGCGTGGCGGCGGCCAACATCGTGAGCGATATGCAACTGATGGGGGATCAGGTTGGTACGCATTCCGCGCAGGCCGCTGGTGGCCAGGCGATACTGCTCACTCTGGTACTTTCGCGCGCGAAAGCGCAGGGCAAAACGGTCCATACGGTCCAACTGCCCGGCAAACAGGCGATCCTGCGGTTTGCCAAACACCAGTTTGCTGTCCAGCATCACTTCACGCAGAACGACGTTTGCTTCTTCGCTATCAAGCCGGGTGCCGACATAACTGACCACGCCATTGTCGGTAATTACCTCGTCAACCTCCATCTGCCAGCCTTCGTGGCTGGTGATGGTGTCACCGGGATTGAACACCACGCGGGTGATCGGTGAATCACTTCTGGCGTAGAGACGGTTTTCGCCCGTGGCAGGAAAGAGCAGGGTAACCATACGTGTATCTACGGCAACCACAGTTCCCAATCCCAGTTCGCTTTCCGTATCGCTTATCCAGCGCTGACCAAGTGTAAAAGGCATAAATATTCGGCTCGATTCTCGTCTAGTTTATTTTCGGCAATAGCACTGCTGCCCGGTAAAGAGTGCCCGGCGATGAATGCACACAGTCTGCACAGCAGCTTCAAGTATGAGGGTGTTGATACTCAGGAAGGGCGCTATGGTACTGGAAGGCTGCCCGTTCGTCACCTGTCAAAAAAGCCCCAGCTGTCCAGTGACCAGTGTAGCAAAGTCATCCTGCATAAAGGGCAGGATGCCATCGGCTACCGGCTCCAACTGCCGTGTGAGGTAGTGATCGTAGTCCAGCGGCGTGAGGCGGGCTTCCAGCGGCTCGGGGCCTGACGTCGCCATTACATAGCGGATCTTCCCCCCTTTCTGATACAGCAGCGGCCGGCCCAGCTTCTCATTCTGTTCATCCGCAATACGCGCGGCACGCACGTGCGGAGGCACGTTGCGCTGATACTCGCCCAGCGGGCGACGCAGGCGCTTGCTGTAAGTCAGCTGATCGTCCAGCTCGCCCTCCATCAGCTGGCGCACGGTTTCAAGGATATAATCCTGATAAGGCTGTCCGGTAAAGATGCGCAGATAGAGCTCCTGCTGAAATTTCTGTGCCAGTGGCGTCCAGTCAGTACGGACGGTTTCCAGCCCCTTAAACACCATACGCTGATTATCCCCGTTACGGATCAGGCCCGCGTAGCGTTTTTTGCTGCCCTGTTCAGCGCCGCGTATGGTGGGCATCAGAAAGCGGCAGAAGTGGGTTTCGTACTCCAGTTCCAGCGCGCTGTCCAGATTGAACGTTGTGCGCAGATGCTCCTGCCACCACTGATTGACCCGGTTCACCAGATGGCGGCCAATGTCCGCGGCCTGTGTTTCATCATGAGCCGACTTCAGCCAGACGAAGGTGGAGTCCGTATCGCCATAAATGACGTCATAGCCTTCTGCTTCGATCAGTTCACGGGTCTGACGCATAATATCGTGGCCACGCATCGTTATTGACGACGCCAGGCGGGGATCGAAAAACCGGCAGGCGCTGGTACCCAGTACGCCGTAGAAGGCATTCATAATGATTTTCAGCGCCTGCGAAAGGGGCTTGTTGCCCTGTTTTTTAGCTTCTTCACGGCCCTGCCAGATCTGGTTCACAATGGCGGGCAAACAGTGGGTGGTGCGGGAGAACCGCGCCCCACGGTAGCCGGGGACAGAGTCGGACTCATCCGGATGTGCCATCCCTTCGACCAGTCCCACCGGATCAATCAGGAAAGTGCGGATGATCGAGGGGTACAGGCTTTTATAATCCAGTACCAGCACCGAGTCATACAGGCCGGGGCGCGAGTCCATCACGTATCCGCCCGGGCTGGCTTCCGGCGCCACATCCCCCAGGTTCGGCGCGACAAATCCCGCACGGTGCATGCGCGGCAGATAAAGATGGCTAAATGCAGCAACGGAACCCCCGTGCCGGTCAACCGCCAGACCATTCACTGAGGCGCGCTCCAGCAGGAAGGGCATCAGCTCGGTGTGCTGGAAAATTCGGGTAACCAGCTCACAGTCCTTCAGGTTGTAATGGGCCAGCGCAGGCTTATCTTCTGCAAAACGCTGGTTAATTTCTTCCATGCGCTGCCAGGGATTATTGATGGCTTTGCCCTCTCCCAGCAGTTCGCGCGATACCGCTTCCAGGCTGAAAGACTCGAAGTTCCAGAACGCGGATTTCAGGGCATCGATACCATCAATAATCAGCCGGCCGCTGGCCTGGGCAAAGAAGATCCCGGGCTTGAAACCGTGTTCACGCCACTCGAGTGCCGGGCTGTGCCCGCGTCCCAGATTCAGGGGAATGCCGTAACGGTCGGCGTGTTTTTGCAGGACACGCAGATCAAACTGTACGACGTTCCAGCCGATCAGCACGTCGGGATCGTGGCGTGCAAACCAGGCATTGAGTTTTTCCAGCAGCAGCGGCCGGCTGGCAACGTACTCCAGATGAAAATCGAGCGTGCTGGCATCGCCGTTTTCCGGGCCGAGCATATAGACATCTCGCTGGCCGCAGCCCTCCAGCCCGATGCAGTACAGCTCACCGTGACGGGTGGTTTCAATATCCAGCGAGACCCATTTCAGCGGGGGACGATAGTCCGGATGGGGTTTCAGCCGGGTATTGACCAGACGATCTCCGGCGGGCTGACCGCTGAACCAGACCGGTGCGGTAATGAAGCGCTCCATCAGAAAACGATCCGGCGGGCGCACGTCGGCTTCATACAGGGTGATGCCCTTTTCCCGCAGCAGTTTTTCCAGCCGCTGGAGCTGGCGCTGCTGACGGCAGTACAGTCCTACCACCGGCCGCTGGCGAAAATCTTTCATCTCAAGGGGGGCAAAGCGCCAGTGACGCTCGCCGGTCAGCAGTGCGGTGGCAGCGGCCTGCTGTTCGGCAGGGATAAATGCCACCGACTCCTGCGGAGGCAGTACCACCTGCTGAGGTCCCGTATCGGTTGCCAGCCATAGCGTGATTTCACTGCCTGCGGGGGTGTCCCGCCAGTGGCGAGTTAACAGAAATCCTGCACGTGCGTCGTTCACCTTTTCTCCTTAAGATTTCAGGCTGCTCTGCGTTGGCGGCACTGACTGGCCCCCATTACTGACTTCAGTCAGTGGAGGGAGCACCTTCATTTGCCGCCCTGATACCACTCGAATGATGGTGGTGACAGGCTGGCAGAAGTTCAATAATAGCATGTTTATTTATACAGTGTTCATGCGGGGATTCTCTTATGCTACGTTCCCATACAAAACAGGCCTTGACGCTTGACTGAAGCCTCTGGACAATCCGGGATTCTGTTAATCAGTTTGGAACATTATGGAAGCCTGGCTACAACATTTAATCACCCAGTCGCTGGCCTGGTCTCTGCTGGCCGTCGGGCTGATCACTTTCTTTGAATCACTGGCGCTGGTCGGATTGCTGTTACCGGGCACGGTGTTGATGGCATCCTTTGGTGCCCTGATTGGCAGCGGGCAGATTGGCCTGTATCCCGCGTGGGCCGTCGGTACGCTGGGCTGCCTGCTGGGAGACTGGGTTTCCTACCTGATTGGCTGGCAGTTTAAAGGGCCGCTGCACCGCTGGTCGTTTATAAAAAAACACCAGAAGCTGATGGATAAAACGGAACATGCGCTGCACGCACACAGCATGTTCACCATTATTGTGGGCCGTTTTGTCGGGCCGACCCGCCCGCTGATCCCGCTGGTGGCGGGAATGCTGGAGCTGCCGATACGGAAATTTATTCCTCCTAATATCATTGGCTGTCTTCTCTGGCCACCGCTCTATTTACTGCCGGGCATTCTTGCCGGTGTCGCAATCGACGTGCCGAAAGACGCCAACAGTGCGATGTTTAAGTGGCTGTTACTGGGCGTGGCGATCCTTGTCTGGCTGGGCTGCTGGCTCTGCTGGCGCTGGCTGCGCGCCAAAAAACAGAACGACTGGGCGACAGAGTATTTGCCGCGAACGCGTCTGCGCTGGCTGGCTCCGCTGGTGATGCTCCTGGCAGTGGCCAGCTTCACGGCCCTGCAGTTCCACCCAATGATGCCGGTTTTCCGCCACCTACTGTGGGACGTGTTCTTCTAAGGTTATCCCCAGCACTGTCGCTTCCGGTACGGCACCGCGCTGCAACTGCGCGGTGCTGCCATCCCAGTAAACCCGTCCGTCGACAATCAGCAGGCTACGCGGGGCAATCGCGGCGGCGTCTTCAATGCTGTGCGACACCATCAGCAGGGTAATATTCCGCTCGGTACAAACCTCATCCACCAGGCCGAGCATCTCTTTACGCAGGGCCGGATCCAGTGCAGAAAAGGGTTCATCCAGCAGCAGTATCGGCTGCTGACGGACCAGGCAGCGGGCGAGAGCGGCACGCTGACGCTGGCCGCCGGAAAGCTGGTGCGGCAGACGGTGTAAATGTTCCGTCAGCCCGACGCGCTGCGCAATGTTCTGTAACGTGTGCTTTTGCTGGTGGTTCAGTTTCAGCCCGGGATGTAACCCCAGTCCGATATTCTGCGCTACGGTCAGATGGGGGAAGAGGTTATTTTCCTGAAACAGCATGGATACCGGACGCTGCGCGGGAGCGCTGTTGCGGTGATCGCTGCCATACAGTATCAATTCGCCGCCGTTGACCGGCAGGAAACCGGCGATCAGGCTCAGCAGGGTACTTTTTCCTGCCCCGCTGGGGCCCAGGATGGCCAGTCGCTCCCCCGCCTGCGCGCTGAAGGTAAAGCGCATCGGCAGATGATGATACAGCCAGGTCAGATTAGTCAGATTTAGCATGGTTCCCCGGCAGTTTTTCAATCAGGGTGAACAGCAGAAAGCAGAGCAGCAAAAGTAACAGAGCGGTAACCGCCCCGTCGCTGCTGCGATAGGAGCCGATCTGCTGATAAAGATAAAACGGCAGGGTGCGGAAATGCTCATTGCCAAACAGTGCCACTACGCCAAAATCGCCAATCGACAGCACACAGGCAAAGGCGAGCGCCTGGGCCAGCGGGCGTTTCAGGGCGCGCAGCTCGATCAGCCGCAGGCGGTTCCAGCCACGAATATCCAGCGACAGGCACAGCGGGTTATAACGTGCTGCGACATCACGCAGTGGGTTTTCCAGCACTTTCATCGCATACGGCACTGCCATCAGTGCATTCGTGACGATGACAATCCCTTCTGCAGAATCCGGCAGCCCGATGGTCTGGTTGAGTAACAGGAAAAAACCGGTGGCCAGCACAATTCCCGGCATCGCCAGGATGAGCATCCCGCTGAGTTCCAGCGTCTGGCCCCACAGCGGCCGCTGGCGCAGGCGCAGTTCACGGCTGCTCCACAGCAGCATCAGCGTCAGCACCACGCTGAGGACCCCAGCGCCCAGCGCAATACGTAGCGAGGTGAACATCGCCTGCCACAGTGCAGGCTGGTGCAGGACGCCGCTTAACCCCTGATTCAGTCCGTCGGCCACCACCGCCAGCAGCGGTGGCAGGATCAGCAACACCATGCTGGCGATCAGTAGCCCGTCAAGCAGGCGGGCGGGGCCGCTGTCCTGCGGGTTGCGCCAGCCCCCGAGGCTGTCACTTCCCGTGGGCAGCACCTTACTCAGCCGCTGGCTTAACATCACCAGACCGAGGCAGCACACCATCTGTATCAGCGCCAGCAGGGCGGCTCGCCCGGGATCGTAATCAAAACTCAGTGCCTGGAAGATCGCCAGCTCAATGGTGGTCGCGCGCGGGCCGCCCCCGAGGGACAGTACCGTCGCAAAGCTGGCAAAACACAGCATAAAGATCAGCGCCCCGGCGGGCAGGAGCTGCCGCCGCAGCCACGGCCATTCGACAAGGCGAAAATGCGCCCAGCCACTCAGTCCCAGTTGCGCGGCGATCTGTCGCTGTTCACCGGGGATCTGCTGTAAGGCCTGGAGCAGCAGGCGCGTAGCCAGCGGCAGATTAAAGAACACATGGGCCAGCAGGATCCCCTGCAGGCCATAGGGGGTGAATGAATAACCAATGCCGAGCAGGGCGCAAAGCTGTGCCAGCCAGCCGCTGCGGCCATACACACTGAGAATACCAAACACGGCGACCAGTACCGGCAGCACCAGCGTCATAGCACACAGCCGCAGCAGCGTGCCGCGCCCGGGAAAGCGACGGCGGTAAAGTGCACGCGCCACGGGAATAGCCGGAAGAACCGACAGCAATGCCGACAGCAGCGCCTGCCAGAAGGAGAAACGCAGCACGTGCCACAGGTAGCTGTCCTGCCACAGTCCGCGCCAGTCCGTGGCGGGCGCGTTTTGCCACAGGGCGGAAAACGCCAGCAGGGCCACGCTGACCAGCAGCAGCCCGGCCAGCAGGCCCGGGACTAACCAGCCAGGAATTAGCGGCTGACGGCGCGTTGCCATGCACTAATCCATTGGCTGCGTTGGGTAGCAACATCCTGCGGGCTGAACTGCAACGAGGTGGCCGGCACGGTCAGGGTGTTGAACCCTTCTGGCAGCGCGGTTCGGGTAGCCGGATACATCCAGTTGCCGGTTGCAATGGTTTTCTGGAAGGGTTGTGTCATCACGAATTGCATAAATGTGTGTGCCAGTTCAGGTTGCTTACTGGCTTTTAACTGCCCGGCCACCTCAACCTGAAGATAGTGGCCTTCACTAAAGTTTGCCGCGGCGTACTGATCTTTCTTCTCTTCAATCAGATGATAAGCGGGCGAGGTCGTGTAGCTGAGCACCATATCACTTTCCCCTTTCAGGAACAGACCGTAGGCCTCGCTCCATCCTTTTGTCACCGTAACGGTCTTCTTCGCCAGCTGCTGCCACGCTTCCGGGCTCTTATCGCCGTAAACTTTCTGCATCCACAGCAGCAGGCCAAGCCCCGGGGTGCTGGTGCGCGGATCTTCATAAATCACCTTCAGAGGACGGTCGCTCTCGACCAGTTCCTTCAGGCTTTTCGGCGGGTTCTGCAGCCGGGTCTTGTCATAAACGAAAGCAAACCAGCCGTAGTCATAGGGGACGAAAGTTGTGTTCGTCCAGCCGCCCGGCACGGTAGCATCTCGGGTGTCTACCTTTGACGGCGCAAACAGGCCGGTTTTTTCGGCCGCATCCAGCAGATTGTTATCCAGCCCCAGCACCACGTCGGCTTTGCTGTTTTTCCCTTCCATACGCAGGCGGTTGAGCAGCGAGACGCCGTCTTCCAGCGCGACGAATTTCAGCTCACAGTTGCACTGTGCTTCGAAGGCTTTTTTAATCGCCGGCCCAGGCCCCCATTCGGCAGAGAAGGAGTCGTAGGTGTAAACCGTCAGGGTATCTTTCGCCGCGAGGGCAGGCAGGGAAAACAGCGCCAGCAGAGGGAGTAATTTTTTCAACACTTTGCGTTCCTTTAAGGGAAAATGCGCAAAGGATCTGAGTCAGTGACACTCTCAAATCCCTACGCCGGTATGATCCGGATCAGGTTCGACGGGTTTTTCTCAGCGAAAACGTGCTGCGCAGACATTGACCCGGCATCGGGCAATATCACAGCAGGGTGTTCGCACCCCGTTGAGAACGGCTTATTCTAGTGGTTTCGTCTTTGTTACGAAAGCGTCATGATTCGGGCGGCGCAAACCAGGCTGATTTAAAGTCAAACCAGCCGAGGGTATTCATGCGTACGCCGCGCATGCTTCGCTGGCCGTGCAGCAGCAGCCAGTGATGGAACAGGGGATGCAGGTAGTTACTGTCTATCAGCTGTTTGCTCCAGTCTGCCAGTGGCAGGGTCTGTTCACGCCACTGCCGCGCATCATTTTCCCAGTCGGTGGGCACACAGTGGTGCATCAGTGGGATCTCATACAGCAGCGAAAACAGGGAAAACTCCAGCGGTAGCGTGAAGTTGGCGCTACCCAGCCAGATGTCACTTTCCGCCTCACCGCGATACCAGCTTTCGTAGTCAATTTCCTGCGTAATGAGCGTGACGCCGTGCGCGGCAAGGATCGGCCCCAGCGCGTTGGCGATCCCCTGATGCTCAATATGATCGCTGTACCAGGTAATGGTCAGTGACGTCAGGCCTGCGGGTTTTTCTGCGGTCGCCATTGAGCGTCGGTGATGCCAGCGCGGCAGCAGGCCATAAGCCGGGAACCAGTAGCGCTGATAGGCGATGCCGCTGTGGTTAAGCAGGGCAATCGGGTTAAAAATGGTGCTGATCCAGCGGCGCAGCTGTTCATTGCGCCCCTGCTCAGAGCGCTGGTCGAACATCAGAAAATAGCAGCCCTCTTCCAGACGACTCTCTTCTGACTTCTCATCCGTATTCTCACTCTGCAGTTTGACCCCGGAGTAGACCAGCTCATCGCTGATCTCCGGCAGAACCCAGATATTGACCTCATCTATCAGCGCCCGGTAGCCGAAGTAGTCATCAAAGGCGGAGATACGCAGCTGGCTGTGCTGATTGCGTTCAACCGCGTAGGCCCCGGTGCCGACCGGCTGGCGGGCAAAGTTGCGCATATGCGGCCACTCTTTTGGCAGGATCATCGCGCTGACGCTGCCCAGCAGCCACGGTAGCCAGTTATCGGGCTGGTGCAGATAAATATCCAGGGTCCAGGGCGTGTGGCACTCAATCCGGTTTAAATGGCTGTAAAGTGGCTGCGTTTTCAGGCGTTCCAGGCTGGCGATAACATCGTCGACGTCCAGCTCACGGCCGTGATGAAAGTGGATCGCCGGACGCAAAAAGAAGCGCCAGTGGTTCGGGGCAATCTGCTGCCAGTGATGGGCGATATCCGGCTCGATTTCCCCGTTTTCCTCATTTATCCGCGCCAGCCCGTTGAAAATCTGCCGGGCAAGGTGCGTTTCAGAGCGGCGCAGCGGCGTTCCGGGCAGCAGATTGAGCAGGGGACGATAGTAGAGCACGCGAAGAATGTGTTTTCCCTGCCGGAAACTGCGGCCCAGATGGGAGAGCAGCATCTGGCGCACGCGGTTTTTATCGCCGACTAACTGCACCAGCTGATCGATGCGATCCTGCTCCAGCAGATCCTCAGCCCGCTGCTGCTGCAGCGCCAGCCCGGTATAACGGAAGGTCAGACGCGATCGCTTGCCGCGCCCGGCCTCGGCCTGCCACTCCAGCCACCCCTGTTCCTGCATGGCATTCAGCAGGTTGCGCATATGGCGGCGTGAGCAACTGAGCTGTACCGCCAGGTCGCTGAGGGTGGTCTCCTGAGGCTGACCATCACAGCACTGCCAGAGCCGGATAAATTGCTGCTGTAAACGGGGTGAGGACATAAAAGAGGAACCCTGTGTTAAAAGCTGTCTGTTTTTCCTGCCTTATATTACGGTGATAATGGCTGCAGATGAAAGAGTGGGAGGCATTCATATCTGAATGGCACTTGATCATCGTTATTCATCTCCCTGTTATTAAGGGTATTCTGAGTATGGTGCTTTTCACCAGCCAGCTGGCTTCGGCATAGCTGGCTTTTTTCGTGGGTTTTCTTCTAAGCTGTGGAGTAGTTATCCGCATTGTCCCGTCACTGAGGCCTTATTCATGTCATCGCTCTTTAGCCGTCGTATTCATCCGGTGTATCTGGCATTTATGGCGGTTTCTTTTATGGTCGGCATCGCCGGCGCGCTGCAGGCCCCGACGCTGAGTCTGTTTCTCAGCCGCGAAGTCGCAGTCCGGCCGTTCTGGGTGGGGCTGTTTTACACCGTCAATGCGGTCGCGGGGATTGTGGTCAGCCTGCTGCTGGCAAAGCGATCCGACACCCGGGGCGATCGGCGGATGCTGATCCTGTTCTGCTGCGTAATGGCGACAGGCAACGCACTCCTTTTTGCCTTTAACCGTCATTATCTGACGCTGGTCACCGCTGGCGTTTTTCTCTCTGCTATCGCCAGCGTGGCGATGCCGCAGATTTTCGCGCTGGCGCGGGAATACGCTGACAGCTCTGCCCGTGAAGCGGTGATGTTCAGCTCCGTCATGCGTGCCCAGCTTTCCCTTGCCTGGGTAATTGGGCCGCCGCTCTCCTTTGCTATCGCGCTGAATTACGGCTTTACCGCCATGTTTCTACTGGCAGGGCTGCTGTTTATGGTCTGCGTCGCGCTGGTCTGGTTTACCCTGCCCTCGGTGCCGCGCGCTGCGGTATCCGCGGGCGTGCCGATTACGGCGATTAGTGGCTGGAAGAGCCGCGATGTGCGCATGCTGTTTATCGGATCGGTGCTGATGTGGACCTGTAACACCATGTACATCATTGATATGCCGTTGTATATCAGCAGCGTACTGGGGATGCCGGATACGCTGGCCGGGTTGCTGATGGGCACTGCGGCCGGTCTGGAAATTCCGGTGATGCTGCTGGCGGGCCATTATGTTAAGCGGCTGGGTAAACGCAATATGATGCTGGTGGCGATTGGCTGTGGGGCGCTGTTTTACCTTGGCCTGGTGCTGTTTCAGAGCCGGACGGCGCTGATGGTGCTGCAGCTGTTTAACGCGGTGTACATCGGCATTATTGCCGGAATAGGTATGATCTGGTTTCAGGACTTAATGCCCTCACGGCCGGGAGCGGCGACCACGCTGTTTACTAACAGTATTTCGACCGGCGTGATCCTGGCCGGGATTATTCAGGGGGCGCTGGCGGAAACCTTCGGCCATCACGCTGTTTACTGGGCCGCATTAGGGCTGGCACTGATGGCGCTGGCATTATCATGGCGGGTACGGGAAAAAAGGGTGATATAGCAGGGCCTTCGACATGCGGCGACGGAACACCCTATCAGCCCCTGAACAGCGTCAGGGGCTAAACGGCTGTTACGCCCCCGCCAAATTAACGCAGAAACGCGTGCTGTTTTTGCTCGTAGGCCGTGATATCTGCGTCGTGCTGTAGCGTCATACCGATGGCATCCAGCCCGTTAATCAGGCAGTGGCGGCGAAAACTGTCGATCTCAAAGGGATACACTTTCTCACCGACCCGCACCTGCTGTTTTTCCAGATCGACAGTAAACCGGATCCCCGGCTGGTCGGCGACCCGCCGGAACATCTCATCAATTTCCTCTTCACTCAGTGTCACCAGCAGAAGCTGGTTGTTGAATGCGTTATTGGCAAAAATATCGGCGAAGCCGGAGCCAATAATCGCCTGAATACCATAGTCGGTCAGCGCCCAGGGCGCATGCTCGCGTGACGATCCACAACCAAAGTTTTCCCGGGTAAGCATAATACTGGCACCGCTGAACTCGGGTTTATTCAGCACAAACGCCGGGTCTGGGATCTGCCCTTCAGCATCGGTGTAGCGCCAGTCAAAAAACAGATTGCGGCCAAAACCGGTGCGCGTCACCATCTGCAGGAACTGCTTAGGGATGATCGCATCGGTATCAACGTTAGCGGCGTCCAGCGGCACCACAACACCACTGTGTTGAGTAAATTTCTTCGCCATAAAAGTTCCTTAAATCAGCTCACGGATATCAGCAAAGTGGCCGGCGACCGCAGCAGCGGCGGCCATCGCCGGGCTGACCAGATGCGTTCGCCCGCCGCGTCCCTGACGGCCTTCAAAGTTGCGGTTGCTGGTGGACGCACAGCGTTCGCCCGGGCTGAGGCGATCGTTATTCATGGCCAGACACATAGAGCAGCCAGGCAGACGCCATTCAAACCCGGCATCAATAAAGATTTTATCCAGACCTTCTTCTTCGGCCTGCGCTTTTACCGGGCCGGAGCCGGGCACCACGTAGCCCTGCACACCCGGTGCAATTTTATGTCCTTTCACCACCGCCGCCGCTGCGCGTAAATCCTCGATGCGTGAGTTGGTACAGGAGCCGATAAACACTTTATCTATCGGCACCTCAGTCAGGCGAACCCCGGGTTTCAGATCCATATAAGCCAGGGCTTTTTCCGCCGAGGCGCGTTCTACCGGATCGCTGAAGGAGGCGGGATCGGGGATCGGGTCACTGACGGCAATGACCTGCCCCGGATTGGTTCCCCAGGTCACCTGCGGCGCGATCTCAGCCGCGTCCAGCGTCACCACTTTATCGAAATGCGCACCGTCGTCGGTTTTCAGCGTGCGCCAGTAGTCGACAGCCTGCTGCCAGGCCGCGCCTCTGGGGGCAAAACGACGGCCGTTCACGTAGTGGAAGGTGGTGTCGTCCGGAGCAATCAGTCCGGCTTTGGCACCCAGTTCGATCGCCATATTACACAGCGTCATGCGGCCTTCCATGCTCAACGCGGCGACGGCTTCCCCGCAGAACTCCACGACGTGGCCGTTCCCCCCGCCACTGCCGGTTTTACCGATAATCGCCAGGGCAATATCTTTTGCCGTGATCCCCGGCGCGGTCTGACCGCGGACTTCGACCTTCATGGTTTTCGCCCTGGCCTGTTTTAGCGTCTGCGTCGCCAGCACATGCTCCACTTCTGACGTGCCGATACCAAAGGCCAGCGCACCCAACGCGCCGTGCGTAGAGGTATGCGAGTCGCCGCAGACAATGGTCATGCCAGGCAGTGACAGGCCCTGTTCCGGCCCCATCACATGCACAATGCCCTGGAACTGATGGCTGAGGTCAAACAGCTGTACGCCAAAGGCCTCACAGTTTTTTATCAGCGCAGACATCTGAATCCGCGCCATCTCACCGCTGGCGTTGATGTCACGCGACTGGGTCGAGACGTTGTGATCCATGGTGGCAAAGGTCTTAGACGGCTGACGCACCGTGCGACCGTGTGCACGCAGGCCGTCAAAGGCCTGCGCCGACGTCACCTCATGAACAAGGTGCCTGTCGATATAGATCAGCGGCGTTTCACCGGGTGCTTCGTGCACGACATGCGCATCAAACAGCTTCTCGTACAGTGTTTTCATATTTTTATGCTTCGCGAATAAACCGGGCAATGGTGCTGCCCATTTCATCGGTGCCGATTGACGTGCCGCTGCCCGCCAGGTCACCGGTGCGGTAACCTTCAGCCAGTGCACGATTAATGGCATGTTCAATAGCCTCTGCCGCCTCGGTTTCATTCAGGCTGTAGCGCAGCAGCAGGGCCAGCGACAGGATCTGAGCCACCGGATTGGCGATATTTTTCCCGGCGATATCCGGCGCAGAGCCGCCCGCCGGTTCAAACAGCCCAAAACCTTTTTCGTTCAGGCTGGCGGAGGGCAGCATTCCCATGGAGCCGGTGATCATGGCACATTCATCGGACAGAATATCCCCGAACAGATTCGAGCAGAGCATCACGTCGAACTGCGACGGGGCCTTGATTAGCTGCATGGTGGCGTTATCGATATACATATGGCTCAGCTCAACGTCCGGGTAATCCTGCGCCACTTCATTGACGATCTGGCGCCAGAGAATCGAGGACTGCAGCACGTTGGCTTTATCAATGGAGGTGACTTTACTGCGGCGCTTGCGTGCCGATTCAAAGGCGATACGGGCAATGCGTTCGATCTCGAAGCGGTGATAGACCTCGGTGTCGAAGGCGCGTTCGTGCATGCCGCTGCCTTCGCGGCCTTTCGGCTGACCGAAATAGATCCCGCCAGTCAGTTCGCGCACCACCAGAATATCAAAGCCCTGATCGGCAATATCGCGGCGCAGCGGGCAGAAATCTTCCAGCCCCTTATACAGGCTGGCTGGTCGCAGATTGCTGAACAGTTGAAAATGTTTACGCAGGGGCAGCAGAGCGCCGCGCTCCGGCTGTTCTGTCGGGGGCAGATGCTCCCATTTTGGGCCACCGACCGAACCGAACAGAATGGCGTCAGCCTGCTCACAGCCTTTTACCGTCGCATCAGGCAGCGGAACGCCGTGACGGTCGATGGCAATACCACCAACATCGTATTCGCTGGTGGAGATGCGCAGACTGAAACGCTGGCGAATGGCTTCCAGCACTTTACTGGCCTGGGCCATCACTTCCGGGCCGATGCCGTCACCGGGTAATACAGCAATATGGTAAGTACGGGACATTTATACGGCTTCCTTCTGATCTTTATTCTGAGACTTACGCTGCAATTCCTGCTCCACCTGACGTGCGCGCCAGATGGTATTCAGCGCGTTCACCATTGCGTTAGCGGAGGATTCGACAATATCGGTCGCCAGGCCAACGCCGTGGAATTTACGGCCGTTGTACTGCACCACAATATCCACCTGACCCAGCGCGTCTTTGCCGTGGCCTTTCGCGGTCAGTTGATAGTTAATCAGCTCTGCATCAAAGTCGGTGATACGGTTGATGGCCTGGTAAACGGCATCCACCGGACCGTTACCGGTGGCCGCTTCGGTTTTCTGTTGTTCGCCGCAGCCCAGCTGTACCGTGGCAGTGGCAATCACCGTTGAACCGGACTGCACGTTGAAGGTATCCAGTGTGAAGTATTCCGGCTCTTCAGACTGTTTATTGATAAACGCCAGGGCTTCCAGGTCATAGTCGAATACCTGACCTTTCTTATCGGCCAGCGCTTTGAATGCATCGTACAGCGTATCCATGTTGTACTCGGCGTCGGTGTAGCCCATCTCCTCCATGCGGTGCTTGACGGCTGCGCGCCCCGAACGGGAGGTCAGATTCAGCTGAACCTGTTTCAGGCCAATGGATTCTGGCGTCAGGATTTCGTAGTTTTCACGATTTTTCAGTACGCCATCCTGATGGATACCGGAAGAGTGAGCGAAGGCGTTGGAGCCGATAATCGCTTTGTGCGCCGGGATAGGCATATTGCAGATTTTGCTGACGGTCTGGCAGGTACGGTAGATCTCCTGATGATTAATCCTCGTCTGAACGTTCATCAGCTGACCGCGGGTTTTAATTGCCATGATCACCTCTTCCAGCGCGCAGTTACCCGCGCGCTCGCCCAGGCCGTTCATCGCCCCTTCAATCTGACGGGCACCGGCATTCACCGCTGCCAGCGCATTGCCGACCGCCATCCCCAAATCATCATGGGTATGTACGGACAGGATGGCTTTATCAATATTCGGTACGCGCTCACGCAGTGCGCTGAAAATATTGGCATATTCATAAGGCAGGGTGTAGCCGACGGTGTCAGGGATGTTAATGGTTGTGGCACCGGCATTAATTGCGGCTTCCACCACCCGGCACAGATCGTCAATCGGCGTGCGGCCGCCGTCTTCGCAGGAAAATTCGACGTCATCGGTGTAGTTACGTGCGCGCTTCACCATTTTAACCGCGCGCTCGATCACCTCTGGCAGGGTGCTGCGCAGTTTGGTGGCGATATGCATTGGGGACGTGGCGAGGAAGGTATGAATACGGTAGGCATCTGCCACGCGCAGCGCTTCATAGGCGGCGTCGATATCTTTTTCTACACAGCGTGCCAGGCCACATACCCGGCTGTTTTTGATCTGACGGGCGATGGTCTGTACCGATTCAAAATCCCCCGGGGACGAAACCGGAAAACCGACCTCCATCACGTCAACGCCCATACGCTCCAGCGCCAGGGCAATCTGCAGTTTTTCCTTCACACTCAGGCTGGCCTGTAATGCCTGTTCGCCATCGCGCAGTGTGGTATCGAAAATAATGACGTGGTCGCTCATGGGATAGTTCCTTATCGGGTTTACGTCGCCGGGTGCTGCGAGCATAAAAAAACCCGCGCATCGGCGCGGGTTTCTTAGGTTTTACAGGCCTGAATCAGTGATTGATTCCGCCCACAAGTCTACCGCGCAAAGGGGATGCGTTTAGTAGTAGACCGAGTAGGCGGTTGGAACGAATCATGGACTCAAACCTCATTAAATTCTGCAAGTGACTTTATTGATACCTGATTAAGACCGGAGCTGTCAACCTTCAATAACGCTCCCCGGAGTGTGGGCATTATTTGTGCCGCCGGGCTTTAAAGGCCGCAGGGTTTTAATAACAAAACGATCACAATGTATATTTCATCACCACAGTATATTCCGCTTTACGAAGCGCAGAATTACAGTGTAAACGTCGATGGCAGGGGGAGGGCGGCAGAGCCTTAATTATCCCTTTCCGCACGTGTCGTAGGGTTTGCCGTTTGCCTGCCAACTTTTCTACGGTTATGGTATTTGCCATAACCTCGAAAAACTGGGGCTTCGCCCTGTACCTGGATGTTGGAAATGACTTCCACTGTCTGAGCATAATAAAAACAGGTTTTGACCTTATCTGCCGCCCGCAGTCCTTTACTGTCCGCGTGATGGCCGATAAATCAGCACCTTAAAGCCTGGAGGCAAAAATGGAGATGTTGTCAGGAGCCGAGATGGTAGTCCGATCGTTAATCGATCAGGGCGTAAAACATGTATTCGGCTATCCCGGCGGAGCGGTCCTTGATATCTATGACGCTCTGCAAACGGTTGGCGGCGTGGATCATATCCTGGTTCGTCACGAACAGGGCGCGGTTCATATGGCAGATGGCTATGCCCGTGCAACCGGTGATGTCGGCGTCGTGCTGGTCACGTCCGGACCCGGTGCGACCAATGCGATTACCGGCATTGCTACCGCCTATATGGACTCTATTCCGATGGTGGTGCTGTCCGGCCAGGTGATGTCTTCCCTGATCGGTTATGACGCTTTCCAGGAGTGTGACATGGTGGGGATTTCCCGCCCGGTCGTGAAGCACAGCTTTATGGTGAAGCGGGTTGAAGATATCCCCACCATTATGAAAAAAGCCTTCTGGCTGGCCGCCAGCGGACGTCCCGGGCCGGTGGTCGTAGACCTGCCAAAAGATATGATGAGTCCGGCGAATAAACTGCCGTACGTCTGGCCAGATGAAGTCAGTATGCGCTCATACAATCCGACGACACAGGGCCATAAAGGGCAGATTAAACGCGCATTGCAAACGCTACTGGCTGGGAAAAAGCCGGTGATCTACGCCGGGGGCGGGGTGATTAACGCTGCCTGCCATGAGGAGCTGCGCCAGCTGGCTGAAACGCTGAATATTCCGGTCACCACCTCACTGATGGGCCTGGGCGCATTCCCGGGAACCCATCGTCAGTGCGTGGGCATGCTGGGGATGCACGGTACCTATGAAGCCAATATGACGATGCACCATTCTGACGTCATCTTTGCCGTTGGCGTACGCTTCGATGACCGCACCACCAACAACCTGGCAAAATATTGCCCGAACGCCACCATACTGCATATCGATATTGACCCGACGTCGATCTCTAAAACCGTTTCAGCCGATGTGCCGATCGTCGGCGATGCGAAGCAGGTATTGCAGCAGATGCTGGAACTGCTGGCGCAGAGCGATGTGAAGCAGGATTACGACAGCGTGCGCGACTGGTGGCAGAATATCGATCAGTGGCGTTCACGCCAGTGCCTCGAATTCGATCGCACCAGCGATAAGATCAAACCTCAGGCGGTGATAGAAACCATCTGTCGTCTGACCCATGGCGATGCCTATGTGACCTCTGACGTGGGTCAGCACCAGATGTTTGCTGCACTCTATTATCAGTTTGATAAGCCCCGCCGCTGGATCAACTCCGGTGGTCTGGGCACGATGGGCTTCGGTTTGCCGGCCGCGCTGGGCGTTAAACTGGCCTTACCGCAGGAAACCGTGGTGTGTGTCACGGGCGATGGCAGTATTCAGATGAATATTCAGGAGCTGTCCACTGCGTTGCAGTACGGCATTCCGGTGCTGGTGCTCAATCTGAACAACCGTTTCCTGGGCATGGTGAAGCAGTGGCAGGACATGATCTATTCCGGCCGTCACTCCCAGTCCTATATGGAGTCACTGCCTGATTTTGTGCGCCTGGCGGAAGCCTATGGTCATGTGGGTATTTCGATAAGCCGCCCGGATGAGCTGGAAGCGAAGCTGACGGAAGCACTGGCGCACCTGGCGAAAGAGCGCCTGGTCTTTGTCGACGTTAACGTTGACGGCACGGAGCACGTTTACCCGATGCATATTCGCGGTGGCGGTATGGACGAGATGTGGTTGAGCAAAACGGAGAGGACTTAATTATGCGTCGTGTATTATCGGTTCTGCTGGAAAACGAATCCGGCGCATTGTCCCGTGTGGTAGGCCTGTTCTCCCAGCGTGGCTATAACATTGAGAGCCTCACCGTGGCCCCGACGGACGATCCTACGCTGTCGCGGATGACCATTCAGACAGTGGGCGACGAGAAGGTGATTGAGCAGATCGAAAAGCAGCTGCACAAGCTGGTGGATGTTCTGCGCGTCAGCGAACTGGGCCAGGGCGCTTTTGTTGAGCGCGAAATCATGCTGGTGAAGATTCAGGCCAGCGGCTACGGCCGGGAAGAGGTGAAGCGCTGCGCTGAGATCTTCCGCGGGCAGATTGTGGATGTCACACCGTCGCTTTATACGGTTCAGCTCGCCGGCACCAGCGATAAGCTGGATGCGTTCCTCAGTGCCGTGCGCGAAGTGGCGGAAATTGTTGAGGTCGCCCGATCCGGGATCGTCGGCGTTGCCCGCGGCGAACGCATCATGCGCTGATGCCACGGCGTGATAATAAAGATTGTCAGTTAACCCGGCGTAATGCCGGGTTTTTTTATTTTTGTCATAAAGCCCCCGCCGCCGATGAAAAGCGGTTGCTCGCGTAGGTATTCTGCGGTTAGATGTTACAAATACTAATCCATAGCGAAGTGTGGGGTTATTGTGAAACTGGATGAAATTGCGCGCCTCGCGGGTGTTTCGCGCACGACGGCCAGCTATGTCATTAACGGCAAGGCCAAGCAGTATCGTGTCAGCGATAAAACCGTCGAGAAAGTCATGGCGGTGGTGCGTGAGCATAATTACCATCCGAACGCGGTCGCGGCAGGGTTACGCGCCGGGCGTACGCGTTCGATAGGACTGGTTATTCCCGATCTGGAGAATACCAGCTACACAAGGATTGCAAACTATCTGGAACGCCAGGCACGCCAGCGCGGTTATCAACTGCTGATTGCCTGCTCGGAAGACCAGCCGGACAATGAAATGCGCTGCGTGGAGCATCTGCTGCAACGACAGGTTGATGCGATTATCGTCTCGACCTCATTGCCGCCGGAGCATCCTTTCTATCAGCGCTGGATCAACGATCCGTTACCGATAATTGCGCTGGATCGCGCACTGGATCGGGAACATTTCACCAGCGTGGTGGGGGCAGACCAGGATGATGCTGAGGCGCTGGCGGCCGAACTGCGTAAGCTTCCTGCCAAATCCGTGCTGTTCCTGGGCGCACTGCCGGAGCTGTCCGTGAGTTTCCTGCGTGAGCTGGGTTTCCGTGATGCCTGGAAAGGGGACGACCGTCCAATAGACTTTATCTATGCTAATAGTTTTGAACGTAGTGCCGCCGCCACGCTTTTTGAAAAGTACCTCGAAACCCATGACATGCCAGAAGCGCTGTTTACCACCTCATTCGGACTGCTGCAGGGGGTGATGGACGTAACGCTCCGCCGTGAGGGCCGGCTTCCGCAGGATCTGGCCATTGCCACTTTTGGCGATCATGAGCTGCTCGATTTCCTAGAGTGTCCGGTTCTGGCGGTGGGCCAGAGGCACCGCGACGTTGCAGAACGGGTGCTGGAACTGGTACTCGCCAGCCTTGACGAACCGCGTAAACCGAAACCGGGTCTGACGCGCATCCGCCGAAATCTATATCGGCGCGGGCGATTAAATCGTAAAACTAACTAAGTTACCAGGGCAGCGAAAGCTGCCTTTTTCATATCTTTTATACCTTAAGGGCATAATTTAACCGTTACTCTGGTGTTACCTCAGGTAAATAAAAGTAAAAACCGCCGCGTAATGTCAGCATCTGATTATAAAAACTGAAGTTTATAAACACTCTGAAACGCCCAACCTCGCGCCAGACCGGGCCTCAAAAGGGTTGTGCTGGGAATGTTTTAAGAAATAACCTAAAATGCCGCCCACGTCGCAAAGCGGGTAGCTTATTTTGTGCGGAGATAAAGTGGTATTTTTTTGAGCGATTGAGAGGGGCGCAAGAATTTCCTGACGTTATTCATCAGTTTATTTCTAAGATTTATCTCCAGATAGTTTTTTTTAACTTCCCCGTGTTTTCTCCCCCGAAGAAATAATGCCAATCGGCTATGTATGCGGCTTGACAATGATTTCCTCTGCTCCGTACACTCTTTTGGTGGGAATTTGTGGAGTTAAGTGGTGATTTTGGGGATCTGGGGGGTGAGGCTGGCATGTTCCGTGGAGCAACGTTAGTCAATCTCGACAGCAAGGGCCGGCTTGCCGTGCCAACGCGCTACCGCGAAACGCTGATCGGGGAATCACAAGGGCAAATGGTTTGTACCATTGACCTCCACCAGACATGCCTGCTGCTTTACACCTTACCCGAATGGGAAATCATTGAACAAAAGCTGTCTCGTTTATCCAGCATGAACCCCGCAGAGCGCCGTGTACAACGCCTGCTGCTGGGGCACGCCAGTGAATGCCAGATGGATAATGCAGGTCGCTTACTGCTGGCGAACACGCTTCGTCAGCATGCGAACCTCACCAAAGAAGTGATGCTGGTTGGGCAGTTCAACAAGTTTGAGCTGTGGGATGAACAGACCTGGTATCAACAAGTCAAGGAAGATATTGACGCAGAGCACACCTCTCAGGAACCTCTATCTGACCGGTTGCAGGATTTGTCGTTATAGCTATGCAGGATAATTTTAAACACACCACAGTGCTGTTGGACGAGGCGGTAAACGGCCTCAATATTCACCCTGACGGCATCTATATTGATGGCACCTTTGGGCGCGGTGGACACTCACGCCTGATCCTTTCCCAACTGGGCGAGAAGGGCCGTTTGTACGCCATCGACCGCGATCCGCAGGCGATTGCCGCAGCCGCTGAGATTGACGATCCCCGCTTCACCATTATCCATGGCCCCTTTTCTGCGCTGGCAGAATACGTAGAAGAGCGTGGGCTGAGTGGCAAGATTGACGGGATCCTGCTGGATCTGGGCGTCTCTTCTCCGCAGCTGGATGACGCCGAGCGCGGCTTCTCCTTCATGCGCGACGGACCGCTGGATATGCGCATGGATCCCACGCGCGGTCAGTCGGCGGCAGAGTGGCTGCTGAAAGCGGAAGAGGCTGACATTGTTTTTGTGCTGAAGACCTTCGGTGAGGAGCGGTTTGCCAAACGTATCGCCCGCGCCATCGTGGAGCGCAACCGTGAACAGCCGATGACGCGGACGAAAGAACTGGCCGACGTTATTTATGTCGCCACGCCGGTGAAAGATAAATTTAAACACCCGGCGACACGCAGTTTCCAGGCCATCCGTATCTGGGTGAACAGTGAGCTGGACGAGATCGAAAAGGCGCTGAAGGGCTCACTGAGCGCGTTGTCAGCCGGCGGGCGTCTTTCGGTGATCAGTTTCCACTCGCTGGAAGACCGCATCGTAAAACGCTTTATGCGCGAACAGAGCCGTGGGCCGCAGATCCCCCATGGTATACCCATGACCGAAGCGCAACTTAACAGTCTGGGTGGTCGCCGCCTGAAAGCGCTGGGCAAAATGATGCCCGGTGAAAGTGAAGTGGCGGACAACCCGCGCGCCCGTAGCTCTGTGCTGCGTATTGCGGAGCGCACCGAAGCATGATCGGTAATGAGCGTCACAGCCTGCCAGGTGTGATCGGTGGCGATATACTGCGGCACGGCAAGATCCCATTGATCCTGCTGATTGCCTCGCTGGTTTCAGCGGTGCTGGTTGTGACCACCGCGCACAAAACACGTTTGCTCACTGCGCAGCGCGAGCAGTTGGTGCTGGAGCGTGACGCGCTGGATATTGAGTGGCGCAACCTGATTCTGGAAGAAAATGCACTGGGCGATCATAGCCGGGTGGAACGGATAGCAACGGAGAAACTACAGATGCAGCATGTTGATCCTTCGCAGGAAAATATTGTGGTACAGCGATAAGGACACACGGACTCAATGAGAGCCGCAAGTAAGACGCAGAAGTCGAAACGCCAGGAAGATCAGGCCAGCTTTGTTAGCTGGCGTTTTGCGTTGCTGTGCGGCTGTATCTTTCTGGCGCTGGTCGGGCTGCTGATGCGGGTGGCCTATCTGCAGGTGATCAACCCCGATCGGCTGGTGCGTGAGGGCGATATGCGTTCACTGCGCGTTCAGGCGATCCCCACTTCGCGTGGGATGATTAGCGATCGTGCAGGCCGTCCTCTGGCCGTCAGCGTGCCAGTGAATGCGATCTGGGCCGATCCCAAAGAGCTGCACGATAAAGGGGGGATCACCCTCGACAGCCGCTGGAAGGCCCTTTCCGACGCGCTCTCTATTCCCCTCGACCAGCTGGCAGCGCGCGTAAATGCCAATCCGAAAGGCCGCTTCGTTTATCTGGCCCGGCAGGTGAATCCTGCCATTGGCGATTACATCAAAAAACTTAAACTGCCGGGTATTTTTCTGCGGGAAGAATCACGTCGCTACTATCCTGCCGGGCAGGTCACATCACATCTGATTGGTTTCACCAATATCGACGGCCAGGGTATCGAAGGCGTAGAAAAAAGCTTTGATAAATGGCTGACCGGCCAGCCAGGCGAACGGACGGTGCGTAAAGACCGCTTTGGACGGGTGATTGAGGATATCTCCTCGGTAGACAGCCAGGCGGCACACAACCTGGCGTTGAGTATCGACGAGCGCCTGCAGGCGCAGGTCTACCGCGAGCTGAATAATGCCGTTGCTTTCAACAAGGCGGAATCGGGTACGGCGGTGCTGGTGGATGTGAACACCGGTGAGGTGCTGGCGATGGCGAACAGCCCGGCCTATAACCCGAATAACCTGGCGGGTACCACGAAAGACGTAATGCGTAACCGCGCAATCACCGATATTTTTGAACCGGGCTCTACCGTCAAACCGATGGTGGTGATGGCTGCCCTGCAGCGTGGCGTGGTGCGCGAAGGCAGCGTACTGAACACCGTGCCTTACCGGATTAACGGCCATGAAATTAAAGATGTTGCCCGCTACAGCGAATTGACCCTGACCGGGGTGCTTCAGAAGTCGTCAAACGTCGGTGTTTCCAGACTGGCGTTAGCGATGCCGTCCAGCGCGTTAGTAGATACTTACTCTCGTTTTGGGTTAGGCAAAGCGACCAATTTGGGGTTGGTCGGAGAAAGCAGTGGCTTATATCCTCAAAAACAACGGTGGTCTGACATAGAGAGGGCCACCTTCTCTTTCGGCTACGGGCTAATGGTAACGCCGTTACAGCTAGCGCGAGTCTACGCCACGATGGGCAGCTACGGCATTTACCGTCCGCTGTCGATTACCAAAGTTGACCCGCCAGTGGCGGGTCAGCGCATTTTCCCTGAGGCGCAGGTGCGCACCGTTCTGCACATGATGGAAAGCGTAGCGCTCCCGGGCGGCGGTGGCGTGAAAGCCGCGATCAAGGGATACCGCATTGCTATTAAAACGGGTACGGCCAAGAAAGTCGGACCGGATGGTAAATACGTCAATAAATACATTGCTTACACGGCGGGCGTCGCACCGGCAAGCAACCCTCGTTTTGCACTGGTGGTGGTCATTAACGATCCTCAGGCAGGCAAATATTATGGTGGTGCGGTTTCCGCGCCGGTATTTGGCGCCATCATGGGCGGCGTACTGCGCACCATGAACGTTGAACCGGATGCGTTACCGACTCCCGTCAGTGACAAGAACGAGATGGTAACTAACAAGAATGAGGGACCGAGTGACCGATCGTAATCTGCGCGACCTGTTGGCACCGTGGGTGCCTGGCGCACCGGAGCTTCCGCTGCGTGACATGACCCTGGACAGCCGCCTTGCGGCGTCGGGCGACCTGTTTGTGGCCATTAAAGGCCATGCGGCCGACGGGCGCCGTTTTATTCCCCAGGCGATTGCTCAGGGCGTGGCGGCAGTGATTGCCGAAGCGGAAGGTGAGGCGGAAGACGGGCAGATTGTGCAGATGCACGGTGTACCGGTGATTTACCTTGCCCAGCTTTCTCAGCGCTTATCTGCGCTGGCCGGACGTTTTTATCAGCAGCCGGGCGAAAAACTTAAGCTGATTGGCGTGACCGGAACCAACGGAAAAACCACCATCACCCAACTGCTGGCGCAGTGGGCCCAGTTGCTGGGTGAAACCGGTGCAGTCATGGGCACGGTCGGTAACGGCGTGTACGGCCATCTGGCTCCCGCAGAAAATACCACCGGTTCTGCGGTCGATGTACAGCACCTGCTGGCCTCGCTGGTCAGCAAGGGCGCGACGCTGACAGCCATGGAAGTCTCCTCTCACGGTCTGGTACAGCACCGTGTGGCAGCCCTGCCATTTGCCGCGGCTGCCTTTACCAACCTCAGCCGCGATCACCTTGATTACCACGGTGATATGGCGCGTTATGAAGCCGCGAAATGGCTGCTGTTCTCAGAGCATCAGGTGGGTCAGGCCATTATTAATGCTGATGACGAAGTGGGACGCCGCTGGCTGGAAAATCTGCCAGACGCCGTGGCCGTCAGCATGGAAAACAACATTAACCCCGCCTGCCACGGGCGCTGGCTGAAAGCCACTGAAGTGCAGTATCACGATGGGGGGGCTTCGGTTCGCTTTGACTCCAGCTGGGGGCCAGGTGAGATCGACAGTCGTCTGATGGGGGCCTTCAACGTCAGTAACCTGCTGGTCGCGCTGGCAACCCTGCTTTCTCTGGACTATCCGCTGGCTGCCGTAATGGCTACGGCCAGCCAGCTGCTGCCGGTCACCGGACGCATGGAGGTCTTTACTGCCCCGGGTAAGCCCACCGTGGTGGTCGATTATGCACATACGCCGGATGCGCTGGAAAAAGCGCTGGTGGCCGCACGACTGCACTGTAAAGGTCAGCTGTGGTGTGTGTTTGGCTGCGGCGGAGACCGTGACAAAGGTAAACGCCCGCTGATGGGGGCGATTGCTGAGCAGTTTGCTGACGTTGTGGTGATCACCGACGACAACCCGCGAAGTGAAGATCCGGCCGCGATTGTGGCCGATATCCTCAGCGGACTTCTTGATGCAGGCCGTGCCCGCGTAGTGATGGGACGTGCGCAAGCGGTCACTAACGCCGTTATGCAGGCACAGGAAGGCGACATCGTGCTGGTAGCAGGCAAAGGCCATGAAGATTACCAGATCATCGGCAATCAGCGCTTCGACTACTCCGACCGGGTCACCGTCGCACGTCTGTTGGGGGTGCTGGCATGATCACATTCACCCTTAGCCAGCTGGCAGATATCACCGGCGGTACGCTGTACGGCGGTGATCGGGCGATAGAGGCTGTGACCACCGACACCCGCAAAGTCACCGCTGGCTGCCTGTTTATTGCCCTGAAAGGTGAGCGTTTCGATGCGCATGACTTTGTGGCTGATGCGCTGACGGCCGGCTCGCTTGCGCTGTTAGTAAGTAAGCACTTACCCGTGGCCGTGCCGCAGGTGGTGGTGGCCGACACCCGCATTGCGCTGGGACAGCTGGCAGGCTGGGTGCGTCAGCAGTCTGGCGCACGCGTGGTCGCCCTGACTGGTTCTTCGGGCAAGACCTCAGTCAAAGAGATGACCGCCGCTATCCTGCGTCAATGTGGCGAGACCTTATATACCGCCGGGAACCTCAATAACGATATCGGTGTGCCTTTAACGCTGTTGCGCCTGACGAAAGAGCACCAGTATGCGGTGATCGAACTCGGGGCTAATCATCAGGGCGAAATCGCTTACACCACCGAACTGACCCGACCAGAAACGGCGCTGGTGAATAACCTCGCGGCGGCCCATCTGGAAGGCTTTGGCTCGCTGGCTGGCGTGGCGAAAGCCAAAGGGGAAATTTTTAACGGTCTGCCGCTGCACGGTACCGCCATTATTAACAGCGATAGCAATGACTGGCCGCACTGGCAGCCTGTGCTGCACGGGAAAACCGTCTGGCGCTTTTCACCAGAGCAGCAGTCAGACAGTGATTTTTACGCCTCAGACGTCACATTCTCCCCCCAGGGGACGCATTTTATGCTGCATTCACCACAGGGGAATGTGGCCATCACGCTGCCGCTACCGGGGCGGCATAACATCGCTAATGCCCTTGCCGCCAGCGCGCTGGCACTGTCCGTCGGTACACCATTAAGTGCGATACAGGAAGGCTTGAGCCAGCTTAAAGCCGTACCGGGGCGTCTGTTCCCGGTCGCGCTCGGCGCAGAGAAGTTACTGCTGGACGACAGTTACAACGCCAACGTCGGCTCGATGACGGCGGCCGCGCAGGTGCTGGCCGAAATGCCGGGTTACCGCGTGATGATCGTCGGTGATATGGGCGAGTTAGGCGATGAAGCTGTCGAGTGCCACCGTCAGGTGGGCGCGGCTATCCACGCCGCTGGCGTTGACAAGGTATTAAGCGTGGGCTCACTCAGCCAGAGCATCTCTGATGCCAGCGGCGTCGGTGAGCATTTCCACGACAAGGCGGCACTCAGCGCCCGCGCGCTGGCATTGCTGTCAGAACATCCACAGATTACCGTTTTGGTTAAAGGTTCGCGCAGTGCCGCGATGGAGCAGGTAGTGCACACCTTACAGGAGAAAGGCGCATGTTAGTCTGGCTGGCCGAGCATCTGGTCGCATTTTATTCCGGCTTTAACGTCTTTTCGTATCTGACGTTTCGCGCCATTGTCAGCCTGCTGACCGCGCTATTTATCTCCCTGTGGATGGGGCCGCGTATGATCGCCCGCCTGCAGGAAATGTCTTTTGGCCAGGTCGTGCGTAACGACGGCCCGGAATCGCATTTCAGCAAGCGCGGCACGCCGACGATGGGGGGGATTATGATCCTTACCTCCATCACTATTTCGGTGCTGCTGTGGGCCTATCCTTCTAATCCTTATGTCTGGTGCGTGCTGTTCGTGCTGCTGGGCTACGGTGCCGTCGGCTTTGTGGATGATTACCGCAAAGTGGTGCGCAAAGATACCAAAGGACTGATTGCCCGCTGGAAATACTTCTGGCAGTCCGTGATTGCCCTGGCGGCAGCCTTTGCAATGTACATGATTGGCAAAGACACGCCGGCAACCGAGCTGGTGGTACCGTTCTTTAAAGATGTGATGCCGCAGCTGGGCCTGCTTTATCTGCTGCTGGCGTACTTTGTGATTGTGGGCACCAGTAATGCCGTTAACCTGACCGATGGCCTGGACGGGCTGGCGATTATGCCAACCGTGTTTGTTGCCGCAGGCTTTGCCCTGGTCGCCTGGGCGACAGGTAACGTTAAGTTTGCTGAGTATCTGCATATCCCCTATCTGCGCCACGCCGGTGAGCTGGTGATCGTCTGTACGGCTATCGTCGGGGCTGGTCTGGGATTCCTGTGGTTTAACACCTACCCGGCGCAGGTCTTCATGGGCGATGTCGGCTCACTGGCGCTGGGTGGCGCACTGGGTACCATTGCCGTGCTGCTGCGTCAGGAGTTTCTGCTGGTGATCATGGGCGGGGTATTCGTGGTCGAAACCCTGTCGGTGATCCTGCAGGTAGGTTCGTTCAAATTGCGGGGCCAGCGTATTTTCCGCATGGCGCCCATCCACCACCACTATGAGCTTAAAGGCTGGCCAGAACCGCGCGTCATTGTGCGCTTCTGGATTATTTCACTGATGCTGGTGCTGATTGGCCTGGCAACACTGAAGGTGCGTTAACTATGGCTGACTATCAGGGTAAAAAAGTGGTCATTATCGGGTTGGGGCTGACCGGCCTCTCCTGTGTTGATTTCTTTGTCACCCGTGGCGTGACGCCGCGCGTGATGGATACCCGTGTCGTGCCGCCGGGGCTGGAGAAGCTGCCGGAAAATGTTGAGCGCTGGCTGGGATCGTTAAATGACGACTGGCTGCAGAACGCCGATCTGATTGTTGCCAGCCCCGGCATGGCGCTGGCACATCCTTCGCTGATGGCTGCGGCAGATGCGGGCGTGGAGATCGTGGGCGATATCGAACTGTTCTGCCGTGAAGCCCAGGCTCCCATCGTCGCCATCACCGGTTCCAATGGTAAAAGCACCGTTACCACGCTGGTGGGCGAAATGGCTAAGGCCGCCGGCTGGCAGGTGGGCGTGGGAGGCAATATTGGCCTGCCGGCGTTGATGTTGCTGGATAATCCCGCGCAGCTTTACGTACTCGAACTCTCCAGCTTTCAGCTGGAAACCACGCACAGCCTGCAGGCCGCAGCGGCAACCATCCTGAATGTCACCGAAGATCATATGGATCGCTATCCGCTGGGGATGCAGCAGTACCGGGCAGCCAAGTTGCGCGTGTATGAAAACGCGGTGGTCTGCGTGGTGAACGCCGATGATGCGATGACCATGCCGGTGCGCGGTGCCGATAAACGCTGCGTCAGCTTTGGGGCCGATGTGGGTGACTATCACCTTAACCACCAGCAGGGCAGTACCTGGCTGCGGGTCAAGGGTGAGAAAGTCCTGAACACCGCTGAGATGAATCTCGTTGGCCAGCACAACTATACCAATGCGCTGGCGGCGCTGGCACTGGCCGATGCCGTTGGCCTGCCGCGTGCAAGCAGCCTGAAAGCGCTGACAACATTTGGCGGTTTGCCGCATCGTTTCCAGCTGGTTCACGAGCATAACGGCGTGCGCTGGATTAATGATTCGAAAGCCACCAACGTTGGCAGCACGGAAGCCGCGCTTAATGGCTTACAGGTAAAGGGTACGCTCTGGCTGTTGCTGGGCGGGGACGGTAAGTCGGCTGATTTCAGCTCCCTGGCTCGCTATCTGCAGGGCGAGCGTATCCGTACCTACTGTTTTGGCCGCGACCGCGAGGCGCTGGCAGCATTACGTCCGGAGATTGCTGTTCAGACCGAAACCATGGCAGAAGCCGTGCAGCAGATAGCTGCCCAGGTTCAGCCTGGTGACCTAGTGCTGCTGTCGCCTGCCTGCGCCAGCCTCGATCAGTTCAAAAACTTTGAGCAGCGTGGCGATCTGTTTGCTCAACTGGCGCGGGAGGCTGACTGATGCGTTTCCCTGGTCTGAGCCTTGCCGGCGGCCTGTCCGAGCGGCTGAAATCCTGGGTGATGGGGTCGCGAGAGAGTGATACGAGCTCGATCGTCCTCTATGACCGCACTCTGCTGTGGCTGACCTTCGGTCTGGCCATTCTCGGGTTTGTGATGGTGACCTCGGCCTCGATGCCGGTGGGGCAGCGTCTGAATGATGACCCGTTCTATTTTGCCAAGCGTGATGCGTTTTACATCCTGCTGGCGGTGGGGATGGCGCTGGTGACCCTGCGTGTGCCTATGGATTTCTGGCAGCGCTACAGCAACATCATGCTGATGGGAACGATAGTGATGCTGCTTATCGTGCTGGTGGTGGGCAGCTCGGTTAACGGGGCATCACGCTGGATCGCCCTCGGGCCGCTGCGTATTCAGCCAGCAGAGTTATCCAAGCTGTCGCTGTTTTGCTATCTCGCCAGCTATCTGGTGCGCAAGGTCGAGGAAGTGCGTAATAACTTCTGGGGCTTCTGTAAGCCGATGGGGGTGATGGTGGTTCTGGCGGTATTACTGCTGGCCCAGCCCGATCTGGGTACGGTGGTGGTGCTGTTTGTCACCACGCTGGCCATGCTGTTTCTTGCCGGGGCCAAGCTGTGGCAGTTTCTGGCGATTATCGGCTCCGGTATTTTTGCCGTCTGTTTGCTGATTGTCGCTGAACCTTATCGTATGCGACGTGTCACTTCTTTCTGGAATCCGTGGGAAGATCCGTTCGGCAGCGGTTACCAGTTAACCCAATCGTTAATGGCCTTTGGCCGAGGCGAGTTCTGGGGGCAGGGATTGGGAAATTCCGTGCAAAAACTGGAATATTTACCGGAAGCACACACCGATTTTATCTTCTCGATTATCGGTGAAGAACTGGGTTATATCGGTGTGGTTTTAGCGCTGTTAATGGTATTCTTCGTCGCTTTTCGCGCGATGTCCATCGGACGTCGTGCATTAGAGCTCGATCAGCGCTTTTCGGGCTTTCTCGCCTGCTCAATCGGTGTCTGGTTTAGCTTCCAGGCGCTGGTGAACGTCGGCGCCGCAGCGGGCATGTTACCGACCAAAGGTCTGACACTGCCGCTGATCAGTTACGGGGGGTCGAGCCTGATTATCATGTCGACCGCCATCGTATTTTTGTTACGTATAGATTATGAAACGCGTCTGGCGAAAGCGCAGGCGTTTAGCAGAGGGTAGTTGATGTCGATGACGGGTAAGCGACTGATGGTGATGGCCGGCGGAACGGGGGGACATGTCTTCCCAGGCCTGGCGGTCGCACACCATCTGATGGCGCAGGGCTGGCAGGTTCGCTGGCTGGGAACCGCTGACCGGATGGAAGCGGATTTAGTCCCGAAACACGGCATCGACATTGATTTTATCCAGATCAGCGGGCTGCGTGGCAAAGGGATGAAAGCGCTGGTGGCCTCGCCGCTGCGTATTTTCAATGCCTGGCGCCAGGCACGGGCCATTATGAAAGCCTGGAAGCCGGACGTCGTACTGGGAATGGGCGGCTATGTTTCCGGCCCGGGCGGCCTGGCCGCCTGGAGCTGCGGGATCCCGGTGGTGCTGCATGAACAGAACGGTATTGCTGGCTTAACGAACAAATGGCTGGCGAAGATCGCCACTAAAGTGATGCAGGCGTTTCCTGGTGCATTTCCCAACGCCGACGTCGTGGGTAACCCGGTACGTACCGATGTACTGGCCCTGCCGTTACCGGCAGTGCGGTTAGCGGGAAGAGACGGCCCCACGCGGGTTCTGGTGATTGGTGGCAGCCAGGGGGCTCGTGTGCTGAACCAGACGATGCCGCAGGTGGCAGAGTTACTGGGCGAGGGCGTCAGCCTGTGGCACCAGGTGGGTAAGGGCGCGCTGGAAGCGGTTAATCAGCACTATGCCCGTGTGAACCAGACGCAGCATCGGGTGTCGGAATTTATCGATGACATGGCCAGCGCCTATGCCTGGGCAGATGTCGTGGTCTGCCGCTCCGGTGCGCTGACGGTCAGTGAGGTGGCGGCAGCAGGACTCCCCGCGATCTTCGTGCCATTCCAGCACAAAGACCGCCAGCAGTACTGGAATGCCCTGCCACTGGAACAGGCCGGGGCGGCCAAAATTTTTGAGCAGCCGCAGTTCACCGCGGAAGGTGTCGCTGCGATGCTGACCCGCTGGGATCGTGCAACGCTATTGCAGATGGCAGAAAAAGCCCGCGCGGTGGCGATCCCGGATGCAACAGAGCGTGTCGCGGCCGAAGTCAGTAAAGCGGCAAAATGATTTTCCAGGGATCAGGTGAGCCTGATCCAGAACTGTCGGGTTCAGGGATGCCTGAACCACAGCAACACAGGTAAGAGATGAATACACAGCAACTGGCAAAACTGCGTTCTATCGTGCCCGAGATGCGTCGCGTCCGGCACATTCACTTTGTTGGCATCGGTGGTGCCGGCATGGGCGGTATTGCCGAAGTGTTAGCGAATGAAGGGTATGAAATCAGCGGTTCTGATCTGGCACCGAACGCGGTGACACAGCATCTCGCGCAGCTGGGGGCGACCATTTACTTTAACCATCGCCCGGAAAACGTGAGTAATGCCAGTGTGGTGGTGGTTTCCACCGCGGTCTCCCAGGATAACCCGGAAGTGGTTGCTGCGCGTGAAGCACGTATTCCGGTGATCCGCCGCGCAGAGATGCTGGCTGAACTGATGCGTTTCCGTCACGGCATTGCCGTTGCCGGTACACACGGTAAAACGACGACCACGGCGATGGTATCGAGCATTTATGCTGAAGGCGGTCTGGATCCGACGTTTGTGAATGGCGGTCTGGTCAAGGCGGCGGGGACCCATGCACGCCTGGGCAGCAGTCGCTACCTGATTGCAGAAGCCGATGAGAGCGATGCGTCGTTCCTGCATCTGCAACCCATGGTTGCCATTGTGACGAATATCGAAGCCGATCATATGGATACCTACCAGGGCGACTTCGAAAATCTGAAGCAGACATTTATCAATTTCCTGCACAATTTGCCGTTTTACGGTCGCGCGGTGCTTTGTGTGGATGATGCGGTGATCCGCGATCTTATCCCGCGCGTAGGTCGTCAGATCACCACGTACGGGTTCAGTGAAGATGCAGATGTGCGCGTAGAGAACTATGAGCAGCGTGGCGCACAGGGTCACTTTACTTTGGTGCGTCATGATAAACCGCTAATGCATGTCACGCTCAATGCACCCGGCCGTCATAATGCGCTGAATGCAGCGGCAGCGGTGGCGGTGGCGACCGAAGAGAATATTGATGATGAAGATATTCTCAGTGCGTTATTGAGTTTCCAGGGCACCGGGCGTCGTTTCGACTTCCTGGGTGAGTACCCGCTGGCTGAGGTGAATGGTCAGGGTGGTACTGCGATGCTGGTGGATGATTACGGTCACCACCCGACGGAAGTTGACGTCACCATTAAAGCTGCCCGGGCAGGCTGGCCAGAAAAAAATCTGGTGATGATTTTCCAGCCGCATCGCTACACCCGCACCCGCGATCTGTACGACGATTTCGCTAACGTGCTGTCACAGGTCGATGTGTTACTGATGCTGGATGTGTATGCCGCCGGTGAGTCACCGATCCCAGGTGCTGACAGCCGCTCTCTGTGCCGGACCATTCGTGGCCGGGGCAAAGTTGACCCTATCCTGGTCTCTGACCATGATGCGGTTCTGGAAATGCTGTTGCCAAAACTCTCTGGCAACGACCTGATTCTGGTGCAGGGGGCGGGCAACGTCGGCCGTATAGCCCGTACTCTGGCGGACCAAAAGTTACAACTGCAGACGAATAAAGAGGAACATCATGGCTGAGAAAGTAGCGGTATTGCTGGGTGGAACCTCCGCAGAACGTGACGTATCACTGTTGTCGGGTGCTGCGGTACTGAAAGGCCTGCAGGAAGCGGGCATTGATGCACATCCGGTCGACACGCGTGATTTCCCGGTGATGCGTTTGAAAGAAGAGGGCTTTGCGAAAGCCTTTATCGCCCTTCACGGCCGTGGCGGTGAAGATGGCACGCTGCAGGGCGTTCTGGACTATCTGGCGATCCCTTACACCGGCAGCGGCGTGATGGCTTCGGCGATCACCATGGACAAACTGCGCAGCAAATATCTGTGGCAGGGCTGTGGCTTACCGGTGTCACCTTTTGTGGCGCTGACGCGCCAGCAGATGGATGACGGTCTGACGCCTGACGTGCTGGCCAGTATTGATGCGCTGGGCCTGCCGCTGTTCGTTAAGCCGAGTCGTGAAGGCTCCAGCGTGGGCATCTCACGGGTGAATGAGGCTTATCAGTTCCCGGCGGCGCTGGACGAAGCGTTTCGCCACGACGATGAAGTGCTGGTGGAAGCGTTTCTTAGCGGGCCAGAGTATACCGTTGGCGTGATTGGCGACGATATTCTGCCGTCTATTCGCATTCAGACCGCCAGTGAGTTTTATGACTATGAAGCCAAATATATTTCTGATGATACCCAGTACTTCTGTCCATCAGGATTGAGTGCCGGACAGGAAGCAGAATTAAGCGAACTGGTGATCGCCGCATGGCGTGCGCTGGGTTGCAGCGGCTGGGGTCGTGTGGATGTGATGATGGGAGAGGACGGGCGCTTTTATCTGCTGGAGGTCAATACGTCTCCGGGGATGACCAGCCACAGTCTGGTGCCAATGGCGGCCAGGCAGGCAGGGATGAACTTCTCTCAGCTGGTGGCACGCATTCTGGAACTGGCCGACTGATATGTCTCAGGCTGCTTTGAATGTCCGTAACCGTGAAGCGCAGGAAAAAGCGCGTACCGGTCGAAGTAACGGCTCGCGTCTGGCAGGCATTGTTTTCCTGCTGATGGTGATCGGCGTGATGCTGGCCGGAGGGTTAGTGGTGCTGAAATGGATGAACGATGCTTCCCGTCTGCCGCTGTCAAAGCTGGTGGTGACGGGACAGACGCACTACACCACTAACGATGACATCCGTCAGGCGATTTTATCGCTCGGCGAACCCGGTACCTTTATGTCGCAGGACGTCGACATTATTCAGCAGCAGATTGAGCGCCTGCCGTGGATCCAGCAGGTAAGTGTACGCAAGCAGTGGCCAGACGAATTAAAGATCCATCTGGTGGAGTATGTCCCGGTTGCACGCTGGAATGATGTGCACATGGTTGATGCTGAAGGGAAATCGTTCAGCGTCCCGGCCAGTCACCTCGGCAAAGAAGTGATGCCGATGCTGTATGGCCCGGAGGGCAGCGAGTCCGAAGTGTTAACCGGCTTTCACCAGATGAGTAACGTACTGGCGGCCAGCAAATTGAAACTGAAAGCGGCGTCCATGACCGCACGGCGTTCGTGGCAACTGGTGTTAGATAATGACATCCGGCTTGAACTGGGGCGTAACGAAGATATGAAGCGGCTGCAGCGCTTCATCGAATTATACCCCACCCTGCAACAGCAGGCACAGACGGACAACAAGGTCATCACCTACGTCGATCTGCGCTACGACTCTGGCGCAGGGGTAGGATGGGCACCGGCCCCCATAGCGGCCGCTGACAGTAATCAGCAACAGCAACAGACTCAGGCACAGGCTAAACAACAATGATCAAGTCGACGGACAGAAAACTGGTAGTTGGACTCGAGATAGGCACCGCGAAGGTCGCCGCCCTGGTAGGGGAAGTTCTGCCTGATGGCATGGTTAATATTATCGGGGTGGGCAGCTGTCCGTCCCGCGGGATGGATAAAGGCGGTGTTAACGACCTGGAATCGGTAGTGAAATGCGTACAGCGCGCTATCGATCAGGCCGAACTGATGGCTGACTGTCAGATTTCCTCGGTTTACCTTGCATTATCGGGCAAACATATCAGCTGTCAGAACGAAATAGGGATGGTTCCTATTTCCGAAGAAGAAGTGACACAGGAAGATGTGGAGAACGTGGTACATACCGCTAAATCCGTCCGTGTTCGTGATGAACACCGCATCCTCCATGTTATTCCGCAAGAATATGCGATCGACTATCAGGAAGGGATCAAAAATCCGGTCGGTTTATCCGGTGTACGTATGCAGGCGAAAGTACACCTGATTACCTGTCACAACGATATGGCGAAAAACATCGTTAAAGCGGTTGAGCGTTGTGGCCTGAAAGTGGATCAGCTTATTTTCGCCGGGCTGGCATCCAGCTTTGCGGTACTGACTGAAGATGAACGTGAGCTGGGCGTGTGTGTGGTTGACGTCGGGGGCGGCACGATGGATATCGCTGTCTACACCGGCGGCGCGCTGCGCCATACCAAAGTGATTCCGTATGCGGGCAACGTGGTTACTAGCGATATCGCCTATGCTTTCGGCACACCGCCGACAGATGCTGAAGCGATTAAAGTGCGTCATGGCTGTGCGCTGGGATCGATTGTCGGTAAAGACGAAAACGTTGAAGTACCGAGTGTAGGCGGTCGTCCGCCTCGCAGCCTGCAACGTCAGACGCTGGCTGAAGTCATTGAGCCCCGTTATACCGAACTGCTTAATCTGGTGAATGACGAAATTCTGCAGTTGCAGGAACAGCTTCGCCAGCAGGGCGTTAAACATCATCTCGCGGCGGGTATCGTACTGACCGGCGGCGCGGCACAAATTGAAGGATTGGCGGCTTGCGCCCAGCGTGTATTTCACACGCAGGTACGTATCGGACAGCCGCTGAATATTACTGGATTAACGGATTACGCGCAGGAACCTTACTACTCCACAGCGGTAGGTTTATTGCACTACGGAAAAGAATCTCACCTTAACGGTGAGGCAGAAGTAGAAAAAAGAGCCTCGGTGGGTAATTGGTTCAAGAAAATCAACAGCTGGCTGAGAAAAGAGTTTTAATTTTTACCAAAGGGGATCATGCTATACCTGAGCAAGTTTATGTTGCGGGTATCGTTATTAGTGATCTCCAGGCGAACAGGCACATAACGGAGAGAAATTATGTTTGAACCTATGGAATTAACCAATGACGCGGTGATTAAAGTCATCGGCGTCGGTGGCGGCGGTGGCAACGCCGTTGAGCACATGGTGCGTGAGCGTATCGAAGGCGTTGAGTTCTTCGCGGTAAACACTGACGCTCAGGCACTGCGTAAAACAGCAGTGGGCCAGACCATTCAGATCGGTAATGGCATTACTAAAGGCCTCGGCGCGGGTGCGAACCCGGAAGTGGGCCGAAACTCTGCTGAAGAAGATCGTGAAGCCCTGCGTCAGGCACTGGAAGGTGCAGACATGGTATTTATCGCCGCAGGTATGGGCGGTGGAACCGGAACCGGTGCAGCACCCGTCGTGGCTGAAGTGGCCAAAGAACTGGGTATCCTGACCGTTGCCGTGGTGACAAAGCCTTTCAACTTTGAAGGCAAGAAGCGCATGGCATTTGCCGAGCAGGGTATCGCCGAGCTGTCTAAGCACGTTGATTCACTGATCACCATCCCAAATGACAAGCTGCTGAAAGTGCTGGGTCGCGGTATTTCACTGCTGGACGCCTTCGGTGCAGCGAACGACGTGTTGAAAGGTGCAGTACAGGGTATCGCTGAACTGATCACCCGTCCGGGCCTGATGAACGTCGACTTTGCTGACGTGCGCACCGTAATGTCCGAAATGGGTTATGCGATGATGGGCTCCGGTGTGGCTTGTGGCGAAGACCGTGCCGAAGAAGCGGCTGAAATGGCCATCTCAAGCCCGCTGCTGGAAGATATTGACCTGTCTGGCGCGCGTGGCGTACTGGTTAACATCACTGCTGGCTTCGATCTGCGTCTGGATGAGTTTGAAACCGTGGGTAACACTATCCGTGCTTTCGCTTCGGATAACGCCACCGTGGTTATCGGTACGTCGCTGGATCCGGAAATGAATGACGAACTGCGCGTCACCGTCGTGGCAACCGGTATCGGCATGGATAAGCGTCCTGAGATCACCCTGGTGACCAGTAAGCAAACAACACAGCCGTTGATGGATAATCGTTATCAGCAGCACGGTATGGCACCGCTGCCGCAGGAGCAAAAACCTGCTGCGAAAGTGGTGAATGATCCGGGTGCACAAACGAACAAAGAGCCTGACTATCTGGATATTCCAGCCTTCCTGCGTAAGCAGGCAGACTAAGAATAACCCGAGAAATTGGGATTCTGCGCTCTTTGTGTTAAACTGTTCGCCCTTCAGTGGAGTAAACTGATGGTCGGATGGCTAATTTTTGCGAGATAATGCGATGATCAAACAACGGACTTTAAAACGTATTGTTCAGACGACTGGCGTCGGTTTACACACCGGCAAAAAAGTCACGCTGACGTTACGCCCTGCGCCGGCTAATACCGGGGTCATCTATCGTCGCACTGACTTGAATCCACCGGTTGATTTCCCGGCTGATGCCAAATCCGTGCGTGATACCATGCTCTGTACTT
>Ga0308168_1000341_pt1 | contig 62016 bp, 54 predicted proteins | sample PhyCR2_FD_202133 | JGI IMG/M metagenome (GOLD analysis project Ga0308168, IMG submission 202133) | Phyllosphere microbial communities from UC Gill Tract Community Farm, Albany, California, United States - DLSLRC.R2 | ecosystem: Host-associated > Plants > Phyllosphere > Unclassified | place: USA...
TCTGCTTGTAACCAAACGCGATGGCCGCACCGAGCGTATCGATCTCGATAAAATCCACCGTGTTCTCGACTGGGCTGCCGAAGGACTGCAAAACGTCTCCGTCTCCCAGGTTGAGCTGCGATCCCACATCCAGTTCTACGAAGGTATCCGCACTTCTGATATCCATGAAACCGTCATCAAGTCCGCAGCTGACCTGATCTCCCGCGATGCCCCTGACTATCAGTACATGGCTGCCCGTCTGGCTATCTTCCACCTGCGTAAAAAAGCGTACGGCCAGTTTGAGCCACCGAAACTGATCGACCAGGTGAAACGCATGGTTGAGATGGGTAAATATGACCATCACCTGCTGGAAGACTACAGCGCGGAAGAGTTTGAGCTGATGGATGGCTTTATCGACCACTGGCGCGATATGAACTTCTCCTACGCGGCCGTCAAGCAGCTGGAAGGCAAGTATCTGGTGCAGAACCGCGTCAGCGGTGATATCTATGAAAGCGCCCAGTTCCTCTACATTCTGGTGGCGGCGTGCCTGTTCTCCGGCTACCCGCGTGAGACCCGTCTGGACTACGTGAAGCGTTTCTATGATGCGATCTCCACCTTTAAGATCTCACTGCCGACGCCGATTATGTCGGGTGTCCGTACCCCTACCCGCCAGTTCAGCTCCTGTGTGCTGATCGAATGCGGTGACAGTCTGGACTCTATCAACGCCACCTCCAGCGCCATCGTGAAGTATGTGTCTCAGCGTGCCGGTATCGGCATCAATGCCGGTCGTATCCGCGCGCTGGGCAGCCCGATCCGCGGCGGTGAAGCGTTTCATACCGGCTGTATTCCGTTCTACAAACATTTCCAGACCGCAGTGAAGTCCTGCTCTCAGGGCGGCGTGCGCGGTGGTGCCGCAACGTTGTTCTACCCGATGTGGCACCTGGAAGTCGAAAGCCTGCTGGTACTGAAAAACAACCGTGGCGTGGAAGGTAACCGCGTGCGCCACATGGACTACGGCGTTCAGATCAACAAGCTGATGTATCAGCGCCTGCTGAAAGGCGAAGATATCACCCTGTTCAGCCCGTCTGACGTGCCTGGTCTGTACGATGCCTTCTTCGCGAATCAGGAAGAGTTTGAGCGTCTGTACACCAAATATGAGCAGGACAGCAGCATCCGCAAGCAGCGTATTAAAGCCGTGGATCTGTTCTCACTGATGATGCAGGAGCGCGCCTCTACCGGCCGTATCTACATTCAGAACGTTGACCACTGCAACACCCACAGCCCGTTTGACCCGGCTATTGCTCCGGTGCGCCAGTCTAACCTGTGCCTGGAAATTGCTCTGCCAACCAAGCCGATGATGGACGTCAACGACGAAAATGGCGAAATTGCCCTTTGTACGCTGTCGGCGTTTAACCTGGGGGCGATTGAGAGCCTGGACGACCTGCAGGAGCTGGCAACGCTGGCTGTGCGTGCGCTGGATGCCTTGCTGGACTACCAGGACTACCCTATCCCGGCCGCAAAACGTGGCGCGATGGGCCGCCGTACGCTGGGTATTGGCGTCATTAACTATGCTTACTACCTGGCGAAGAACGGCGTTCGTTACTCCGACGGCAGTGCAAACGAATTGACGCACCAGACCTTCGAAGCTATTCAGTACTGGCTGCTGAAAGCCTCTAACGATCTGGCGATTGAGCAGGGTGCCTGCCCGTGGTTTAACGAAACCACCTATTCCCAGGGCATTATGCCGATCGACACCTACAAGAAAGACCTGGATGCGATCTGTAATACCCCGCTGCTGCTCGACTGGGATGCGCTGCGTGAATCGGTGAAAAAACACGGCCTGCGTAACTCCACCCTGTCTGCGCTGATGCCGTCAGAAACCTCTTCACAGATTTCTAACGCCACCAACGGTATTGAACCGCCGCGCGGCCATATCAGCATTAAAGCGTCGAAAGACGGTATCCTGCGTCAGGTGGTGCCAGAGTATGAACGCCTGAAGGATAACTATGAACTGCTGTGGGATATGCCGAATAACGACGGCTATCTGCAGCTGGTCGGCCTGATGCAGAAATTTATCGACCAGGCGATTTCATCGAACACCAACTACGACCCGACGCGCTTCGCCAACGGTAAAGTACCGATGAAGCAGCTGCTGAAAGATCTGCTGACCGCCTACAAGTTCGGCGTGAAAACGCTGTACTACCAGAACACCCGCGACGGTGCGGAAGATACGCAGGAAGACCTGGTGCCCTCCATTCAGGATGACGGCTGCGAAAGCGGTGCCTGCAAAATCTAACCGGCAGGGGCGGTCAGCGCCGCCCCTTTTACGATTTCCCTACGGGGCCAGCATGCTGGCCCTGACTCATTTGGATTGAATCATGGCTTACACAACGTTTTCGCAGAATAAAAACAACCAGCTGTTGGAACCGATGTTCTTCGGTCAGCCGGTGAACGTGGCGCGCTTCGACCAGCAGAAATACGATATCTTTGAAAAACTGATCGAAAAGCAGCTCTCTTTCTTCTGGCGTCCGGAGGAAGTTGACGTCTCCCGCGATCGCATCGACTACCAGGCGCTGCCGGATCACGAGAAGCACATTTTTATCAGCAACCTGAAATATCAGACCCTGCTGGACTCCATTCAGGGACGCAGCCCGAACGTCGCGCTGCTGCCGCTGATCTCGATTCCTGAGCTGGAAACCTGGATTGAAACCTGGGCGTTCTCAGAGACAATCCACTCGCGCTCATACACCCATATCATTCGTAATATCGTCAACGATCCGGCGCTGGTATTCGACGATATTGTTACCAACGAGCAGATCCTGTCACGTGCTAAAGACATCTCTGGCTACTACGACGATCTGATCGAGATGACCAGCTACTGGCATCTGCTGGGCGAAGGCACGCACGAGGTCAACGGTAAATCCGTGACCGTCAGCCTGCGCGCGCTGAAAAAACAGCTGTATATCTGCCTGATGAGCGTTAACGCACTGGAAGCTATTCGCTTTTACGTCAGCTTTGCCTGTTCCTTCGCGTTCGCCGAACGTGAACTGATGGAAGGCAACGCTAAAATCATCAAGCTGATTGCCCGTGATGAAGCGCTGCACCTGACCGGCACGCAGCATATGCTGAACCTGCTGCGCAGCGGCGAAGACGACCCGGAAATGGCGGAGATTGCTAAAGAGTGTCGTCAGGAGTGCTACGACCTGTTTGTGCTGGCAGCCGAGCAGGAGAAAGAGTGGGCGGAGTATCTGTTCAGCGGCGGTTCGATGATCGGCCTGAACAAAGACATTCTCTGGCAGTACATTGAGTACATCACCAACATCCGCATGAACGCCGTCGGCCTGGATCTGCCGTTTAAAACCCGCTCAAACCCAATTCCGTGGATCAACTCCTGGCTGGTGTCCGATAACGTTCAGGTGGCACCGCAGGAAGTGGAAGTCAGCTCTTACCTGGTCGGCCAGATTGACTCTGAAGTGAACGCTGACGACCTCAGCGACTTCGAGCTGTAAGATGGCGAGCATTACACTGCGTACCACCGGTACGCAGCTTGAATGTGATGATGAGCACCCTTCCCTGCTGGCCGCGCTGGAGTCGCACCGGGTGTGCGTGGAGTATCAGTGCCGCGAGGGCTACTGCGGTTCGTGCCGCACACGTCTGCTGAAGGGAGAAGTCAGTTACAGCGCGACGCCGCTGGCCTTTGTCAATCAGGGTGAAATTCTGCCCTGCTGCTGCAAGGCCGACGGGGATATAGAGATCGAGTTGTAGACGGCGGTGCCCGCCACCGGCACGACCGGAAAAAAAGGCCCCCTCCACGCACGGCAACACATCCCCCAGGGCTGACCTTCTTTAGGGGCAGCCCTTTTTAATGCTTATAACGTTTCCACGACGTCAATCCAGCCATGGCCGGTGGTGACTTTCTGCCCGTTCAGCCAGCGGCGCAGCATATTCATTGCCAGCATGGCGACCATATCCTGCCGGGCTTTCAGGCCGTGACGGCTGACGTTAAATTTCACCTTTTGGGCAAAGGTACCGTCCGGGGTATGCAGCGCGAAGCCCAGACGGTCGTCCTCCAGCCCGCCCACCACCAGCGCCAGCCTGGCGTGATTCTGCCTGGCCAGCTGCTGACTGCGCGCCGCCAGCACCCCCAGCGACTCACTCTGATTAGGTAACACGTTACCCGCGGCCAGCGAGGCCCCCGCAGAGATCAGCTGCCACTGCAACAGCCCGGCGCTGAACTGTTCGCTGATGCTCAGCGACAGTTTGTGTTCCTTCAGGCGACGCGCCAGTTGTTCAGGCAGAGTTTCAAACCCTTCGAAGATCACGCTGTCCCCGGCAATTTCACGTACCTGCTGCCAGAACAGCTCCATCTCTGCTCTTTTTGACGCCGGACCGTTCAGCTTCAGTTCAATGATCGGCATGGAGGCACGATAGCCCATCACCACACCTTCCGGCAGCGTCAGGGGTTCAATATCGGACGCCAGATCGCTTTCCCCGCGGCCAAAGGTCGTCATGCGCAGGCATAACGGCGGCTCCGGCAGTTGGAAGCGCGCCTTGAGGCGCGGCAGGATTTGATCCATCACCATCACTTTGTATTCGGAGGGCACGCCGGGCGTGAAGAAAATCCAGCAACGGTTGAGCTGCATGGCAAAACCGCAGGCCGTCCCCACCGGATTATCGATCATCTCAGCACCCTGTGGGATCTCCGCCTGCTTGCGGTTGCTGGGGGCCATTGCCTTACCGCGGCTGGCAAAGAAGGCTTCCATTTTCACCAGCCAATCAGGGTGGAGCTCCAGCCCGACCCCGGCGGCAGTGGCCGCTGCCAGCGCGCTTAAGTCATCACTGGTCGGGCCCAGCCCGCCGTTGACGATCAGCACATCGGCCACCTTGCTGCGTTCAGTCAGTACGGTGACCAGCTCCTGCAGGCTGTCACCCACCGTCTGACGGCTGGTCATCGGCAAGCCGTGTTCAAACAGTACGCCAGCCAGCCAGGCCGCATTGGTGTCGACGATCTGTCCGTGCAGGACTTCGTCGCCCGTCGCGAGCATTTCCACTCTTATCATGTTGTTCTCCGGTGTACTTATGTCATGACACTGTAGGAAGCCCTTCGGGGAAACACAATGTCCTTTTCGACAACACCCGGTTATTTCTGCTGCTGCGCGACCCACGCCTTCAGCTGCTGGCGGGAACGTTTAAGGGATCCCCCCTCTGCCGCCGGCAGCGGATACCATGCCACCGGGCGCTGATAGCCGGCGAGCCGCGGGGCGGCCCAGGCTGCAAGGTGGTCCAGAGCGATCCCGCCTTCGACCAGCGCCACCGGCCGCTGACCGTACTCGGCACTCGCCTGCGGCACGATAAACACCTGCGTGACCGCTGGATGTGCCTGCACGATTTTTTCGATCTGTTCGGGCTGCACGCCTTCGCCACCGGAGAAAAAGAGATTATCGCATCGCCCGTCAATCACCAGCTCATCCTGCAGCCAGCGGCCACGGTCGCCGGTGTGTAACCAGCCGTCAGCGTCAGCCAGCGGCCGTAGCGCACCCGCCGACCAGTACCCCGATGCCAGCGCCAGCGAACGAACCCACACTTCGCCCTCCACCAGACGAACCTGATAGCCGGGTAAAGGCGCCCCGACGCCGGAACGGTGATCTGCCCGCCGGGCGCAAACGGTCGAGGCAGTTTCAGTCATACCATAGCCGCAGTAGCAGCGCAGCCCGGCCTCTTCAGCCTTACGGGTCAGCGCCCCCGGGATCTGTGCGCCACCGAGCAGCACCGCACGCAGGCTGCCGGGCAGTGCAGGCTGTTGCAGCAGACGCCAGAGTTGGGTTGGAACCAGGGAGGCCAGCGTGCTCCGTGCCAGGGCGGCATGGAAACCGTGGGCATCAGGGATCACCAGGGTCGCACCCACCCGTAGCCAGCGCCAGAGGATCCCCTGACCGGAGACGTGATACAGGGGCAGGGACAGCAGCCAGCGGTCATGCCTCTGGGCGTCCATCAGTGTGGCTACCGCTGCCGCGCTGTAAAGATGAGCAGCAAAGGTGTGTGCGGCGGCTTTGGGAAGCCCGGTGGAGCCGGATGTCAGCGTCAGCGTGGCGATCCGCTCCGGCTGCCACGGGAGGCTGCTCTCCCCCCTCCCCCGGGTCAGCGTCAGCGCCGGAAGCGGCACTGCCACTGTCTCCGCCAGGTTCAGCATAAAATCGGCTGACAGCCCCGGCAGCAGCGCATCCAGCTGGTCGCCAGGCAACCCGGGGTTGAGCCCCAGCACCCGCGCGCCGCAGGTCAGCAGCCCGAGCCAGGCCAGCAGGGCATCAAGACTGTTACCGCTGCGCAGGGTTACCAGGTCTCCCGCATTGACCCCCTGCTGGCGAAAACCGGCGGCCTGTTCGCTGATGGCCTGCCCCAGCTGCTGCCAGCTCAGACGCTGCTGGCCGGTATCAATGGCCAGTGCATCCGGGCAACGGAGCTGCCAGCCGCGCCACGGCCAGTCGGTTATCGCTGCCAGAGACATGACAACGCTTCGCTGCCCTGAACGGGGAGCGCACTGCCCGGCCACGCCCTGAGCACCTGCTGCTGCATCAGCTGCAGCGTGTCCAGCCCCGGCAGCACTCCCGGCGTCAGCCAGTGTGCCAGCCTCGCCAGCAGAGTCAGTCCAAAGCTGGACTCCAGCGCACTGCTGATCACCGGGGTCAGCCCATGCGCCTGCGCCTGTCTCACCTGGTGCTGCACCCGCTCAATGCTGCCGGTCAGCGTGGGTTTGATCACTACCGCGACTACGCCGGGCGCTGCGCTCAGGGCGTCTGGCTCCTCACGCAGGGTTTCGTCCCAGGCAATATTAATGCCGGTCGCGGCGGCGAAGGCCAGGCTTTGCTGCCGATCCCTGCACGGCTCCTCGATAAACGCGATGCGTGAACGCAGCGCGGGTGGGACATGGCGGGCGAAACTCAGCGCTTTTTCCAGCGTCCAGCTGCGGTTAGCATCCAGCCGCAGGGTCAGTTGCGGCAGTGCTTCAAGCAGCAGGCTGGCCTGCATCCCGTCACGTACCGCCTCGTACAAGCCCACCTTCATTTTCGCCAGCGGCTGCGGCTGCTGACACAGACGCTGAAACAGCGCATCGGGGTCACCGCTGCACAGCTGCGCCAGACGGTACTCTCCCTCTACGGGCAGCGTATTGCCCAACCCGGCCAGCGCACAGCTGATGCCAAACGCGACAGAAGGGAGATGACTTTCCGCGGGCACCACGCCATCACACCACTGTGACAGCCAGCCGGTGGCCTGCTCCCGTGCCTGTTCCGGCGTTTCATGACTGAACTCCGGCAGTGGCGCAATCTCGCCCCAGCCCTCCGCCTGCCCGTCCCACAGCCTCACCAGCATCCCCTGTCGCACTTTTAACCGCTGATGGCGCAGTACCACCCCGGCCTCCAGCGCGATTTGATATCCGTACAGCGCGGCGCGACGCATCAGGGATTACGCCGGAACGGACTGAAGTCAGGCTGCCGTTTCTGGTTAAAGGCATTGCGCCCTTCCTGCCCCTCTTCGGTCATATAGAACAGCATGGTGGCATTACCGGCCAGCTCCTGCAGCCCGGCCTGCCCGTCGCAGTCGGCATTGAGGGCCGCCTTCAGACAGCGCAGCGCCATCGGGCTGTTTTGCAGCATCTCGCGGCACCAGCGTACCGTCTCTTTTTCCAGTTCAGCCAGCGGAACCACCGTATTCACCAGCCCCATATCCAGCGCCTGCCGGGCATCGTACATCCGGCAGAGGAACCAAATTTCGCGCGCCTTTTTCTGACCGACGATGCGCGCCATATAGGCAGCCCCCCAGCCGCCGTCAAACGAGCCGACTTTCGGCCCTGTCTGACCAAACTGCGCGTTATCGGCAGCAATTGTCAGGTCACACATCATGTGCAGTACATGCCCGCCGCCCACAGCGTAGCCTGCCACCATCGCCACCACTGGCTTCGGGCAGGTGCGGATCTGCCGCTGCAGATCGAGGACATTCAGATGATGAACACCAGCGTCATCCTGATAACCGCCGTAATCGCCGCGCACTTTCTGATCCCCGCCGGAGCAAAAGGCCAGGTCGCCTTCTCCGGTCAGCACGATGACCCCCACTGCCGGATCCCGCCGGGCGTTATCCAGTGCCTGCTGGATTTCCACGATGGTCTGCGGGCGAAAAGCATTGCGCACCTGCGGGCGGTTGAGGGTGATTTTCGCAATACCGTCGACAGTTTTGTGATAGCGAATATCGCCGTAGTCAGCACCGCAATCCTGCCACTGCACCGGGGCATAAAGCTGTTTTTCATCGGGATACAACATCAGGGTTCCTTAATTATGGTTGAGCACACGGGCAAGCTGATGGGCAAACGCCAGGGGGTTCGCCAGGTGTGTGTTATGACCCGCAGCAGGAATGACCGCTGGGGGAAGCGCCGCCTGTCGGGCCAGCTGTAAAAATTTCTGATCCCACTCACCGCACAGATAGCGAAACGGAAAATTTTTCTCCCGCAGTTCGGGCAACAGATCCGGCTGCGCCGACAGTGAGGTAGCCTGAAGCATCGCCGCCAGGTCTTCGCCACGATTATTCAGCCGCCGGGCCACCAGACGCTGTCGCTCGACAGCTGTCAGTTCGGCAAAAACCGGCTGCTGATACCACAAATCCAGTACCTGACCGAGCGGCTGCTGGCGGAACCGCGCTGCCCAGCTGAGATCGTGATCGCGGCGGTGGCGGCGTTCGACGGGGTTACTGAGGCCAAAATGCCCCGCCTCCACCAGCAGCCCCGCCAGGCCGCTTCCGGCATGACGACAGGCGTGATACAACGCCAGCCGGCCGCCCAGCGAGTAGCCTATAAGCCAGTAGCGATCGACCTGATGGAAGTGCAGCGTGGCGTTAAGCCGCTGTGACAGATCGTCGAAATCCGTGACGGTCTGCGCCTGGGATCCACCGTGGCCGGGCAGGTCAACACTCAGCAGCGGCCAGTGGCTGAAATAGCGCTGTACCGGCTGCCAGTCCGCCGCGCTGCCGAGAAAGCCGTGCAGCCAGACCAGCACCGGACGCGTACTCTGGTGGTGCCCCTGCCAGTGTGCATGAAGCATCATAAATGGATTACCTCACTGGCACAGCGCGCCAGGGTTTGGGCACCTTCGTCCCCGTGGGTCACAACTTCGATCAGCGTCACGCCGCCCTGAAAGCCCTGCGCGACCGACTGCCGGAGCGCCTCCCAACGGGTGGGGCGGGCAAACTGCAAGCCAAACAGCGCCGCTGCGTGGCAGAAGTCGACCCTGGGGGGTAAGGTGAAGAAGCGTTCCCGTTCAGCGGAAGGCGTGGGCAGCATGGAAAAGATCTGACCGCCCTGATTATTGATGACGATCACCACGACCGGGGCAGAAGCCTGTTGCAGCAGCGCCAGACTGTTGAGATCGTACAGCGCGGACAGATCGCCCAGCAGGATCAGCAGCGGCCGTGCCGTGCCCCGCTGGACACCCGCGGCCGTCGCCAGCAGACCGTCAATGCCGCTGGCACCGCGATTACAGTAGAGCGGATAACCCGCAGGAAGCTGCGCAAAAGCATCGACCAGACGAACCGAAAGGCTGTTGCCGATGAACAGCGCCCCGTTTTCGGGCAGCAGCCCGCTCAGACGGTGGGCCAGTTGCGCCTCGCCAAATGACTGCAGATGCTGTGCCAGGTACTGCACGGTACGTCCGGCCAGCCGGGCCAGTTCCGGGCACCAGGGACGATGCGCGGCGGCAGGATGGCGTTGCAGCCAGTCAGTCATCTCTGCCTGGATTCGCCGGCCACGCACGCTGCCAGGGTGGCGCTGACCTGGCAGGGGATCGACCAGCCAGTAGGTATCCGGGCGGCAGCTGTTCTGGTAATCCAGCAGATTTTTGCTGGTCAGACTGCCGCCAAACTGCACCACGATTTCCGCCCCCGCCAGCGCCTGCCGTGCCGCCGGATGCGCCAGCCACAGGGCGGCACAGGGCAGAGGCTGCCCGGTCTGCGACACCACGTCACCCAGCAGTGGCCAGCCCAGCTCACTGGCCCACACGGCCAGCAGACTGCCCTCCTGTGCGCTGATGCGTCCGGCAATCACTACCCCGCGTTTATTCCGCCACTGTGGCCAGTCATTTTCGACGGGAGTGGCATGCTGTTGCGGGTAATGTAGCCAGGGCTCCCGGCTGTGCCACCAGCTCCCGAGTTCATCCTGCCACGCGTGGAAGTCGTCGCTGTCGGGGCCATACAGGGGTTCTGCAAACGGGCAGTTAATATGCACGCCGCCGTGTTGCTGCTGTGCCAGCAGGGTGTCCACCGCTGATACCAGCCAGCGCGCCGGAACGGAAGGCGTGGGACGGGGAAGATTGAGGGATGCGCTAACGTGAGGTGCAAAGATGCCGATCTGGTCAATCGCCTGATTCGCACCGCAGTGGATCAGTTCAGGGGGGCGATCGGCACTGATGGCCACCAGCTTTTCACCGGTGAGCTGCGCCTCTACCAGCGCCGGATGCAGATTCGCCACGGCCGTCCCGGAGGTGACGATCATCGCGACAGGCTGTCCGGTGGCTTTTGCCAGCCCCAGGGCCAGAAAACCCAGGCCCCGTTCGTCAAAATGCGTATGACATAACACGTTTTCACAGGCCGCGGCTGCCAGCGCCAGCGGAGCCGATCGGGAGCCCGGGGCAATGCAGATGTGACGCACGCCGTGGCGCGTCAGCGTTTCCAGCAGTACGTTAGCCCAGCGGCGATTGAACGTTGCGTGCGACAGGTCTTGCTGCATAGCCACTCCCGATCAAAAATCCTCGCGCTATTATAATCAGCCGCTTTCGTCGTCTTTTTGATTTGGGCCAGCTTTACCCCCGCTTTCCCACCGCCAGTAACGCGCCGAGGGTCGCGGCTTTACTCTCGACCTCGTGCCATTCCTGCTCCGGATCGGAGCCGCTGACGATCCCCGCCCCGGCATAGAGACGCACCCGACTTTCCGCCACCAGGGCACAGCGCAGAACGACGGAGAACTCGCTCTGTGACTGCGACAGATAGCCGATCGATCCGCTGTACCAGCCGCGTGCGAAAGGTTCATGCTGGCGGATAAAGGCCAGTGCCTCCGCGCGCGGCAGTCCTGCCACCGCTGCCGTCGGCTGCAGACGCGCCACACAGTCGGCATCATCAGGCTGCAACAGCCGGGCGCGGATACGTCGCCGCAAATGCTGCAGGTGCCGGAGGGGAAGCAGCTCTGCCGGCATCACCTCCAGCCCGGTGACAGCGCCCGCCAGGCGCTGGCGAATATCATCGACCACCAGGCCGTTTTCCCACTGATTTTTTTTGTCCTCCAGCAGTCCCGCCTGTTCCAGTCTGGCGGTTCCGGCCAGCGCTTCACTCTTCAGCTGACTCCCCTGCCGCGCATACAACCGCTCAGGGCTCGACCCGATCAGCGCCTGCCCTGCGCCGGTCGCCAGCATAAAGTGGTAGCAGCGGGGGTTAATTCGCCGGCTGGCGGCCAGCAGCGCAGGAGCTGACAGCGGGCCGGAGAGGGTGACATCGCTGGCACGCGCCAGCACGACTTTATCCAGCTCTCCTGCCGTAATCGCCGCCAGGGCCAGGCTGACCCGCCGCAGCCAACCGGGTTTATCCGGCCACTGATGTACTGCTACGGCATGAGGTAACGGCAGCGCAGGGCTGGCCGGACGCAGGGCCCTGAGCCAGCATGCCATCCGCTGGGCTTCCTGCTGCAGGGAACCGTCACTGACCAGATTGAGCATTAACCGCTGGCCGGTAGCATCCTGCTGCCAGAGCAGCGCGGGCAGGAAGAAGAAGCTGCTACCGTCAAAACGGTTTGCTCCCGGCAGTCGCCAGCCCGCCGGGAGTGACGCAAGGCGCCGCGTCGCAGACAGGGTGGAGTCAAACTCCTCCAGCGCCCCGCAGGCGGCCATAAATGCCTCACCGCTACGATCCTGCCAGTAAAACTGTGGCCAGCAGGTCTGGGCATCCAGCCAGTTCAGGGCATCAGTATCAGGTGACAACGGGACGCAAAGCTGCTGCTGACCGGGTGCAGAGACCCTGACCTGCAGGAGCTGGTGAATAAGCTGGTCTATAGCCCGGGCAAGTTGCATGCTGACCTCAGCGATAAAACAAAGGGAGGTCTATCGTAGCGGCAGAGAAAACAGGAAATATTGATCCGGACAAGGGGGAACAGCGGAGAGGTCAATGAAACAGACGCCAGGAGGCGTCTGTTAGCAAACGTATCTGTTAGCGACGTGCCAGCAGCAGGCCGATCACCAGGCCGACGGTCGCACCGACGCCAATACCCTGCCACGGTTTATCATGGACATAGTCGTCTGCGCGCGTCACTGCCTGACGGGCACGAACGTAGTAGGTATCCGACGCGTTACTGATGCGGGATTTCACCTGATGCAGCGATTTTTCTGCTTTGGCTTTCAGCTCTACGTATTTCTGATCGGCCGGATCGCCCGACGACTTCAGCACTTCTTCCAGTGTTTCAGTGAGCAGCGCCAGATCATCATCGAGGCGAGTTTCATGTGGTTCAGTCGTAGTAGTCATTTCCATTCTCCTTGGGCGAGTAAACGTCGTCAGATAACTATAGACAGTTTCCACCGCTTTGTTTGACGAAAACTACCAGGAATTAACTGAGAATAGCGAACGGCCTGTTGCGGGCGGTGTGCGGACAGTGCTGTAAATTCCGATATTTACGTTAATTCACATGCGAAAGCACTGCGGTATTTAGATTTATCTGATAAATTTTGCGTGAACTGAATCATTACCCTGGCAGGCTGTCGTAACTCCCTGTAGCCGGACACAATCCGGCCGAGCGAATGCGTGCAAACGCACGACAGTCACTACAAACTCCGTTCACCTGAGGAAATTATTTCCGGCATGAATCGAAGAATGTTTATGAAAGCGTCAATGGCATTCGCAACCCTCAGTGGGATGTCGGGTTTATCCACGTTGTTCTCCCAGGCTGCCTGGGCTGAAGACGGGATTGCCGATGGTTCCGCCAAGCGATTTGATTTTGATGTGCTTAAAAAAATGGCCGCCGATATGGCAAAACAGGCCTATGGTGGCGCTCCGGCACCGTTGCCCGAAACGCTGGCAACGCTGACTCCGCAGGCCTATAACGAAATCCAGTATGATGCTAACCACTCGCTGTGGAACGGCATCGATAATCGCCAGCTTGATGTTCAGTTCTTCCACGTGGGGATGGGCTTTAAACGCCGTATCCGCATGTTCTCGGTTGATGGTGCGAGTCGTGAGGCCCGTGAAATCCACTTCCGCCCTGAGCTGTTCAATTACAACGATGCACACGTTGACACCAAACAGCTGGAAGGTAAAACCGATCTCGGCTTCGCCGGTTTTCGCGCGTTTAAAAAACCAGAGCTGGCAAAACGGGATATCGTTTCCTTCCTCGGGGCCAGCTACTTCCGCGCGGTAGATGAGACCTTCCAGTACGGCCTGTCCGCCCGCGGCGTGGCGATCGACACCTTCAGCAACGGTAAGGAAGAGTTCCCGGACTTCACCGCCTTCTGGTTTGAAACGCCAAAAGCCGATGACACCACCTTTGTGGTCTATACCCTGCTGGATGGGCCAAGCTGCACCGGCGCGTTTAAATTTACCATTCACTGTGAAGACAAACGCGTGGTGATGGAAGTGGAAAACCACATTTACGCGCGCAAGGATATCCAGCAGCTGGGTATCTCGCCGATGACCACCATGTTCAGCTGCGGCAATAACGAACGCCGCATGTGCGACACTATCCACCCGCAGATCCACGACTCCGATCGCCTGGCGATGTGGACCGGTTCAGGTGAGTGGATCTGTCGCCCGTTGAACAACCCCCAGCGTCTGACGTTCAATGCCTATCAGGATGAAAATCCGCGCGGTTTTGGTATGTTGCAGCTGAACCATGACTTTGACAGCTACCAGGATGTAATTGGCTGGTATAACAAGCGCCCAAGCCTGTGGGTGGAGCCGGTCGGCAAATGGGGCAAAGGGGCGATTAACCTGATGGAGATCCCGACCACCGGGGAGACACTGGATAATATCGTCTGCTTCTGGCAGCCAGCCGACGCCATTAAAGCCGGGAGCGAGCACAGCTTCTCCTACAAGCTTTACTGGAGCGGTCTGCCGCCGGTACGCAGCGGGCTGGCACGCGTGAATGCCACCCGCACCGGTATGGGCGGCTTCCCGGAAGGCTGGGCACCGGGTGAACACTACCCGAACGTCTGGGCTCGCCGTTTTGCCGTCGATTTTGTAGGGGGGGATCTGAAAGCCGCTGCGCCGAAAGGTATTGAGCCGGTGATTAACATCTCTTCCGGCACGCTGAAGCAGGTTGAAATCCTCTACGTTGAACCGATCAACGGTTATCGTATTCTCTTCGACTGGTACCCTGACAGCGACGCCACCGATCCGGTGAATATGCGTCTGTTCCTGCGGACCAAAGATGAGACGCTGAGTGAAACCTGGCTGTATCAGTATGTCCCACCGCCGCCGGATAAGCGTAAATACGTGGATGACCGGGTCATGACCGCCGGTTAAGAGCGCGTAAAGCAAATGATGTGGGGCGACCGAAAAGTCGCCCTCCTTTGGCGTACGCAGGATTACATGCCCTGCGTACGCTGCATATCAATATGCGGAATACCGTCTTCCAGATACACTTCACTGACCGCCACAAATCCCTGACGACCATAAAACCCCTGCAAATGCGCCTGTGCTGAAAGAAAAATTGGCTGCCCGGGCCAGTGCTGTTCGCAGCTATTTATCGCCTGCGCCATCAGCCGGCTGCCCAGATTCAGTCCGCGTATATCGCCGGATACAATCACCCGACCAATCTTCACCGGCTTACCGACGCAGTCCGGGCCCAGAATGCGCAGATACGCCACCAGTTTATCCTTCAGCATCCCCAGCAGATGGCGATTTTCACCCATCAAATCCGCACCATCAATATCGAGATAAGGGCACTGCTGCTCAACGATAAATACCGCGTTACGCAATGCCAGCAGCCGGTAGAGCTGGGCGACATCAAGTTCGCTGTGGTGCAGGTCCTGCCAGATAATATCCATTAACTTAGCTCCTCCGCTGAAGCAAAAAAAATCGGGCCACTGTGGGCCCGATTATTACCTGTAATGCATCAGATTACATCAGTGGTTGCGCCAGTTTCACCAGCGAAATCAGCGGCTGCGGGAAGATACCCAGTATCAACACCAGAATCGCAGAGATCAGCACTACCACTCCACCGGCGGTAAATGCCCAGTTGGCCGGCGCGTCACGCTGAGATAACTCAGGCGGAGACAGATACAGGCTGACGGTCATACGCAGGTAGTAGTACAGACCAATGGCACTGCCCAGTACCACCGCACCGGTCAGCCACCACAGCTGCGCACTGACGCCCACGGCAATCACATAGAACTTACCGATAAAGCCCAGCGTCATCGGGATACCCGCCAGCGACAGCATCATCACGGTCATGACTGACGCGAGGATCGGACGGTGCCAGAACAGACCACGGTAAGAGTACATGGAATCCGCATCCGGGCCACGGTACGGGCTGGACATCAGGCTGACCACACCGAAAGCACCCAGGCTGCTGAACAGATAACCGGCCAGGTAAACGCCCACCGTTTCCATTGACAGCTGATGAGTCTGCACGGCGATCAGTGCCACCAGCAGGTAGCCCAGGTGAGCGATCGAGGAGTAACCCAGCAGACGCTTAATGTTACTCTGCGAGATAGCCATCAGGTTACCGAACAGCATCGAGGCGACCGCAATCAGACTGAGAACGATGCGCACCCCCTCGTTGTCGGCCATTGGCGCATACATAAACAGACGCATCAGCACGCCAAAGATGGCGATCTTGCTGGCAGTCGCCAGGAAGGTCGATACCGGAGCTGGCGCGCCCTGGTAAACATCCGGCGTCCACAGGTGGAATGGCACCAGCGACAGTTTAAAGCCAAAGCCGACGATCATCATACCCAGACCGGCCAGCAAAAGCGGTTCATTGATAACACCGTCGTTCAGACTTTTGCCCAGTGAGGCAAAGCTCAGGCTACCCGAATCGGCATAGACCAGCGCCATACCGAACAGCAGGAAAGACGAGGCGGCCGCCGACAGAATGGTGTATTTAATGGCGGCTTCCAGCGAGCGTTTTTGCTGGAAAGCGTACCCCACCAGGCCAAACAGCGGCAGTGAGATCAGCTCGATGCCAATAAACAGCGAAGCAAGATGGTTCGCACTGGCCAGAACCACACCACCCAGGGCAGCAATCAGCACCAGCAGATAGAACTCTTCGCGATTATCCGGATAGGTTGCCAGCCACGGATAGGCGAAGGTACAGGTGGCCAGGCTGGCCAGGATCACCAGCCCGGTATACAGCATTGAATAACCGTCCACCCGCATCAGCGGGGTAACGTCCATTGGCCCTGCCTGGCCGACAAAGTACAGAGAAAACAGCGCCAGGTTCAGACCGACCACGGCCAGCGTCGCATTCACGAAGTGGTTGCGTCGCCACGCAATGGACAGCATCACAACTACCACCGTCAATCCGACGATCAGCAGCGGCAGAAGCGCGATCAATTGTTGAGGAGTTATTGTCATGGCGAATTACGGCCTTGTAGTTGAAATTGAAGCAGTAAACCACTGCTGAATGTTGCTCATCGCAGCGTGCGAGGTATCCAGAATCGGCTGCGGATAAACACCCAGCAACACCAGCAGTACCACCAGCACCATAATCATCAGGAACTCACGCGCAGACATGCCGCGCAGCGGTGTTTCTGACTTAGGCGCACCGTAGTAAGCGCGTTGCATCATAATCAGCGAGTATACCGAGGCGAACACCAGGCCAAAGGTAGCGATAACAATAATCACCGGTACCGTCTGGAAGCTGCCCGTCAGGATCATAAATTCACCGACAAAGTTACCGGTACCCGGCATCCCCAGGTTAGCCACAGCAAAGAACAGCGACAGACCCGGCAGCCATTTGATGCGCGACCACAGGCCACCCATCTGACGCATGTCGCGGGTGTGCAGGCGCTCATACAGCTGACCGCAGAGAATAAACAGTGCAGATGCCGACAGGCCGTGAGCAATCATCTGAATCACCGCGCCCTGGAACGCCAGCTGGCTGCCGGTGTAGATAGCAATCAGCACGAAGCCCATATGGGAAATCGAGGTGTAAGCAATCAGACGCTTAATATCGTACTGAGAGAACGCCATCCACGCGCCGTAGAAGATACCGATAATCCCCAACCACATGGCAATCGGTGCAAATTCGGCAGACGCATTCGGGAACAGCGGCAGAGCAAAACGCAGCAGACCATAAGCCGCCGTTTTCAGCAGGATACCTGCCAGGTCAACGGAACCCGCCGTCGGTGCCTGACTGTGAGCGTCCGGCAACCAGCCGTGTAGCGGAACGACCGGCATTTTCACGGCGAAAGCGATAAAGAAGCCCAGCATCAGCAGGTATTCTACGCCGTGCGTCATCGGCGTTTTCAGCAGCTCTTCGTAGCTAAACGTCCATATTCCCGTCGCGTTGTAATGCACAAACACCAGCGCCAGAATGGCAATCAGCATCACCAGACCACTCGCCTGGGTATAGATGAAGAATTTGGTCGCCGCAGAAATACGCGTCTTCCCGTCGGAGGCTTTATGGCCCCAGAGCGCGATCAGGAAGTACATCGGTACCAGCATCATCTCCCAGAAGAAGAAGAACAGGAACATGTCCATTGCCAGGAACACACCGATAACGCCACCGAGGATCCACAGCAGGTTAAGGTGGAAGAAGCCCTGCCACTTCTCGATTTCGTTCCACGAACAGAGGATAGCCATCAGGCCCAGCAGGCCGGTCAGCACGACCATCAACAGCGAAAGTCCATCCAGCGCAAGATGGAACTCAATGCCGAAACGTGGGATCCACGGCACGGAGAACTCAGCTTGCCACTGCGGAATACCCGCAGCCTGAGTCAGTGAGTAATCTCCCTGCAGCCACAGTTGCAGCGAGAGTACAAAGGTCAGCCCCATTGCGATCAGTGCAATCCAGCGTGGCAGCTTAGGCCCGAAGCGCTCCAGCTGCCAGCACAGTAATCCACCGACAAACGGGATGAATATTAGCCAAGGTAATAACATGGCGGTTTTCCCTTTATTGCGATTTTTATTCTTTATAGGGTGTGGCTCAGCCCCACCCCACTCACTAACCTTTAGATCACCAGCAGCAGCGCCAGCACCACAACGGCACCGATGCTCATGGAAGCGAGATACCAGCGCAGGTAGCCGTTTTCACTGACGACCAGACCTTTATTTGCGCCGCGCGCCAGTAAAGCCGGAATATTCATCAGGGCGTTCAGCGGATCCCGCGACAGCAGCCAGGCCACACCGAGGTAAGGCTTAACAAAGACTTTGTCATACAGCCAGTCGAAGCCCCAGGCGGCAAACCACCAGGTGGTAAAGAAACGCCCCACGGCACTGTTCGCTATCGCGGTCACCAGCGTGCGTTTACCCAGCCACAGTGCGGCCGCCAGCAGGATGCCCACAATGGCCACAACACCGGAAGCAATCTCCAGCGTCAGGACGCTGCTGTGTGCCAGCTCGCTGGTTTCTGGCAGAACGCCTCTCAGCGGCGGAACGATCATCGCGCCAATAAAGGTAGAGAGAATTAACAACACAACCAGCGGCAGATGGTGAGTGATACCTTTGCCCGCATGTGCGTGAATTTTTTCTTCCCCGTGGAAAGCAATAAAGATCATGCGGAAGGTGTAGAGCGAGGTCATAAACGCCCCGGCCAGACCCGCAATCATCAGATTAAGATGACCGTTAGCCAGCGCACCCGCCAGAATCTCATCCTTACTGAAGAAGCCTGCGGTGATCAGCGGCAGCGCAGACAGTGCAGCCCCGCCCACCAGGAAGCAGACATACACCAAGGGAATACTTTTACGCAGGCCGCCCATCTTGAAGATGTTCTGCTCGTGGTGGCAGGCAAGGATCACCGAACCGGAAGAGAGGAACAGCAGCGCTTTAAAGAACGCATGGGTCATCAGATGGAAAATCGCTGCATCCCAGGCCTGAACACCCAGCGCCAGGAACATGTAGCCAATCTGACTCATCGTAGAGTAAGCCAGCACGCGCTTGATATCGGTCTGCACCAGCGCGGCAAAACCGGCCAGCACCAGCGTGACCGCACCAATAATCCCAACCAGATGCAGCACTTCAGGCGTCATCAGGAACAGGCCGTGAGTACGAGCAATCAGGTAAACCCCGGCGGTCACCATCGTCGCGGCATGGATCAATGCGGAAACAGGCGTCGGACCGGCCATCGCATCAGCCAGCCAGGTCTGCAGGGGCAGCTGTGCCGATTTACCGACCGCACCACCTAACAGCATCAGGGTTGCCCACTGCAGCATATGGTTGTCCGCCGCAAAGTGCGCCGGTGCCAGCTCCATCATTTCGCGGAAGTTCAGCGTGCCCAGCTCGTTGTAAAGAATGAACAACGCAAATGCCAGGAACACATCCCCCACACGGGTGATGATGAAGGCTTTCATCGCCGCCGCGCCGTTTTTCGGGTTGGTGTAGTAGAAGCCAATCAGCAGGTAAGAGCAGAGGCCGACGCCTTCCCAGCCGAGATACATCAGCATCAGGTTATCGGCCAGCACCAGAACGACCATGCTGGCGATAAACAGGTTGGTATAGGCGAAGAACCGCGAGTAGCCCTCTTCCCCACGCATGTACCAGGAGGCAAACATGTGGATCAGGAAGCCAACGCCGGTCACGACCGACAGCATGGTTAGCGAGAGGCCATCCAGCGTCAGGTTCACGTCAATTTTAAAGTTTCCGACCTGCATCCAGGTCCACAGCGCCTGGTTAAACACCTGCTGGCCGTGATTAAAGAAGTCGAAGCCCGCATAAGCCGTGACCAGCGCCGCAAGACCGACAGACCCCATGCCCACGGTCGCTGACAGGTTTTCTGACCAGCGGCCACGGGAGAAGGCCAGTAACAGGAAGCCAATCAGCGGAAACAGGATTGTTAAATAGAGAAGGTTCATCCGCGCATCTCGCTCACTTTATCAATGTTGAGGGTCTGGCTGCGGCGATGGAGCTGCAACAGCAGCGCCAGGCCAATGCTGGCCTCAGCCGCGGCCAGGCTGATTGCCAGGATATACATTACCTGACCGTCGGCCTGTCCCCAGTAGCTTCCCGCCACCACAAACGCCAGTGCTGCGGCGTTAATCATGATTTCGAGACCAATCAACATAAACAGCAGATTGCGGCGGATCACCACGCCTGTCAGTCCGAGGACAAACAGAATGGCCGCCAGAATAAGTCCATGCTGCAGAGGGATCATACCCGCTCCTCCTTGTTACTTTTCGCCGCATCAGACGGGCGGTTGCTCAGAACCTCACCTGGACGCTGTTCGCGGCCGATGTGGAATGCCACCACCAGACCTGCCAGAAGCAGCATTGATGCCAGCTCAACGGCCAGAACGTAAGGACCGAACAGGCTGATACCGACGGCTTTCGCATCGATCATCTTACCGTCAATACCCTGGTCGTTGATGCCGCTGATGGCGTAAACCAGTACCACCAGTAATACCAGCGAGAGTACAGCCGGGCCCATCCACATGGAGGGCTTCAGCCACTGACGTTCTTGCTCGACTTCCTGGCCGCCAAGATTCAGCATCATCACCACGAAAACGAACAGCACCATAATGGCGCCGGCATAAACGATAATTTCCAGCGCCCCGGCAAAATAAGCACCGAGCGAGAAAAACACCCCGGCAACCGCCAGCAGAGAAATAATCAGGTACAGCAGCGCATGTACCGGGTTGGTATGCGTGATGACACGTAACGTCGCCAGCACAGACACCAGACCACAAACGTAAAAAGCAAATTCCATGCCTGGCTCCTTAAGGTAACAAGCCCTTGACGTCGATGGGTTTGGCTTCGTTTTCTGCGTCGCCTTTGTCTTTGCCATCGATCGCCATACCCGCCATCCGGTAAAAATTATATTCCGGGTATTTACCCGGGCCGGAAATCAGCAGGTGCTCTTTTTCATACACCAGATCCTGACGCTTGAACTCACCCAGTTCGAAATCGGGGGTAAGCTGAATCGCAGTGGTCGGGCAGGCCTCTTCACACAGGCCACAGAAGATGCAGCGCGAGAAGTTAATACGGAAAAACTCCGGATACCAACGTCCGTCGGCCATCTCTGCTTTCTGCAGCGAGATACAGCCAACCGGACAGGCCACGGCGCACAGGTTGCAGGCAACACAGCGCTCCTGACCATCGGGGTCACGCGTCAGTACAATACGACCACGATAACGGGGTGGCAGATAAACCGGCTCTTCCGGATACATCATGGTTTCGCGTTTGGCGAAGGCGTTCATCCCTATCAGCCAGATACTGCGTACGGTTGTCCCGAAACCAACAACAAGGTCTTTTAATGTCATCTTCTTAACCCCTTACTGCGCCGTGTACAGAATGACTGCGGCAGTTGCCAGCAGATTCAACAGCGTCAACGGCAGACAGACTTTCCAGCCGAACGACATCACCTGGTCATAGCGCGGACGCGGTAACGCAGCACGAATCAGAATAAACATCATCATGAAGAATGCCGTTTTAATCGCGAACCAGAAAATCGGTGGCAGCCACGGACCGTTCCAGCCGCCGAAGAACAGCGTAACGATCAGTGATGAAACGGTAACAATACCGACGTATTCACCGACGAAGAACAGGCCGAATTTCATCCCGGCATATTCAATGTGGTAACCGTCGGCCAGTTCCTGCTCCGCTTCTGGCTGGTCAAATGGATGGCGGTGACACACTGCCACACCGGCGATACAGAAAGTGAGGAAGCCGAGGAATTGCGGAATGACGTTCCACAGATGCTGCTGGCTGTTCACGATGTCGACCATGTTAAACGAACCTGCCTGTGCCACTACACCCATCAGCGACAGGCCGAGGAACACTTCGTAGCTCAGGGTCTGAGCCGATGCACGCATCGCCCCCAGCAGTGAGTATTTGTTATTACTCGACCAGCCCGCAAACAGCACGGCATAGACCGCCAGCCCTGCCATCATCAGGAAGAACAACAGACCAATGTTCAGGTCTGCGCCCATCCACGTTGGCGTCACAGGCACAATTGCCATCGCCAGCAGCAGCGAGGTAAAGGCAATCATTGGCGCAAGGGTGAAGATCACGCGGTCGGTAAATGGCGGGATCCAGTCCTCTTTAAAGAACATTTTGATCATGTCCGCCACCAGCTGCAGTGAGCCCCCCCAGCCGACACGGTTAGGTCCGTAGCGGTTCTGGAACAGACCGAGCAGGCGACGCTCACCAAAGCTCATAAAGGCGCCGCAGCCCACCACCACAAACAAGATGATCAGTGCTTTAACGACGGCAATCAGCACGTCGATAACTTCCGGTGTCAGCCAGCTCATTGTACTGCCTCCCGCAGATTGTCGATGTCGCTACCCGCCAGGAACGGTGGAATACCCGGTAAACCGAGCGGCAGACCGACCTGCCCCGCCTGCAACGTGCTGGAGAAGCGGACCGGCAGGCGCAGTGTTTCACCCTGACAGGTAAATTCAACCGCTGTACCGGCATTCACGCCCAGCTTCGCGGCATCCTCAGGGTTCACCATCACATAGGCTTCTGGCATACGCTGCTGGATAACCGGTGCGCGCTGGGTCATTTCATCGCTGCCGAACAGGTGGAAGTATGGTGCTACACGCCAGCCTTCATGGCTGCCAGCGAAAGCGGCAGGCACATTTTCGAACCAGCCCAACTGAGCCACACCGGCTTCGATCAGACGCACACCTGGGTCGCCGTTACGCAGTTTACCACCCACTTCAACCTGGAATTTGTTCCATGCCTGCGGTGAGTTCCAGCCAGGTGCCCAGGCAAAGGGTATCTGCGAACGGGCAGCACCCGGCTGGTTATTCCCTTCCATAGAGAAGGCAAACATACTGTCTTTGTCCTGCGGCTGACGCGGCTCATGCACACTGATATTGGCGCGCATCGCGGTACGCCCGCTGGAGCGGTGCGGTGAACGCGCCAGTTTCTGACCGCGGATACGGAAGCTGGCATCCGGGGCCGCATCTTTAATTCCGGCCAGCTGAGGCAATGCAACGACACAGGCATCGATCACATGATCGAGCTGGCTCCAGTCCACTTCGCGGCTGTTGATGGTGCTCTGCAGCGAGTGCAGCCAGCGCCAGCTTTCCAGCATCTGCACTTTTTCATCGTAATAAGCCGGGTCATATACCTGGAAGAAGCGCTGCGCGCGGCCTTCCTGATTCACTACCGTGCCATCGCTTTCTGCAAAACTGGCACTGGAGAGGATCAGACCGGCTTTCTCGGTGGTCGCCGTGCGCTGATGATCCAGTACGATGACATTCGGCGTGTTGGCCAGGGCCGCATCTACTTTCGCTTTTGGCAGATGGCGATAGAGGTCATTTTCCAGAATGATCACGGCATCAGCCGCACCGCTTTCCAGCTCGGACAAGACGGAATCGAGGGATTTACCGCCGATCATACCCAGCCCGACACTGTTCGCTGCAGTGGCTAACAGCGTAATGCCCACGTCGGCACCGCGCCCTTTCAGCGCTTTCGCCACGTTGGCGGCCGCCTGAATCATCGCTTCGCTACCGGAGTTGGTCCCGGAGATAATCAGCGGTTTTTTCGCTCCGGCTAAGGCCTGAACAATAACGTCAATTTTTCCGGCCAGTGATTTATCAAGGTCAGCAACGGCTGGTGCGCTGGCATCCAGTTCGTGAGCGATAGCGAAACCAAGGCGCGCCTGGTCTTCTACCGGTGCGCGATAGCTCCATGCTGCGATGTCATCCAGACGCGTCTGGTCGACGTTAGTCACGAACAGGGGATGTTTAGCGTTCTGCCCGATGTTGAGGATCGCCGCGATCTGCCAGTCTGCCACTTTTTGCGCAGCTGCCATCTCACGGGATTTCCCTTTGACGGCCTGCCGCACGGACAGCGCCACTCGTGCGCCGGTCTGGGTCAAATCTTCGCCCAGCACCAGCACCGCATCATAGCTTTCAATTTCACGCAGCGCCGGCGTATGGATCCCGCCATCACGCAGCACTTTCAGCATCAGATCCAGACGCCCCTGCTCCCCTGCCGGAATACCGGTAGAGAAGTTGTCAGCACCCACCAGCTCACGCAGGGCAAAGTTGCTCTCTACGCTGGCACGTGGGGAACCAATACCAATCACTTTCTTCGCCTGGCGCAGTACATCTGCCGCGCCCTGCATAGCCTGATCGGCATTCAGTGAAATCCAGTCATCGCCGCGACGCTGCATAGGCTGACGAGGACGATCTTTCAGATTCACGTAGCCATAACCGAAGCGGCCGCGATCGCACAGGAAGTAATGGTTTACCGTGCCGTTATAGCGGTTTTCAATACGGCGCAGTTCACCGTAGCGCTCACCCGGGCTGGTGTTACAGCCGATGCTGCACTGCTGGCAGATGCTGGGCGCAAACTGCATATCCCACTTACGGTTGTAACGCTCGGAGTGGGTTTTATCGGTAAATACGCCGGTTGGGCAGATTTCAACCAGGTTGCCGGAGAACTCGCTTTCCAGCACACCATCTTCAGGGCGGCCGAAGTAGACGTTGTCATGCGCACCGTAAACACCGAGGTCAGTCCCGTCTGCGTAATCTTTGTAGTAACGCACGCAGCGATAGCAGGCAATACAGCGGTTCATCTCATGCGAAATGAACGGGCCGAGATCCTGATTACGGTGCGTACGTTTAGTAAAGCGATAGCGGCGGAAGCTGTGGCCGGTCATCACTGTCATATCCTGCAGGTGACAGTTACCGCCCTCTTCACAGACCGGACAATCGTGCGGATGGTTGGTCATTAACCACTCCACCACACTTTCGCGGAACTCTTTTGCTTCACCGTCATCAATAGAGATGAAGGTACCGTCAGACGCCGGTGTCATGCAGGACATAACCAGGCGACCACGGGTGTCTTCGGCATTTTGAAATTGCTTCACCGCGCACTGGCGGCAGGCACCGACGCTACCGAGCGCCGGGTGCCAGCAGAAATAAGGAATATCTAAGCCGAGGGAGAGACACGCCTGTAACAGGTTGTCTGCGCCATCAACATCATATTCTTTACCGTCTACATGAATTGTAGCCATAGTGAACATGCTTCCGTAAGGCCCGTGTGAACACGGGCGTTAAACTTTGCTTACCAGCGCGCCTTTAACAGGTTGGGCTGGATGCCGCTAATCGCGTGTGCGTTGCTGAATACCTGAGGTGCCATACCCGCTTCAAACTCTTCGCGGAAGTATTTAATGGCACTTTGCAGTGGCTCTACTGCACCAGGCGCATGCGCACAGAAGGTCTTACCCGGGCCAAGCTGGCGACAGAGCTGCAGCAGGGTTTCAATATCCCCAGGCTGGCCCTGCTTATTTTCCAGCGCGCGCAGGATTTTTACGCTCCACGGCAAACCATCGCGGCAGGGGGTACACCAGCCACAGGACTCGCGAGCGAAGAACTCTTCCAGGTTACGCACCAGCGACACCATATTGATCTCGTGGTCGACAGCCATTGCCAGTGCAGTCCCCAGACGGCTCCCGGCTTTGCCGATACTGGCAAATTCCATTGGCAGGTCAAGGTGTGCCTCGGTCAGGAAGTCTGTCCCTGCCCCGCCCGGCTGCCAGGCTTTAAACTTCAGGCCATCACGCATGCCACCGGCATACTCTTCGAGGATTTCACGAGCGGTGGTACCAAAGGGCAACTCCCACACGCCAGGATTCTTCACGCGACCGGAAAAGCCCATCATTTTGGTACCGGTATCATCGCTGGTGGAGATGCCTTTGTACCAGTCAACACCGTTAGCGATGATCGCCGGAACGTTGGAGAGCGTCTCTACGTTGTTTACGCAGGTTGGCTTGCCCCAGGCACCCGCAGATGCCGGGAACGGCGGTTTGGAGCGAGGGTTTGCACGACGCCCTTCCAGCGAGTTAATCAGGGCGGTTTCTTCACCGCAGATATAACGTCCCGCACCGGTATGGACAATCAGCTCAAAGTCAAAGCCCGTACCGAGAATGTTCTTGCCAAGTAAACCCGCTTCAGTCGCTTCAGCAATCGCCCGGCGCAGGTTAACGGCGGCCTCGATATACTCACCGCGCAGGAAGATGTAGCCGCGATAGGTTTTCAGCGCGAAGGCAGCAATCAACATACCTTCCACCAGTTGATGGGGCATCTGCTCCATCAACAGGCGGTCTTTATAAGTGCCCGGTTCCATTTCATCAGCATTACATAACAGGTAACGGATGTTCATGGATTCGTCTTTTGGCATCAGGCTCCACTTCAGACCCGTAGAGAAGCCTGCACCACCGCGCCCTTTCAGACCGGAGTCTTTCACCTGGTTAACAATCTCTTCCGGCGACAGGGATTTCAGCGCTTTTTCAGCACCGGCATAACCATTCTTACTGCGGTACTCTTCGAGGAATACCGGCTGCTTGTCTTCACGCATCCGCCAGGTCAGCGGATGCATTTCGGCAGTACGCACGATCTGTCTCATTGATACTGCTCCAGTAAGTTGGCGATACCTTCCGGCGTGAGATGAACATGGGTATCTTCATCCACCATCATCACCGGCCCTTTGTCGCAGTTACCGAGGCAGCAGGTTGGCAGCAGCGTGAAACGCCCGTCTGCCGTGGTCTGTCCCGGTTTAATATTCAGGTTACTTTCCAGTGCTGACTGAATCCCCTGGAAACCGGTGATGTGGCACACCACGCTGTCGCAATAGCGGATCACATGACGCCCCACCGGCGTACGGAAGATCTGGCTGTAAAACGTGGCCACCCCTTCAACATCGCTGGCCGGGATGCCCAACACTTCAGCGATCGCATGGATGGCACCGTCCGGTACCCAGCCTCGGTGTTTCTGAACGATTTTCAGCGCTTCAATAGATGCCGCGCGGGCATCTTCATAGTGGTGCTTTTCATGCTCGATGGCATCGCGCTCTGCCGCACTCAGCACAAAAGCTCCGGTTTCGTCGATCGTTTCGATCGCAATTCTCTGATCGTGCATAATTAGCGGTCCACGTCTGACATAACAAAATCGATACTACCGAGGTATACGATCAGATCGGATACCAGGCTGCCGTTGATCACCGATGGGATCTGTTGCAAATGCGGGAAGCTCGGCGTCCGCACGCGGGTGCGGTAGCTCATCGTGCTGCCATCACTGGTCAGGTAGTAACTGTTGATCCCTTTGGTCGCTTCAATCATCTGGAAGGATTCGTTTGCCGGCATTACCGGGCCCCACGAAACCTGCAGGAAGTGAGTGATCAGGGTTTCGATATGCTGCAGCGTGCGCTCTTTCGGCGGCGGCGTGGTCAGCGGATGGTCAGCCTTGAACGGGCCTGCTGGCATGTTCTTCAGGCACTGTTCCAGGATGCGCATACTCTGGCGCATCTCTTCCATCTTCAGCATGACACGGGTGTAAGCACAGCTTACGCCATCTCCGATTGGCACTTCGAAATCGAAGTTTTCATAACCGGAATATGGACGCCATTTACGCACATCAAAGTCCAGACCGGTACCACGCAGGCCAGCCCCCGTCGTGCCCCAGGCCAGTGCTTCTTCCATGTTATAGGCAGAAACCCCTTTGGAACGGGCAATAAGCACGGAGTTTTTCAGTGCGGTCTGCTCATAGGCTTTCAGACGCTTAGGCATCCAGTCCAGGAACTCACGCAGCAGGCGCTCCCAGCCTTTAGGCAGATCATGCGCCACGCCACCAATGCGGAACCAGGCCGGATGCATACGGAAGCCGGTAATGGCTTCTACCACGTCGTAAATTTTCTGGCGGTCAGTAAAGGCAAAGAACACCGGGGACATAGCACCGACGTCCTGGATAAACGTAGAGATGTACAGCAGGTGGCTGTTTATACGGAACAGCTCTGATAGCATCACGCGAATGACTTCCACGCGCTCAGGGACTTTGATACCAGCCAGCTTTTCTACCGCCAGCACGTACGGCATTTCGTTTACGCAGCCGCCGAGATACTCAATACGGTCGGTATACGGAATGTAGCTGTGCCAGGACTGGCGTTCACCCATTTTTTCGGCACCACGATGGTGGTATCCGATATCCGGCACGCAGTCGACGATCTCTTCACCGTCCAGTTGCAGGATGATACGGAACGCGCCGTGCGCAGAAGGGTGGTTCGGGCCCAGGTTGAGGAACATGAAGTCCTCATTGTTGGTCGAACGCTTCATGCCCCAGTCTTCAGGCTTGAAGGTCAGAGATTCCATCTCCAGATCTTCTTTCTGCTTGGTCAGTTCAAACGGATCGAACTCGGTCGCACGCGCAGGGTAATCTTTGCGCAGCGGATGCCCTTCCCAGCTCTGCGGCATCATAATGCGCGTCAGGTGCGGGTGGCCTTCAACATTGATACCAAACATCTCCCAGGTTTCACGCTCATACCAGTTGGCATTCGGGAAAATTTTGGTGATGGTGGGCACATTCAAATCGTTTTCAGACAACGCCACCTTGAGCATGATGTCGCGGTTACGTTCAATGGAGATGAAGTGGTAGAAAACGGAAAAATCCGCCGCCGGTAAACCGGCACGGTGAGTACGCAGGCGCTCATCCATGCCATGCAGGTCATACAGCATCACATAGGGTTTAGGCAGCTTGCGCAGGAACTCAATAATCTCAAGCAACTGCTCACGTTTTACCCAGACCACCGGCACGCCGGTACGGGTCGCTTGTACTGTAAAGGCATCAGGCCCAAAACGATTACGCAGCTCGCCGATCACCGGGTCATCCTGGTGATCTCGGGTTTGCCATAACGGCTGGGCGAGATCTTGCGTGGTTAAATCTGTCATAAGTTGTTCACCATGCTGGCCTGTCTGACAGGCACTCAGTGTTGGCGTCAGGTGGGTCAGCGCAGATGACGTTGTGTTTTTATTGCGCTTTTAATGACCACATCCATAAACTGCTGTCTTAAATTTCGTCAGGGGTACGCAGATTGGTTACTGCAATACGCTCGGCGTTTTTCCTGTCGCGCTCAGACTGCATATTCGCGCGATAAACACCCTGATCGCTGACGACCCACGACAGCGGGCGACGTTCTTTGCCGATCGACTCCTGCAGCAGCAGCAGCGCCTGCATATAGGCTTCCGGACGAGGCGGACAGCCAGGAATATACACATCAACCGGCAGGAATTTGTCCACACCCTGCACCACAGAGTAGATATCGTACATGCCGCCGGAGTTAGCACAGGCGCCCATCGAAATCACCCATTTAGGTTCCAGCATCTGATCATAGAGGCGCTGCACAACCGGGGCCATCTTGGTAAAACAGGTTCCTGCTACCACCATAAAGTCTGCCTGACGTGGTGAAGCACGGATAACTTCAGAACCAAATCGCGCCACGTCGTGTACCGAAGTAAACGACGTTGTCATCTCGACGTAGCAACAAGAAAGACCGAAGTTGAACGGCCAGAGGGAATTCTTACGACCCCAGTTCACCATATCGTGCAGGGCATGTTCTAACTTGCCCATGTAGACGTTTTGATGAACGTGCTTTTCCAGGGGATCGGTGACGATCTCCTGCTTTTGCAGTGGGTAACGGTCATTCTCACCGTTCGGGTCTATGCGGGTGAGCGTATAGTCCATGTGTTTTTGCCTCGCTGTTACTGCTTGTGACGGTTGGCGTGCGAGATGGTGGTAGGTTTGACGTCAAACTGACGACGGGCAGGTGCCCAATCCAGTGCGCCTATGCGAACCAGATAAAACAGACCAGCAAGCAGAACCAAAATGAAAATGGCGGCTTCGACAAAGCCGACCCATCCGCTTTCGCGAATCGCCGTCGACCATGCGTAAAGATAGAGGGCTTCAACGTCGAAGATGACGAAGAACATGGCAACCAGATAAAACTTGGCAGACAGGCGCAGTTTTGCCGTGCCAACGGAGGCTATACCGGATTCGAAAGGGGTATTTGTATGCCTTCCACGGGCTTTTCCGCCCAAAAACCATGCCCCGGCCAACATCAGGCAGCAGAGACCAATCGAGACGATCAGGAAAACAGCAAATGCCCAATGATGGGCGACGACTTCTGTGGTTGTTGACATACTCTTGCTTACTCACCAAAAGTGGCGTTTTGCGTTCTGCTCTCATATTTGGCAGTTAACACACCACATCGATTCAAGGGAAGAATGAAAAACCGGATAAATTATACTGACTTTCATGATTAGGCAGTAATTTTATGTGGTTTTTTACTCCTTTAACTGACCTTTTGTCAACTTTGACAAAACTATCCGCACATTAATTTACACAGACAACATTTTTTTAACACATGATGCTTAAAAAGTGGGCTAAATCGTGTCAGTGGCATCATGTGATCAAAGTGTAGCGGTAAAAAACCTGTTTGGATCCTGTATTTAACAAGGTCTATTTTGGCAGGAAAGAGCGGGTTTTCCTGCCCCTTAATGGGGTTATTTTTTTGATCCAGGACACACTTTGGTGTTTTTTGGCAGAAAAATGGGCAGTTTTATTTGTGCAGAATCAATTCACTGATCGGACCAGGGCAGAAAAAAGCACCGGAATATTCAGTAAAAACAACATCGCGCAATTTTTGACACTCAACAACGTAATGAAGGCAAGAAAATCCTGATATCACTCGACATAATCACAAAAAAAAGGCCTTCCAGTGATGCATTCACCTGAAAGGCCTGTTTTAAGCAGTAAAACTAAAAAAAATCATTTTTAATGATAAAAATAATCGTTAGCGTTTACTCATTACTCTTCTTCATCTGCAAATGCTGCGTCATCCTGAGCCGTAACGGTCAGATTGTAGGGATCGTTACGTGATTCCATCGCATTGAAGATAGCCAGGGCCAGCTCGTTGTCGCTATCAGGATTACGGCAAAGTAAATATTCCGTATCAGGCAACATTGGCAAACCCTCAGCAGCCCCCATCACACGCAGCTCAGGGCTCATCATCTCAACTGGGCGGGCAGTCACTCCCAGCCCTGCTTTAACGGCTGCGCGAACAGCAGCCAACGTCGAGGCCACATAAGAAATGCGCCACGGAATACCGGCTTCGTTCAGATGGTCAATGGCCATATCACGATAAGGACTTGGCTCATCCAGCAGGACCAGCGGGATCGCTTCCCCGCGCTGGAAGATATAGTCTGCCGCACAGTACCAGAGCGTTGGTGAGGTACGTAAGACCTGCCAGGTGAAGTTCATCGGACTGGAGGTCGTTACCACCAAATCAACTTCGCCCTGGTTCAGCATTTCCATCATAAACGGGTTGCGCTTCACACGGACATCAATAGCCAGTTTTGGGTAGACCGAAGTCACGCGGTTAAGCAGGAACGGCAAAATAGTGTCAGAGGTATCATCGGATGCGCCGATAGTCAGAACCCCCTGAATGTTGCTGTACATCAGAGAAGTACAGGCTTCATCATTGAAGCGCAGTATCTTTCTGGCGTAACCCAGCAGTTGAATACCATGTTCCGTCAATAACTTGTTGCGTCCATGCCTGGCAAACAGCTCTTTGCCTACCAATTGTTCCAGACGCTGCATTTGCTGACTCACCGCTGACTGCGTTCTGCACACCGCCGCTGCGGCCGCAGCAAAAGTGTTCAGATCGGCAACAGCAACGAAGGTTCTCAGCAGATCGAGGTCGAGATTGAGTACTGGACGATTTGCACTAGTCATGTTTTTCTTCACTTTATAAGTTTTTTACAAACAGCTACCCTGGTGTTATTACCTGCTTTATCAAAGGGATAAAACGATAACAATTGCGTAATGGCTACAGTGTTAAGTAATAAAGTATTACCTTATGCATTACTCTCATTAGCAGACGATCACGCCGTTTCTACTCTGTTAATTCCTTCCAGCTTAAAAGAGCTGAAAGGAAGATAAAGATTCTCACGTCTGATACATCGCTAATGCACGCTGCACTAACCCATAAGTTGCAGGAAGCCGCGTCGTTATAGTTTATTAACGCCGACAAAACTCAATCAGAGACGAGTTGCGGTGTCGTTAGTCTAAAACAACCATTGAAAATTAAGTTACCAACACGCTGTGATAGCAGCGAAAAATGTTAAGCAGTACTTACTGTTCAAGGTAATAAAAATGTTTTTTTTATTTCCCGGGCGACCTGCACGCACGGTGCAAAGCCTCCTGAAGGTTATCCTGACATACTGTCGTTTACTTTTTAAGCCTAAAACCCAATATTCTTATCACTAAAGTAAGATTTTATCGGCAAGGGCCTACATGACAGGCTTTTTCACTGCATTATCTGTCTTAATACACCCTTTGCGAGAATCACGCCCCGGGCAGCGGACCGGGTATCCCCTCCCTGCCCCATGTTGATGCAAACGACGCATTGGTTAAAAAATAAACAGTCATGTAAGGGTTATTTGACTGTTTCTGCCATCATTAGTGCACGTTTTTTTACTAAATAATTTAATCATTACGTCGGGAAACAGTAAAAGCCGTCTCGTCATCTTGTTATGTTAAAACGACCTTCCAGACGTTAGCATCGGAATAGGCTCAATATGTAGCATGAAATATCCCTCCAGAACCTGTTAGCGCGACCCACTGCCATCAGAATGAAAAAATCCTCCTTTAACACACCAAAGCCTGCTGCTGCCCTTCAAAAAAAACCGGTAGAGGAGTACATTGTGCAATGTTTAGTTTTCCACGGCAGGAAACCGCTTCTGCCAGTCAAGGCGACAGAGATGACCCCAATTGATAAATCCAGCAAACTGGATAACGTGTGTTACGACATTCGCGGCCCGGTGCTAAAAGAAGCAAAACGCCTCGAAGAAGAAGGCAATAAAGTTCTTAAACTGAATATCGGCAACCCTGCCCCCTTCGGTTTTGAAGCCCCCGACGAAATCCTCGTCGATGTCATCCGCAATCTGCCAGGCGCGCAGGGTTACTGTGATTCGAAAGGCCTCTATTCCGCCCGTAAAGCGATCATGCAGCACTACCAGGCGCGCGGTATGCGCGATATCACGGTAGAAGACATCTATATTGGTAACGGTGTTTCAGAGCTGATCGTACAGTCGATGCAGGCGCTACTGAACAGCGGCGACGAAATGTTGGTCCCGGCCCCGGATTACCCACTCTGGACCGCCGCTGTTTCACTGTCCGGTGGGAAAGCCGTGCACTACCTGTGTGATGAGTCCGCAGGCTGGTTCCCGGACCTCGACGATATTCGCAGCAAAATCACCCCGCGTACGCGCGGTATCGTGATCATCAACCCGAATAACCCGACGGGTGCCGTCTACAGCAAAGAGCTGTTGATGGAGGTGGTTGAACTGGCCCGTCAGCACAACCTGATTATTTTTGCCGATGAGATCTACGACAAGATCCTTTACGATGTTGCCCAGCACCACTCCATTGCGGCCCTGGCGCCCGACCTGCTGACCATCACCTTTAACGGGTTGTCTAAAACCTATCGCGTGGCGGGTTTCCGTCAGGGCTGGATGGTGCTTAACGGGCCGAAGAAGCACGCTAAAGGTTATATTGAAGGGCTGGAGATGCTGGCCTCAATGCGCCTGTGCGCAAACGTCCCCGCCCAGCACGCGATTCAGACGGCGCTGGGGGGTTATCAGAGCATCAGTGAGTTTATTCAGCCAGGCGGCCGCCTGTATGAACAGCGTAACCGTGCATGGGAACTGATAAACGAGATCCCGGGTGTCAGTTGCGTGAAGCCGCAGGGAGCGCTGTATATGTTCCCGAAAATCGACGCGAAAAAATTTAACATCCATGACGATCAGAAAATGGTCCTCGATTTCCTGCTGCAGGAAAAAGTGCTGCTGGTGCAGGGTACGGCCTTTAACTGGCCATGGCCGGACCACGTACGTATCGTCACCCTGCCCCGCGTAGATGAACTGGAGATGGCTATCAATAAATTTGGCCGTTTCCTCGGCGGATACCGCCAGCTGTAATCTTCTCCCCGAAGGGCGGCTCAGGCCGCTCTTTGCATTGTGACGTAAGGGAAAAAGACCATGAACCAGAGCCACTTCTTTGCTCACCTCTCCCGTCTGAAACTGATTAATCGCTGGCCGCTGATGCGCAACGTGCGCACGGAAAACGTTTCTGAGCACAGCCTGCAGGTCGCCATGGTCGCGCATGCACTGGCATTGATTAAGAACAAGAAATTTAACGGCAATCTCAATGCTGAACGCATCGCGATGATGGCAATTTATCATGATGCCAGCGAAGTGCTGACCGGCGATCTGCCCACGCCAGTGAAGTATTACAACGCGCAGATCGCCCACGAGTACAAGAAAATTGAGAAAATTGCGCAGCAAAAGCTGATTGAAATGCTGCCGGAAGAGCTGCGTTCGGCTTATGCTCCGCTGATCGATGAACATCAGCATAGCGAGGCCGAAACCGCGATTGTCAAGCAGGCTGATGCGCTCTGTGCCTACCTGAAATGTCTGGAAGAGCTGTCAGCGGGGAACAACGAGTTTCTGCTGGCAAAGGCGAGGCTGGAAAAAACGCTGGCGCAGCGCCACAGCCCGGAGATGGACTATTTCGTGGAGGTGTTTGTACCCAGCTTCAGCCTGTCGCTGGATGAGATTAGCCAGGACTCGCTGTAAGTGTGTTCCGGGTTATCAGCGCAACAGTGATCATGTCCTCGCCGTGGCGAAAAAAATCGGCCAGCATAAAAAACCCCGCAGTGGCGGGGCTGAATAACTCAGTGTCTGCGGTGAACATCCACGCTGCCATCGGGATTTTTATGAATAATCAGCTCATCCAGCGAGGTGAGTACCATATCGACATCCTCCAGACGCGGCGCATCGGCAGGCACGTTTGCGGCAATGACATGGCAGCCGGCGGCAAGACCAGAAAGAATACCCGCTGCGGCGTCTTCCACCACCACGCACTCCTCCGGCTCCAGGTCGAGCAGCTGGGCTCCCAGCAGATAAGCATCCGGCTCCGGCTTACCACGCTCCACGCGCTCTGCCGTGACAAACGCCGCCGGTGCGGGTAATCCTGCTGCCGCATGACGGGCGCTGGCGACCGGCACAGAACCGGAGGTGACGATGGCCCAGGGGATCGCCAGTTCATCAAGTCGGGCCAGCAGGGCTAACGCCCCTGGCAGAGCAACGATGCCGTCGGTGTCTTCAGCTTCCAGCTTTTCCAGCGCAGTAAACTCCTGCTGGATCGCCTCGGCGGAGGCACCTGCCATAAAATGGCGCAGTGAGGTAATAGCCTGCTTACCGTGGATAAAGCCCAGCACCTCGTCAGGAGCAATCCCGTGGCGCTGACCCCAGTTTTTCCAGGCACGTTCGACCACTGCAAGAGAGTCGACTAACGTGCCATCCAGATCAAACAGAAAACCTTTACACTTCACTGCATTTTCCTTCTCAGGCGTTGATAACTTGCGCGATCTCATTCGCACTCAGATGGTACTGTCGGGGACAATTGTGCCACACAGTCAGCATACGTTGGTACTTTTCCCACATCGGTACCTGAGCATTAAAATCGTGGCTGCCGGCTGAAAAATGCCCGTATCGCCCTTCCACATTCACCAGGAAGCGCACGTAGCCAAGGTATCGCCCTTCTGTCGCCGCATCAAAGCCGAGGAAAACCAGACGGCGTGCGTCCACGGTTTGAGGCTCTTTCAGATTAGTCCAGGACACATGAAGCGCATGATACATCTCCATCATGGCCACCAGCGTGCGACACTCCGCTTCAGGCAACTGGCTGAATTCATTATCCAGCTCACGCAGCTGAAGTCCGTAACCGCGCTCAACAATAGTCTGATAGCGACGATGGCGCGCGGCATTTTCCGGGTCAAGCATGGCCATGAGCTGATACTGATTAGAAAGAATTAAACGTTGGGCATGGGACATATCCATTTGGGGCTCCTCGGCCACGGGGGCAGTCTGAAAGTCACAAAAGGATCGCACAGCGCAGGGAAAGGCTTCTTTGACGTAAAGCGGGTTTCCTCCGGTTTGCGCAGAGGAAACCCGCGACAACATCAAAGATCGTCGAGGAAGGTTTTATCCAGCTGCTTGAAAGCCCGTTTCAGCACATCAGCCAGCGACTGATAGGTCGGTTTGCCTTCGACCGGCGCTATCGCCTGCCCGGCCTCCTGCAGCTTACCGCGGACGTCATGGAACCAGCCAAGCAGTGACGGCGGCAAAGGTGTCACTGAACGCCTGCCCAGCCACCACAGTCCCTGCATGGGCAGGCTGCAGGCAAACAGTGCCGTGGTCACCGCCGGCCCCAACTGGCCACCCAGCGCAATTTGCCAGGTGAGGGTAAAAATAGCGACCGGTGGCATAATACGGATAGCAAAACGCGTGGCACGCGTTACTCTGTTTTCAGGAAACATGGGTGCAAGGCGTTTATCGACAGGCCACGTTTTCATATAGTGCTGACCGTGCTGGAACAGCTTAAACCAACCGACACTGCCGGAGTCATTTGCCATGTCTGACCTCAACTTCAGAGATAAATTTTAAAATAAACCTGTAACTCACCAACTTTACCTAACATGATTCAAAATATTTTGTCTTTACGAGTGACACTGGTTTATCCTGTGCGCGTTTTGTACCCGTCATATTGGGTAAACACCCTGGACTGCGAGCAACACTGAGTCAACAATCAGACAAGTCATGATGAAGCAGACGACATTTAAAAAAACATTGTAGTATTTCAAATTTTTTTGCTTTCGGACAAAACTTATCGGAAGCCTGACGTTCATCATTAATGTACCAGCTTTCATGCGCTACGCTGATAGTCTGTTTGACTTTTATTTCGCCACTTTTAATAAATAGGACTTTCCATGTCGAGTAAGTTAGTACTGGTTCTGAACTGCGGTAGCTCTTCCCTGAAATTTGCCATTATCGACCCGGCAAATGGAGACGAGTATCTGTCAGGTTTAGCTGAATGCTTCCACCTGCCGGAAGCCCGCATCAAGTGGAAACTGGACGGCGCTAAACAAGAAGCGGCTCTGGGTGCTGGCGCAGCGCACAGCGAAGCACTGAACTTCATGGTTAAAACTATTCTGGCACAAAAACCAGAACTGTCGGCACAAATCGTTGCAATCGGTCATCGCATCGTACACGGTGGCGAAAAGTTAACGCAGTCAGTGGTAATTGACGAATCGGTAATCCAGGGCATCAAAGATGCCTCCTCCTTTGCGCCACTGCATAATCCGGCGCACCTGATCGGTATCGATGAAGCGCTGAAAAACTTCCCCCACCTGTCAGATAAAAATGTCGCTGTTTTCGACACCGCTTTCCATCAGACAATGCCGGAAGAATCTTATCTCTACGCCCTGCCGTACAAACTGTATAAAGAGCATGGCGTCCGCCGCTATGGCGCGCACGGCACCAGCCATTTCTATGTGACTCAGGAAGCAGCAAAAGTCCTGAACAAGCCGGTGTCAGAACTGAATATCATCACCTGCCATCTCGGCAATGGTGGCTCAGTCTCTGCAATCCGTAACGGCGAGTGCGTGGATACGTCTATGGGCCTGACCCCGCTGGAAGGCCTGGTCATGGGCACGCGCAGCGGCGATATCGACCCGGCGATCATCTTCTTCCTGCACGACACCCTGGGCATGAGCGTGGATGCTATCAACAAACTGCTGACCAAAGAATCCGGCCTGCTGGGCCTGACCGAAGTCACCAGCGACTGCCGTTACGTTGAAGATAACTACGCCACCAAAGCTGACGCGAAGCGCGCGATGGACGTGTTCTGCCACCGCCTGGCGAAATACATCGGTTCTTACACCGCGCTGATGGATGGCCGCCTTGACGCCGTAATCTTCACCGGTGGTATCGGTGAAAACGCCGCGATGGTGCGCGAACTCTCACTGGCTAAACTGGCGCTGCTGGGCTTCGAAGTTGACCATGAGCGCAACCTGGCCGCACGCTTCGGCAAATCAGGCTTTATCAATAAAGAAGGCACCCGCCCGGCGATCGTTATCCCGACCAATGAAGAGTTGGTTATCGCGCAGGACGCCAGCCGCCTGACCGCATAAGAACCGTTACGCTCCGTCAGCTCAGGCTGGCGGAGTGGTTTCAGACACCATTTTATATAGCTCACTATTTCACGTCCCCCCAGGGGGCCTGATGGGGTACAGGAAGGCGGTCAGCGCACCTGTAGCGAGAAATATGGCGTTATCGGAGGTACAACGTGTCCCGAACTATCATGCTTATTCCTACCGGCACCAGCGTCGGCCTGACCAGTGTCAGCCTGGGCGTTATCCGTGCGATGGAACGTAAAGGCGTGCGTCTCAGCGTCTTCAAACCCATCGCCCAGCCTCGTGCCGGCGGTGACAGCCCTGACCAGACCACCACCATCATTCGTAAAAACTCCAGCATCCCGGCCGCTGAACCGCTGCCGATGAGCCGCGTGGAGTCGCTGCTCGGTTCCAACCAGCAGGACGTGCTGATGGAAGAGATCATCGCCCGCTACCATGAAAATACCAAAGATGCCGAAGTGGTGCTGGTAGAAGGCCTGGTGCCCACGCGTAAACATCAGTTCGCCAATGCGCTGAACTATGAAATTGCCAAGACACTGAATGCAGAAATCGTCTTCGTGATGGCACTGGGCAATGACTCAGCGGCGCAGCTGAAAGAGCGTATTGAACTGACGCAGAGCAGCTTTGGCGGCAGCAAAAATAAAAGCATTACCGGCGTCATTATTAACAAACTGAACGCTCCGGTTGACGATCAGGGGCGCACCCGCCCGGATCTGTCAGAAATCTTCGACGATTCCAACAAAGCCAGCGTTGCCAATATCGATCCTAAGCAGCTGTTCGCTAACAGCCCGCTGCCCGTTCTGGGCTGTGTGCCGTGGAGCTTCGAGCTGATCGCCACCCGCGCCATCGATATGTGTCGTCACCTGAATGCACGCGTCATCAACGAAGGCGATATCGCGACGCGCCGCGTGAAGTCCGTGACTTTCTGTGCCCGCAGCCTGCCACACATGCTGGAACATTTCCGTCCAGGCTCCCTGCTGGTCACCTCGGCTGACCGCCCGGACGTGCTGGTCGCCGCCTGCCTGGCGGCCATGAACGGCATTGAAATTGGTGCCATTCTGCTGACCGGTGGCTACGCCATTGATGCCCCGATCCAGAAGCTGTGCGAACGTGCCTTCCAGACCGGCCTGCCGGTCTTTATGGTCGACACCAACACCTGGCAGACCTCTCTCAGCCTGCAGAGCTTCAACCTGGAAGTACCAAGCGACGATACCCAGCGTATTGAGCGCGTACAGGAATATGTCGCCAGCCACATCAATGCGGACTGGATTGAATCGCTGACCGCTGAATCTGAGCGCAGCCGCCGCCTGTCACCGCCGGCCTTCCGCTACCAGCTGACCGAGCTGGCACGTAAAGCGGGCAAACGCATCGTGCTGCCGGAAGGCGACGAACCGCGTACCGTCAAAGCGGCAGCTATCTGTGCTGAACGTGGTATTGCCACCTGTATCCTGCTGGGTAACCCGGAAGAGATCCAGCGCGTTGCCGCCGCACAGGGCGTTGAACTGGGCAAAGGCATCGAGATTGTCGACCCGGCCGTGGCGCGTGAAAACTACGTGGCCCGCCTGGTTGAGCTGCGTAAGAGCAAGGGCATGACCGAAGTGGTCGCGCAGGAGCAGCTGGAAGATAACGTGATGCTCGGCACCATGATGCTGGAGCGTGGAGAAGTTGACGGCCTGGTCTCCGGTGCTGTTCACACCACGGCCAACACCATTCGTCCACCGTTACAGCTGATCAAAACAGCGCCGAACAGTTCACTGGTTTCTTCCGTGTTCTTTATGCTGCTACCGGAACAGGTGCTGGTATACGGTGACTGCGCAATCAACCCGGATCCGAACCCGGAGCAGCTGGCAGAAATTGCTATCCAGTCTGCCGACTCTGCACTGGCGTTCGGCATCGAACCCCGCGTGGCCATGATCTCCTACTCCACCGGAACCTCCGGTGCCGGTAGCGATGTTGAGAAGGTTCGCGAAGCGACCCGTATTGCTCAGGAAAAACGTCCTGACCTGGTGATCGACGGGCCGCTGCAGTACGACGCCGCGATCATGGCCGATGTGGCCAAATCTAAGGCTCCCAACTCACCGGTAGCCGGTCGTGCCACGGTGTTTATCTTCCCGGACCTGAACACCGGTAATACCACCTACAAAGCCGTACAGCGCTCTGCTGACCTGATCTCCATCGGGCCAATGCTGCAGGGGATGCGCAAGCCGGTGAATGACCTGTCACGCGGTGCCCTGGTAGACGATATCGTTTACACCATCGCCCTGACCGCCATTCAGTCGAAACAGGCTGAAGGCTAAACGCGCGGGGTAACCCGCAGGCAACAGGGCGGACCTTCACAGGTTCGCCCTTTTTTTTGCCTATGACATACACTATCCGTTACGTCGACTATGCCTGCTCCCTGATGACGTCGCGGGCGGGCGTGCCGTATTGCTAAACAGGCAGGACAGAATAAACATGCGTCTGGAACCCGCCCCAGGGCGGTGACAGAGACGTTGAGAAAACGCGAAATACCGGATGAGGTGACACCATGAGCAACAGTGAAACAGAGCAGCGCCGTCTGAACGCCACGCCGCGCGGCGTGGGCGTGATGTGCGATTTCTATGCGGTTAAAGCGGAAAATGCCACGCTATGGGATCATCAGGGCCGGGAATATATCGACTTCACCGCCGGCATTGCCGTACTGAATACCGGGCACCGCCATCCGAAGGTGATGGCGGCCGTCAGAGATCAGCTGGCGAGCTTCACCCATACCGCCTTTCAGGTGATCCCGTACGAGAACTACATCGCCCTGGCGGAAGCGCTGAATGCACGAGTGCCGATCGACGGCCCGTGTAAAACCACCTTCTTTACCAGCGGCGCTGAAGCCGTGGAAAACGCGGTAAAAATCGCCCGCGCCGCTACCGGGCGTCCCGGCGTGATTGCTTTCAGCGGTGCTTTCCACGGCCGCACACTGATGACCATGGGACTGACCGGCAAGGTGTCGCCATATAAAACCGGCTTTGGCCCCTTTCCCGGATCGGTGTTCCACGCCCGCTATCCGAACGCCCTGCACGGCGTCAGTGTGGACGAGGCGATGGCCAGCCTGGAGAACCTGTTTAAATGTGACATCAGCCCGCAGCAGGTGGCGGCGATTATCTATGAACCTGTTCAGGGGGAAGGCGGCTTCAATATTGCACCCGTGGAGTTTGTCAGCGCCCTGCGTACGCTGTGCGACCGGCACGGCATTGTGATGATTGCTGACGAGATCCAGAGCGGCTTTGCCCGCTGCGGCAAACTGTTTGCCAGCGACTACTACCCGGATGCCAGACCTGATCTGATGACCATGGCAAAAAGCCTGGGGGGTGGGCTGCCCATATCGGCGGTATCCGGCCGCGCTGAACTGATGGATGCCCCGGAGCCCGGCGGCCTGGGCGGTACCTATGCCGGCAACCCTCTGGCGATCGCCGCTTCGCTTGCGGTGCTGGAAGTGATTGAAGAAGAACAGCTGTGCGATCGTGCCCTGCGCCTGGGGGCCTGGCTGGAGGAAACGCTGAACGCCAGTGGACATCCCGCGCTGGCTGAAGTCCGTGCCCGTGGTTCAATGGTCGCCGCTGAATTTAACGATCCGCAGACCGGGCAACCCGCCCCCGCCATCGCACGCGACATTCAGCAACGTGCGCTGGAGCAGAGATTGATCCTGCTGACCTGCGGCGTCTACGGCAATGTGATCCGTTTCCTTTATCCACTGACCATTCCCGATGCGCAGTTTAAAACCGCCCTCAACGTTCTTTCGGATTTATTGCGGCGCTGATATCGGTGAGGCAGACCGGAGGGCTGCAGTGAGAAAGGGATCAACGTGGCGCAGGGGGTCTGCGCCACGGAGGGGATCAGTCGTGGCGGCCTGACTCGTTATTACGCGTCAGCCATAGCGACAGCGCCTTCAGCGAGTCATTGGTGAACTCGTCGCAGCGGGCGGTGATCTCCTCTGGTGTCATCCAGAAGATCTCATCCACCTCCTCTTCCTGCATGGCAAACGGGCCATGTGACACACAGCTGAATAATCCGCCCCACACGCGGCAGTGTTCATCTTCGTAATAGAACTGCCCGTGTTCGGCAAACGGCACGTCGGCGATGCCCAGTTCTTCTTCCGCTTCACGCCGCGCGGACCCCAGCATCTCTTCGCCCGCCTGCACCACGCCCCCGGCGGTGGCATCGAGCATTCCCGGCATAAAATCCTTGGTCTCGGTCCGACGCTGCACCAGAATTTTGCCCATACCATCGTGAACCACGATGTAGGTTGCGCGATGGCGCAAACACTGCGCACGCATCTGCACACGGCTGGACTGTGCAATGACCTCGTTATCTTCACTAACGATATCCACCCACTCCGTGCCCTGATCTTGCTCCACCATCCGTAACCCTTTTTGTTCTGGCGCCTGGCGCACAGTTGAATCAAACGTTTTCGCGCACGATTGTGCGATCCGCCCTAAATTAATGTGTAACGCGTTGCGACGCAATCATCAATTTGTGCTCATCTGCGGGTCCCCTTCACTGACTCTGCCAGCCACAGCTGTACTGACGCTCGCTGCCACTGAAAATGCGCATAATCTGCCAGACGCGATGGCAGCGGGTCGCCGTGAAGTGCCAGTCGATTCAGCATCACTGCCAGGTCAGTATCTGCAATTGACCACTCGCCAAACAGGTTGTGCTGGCCCTCTGGCAGGAGGCGATCAATGGCGTCAACCAGCTTTTGCACCGCCTGCTGTGCGGCGGCATCCAGCGGCGCAAAACGCTTACCGGCAAACAGCACCTCCGTTGGGCGCTGCTGGCGAACAGGCAGAAAATCACTGCGTAGCCATGCCTGAATTTCACGCGCTTTCGCCCGTTTTTCACTATCACGCGGATAGAGTCGCTCATAGTCTGGCGGCGAAAATCGGTCTTCCAGATACTCCGTAATGGCAGAGGACTCTGACAGCACGAAGCTATCTACCTGTAACGTTGGCACGCGCCGCGTTAGTGATATCTCACTGTACGCCTGCTGCTGCTGCTCCTGACTGCCCAGATCCACAGGCTTCAGGGTAAAGGGCAGGCCTTTTTCCCTCAGTGCAACATACACAGACATCACATAGGGGCTATAAAACTGGGAATCAGACCACAGCAGAATCGGGGGATAGCTCATCAGGACGTCCTCTGGTGTTCACGGAAAGGAACATCTTGTTTACCGATTTTTTCTGCCGAAGGCAATCTCCACGCGGGTTATGTTTTCTCTTTGAGAACATGTGACATTTTTCCCTATACCAATGCAGGCCCATGCGCAATCCCGCCATCTTATCCTATGCTGAATGCAGGATAACTTGCTGCCACCTTGGAGGATAAACCGCATGAATATTCTGATTACCGGCGGTACGGGGCTGATTGGACGCCCACTCATCGCCCGACTGCTCCAGGCCGGCCACCAGATCAACGTGGTGACGCGTGATGTCGCTGCCGCACGCCACAGCCTGAGCGACCAGGTCAGCCTGTGGTCGGGGCTGGATCAGCAGCGGGATTTGAACGGCATTGATGCCGTGATCAATCTGGCCGGAGAGCCTATTGCCGCAAAGCGCTGGAGCGAGCCGCAGAAACGACGGCTGTGCGACAGTCGCTGGCAGATCACCCAGCGACTGGCCGAACTGATTGTGGCCAGCGGCACGCCGCCTGCGGTGCTGATTTCGGGCTCCGCCACAGGCTTCTATGGCAACAGCGGCGACCCGGTCGTGACAGAGGACGATCCCGGACATGCCGAGTTTACCCATGAGCTGTGTGCCCGTTGGGAACAGCTGGCCCTGCAGGCGCAAAGTGAGCACACCCGCGTCTGTCTTTTACGGACAGGGGTAGTGTTGTCTGAGAAAGGAGGCGCTCTGGAGCAGATGAAGCTGCCCTTTAAGCTCGGAATTGGCGGGCCGCTGGGTGACGGCAAGCAGTATTTACCCTGGGTGCATCTGGAGGATGCGGTCAACGGTATTATCTGGCTGCTGGATCATCCTGAACTGAATGGCCCCTTTAATCTGGTTGCCCCCTATGCGGTACGCAACGAGCAGTTTGCCGCCGCGCTGGGTAAAGCGATGCACCGGCCGGCGTTTGTACGTACGCCCGCCGCCGCTATCCGGCTGATGATGGGGGAATCATCTGTGCTGGTGCTGGGCGGGCAGCATGTGGTTCCGCAGCGGCTGGAGGCGTCGGGGTTTCGTTTTCGCTGGTATGAATTAGACAAGGCACTGGCGGATGTGATCCCGTAGAACGCGCCCCTCCTTTTTCCGAACGGCCCAAAAGAGAGGGGCGCGTTTTCAGGGCGGACCGAAACAGCCGATCCGCCCTGAACGGCTTTAATTATTTCAACGCCCCTGACAGAAACTGCTGCAGTCGCGTACTCTTCGGCTGGTTAAATACCTCTTCAGGCGGCCCCTCCTCTTCAATTTTCCCCTGGTGCAGGAAAATGACATGGCTGGAGACATGGCGCGCAAACTCCATCTCATGCGTGACCACCACCATGGTTTTTCCTTCTTCTGCCAGCTTCTGCATAATGCGCAGCACCTCCCCCACCAGCTCCGGGTCAAGTGCAGAGGTCGGTTCATCAAACAGCAGCACTTCCGGCTCCATCGCCAGCGCACGGGCGATAGAGACGCGCTGCTGCTGACCGCCCGACAGGTGAACCGGATACTTACCGCGCGCACGCTCATCAATCCCAACTTTGTCGAGATAGCGAATGGCGCGGTCGCGGGCTTCGGCCTTACTTAAGCCCAGCACCTGCACCGGAGCCTCCATGACGTTCTCCAGCACCGTCATATGGCTCCAGAGGTTGAAATGCTGGAATACCATGGTCAGGCGCGTCCGCAGCATACGCAGCTGTTCTTTATTGGAGACTTTCAGCTGGCCATCGGTATCACGAACCAGATTGATATTCTGGTTGTTCACCGCGATGGTGCCTTCGCTCGGTTTTTCGAGGAAGTTAATACAGCGCAGGAAGGTACTCTTGCCGGAGCCGGATGAACCAATAATACTGATCACATCTCCGGCGTTTGCCTGCAGCGAAACCCCCTTCAGCACTTCGTGCTCACCGTAACGTTTATGCAGCTCGGTGACGCTTAATTTATTATCAGCCATGGTGTTTTACTCAATGCGAAGATGAAGGTTTAACGTGCGCCAGCCAGCGTTTTTCCGCTTTACGGAACAGACTAATCAACACATAAGAAATAATCAGATACAGCACGGCCGCGATGCCGAAGGCAATAAACGGCTGATAGGTGGCAGAGTTGATGTCGCGGGCCACCTTCAGCAGGTCGGGCACGGTGGCAGTAAATGCCAGCGCCGTGGAGTGCAGCATCAGAATAACTTCATTACTGTAGGCCGGCAGTGCGGAGCGCAGCGCCGAAGGCATAATAATGCAGCGATAGAGTTTAAACGTGGAAAAACCATACGCGCGGGCGGCCTCAATCTCGCCGTGCGGGACGGAACGAATAGCACCGGCAAAAATTTCCGTGGTGTAAGCACAGGTGTTGAGCGTCAGCGCCAGCAGCGTACAGTTCAGCCCGCTGCGGAAGAAAGCATTCAGCATCTCAGTGCCTTTCACGACTTCCAGGGTGTACATCCCGGAGTAGAACACCAGCAGTTGAACATACAGCGGCGTACCGCGAAAAATATAGGTAAACAGCCACACCGGAAAACGGATGGCTCTGATGGGAGACACGCGGGCAATCGACATCAGCACCGCCATACAGCCGCCCAGTACCACGGACACGACCAACAGCCAGAGCGTGATGGCCACGCCAGAGAAGCGGTAACCGTCGGTCCACAGCAGGGCTTTCCAGTACTCCTGAATAATCTCAATCATAGATCAGCCCTTTTCACACCCACCGTATAACGCCGTTCCAGCCACCACAGCACCCCGTTGGAAAGCGTGGTAAAAATCAGGTAGATAACACCCGCGACAATCGCGAAATAGAACGGTTCCCACGTCGACTTGCCGGCCAGTTGCGTGGCTTTAACCACGTCTTCCAGGCCCAGAAGCGATACCAGCGCCGTCGCTTTAAGGATCACCTGCCAGTTGTTGCCGATGCCCGGTAACGCAAAGCGCATCATGCCGGGGAACAGCACGCGACGAAAGGTCTGGGAACGGGTAAAGCCGAAGGCCGTGGCGGCCTCGATTTGCCCTTTCGGCACCGCCATATAGGCTCCGCGAAAGGTTTCGGTGAAATAGGCTCCGTAGATAAAGCCCAGAGTGATAATCCCGGCGACCATCGGATCGATATCGAACTGCGACAGGCCGAAGAAATCCGTTACCTGATTCAGCGCAATTTGCAGACCGTAGAAGATCAGCAGCATCAGAACCAGATCGGGTACCCCACGGATCAGCGTAGTGTAGCCTTCAAAAATAATCACCAGCACACGACTGTTGGAGAGTTTGGCCCCGGCGCCAATCAATCCGAGCACCACGGCGAACACCACCGAGCTGAGGGCCAGCTCCAGGGTCACCATCGCGCCTTTAAAAATGACTTCAGAGTAGCCATACAGCATAAGCACATCCTGTCTTTCTATCTTAATCTTACGAACAGCAGCCCCACCGCCGTTGACGGTGGGGCCAGCAGACAGGTTTTTACTTAACCGCCGTACACGTCAAAATCGAAATATTTTTTGGCTAATTTATCGTAGGTGCCATCTTTACGCATTTCATCGAACGCTTTATCGATAGCGGCTTTCAGTTCAGGATTATCCTTGCTCATGCCCATACCGGTGCCCACACCGAAAATTTTCTCATCTTTTACTGCCGGGCCGGCGAAAGCATACTCTTTACCGGCGGGCTGCTTAAGGAAGCCTTCGCTGGCAGCCACTTCATCCTGGAAGGCGGCATCAATACGGCCTGCGGTCAGATCCTGATACACCAGGTCCTGGTTGGCATAAGGGGTGACCGTTACGCCTTTTGGACGCCAGTTTTCGTTAGCATAGGTTTCCTGCGTGGTGCCCTGCAGCAGACCAATGGTTTTGCCCTTCAGGGAGTCGAGGGTTGGCTGGATCTTAGAGCCTTTCGGCGCAATCAGACGGGAGTTTGCTGCATACAGTTTTTCAGAAAAGGCGATCTCCTGCTGACGTTTTTCAGTGATCGACAGGGAAGAAATGATGGCATCAATCTTCTTCGCTTTCAGCGATGGGATCAGCGCATCAAAATCGCTTTCCACAAATGTGCACTTGGTCTCCATGCGTTTACAGATTTCGGTCGCCAGATCGATATCAAAACCGACCAGTTGACCCTGTGCATTTTTCATTTCGAACGGGGCGTAGGTCGGATCGGTACCAATACGCAGCGTTTTTGGACCCGCAGCAAATGCGCTGCCTGCAGCTGTGATGGACATTAACAGGGAGAGAGCCAGGACCTGCTTTTTCATAAACTATCCTCAGTTTCGAATATTATTTTTTATGTTCGTGATGTTTCTGCACAGTGACTTGCACAATACAATTAGCAGGTTCCGTGCCACATTTTGTGGCAAAGGGCTGTTTATATCGCAGGATGCCCCTGACACCGTGATGACGCAGTTTGCAGGGAAATTTATAGCAGATTTGTTAGCAGGCGGGGGGAACAATGTTTCATGTTGGTGCACAACTTGCACGAAAAGCGATTCAGCACCAACATTTGCACTTTAGTAGTGCGCCTTTCAGCGTGCTATGCACCTTGCCAGCGCGTGAAAAGATCCTCATCCAGCTCAATATCGAACTGATCCAGTACACGATTTACTGTCTGGTCAACAATATCCATTACGTTTTGCGGACGATGATAAAAAGCCGGTACCGGCGGCATAATGATGGCACCCAGTTCAGCAGCAGTGGTCATCATGCGTAAATGCCCCAGATGGAGTGGCGTTTCGCGCACGCACAGCACCAGACGGCGGCGCTCTTTAAGCACCACATCGGCGGCGCGCGTCAGCAGACCATCGCTGTAGCTGTGAACAATGCCGGACAGGGTCTTCATCGAACAGGGAAGAATGGCCATGCCGTCGGTTTTATAGGAACCCGACGAGATGCTGGCCGCAATATCGCGCGCATCATGAACCACATCGGCCAGCGCCTGCACCTGACGCAGGGAATAGTCACTCTCCAGCGCCAGCGTCTGACGCGCGGCCTGGCTCATTATCAGGTGCGTCTCTACACCGCTCACCTGCTGCAAGATTTGCAGCGTGCGGATGCCGTAAATCACCCCGCTGGCGCCAGAGATGCCAATAATGAGTCGCTTCATAGATAATCCTTAAAAAAAATGGGCCGGAATCGCTTCCGGCCCATCTTAGCCTAAATACCCTGAACAGTTCGAGTCAGATAACGTCAGCTGAACTGCGGATCCCCGGCAATACAAATCACGCAGTGACGGGGATGAACAGACGCAGCCAACGCCAGGCGCCTTCGAAGTATGACGGGCATTAGCCTTCGTTATGCATTTCCAGGTTTTCTGTCTCGTTCTGACGCTGCATCGCTTTCGCATCGTCATTACGCAGTGACTGCAGATATTCAAGGTACTGCTGGTCTACGTCTTTCGTTACGTAGATACCATCGAACACCGAGCATTCAAACTGGGCAATATCCGGGTTCTCTTCCCGCACCGCTTCAATCAGGTCGCTCAGATCCTGGAAGATCAGCGCATCGGCACCAATCAGCTGGCGGATCTCTTCCACTTCGCGGCCGTGAGCGATCAGCTCAGTGGCGCTTGGCATATCAATGCCATAAACGTTCGGGAAGCGAATTTCCGGTGCCGCAGAAGCAAGGTAAACCTTCTTCGCGCCGGCTTCGCGCGCCATTTCGATAATCTGCTCAGAGGTGGTGCCGCGCACGATGGAGTCATCCACCAGCAGGACGTTTTTACCCCGGAACTCAGCACGGTTGGCGTTAAGCTTACGGCGGACCGCGCTGCGGCGCAGGTGCTGGCCCGGCATAATAAAGGTACGGCCCACGTAGCGGTTCTTCACAAAGCCCTGACGGTAAGGCTTATCAAGAATGCGCGCCATCTCCAGAGCGATATCACAGGACGTTTCCGGGATCGGGATCACCACATCGATATCCAGATCTTCCCACTCGCGGGCGATTTTGGCACCGAGCTTGGTGCCCATGCGCACGCGGGCGCTGTACACCGAAATCTTGTCGAGGAAGGAATCCGGACGCGCAAAGTACACATACTCAAACAGGCACGGGTTCCATTTTGGATTCTCCGCACACTGGCGGGTAGAGAGCTGGCCCTTCTCAGTCACGTACACGGCTTCGCCCGGTGCCACATCGCGCAGGAATTCAAAACCGAGTGTATCCAGCGCCACACTTTCGGAGGCCACCATATACTCGATGCGGCCGTCGGCCATGGCACGTTTGCCAATGACCAGCGGGCGAATACCGTTAGGATCGCGGAAGGCCACCAGGCCGTGGCCGATGATCATCGCGACGCAGGCGTAAGCACCGCGCACGCGCTGATGCACGGCGGCCACCGCAGAGAAGATGTTTTCAGCTTCCAGCGGGTCGTGCTGGAAGCGATCGATTTCCTGCGCAAAGATATTCAGCAGAATTTCGGAATCCGAAGTGGTATTAACATGACGACGTCCGGTTTCGAACAGCTCTTTGCGCAGTTCGTGGGCGTTGGTCAGGTTGCCGTTATGGGCAAGAGTAATACCGTAGGGGGAGTTCACGTAGAAAGGCTGGGCTTCAGAAGCGCTGGAGCTTCCTGCCGTTGGGTAACGCACGTGGCCGATACCCATGTTGCCCTGCATACGCTGCATGTGGCGGGCTTCAAATACATCGCTGACCAGGCCATTTGCTTTACGCAGACGGAAGCAATTCAATGCATCAATGGTAACGATGCCTGCGGCATCCTGCCCACGGTGCTGAAGCACCGTTAACGCGTCATAAATCGACTGGTTGACCGGTGCAAAACCGGCGATCCCGACAATACCGCACATATTGACATTTCCTCATAAGCCGCGACCCCGGTGCGATTACCGGGGCAAAAAACTCGACGTGCTTTTCAGGTAATCAAAAAACCACCTGATGATGCTACTGAACTGAGGGATTAGCTGGGACTGCTGCCAGTCCGGGCTTTTGGAAAAGCCGGTGAATGTGTCGAGGAAAAACAGCATGGCTGCCACAATCAGCACGCCGCGTAATGCCCCAAAACAGACGCCAAGGACTCTGTCGGTTCCCGACAGACCGGTTTTTTCAACCAGCGAGCCGATCACATAGTTAACAATGGCCCCGACAATCAGGGTGGCAATGAATAACACCGCAACGGCTATTCCATTTCGAACCAGTTCATCTTCAAATCCGGTGAACCAGACGGCAAGGAAAGAGTAGTAATGACTGGCGACAAAAAATGCGCAACCCCAGGTGACGAGAGAAAGAGCTTCCCGGACAAATCCTCGGATCAGGCTGACAAGAGCCGAAAAACCAATAACCGCAATAATGACGTAATCTATCCAGATCATGAACGCTTCCAGTGACCAAGCCCCTGTCACAGCCTGTATCCCCCTGTTGCACAGTGTCAGGGAGATGCTGCCTCAGTTCGGGGCGAATTCTAACAGAAAAAGAAAACGTTTGCGTAGGGTTTTCCTGGTACGGTTTAAATTAACAACGAGGTTAAAAAAAACCTACGCAGGGGCGGATTGCCGCTGCGAAATCCCCTGACGCAATACCTTGATTTGCCAGTCCCCTCACGCACAACGCCCGGAACAGCACAGTGTCGGCTCCGGGCGCGTGGGGGGTGGACTGTCGCAATAAGCACCCGGCGCCTGAGAAAACGGCGGGCCCAAACCCATTAACGAACGGAGTAAGGTTTCACTACGCCGCCCAGTCCCGAAATGCCCTGCAACGCGCCAACAGCAGCCTGCATCTTCGCTTTTGATGCATCCGGCCCGACATAGATGCGGGTGATCTGCCCCTGAACCGGCGTGGCCGGAACGGTAAAGGCACGATAGCCTGACAGTCGAAGCTGCGCGACAATCTCATTCACTTTCGCGGCGTTCTTCAGCGCACCAAGCTGCACGACCCAGGCCTGCCCTGTCGGCGCGGTCTCCGTGGCGGCCGGCTTAGTCTGCGCCGGGGTTTCCACTTTTGGCGCAGGCGTTTCAACCGGTTTCGGTTTTTCCACCGGCTTCGGCTTCTCGACCGGTTTCTCCACAGGCTTCGGCTGCGGCTTTGGTTTTTCCACCACTTTCGGCGGCGGCTGCACCGTTTTCACCGGCGGTGGCGTCACAACCGTGGGCTGATTATGCGACTGCGGCGCAGTGGATCCACTGTCGGCCTGGGATGTGTTTTCCGCAGAGCCACTGCCTGCGCTGATCGCAGCCCCTGCCCCTTCCGGTGGCTGCCCCGGCAGCGATTGCGTAACCGGCGGCACCAGATCGGTTTCCTGCTGGTCTTCCGGTTTCGGCACCAGCGGAATGGCAGCGAACTCCTCTTTATAATGTTTCTTCTTACCATCGAGCAAGCCGGGCAGCACAATTACGCCCAGCGCCACAATGATGATGGTTCCGACTAAACGGTTTTGAAACTTACTGGCCACTGCCGTTCTCCGTTTCCATCGTTTCCATAACCTGCGCTACGGTGTGGAAGGATCCACACACCAGCACGATATCCTGCTCTGACGCCTGTTGCCGCGCCTGTTGCCAGGCGTGCTCAACCGAGTCGAACGCCTGCGCACCGTTCAGATGCGCCATCAGCTGCGCCGCTGTCGCGCCGCGCGGGCCGTCCAGCGGCGCGCAGTACCAGTAATCCACCTGCGGACTGAGGCAGGCCAGCGTACCGGCAATATCCTTATCATGCAGCATACCCACGACGGCATGCACCTTGCCGCTGCGCGGCACTTCTGCCAGGCGACCGGCCAGGTAGCCTGCCGCATGGGGATTATGCGCCACATCAAGGATCACGCGCGGTGATTCAGCCACCGTCTGGAAGCGACCGGGCAGCATCGCCTGATGCAGTGAACGACGGATCACCGCCTCCTCTACGTTCAGCGGTGAGGCGCGCAGGGCAGCCAGTGCCGTCGCGGCATTAGGTAACGGCACCTGCGGCAGCGGCAGTCCCTCTATGCAGCCTTGAGCATCGCGGAAAGACCAGCTTTCAGCGGTGATGCTACAGAACCAGTGGCGATCGCGCTGTAGCAGCCGTGCGCCTTTCTCTGCAGCAACTGCTGAAATCGTCAGCGGCATATCCGGCTCGCCCACCACGGCAGGTTTATTCGCACGGAAAATCCCGGCTTTTTCACGGCCGATGCTGTCGCGATCCGGCCCGAGCCAGTCGGTGTGATCCAGCGCGATACTGGTCACGACGGCGACATCGGCATCCACAATATTGGTGGCATCCAGACGCCCGCCGAGCCCCACTTCCAGGATCACCACGTCAAGCGCCGCCTGCCTGAACAGCCACAGCGCTGACAGCGTGCCGTATTCGAAGTAAGTCAGCGAGGTCGCACCGCGCCCGGCTTCAATGGCAGCAAAGGAGGCCGTATGCGCTGATTCTGCCAGTTCTTCACCCTGGATACGCACCCGTTCGGTGTAGCGAACCAGATGCGGTGAACTGTAAACGCCCACGCGATAACCGGCCGCCATCAGCACGGTTTCAAGGGTTCGGCAGGTCGTGCCTTTACCGTTAGTTCCGGCTACGGTGAACACCACGGGGGCGGGTTTCAGCAGGTCGAGAGATGTGGCAACGTGGCGGATGCGATCCAGCCCGAGTTCGATAGCCTGAGTGTGCAAATGCTCAAGATAATAAAGCCACGTGGCAAGAGGCGACGTGGCGTGAGGAAGATTATCCATGTGTCCCGTTCACAGCGTTACGGTTCATTGGTAAAAGGGGCACGGGGCCCCTTTCTCATCATCGGTCAGGCTTCGTGGCTCTGAGGCGCGGCGTCATCCGCTACGTCTTTGACTTCATCTTCCTGCGGGGCAGGCAGATTCATCATTTTCGCCAGCACGCTGGCCAACTTGAAGCGCATCACCGGGCGGCGAACGATCATATCGATCGCCCCTTTTTCAATCAGGAACTCACTGCGCTGGAAGCCCGGCGGCAGTTTCTCGCGTACGGTCTGCTCAATGACGCGAGGGCCGGCAAAACCGATCAGCGCTTTAGGTTCAGCAATGTTCAGATCGCCCAGCATCGCAAAGCTGGCAGACACCCCGCCCATGGTCGGATCAGTCAGGACGGAGATGTACGGCAGACCGCGGGTCTGCATCTTCGCCAGGGCCGCACTGGTTTTTGCCATCTGCATCAGCGACATCAGCGCTTCCTGCATACGGGCACCGCCAGAGGCTGAGAAACAGATCATCGGACAGTTATCTTCCAGCGCCTGTTCTACCGCACGCACAAAGCGCGCGCCTACCACGGAACCCATTGAGCCACCCATAAAGGAGAACTCAAACGCGGCAGCCACCACCGGCATCCCGTGCAGGGTGCCTTTCATCACGATCAGCGCGTCGGTTTCGTTGGTCTCTTTCTGAGCCGCGACCAGACGATCTTTATATTTTTTTGAATCCCGGAACTTGAGCACATCTTTTGGTTCCAGTTCGCTGCCCAGCTCAACCAGTGAGCCTTCGTCCAGCACGCTGTGCAGACGGTCGCGACCGTGCATACGCATATGGTGGTCGCACTTCGGGCAGACTTCCAGATTACGTTCCAGCTCGGCGCGGTAGAGAACCTGCCCGCAGCTATCACATTTCGTCCAGACCCCTTCAGGAATGCTTGCTTTGCGCGAGGGGGTAATCGTGCTCTTATTGAGAATTCGTTCAATCCAGCTCATTGATGACCTTTCTGTTTGAACCTGGCGCCCCAGCTGGGGGGGCCAGTTTTTCTTTTCTACGCTGCCGCCTGATGCAGTAGCGCAAACCATAATTTATCGCTCATTAAACCATAACCGCCCGTCACTGTGGATAAAAATCTGGTCGGAGGGGGCCGGGCTGAGGATTTATTTATTTACTGTTTCTGCTGGCGCGCCGCACGGCGATGTCGCACCACTTCAATCACCCCTGGCATCACAGAGAGCAGGATAATCGCGACAATCAATAGCTTAAGGTTTTCCTGTACCACCGGGAAATTCCCAAACAGGTAGCCGGCATAGGTGAACAGCAGCACCCACAGCACACCGCCTGTGACATTGTAAAAGGCAAAATGACGATAGGACATCTTACCCATTCCCGCCACAAACGGCGCGAACGTCCGCACAATCGGCACGAAACGCGCCAGAATAATCGTTTTGCCACCGTGCCGCGCGTAAAACGCATGGGTTTTATCCAGATAGCTGCGACGGAAAATTTTCGAATCGGGGTTGCTGAACAGCTTATCACCAAACAGCCGCCCGATCGTATAGTTCACCGCATCGCCTAGGATGGCCGCCACCACCATCAGAGCCACCATGGTGTGCACGTTCAGATCGTTCCCCGGCAGTGCCGCCAGCGCACCCGCCACAAACAGCAGAGAATCCCCCGGCAGGAACGGTGTCACCACCAGACCGGTTTCGCAGAACAGGATCAAAAACAGAATGGCATAGACCCAGATACCGTACTGGGCCACCAGCTCCGCGAGGTGGACGTCGATATGCAAAATGAAGTCGACAACAAAACGAATCAATTCCATACGGGCTTCCTATGATACTCCAGGCCAGGGTTAATCCCCGAGGAACAGCGGTCCCATCGGTGGACGAGGTAACTCATAACGAGCGGGATAGTCGACGGCCACCAGATAAAGACCTTCTGCACGCCCGGTTGCCGCCGCCAGCTTACGGTCTTTTGCCGCCAGCAGCTCTGCGATCCAGCCTTCCGGCTGATTCCCACAGCCCACTTCCATCAGACTGCCAACGATATTGCGCACCATATGATGAACAAATGCGTTCGCTTTAATGTCCACCACCACGTAAGCACCGTGGCGGGTGACATTAACATGCATCACGTTGCGCATCGGCGTCCGCGACTGACACTGCACGGCGCGAAACGAAGTAAAATCGTTCTCTCCCAGCAGGCACTGTGCGGCACGCTGCATCCTGTCCACATCCAGCGGATGATAAAAATGGGTGACGCCACCGGCCAGGATCGCCGGGCGCAGCCGCTGGTTATAAATCACATAACGATAGCGGCGTGCCGTCGCGCTGAAGCGGGCGTGGAAATCATCCGGCACCGCTTTCACCCAGCGCACGGCGATGTCGCCGGGCAGGTTGGTATTGACACCCATCGTCCAGGCGGCGTCCTTACGCTGCGAAGTGGTTTCAAAATGCACCACCTGCCCCGTACCGTGAACGCCGGCATCAGTCCGCCCGGCGCAGAGCACTTCTACCGGATGGTTAGCCACTTTCGTCAGCGCCCTTTCCAGCTTTTCCTGCACGCTGCGGACTTCCTGCTGCCGCTGCCAGCCGTAATAACGGCTCCCGTCATATTCAATGCCCAGCGCCAGTTTCATGGTCGGCTGTGGCACGGCGATGTCGGACATCAGTAGAAATACTCCTGCACCAGCTTCTCAGCGGTTTTTACCGCCATCAGTGCGCCACCAAAGCGAACGTTATCGGCCACTGACCAGAACTGTAACAGCTCAGGAATGCCGTAATCGTTGCGCACGCTACCGATGCTGAGATGCGAACTGCCGGAGGCATCCCCTACCTGCGTCGGGAAGTCATCTTCTGCCGTCAGGTTGATGTCATCCACCTGACCCAGCGCATCACGCGCTTCTTCAGCGGAGAGCGGGCGCAGGTTTTCAATATAAACAATCTGCGCATTACCGTAGAACACCGGGGCCTGAATGGTGCTGACCGCAATCGGCAACCCTTCGTCCTGCAGTACTTTACGGACCTGCTCTACCAGCAGGCGCTCCTGCGCCACGCTGCCCTCTTTATCTGCCAGCAGCGGCAGGACGTTGAAAGCCAGCTGACGGCCAAAGTAGCCTTCTTCAGCGGGCAGGCCGTTCAGCAGTCGGGCACTCTCACCCGCCAGCGAATCCACCGCCGCTTTCCCATGGGAGGAAGCCGCCAGCAGGTTGGTGACCTGCAAACGTCCCAGACCCGCCTGGTCGATCAACGGTTTGATCGCGCACAGCAGCTGGCTGGTCAGGGCATCGGCCACGCTGATAATGTTGCGGTTGCGGTAATCCGCCAGCACCTGCGGGTTCACCTCCGGTACCACCAGCGGCACATCCGGCTCCAGCGCGAACAGATCGCTGCTGTCAATGACCAGACAGCCCGAGTTGGCCGCCTCATCCGCATAGCGCGCCGAGGCTTCGCGGCCCGCGACAAAGAACGCCAGCTGAACCTGTGACCAGTCAAATTCGCTGGCATCGGTCACGCGAACCGACTTACCTTCATAGCGCAGGACTTCGCCCGCACTGCGTTCGCTTGACAGCGCATACAGCTCACCAACCGGGAACTGGCGTTCCGCCAGCAATTCCAGTAAAGCTCCCCCTACTGCGCCTGTCGCACCTAAGATTGCGATATTCCAGCCGTCAGACATGTTGGTTTACTCCAGACAATGACACAAAAATAGAAGGCGGTCGCATAACCGCCTGAAAATTAGGAAAATACTTAAAGGCCGGTGGCGTTAAAACCCAGCCTGTTCAGCAGCGCGGCGGTGTCGGCGTTATCACACTCAACCCGCAGCGAAGACCATTCGCGCCGCTCCTGATAATGCTTGCGCAGCCGGTCAAACTCACCCGGGATTGCCGCCACATGGCGCAGCGGCGCATCATCGCGGCGCACATCATACACCAGATGCACCAGACGTTTCAGCGTTGCCTGATCCAGTTCACCGCGCAGCGCGATACGGCCGAATTCCGGGGCGGGCAGCAGCGTCTCCAGCGCCACCTGCTGTGGCTGACCGATGAACTGTGTCCAGGCTTCAAACACCTGCGTGGTGCCGCGTGCTTTTCCTTCCAGGGTGTAGCCGGCGATGTGGGCGGTGGCGATATCGACCTTCTCCAGCAGCGGCAGCGACAGGTCCGGCTCCGGCTCCCAGACGTCCAGCACCACGCTGAGATCGTTACGCTGACCCAGCACCGCCAGCAGTGCGGCATTATCAACTACCGCACCACGGCAGGCGTTGATCAGAATGGTGCCCGGTTTGAGGCCCCGCAGCAGCGCCTCATCGGCCATATGCCATGTCTGATAAGGCCCCTGTTTAAACAGCGGGGTGTGGAAAGTGAGAATATCCGCTTCTGCGACCAGCTCCGCCAGCGGCAGGAAAGCCCCCGCATCACCACGGTCGGCACGCGGCGGATCGCAGAGCAGCGTGCGGATCCCCAGTGCCTCCAGCCGCGCCTGCAGGCGGCTGCCGACGTTGCCCACGCCGACAATGCCGACCGTACGATCGGTTAACTGGAAACCATCACGTTCGGCCAGCAGCAGCAGCGAGGAGAACACATACTCGACAACGGCAATGGCATTACAGCCGGGGGCCGCCGAAAAGGCGATGCCCTGCTGGTTCAGCCAGGTCTCGTCAATATGATCCGTCCCTGCCGTGGCGGTACCGACAAATTTCACCGGCTTGCCGTTAAGCAGCTCTGCATTCACTTTGGTGACCGAGCGCACCATCAGTCCGTCAGCATCGTCCAGGGCAGCCTGGGGGATCGGACGCCCCGGCACGGCCACGACGTCGCCGGTGCGGCTGAACAGTTCACGGGCGTAGGGCATATTTTCATCAACGAGGATTTTCACAGTCGGTTTCCAGTCGGTTCGGTGAGGGGGAGTATTCTGCCACAAAGCGACGGACAGGGGCATCCTCAGCGCACGGAAGGAACCGGTGTGAAGGCAATCCCGACCTGCAGACCGCCGAGGGTGGGACTCTGTGACAGCCGGGCCTGGCTGCCGTGCCAGCGGGCAATATCTTTCACCAGGGCCAGCCCCAGCCCGGTCCCCGCCACCTGGCTGCCGTGCTCCAGCCGGTAAAAGGGTTGCAGCACCTGCTGGCGCTCCGACTCCGCAATCCCTGGCCCGCTGTCCTCAATATACAGCACGCCCTGAATAACGCTGGCGGTGATTATGCCGCCTTCCGGCGTATATTTAATGGCGTTATCCAGCAGGTTAGCGCAGAGCTCCGTCAGTAACAGCACATCCCCGCGTACCTGGCAGTGCTCATCGCCTTCGTAGCCAAGATCAATCTGCCTGCTGCGCGCCTGCGGATAGCGCAGCAGGCAGGCTTCGCGCACCAGCTCCGCCAGGTCGAGGGTTGTCATCGGCTGATGCTGCTGCATCGCTTTGATGCGCGACAGCTGCAGTAACCGGTCGGTGAGCATAATCGTATCGTCCAGGGTGTCGCGCATCCCCTGTAAACTTTCCTGCCAGAGGGCGGGGTTCTGGCTGTTCAGCGCAACGCTTACCTGGGTTTTCAGGATCGTCAGCGGCGTTCTTAACTGGTGCGAGGCGTCGGCGCTGAAACGCTGTTGTCGCGCCACCATCGCCCGCAGTCGCTCGATATAGCGGTTGACCGCCACCATCAGCGGCTGGATCTCCGACCAGGGCAGCACCGCCGGCAGGGGCGTCAGATCGCCCGGATCGCGGAGCAGCATGACTCCGGAAAGACGACGCAGCGGGCGAAGAACCTTATGCAGTACCCAACTCGCCAGTAGCAGCGTGATAAGCACCAGCGCCCCCTGACTTAAAATGGCGTTATACAGCAGTCCGCCGGCGAAGTCCCGACGCGACGTCAGTGTTTCCGCCACCAGCACCTGCGCCATTCCCTGCACATTCTCTTCATTCACCGGCTGCCACAGGGCAGCGACCCGGATAGGCAGCCCGTTATAATCGGCATAATAAAAATGAACCAGCGCCGGGTAATGACGTGACAACGGGGTATTTTTTGGCAAGGGGGGCAGATCGTCATAGCCGGACAGGGTTTTGCCTTCGGGTGAGATCACTTGATAGTAAAGCTGGTCGTTCATATTGCGCTCAAAACTGTCGAGCACCACCCAGGGCACATCCACTTCAAGATGCCCCTGATGCACGCGGATACGCTCGGCCACAGTGCGGGCCGATGCCAGCAGCGAGCGGTCATAAGCCTGATTGGCCGCCTGTAATGCGCTGGCGTAATGAGTATAAACCGACAGTGCCCAGAGGGTGAGCAGAGGCAGACCCAGCCAGAGCAGCAGATGTGCGCGCAGGGAGGCCAGTTTCATAGATGATGCTCAAGGCTGTATCCCAGCCCGCGCAGCGTCACAATCGAGACATTACTGCCCGACAGCTTTTTCCGCACGCGGTGAACGTAAAGCTCAATACTCTCCAGGCTGGCCTCATCCGCCAGGGTAAAGGTCTGCTCGTAAAGCTGCTGGCGCGATACCGGCCTGCCGCGTCGCTGCATCAGCGTGATCAGTACGCTGCTTTCACGCGGCGTCAGCGCCAGCGGCCGGTGCTGCAGTTCAAAATACCCTTCATTGTGGAACACCAGTTCCCCGAAGGTCTGTGCCTCCCTGACCTGCCCCTGGCTACGGCGCAGCAGCGCGCGGATGCGCGCCTCCAGCTCCTCCAGTTCAAACGGTTTACTCAGATAATCATCCGCCCCCTGATTCAGCCCGCGTACCCGATCCGTCAGCTCATTGCGCGCCGTCAGCAGCAGGACGGGCATGGTCTGCCCACGCTTGCGCAGGCGGCCCAGCAGCTCCAGTCCGTTCAGCCGTGGCAGCGAAATATCTAACAGCACCAGTTCATAGTGCTCGGTTTGCAGCAGATGATCGGCGGCGACACCATCCGCCATCCAGTCAACCGCAAAGCCTGCCTGGGTCAGTGCCTTCTGCAGCCAGCACGCCAGTTCCGCCGTATCTTCCACCAGTAAGAGACGCATATCACACCCTGTTATCTTTTTCCGTTGGCTGAAAGGTAAATGAAAGGTTACTAAGTTAACAATTTTACAACCCCATTTTTTGGGAAGGCTCACAAACTGAATGATAAGAAGGGAGCAGTGATGAAAATAATGATCCGCACCACTTTAGCCAGCGCCCTGCTGCTGCTGACCACCCCGACCGTCTTTGCCGCTGAGGCCCCTTCCCGCACGGAGTGCATTGCCCCGGCCAAACCCGGCGGCGGTTTCGATCTGACCTGCAAACTGTTGCAGGTCACACTGCAGGAAACCCAGCAGATTAAGACGCCGATGCGCGTCACCTACATGCCCGGCGGCGTCGGTGCTGTGGCCTATAACGCCATTGTCGCGCAGCGTCCGGCCGAACCCGGCACGGTGGTAGCGTTCTCCGGTGGCTCGCTGCTGAATCTGTCCCAGGGGAAATTTGGCCGTTATTCCGTGGACGACGTGAAGTGGCTCGCGGCAGTAGGCACGGACTACGGCATGGTGGCGGTACGCAGTGATTCACCGTACAAAAACCTTGGGGATCTGCTGAAAGCCATGAAGGACGATCCGAATAAAGTGGTGATCGGTGCCGGAGCGTCTATCGGTAGCCAGGACTGGATGAAAACCGCCCTGCTGGCCCGCGATGCCGGTATTGATCCACGTAAGATGCGCTATGTCGCCTTTGAAGGTGGCGGCGAACCGGTCACCGCACTGTTAGGCAACCATATCCAGGTGGTCTCAGGGGATATCAGTGAAATGGTGCCCCATTTGCAGGCGGGTAAACTGCGCGTGCTGGCGGTGATGTCCGATAAACGCCTGCCGGGCGTGCTGGCCGACGTGCCCACCGCCAAAGAGCAGGGAGTGGATGTGGTCTGGCCGATCATTCGCGGCTTCTATCTCGGGCCGAAAGTGACCGATGCCGAATATCAGTGGTGGGAAGACGCCTTCAGAAAAATGTCCCAGACCGACGAATTTAAACATCAGCGCGACCTGCGGGGCCTGTTTGAATTTAATCTGTTCGGTAAAGAGCTGGACAGTTACGTGAAGCAGCAGGTGGCTGACTATCGCGAGAAGGCCAAATCCTTCGGCCTGGCGAAATAAAGGAGGCGACCATGAGCGATCGAATTTTTGCCAGCGTCTGGCTGCTGCTGTGTATTGGCGGCCTGGTGATCGCCTGGGGCATCCAGAGCGAATACAGCTATGAGCCCGTGGGACCGCGCCCTTTCCCGATGATTATTCTCGGGCTGATGGCACTGTGTGCTTTTTGTCTTCTTCTGCGTAAACCTGACGCGATCCACTGGCCTGCCCGGGGAACCCTGCAGCGCCTGCTGCTGCTGATGGTCAGCCTCGGACTGTATGGGGCGCTGTTTGAAAGCCTCGGATTCCCGCTGTCAACGACGTTACTGACCTTTGCCATCGGGCTGCTGTTTGGTGCCAGCTGGTGGGCAGCCGCGTTATCGGGCGTGGTGATGGGTATCACGCTGTTCTACGCCTTCGATCGCCTGCTTGAAGTGACCTTACCGCTCGGCATCTGGTTGAGCTAACGGAGAATAATATGGATACCTGGTCCTTTCTGATGCAGGGATTTGCCGTCGCCATGACGCCGGAAAACCTGCTGATCGCCTTAATCGGCTGCTTTATCGGTACCATCGTCGGCCTGCTGCCCGGGCTGGGCCCGATCAACGGCGTGGCCATTCTGATGCCGCTGGCCTTTGCCCTGCACCTGCCGGCGGAATCTGCGCTGATCCTGCTGGCGACCGTTTACATTGGCTGCGAGTACGGCGGCCGCATCTCCTCAATCCTGCTCAACGTACCGGGGGATGCCGGAGCCATCATGACAGCGTTAGACGGGTATCCGATGGCGCAGCAGGGACGGGCCGGCGTGGCCCTGTCCATCTCGGCGGTCAGCTCTTTTATCGGTTCAACCATTGCCATTGTCGGGATCATTCTGTTCGCGCCGATCCTCGCCAACTGGTCGCTGGCCTTTGGTCCGGCGGAGTACTTTGCGCTGATGGTGTTCGCCATAGCCTGCCTTGGCAGCATGATGAGCCAGAACCCTCTGAAATCCTTCCTCTCTGCGCTGATTGGCCTGAGCATGGCCACGGTCGGTGTTGATGCCAATACCGGGGTGTACCGTTTCACCTTTGACAGCGTACATCTCTCTGACGGCATTCAGTTCGTGGTGGTGGTCATCGGCCTGTTCTCGGTCAGTGAAATCCTGCTGATGCTGGAAAGCACCAGCGCCGGGCAAAAGCTGGTGCGTAAAA